>OKWR01000413.1_pt1 | contig 48224 bp, 48 predicted proteins | sample 1607101 | NCBI WGS metagenome assembly OKWR01 (sample SAMN04414076, study PRJEB24778) | human gut metagenome | material: faecal | host: Homo sapiens
CGATAGGAGCCAAGCAGTTAGTAGTACAAGAAGCGTTAGAAACGAACTGAGTACCCTTAACATAAGTATTCTCGTTAACACCGCATACGAACATAGGAGTAGCGTCCTTAGAAGGAGCTGACATAACTACGTACTTAGCACCAGCCTCGATGTGAGCCTGAGCCTTCTCCTGAGTCAGGAACAGACCAGTAGACTCAACTACGTATTCAGCCTCAACCTCGTTCCACTTCAAGTCAGCAGGGTTACGCTCTGCAGTTACACGGATTTCCTTACCGTTAACGATCAGCTTGCTGTTCTCAACGTCAGCCTCGATAGTACCCTGGAAAGCACCGTGCATAGTGTCATACTTCAACATGTAAGCCAAGTAATCTACTGGGCACAAGTCGTTAATACCTACGATCTGAATGTCGTCACGAGTCTGAGCTGCACGGAATACGAAACGGCCGATACGACCGAAACCGTTAATACCTACTTTAATCATCTTTCTTTGTCTTTAAAAATTAAAGGTTAGAATATAAATTATTTATCTCCAAATACTTTTTCTGGCTGAAGAATCAGCCGCAGTTGCAGTAATGCGCCGTGCCACATGACATAAGCAAAACAGCCGACAGAACTATGATACAGATGTAATATGTACGTCTCATTTACCTCACTTTTATTCACTGCAAAATTAATAAAATCTTTTTATATATGTTCCAAAATCCCGGAAAAATTATCATTAAAAAAATCTATCGGTAAATTCAGCCGGACTAATCATCGGCCAAAGAACATTCCCCGGAACCTGTAATCCTAAAAAAACAGGATACAGACCCGGGGCACCCCCTGGTCCGTATCCTGTTTTTCTTATTCCCATTCGATGGTGGCAGGTGGTTTTGAAGAGATATCGTAGCATACACGATTCACTCCTTTCACCTTATTAATAATGTCATTGCTTACCTTAGCCATAAATTCGTAAGGCAGATGAGCCCAGTCGGCTGTCATGGCATCGGTACTGGTCACGGCACGCAAAGCCACGGCACGCTCATAGGTACGCTCGTCGCCCATCACACCCACGCTCTTGATCGGCAGCAGGATAACACCGGCCTGCCATACCTGATCATACAGGTTCCAGTCGCGCAGGCCCTGGATGAAGATATCATCGGCATCCTGCAGGATACGTACTTTCTCCGGAGTGATATCTCCCAGAATACGTACGGCCAGACCCGGTCCCGGGAACGGATGACGGGTAATGAGATGTTCCGGCATTCCCATCTCGCGTCCTACCTTACGCACCTCGTCCTTGAAAAGCCACTGCAGCGGCTCGCAAAGCTTGAGGTTCATCTCTTCGGGCAGACCGCCTACGTTATGATGGCTCTTGATGGTCTTACCGGTAATATTCAGACTCTCGATACGGTCCGGATAGATGGTACCCTGTGCCAGCCACTTGGCATCGGTAATCTTATGTGCTTCGGCATCGAACACTTCCACGAAGTCGCGGCCGATAATCTTACGCTTCTGCTCCGGATCGGTCACTCCCTCGAGATCCTTGAAGAATTTCTCGCTGGCATCCACACCGATCACATTCAGTCCCAGACACTCGTAATCGTGCATCACGTTCTTGAACTCGTTCTTGCGAAGCATTCCGTGGTCCACAAAGATACAGGTCAGGTTCTTTCCGATAGCCTTATTCAGCAATACGGCGGCAACAGATGAGTCTACTCCACCGCTCAAGCCCAGGATAACCCGGTCGTTACCCAACTGTGCCTTCAGTTCGGCTACCGTTGTCTCTACAAAGGAAGCGGCACTCCAGTCCTGCTTGCCTCCACAGATATCTACCACAAAGTTTTTCAGCAACAAAGAACCCTGTACGGAATGGAACACCTCCGGATGGAACTGTACGCCCCACAACGGTTCTCCCTCTGCCTGATAGGCCGCATTGACCACTTTGTCTGTCGAAGCAATCACCTTGAAGCCCTCCGGCAGCGCAGTGATGGTATCTCCATGGCTCATCCAAACCTGTGAATGCTCATCGAATCCCTTGAACAGAGGATTCTCATGGTCAAAGCTTTCCAGATTTGCCCGTCCATACTCACGGCTTTCCGCCGGTTCTACCTTACCGCCCAAGGCATAGCTCATAAACTGAGCGCCATAGCAAATACCCAGAATCGGATATTTACCGCGGATCTCATCCAGTTCGATCTTAAACGCCTTCTCGTCATATACGCTGAAAGGTGAACCGCTGAGGATCACACCGATTACAGAAGGATCATTCTTGGGAAACTTGTTATACGGAAGAATCTCACAGAAGGTATCCAACTCACGTACACGACGGCCAATCAGCTGAGTCGTTTGTGAACCAAAATCCAAAATAATGATTTTTTGTTGCATAAAAAGGATATTTATCTGATTTGTCTGCAAAGATATAAAAAAAAGATTGTTCTCACATGATGCCGCTCAAGAAATCTCCGGCCAGAGGCAGAGTTTCCGGCTTTCCGATATCCAGAAGTTTCAGATCGGGACGACAGACGGCCTGAATATGCGCCCGATGGCATACGGACAGATAAAAGTCGATGATGGAGAACTTGTCGGACCATGCGGCCATTTCCGGAAACAGCGCCGGCGAAAAAGTATGGATGCCGGCAAAAGCATATTTACGGCATGTCGCGGGATCCAGGTCGGGGTAAGGAGACTTGACCTGTCCGGTCTTTTCGTTGATCCATCCCTTCAGTCTGCCGTTCTCGTCGAAGAGCAGATAGCGGAACGTGTTCCGCTCACTGACCAGCAACGCAGCATCGAAATCCCGCCCCTGCCGGTAAAACTCTTCCAGCGACACGTTGGACAGGATGTCCACATTATGCACCAGAAAGGGTTCCTCACCGGAAGAAAAGAAGGCGGCCGCCTTCTTGATACCTCCACCGGTATCCAGCAGCTCCTCCGTTTCGTCGCTGACCCACAGACGGGGGCGTTCCGTGGTCTGCAAGGTTTGGATGTGGCGCTTCATCAGATCGGCGTGATGATGCACATTGATCACGATGTCCGACACACCGGCACGATCCATTTTCCGGACCAGCAGGTCGAGCAGCGGCGTACCGCCCACCGGAATCAGCGCCTTGGGAATCCGGTCGGTCAGCGGACGCAGGCGGGTTCCGAGACCCGCCGCAAAAATCATTGCTTTCATGATATTTCCTTTATTTCCGGGGCAGGAAACTGGTCGAGATTCCCTGTTCCCGATGACACACATTCACTTCTATCCCATATTTCTCGTGCAGATGTACGGCCACATGCTGTGCCGAATACACGCTACGATGCTGGCCGCCGGTACAACCGAAGCAGAACATCAGATGTGTAAAGCCGCGCTGCAGATAGCGTTCCACATGCGCATCAGCCAACGCATAGACCGAATTCAGGAATGTCAGAATCTCGCCATCCTCTTCGAGGAAGCGAATGACCGGTTCATCCAGACCGGTGAGATTCCGGTAAGGCTCGTATTTTCCCGGATTATGTACGGCACGGCAGTCGAACACGTAGCCTCCCCCGTTACCCGACGGATCTTCGGGAATCCCCTTGCGGTAAGAGAAGCTGAAGACCGACACTTTCAGCGCGGCGGTCCCTTCCGGTTTCACCTGAGGTGCGGATGCCGGAACAGGAGCGGCCGGCTCCTCGCCTTTAGGACAGAATTTCGGATGCCGCACCAGATTCCAGAGTACTTCCTCCAGATACGGACAGGTACAGATTCCCTGTTCGAGCAGCGCGCGCAGATTATCCAGAGCAAAAGGTATGCTGTCCATAAAATACTGTTTCCGCTCGCAATAGCCCCTCAAGCCATAAGCGCCCAGCACCTGTAAAGTACGGAAAAAGACAAAAAGATCCAGACGTTTCCGGAAATGCTCCGGATCGACCGAATCATAAGCCCGCAAGGCTTCGAGATAAACGGCTATCAGTTCCTCGCGCAGTTCAGCCGAATAATGCGCGGAAGCCTGCCACAGAAAACTGGCCACATCATATTCACGAGGTCCCTTCCGTCCTCCCTGAAAATCGATAAAGAACGGCTGGTCTGCGGCAGAGAGCATGACATTACGGGCCTGAAAATCGCGATACAGAAACGTCTGTGACGATTCCTGCAACAAGTCGGCGGCCAAAGCCCGGAAATCCTCTTCCAGCTTTCCTTCATGGAAATCCACGCCGCTGGGTTTGAGGAAACAGTATTTGAAATAATTGAGATCGAACATCACCGCCTCGTGATTCATCTCGGGAAGCGGATAACACGCAGAAAAATCAAGTCCCTGACGCGCGGCATACTGCACGGACGGCAGCAGACGGATGGTGCGTTTCAGCAGTTCCCGCTCGTAGCTGTCATACTGCCCGCCCTTTTTCCGTCCTCCGGCCAGAGCATCATATAAGCTACGGTTTCCCAAATCGGTCTGCAGATAACATATCTGTTCCTCGTCAGCGGCCAGAATCTCGGGTACGGCCAATCCCTGTGCCCGAAAGAAGCCGCTCAGGTAAATAAAGGCGGCATTCTCCTCACGGGAAGTACCCACGACCCCGATCACCGAATGTCCGTCCTCCTCATACAACCGATAATATTTCCGGTTGCTTCCGGCACCGGCAAGCATTTCCACACGAACCGGTTCCTTCTTTTTCCAGTCCCGGTATAAAGTCAACAGTCTGTTCATAATCGCACTCCTTTCCGATACCAAATGGCAATAACCTTACGGTGAACGGCCCAAACATTAATGGCACTGACCCCCAACAGCAGGAATCCGCCAAGCAAATAAGCCGGCAGCATACTTCCTCCGTTCATCTGCGGGAAGATCTGATACAACATATCCATATAATACGCACGGATCCAAGCCAACAGAGCCAGAGACAGCAGAAGTACCAGCACATTCATGCCCACGGTCAATGCCTGATACGGGAAAGACACCCGTTGCGGCGTATATCCGATGAGCAGCAGATTTTCCAGTTTCTGCGTATTCTTCTCTACCAGCAGATAAATGCTGAGCATCAGGATGTAGAAAGACAGGGCACTGATCAGCAGACCCACACTCATGATAATGCCCGAAACCATTTTCAGGAAAAAGGTTGTTTTTCCGGCATCGAGCTTATCATCGTCCGTTTCATAATTCATTTTCTTAAAATAGCTGGTGATGGCATCATCCGTAGGATTCTTTACTTCGACAATCAGACGGGAAGGTTCCGCCCCCTCTTCGGGAGCATATTCCCGGTTACTCCATTCCAAAAAGGCCTCGGGCACCAGAATGGTATTCAGACGTGTGCTGAAACCAATCACCTTGCCTTTGTAATAACCTTCCTTACCGTTTCCCCGAATCCGGACAGCCAGATCGATGGCTCCGATAAGCCCTTCGGACATTTTCGGCAAGGAACGGCTCTGGGCAAAGCCGAAATTATAGATGGTAAGATAATTCTTTGGCAGAATAATAGGGATGACTCCCTGCTGCGGATCAAAGCGCCACTGGGACAGATCGGTGTCCACAAAAGCATCCGGAACCGACTCAAAGAACAGTTCGGTACGGAAAGCCGGTGTTCCGGCCAGTCCCATACTGGCATCTACAGAATAGCGGCTGGAGTTGAAGGTGCCTACCGATTTCGTGAAACGCTGCGCCTTCATCTCCTCGATTTCCTGCGGCTTGAAAGTAGCGGCAGATGTTGAAAGAGAATGAGCCACGGAGAGGCGTTTGGACACAATCAGAAAATCCTTCTTGATAAAGCTGTCTCCCTGAGTAAAGACCGGAAGAACGTCATGATAGAACTGAAAACTCAACAACACAATCAACATACCCAGCAGATTGGCAAAAAAGAAACCGGCCAACTGCGGTTTACTGATATGCTGACGCAACAATTTCCAAACCAAATTCATAATCTGAACACTTTATCGTAATTTAAATCCATGTGTTTTCCGATACTCGTCACTACGACTGTCGCTCCCTGCCGGTGAGCCTCCTCCATCATCAGTTCGGCCATAATACGGCTATTCTGTTCATCAAGGTGACTGATCGGCTCATCGGCCAGCAGAAAATCAAACGGCTGCACCAGGGCACGGATCATCGCCACACGCTGCTGCTGTCCGAAACTCATCAGACCGACCGGAGCATCCACCTTGTCTCCGATACCCAAGGCCTCGAACCAGCTCAAGATCTCTTTTTTCGTCTTAAATTTTGTCAGACCGTTCTTGATACTGATATTCTCATAAGCTGTCAGTTCGGGAAAGAGACGCAGTTCCTGAAAAAGGATGCTGAGCGACTCGCGCCGCAAATGCGCCCAGTCACGGATACGCAAATTGCGGATATTCTCTCCATCAAAATTTATAATTCCCTGATAATCCCGTCTGTATCCGGTAATATAACTGCACAAGGAAGACTTGCCCGTACCGGAACTGGCTTCAATCAGATAAAGTTTTCCCCGTTCCAGAGAAACTTCCTGATGCCAGATTTCACTCTGAATGTCCGACCGGATGGCAAAAACCTCCGGCAGGACATTCTTCAGCGCTATATGTTCCATTATTCAAACAATTGTTTCAAACCACTTTCTTTGTTTTTCAGGTAAAAGATCAGATCCATTGATGTAGCTTTAGTAGAACGCAGAGCCACGGCCTTGAATTTTCCGAAGAAACGCTCTACCTGCTGTACCTGCGGATTCTGTTCCGAGAATCCCATGGAGCGGATGACTCCGTTAACGGCTCCCAGATTTCCCCAGACATAAAACTTACTCTCCCGGATATCATCCTCATAAGGCTTCAGCAAATCACTATCCATACCTTTCTGCAGCCCGTTCATCGCAGAGCGGCTTGTGGTGAAAAGCACATTCCGGTCTTTCAGTCCCAGGAACAGATCCTGAGGAGCCACCTTTCCGATCCGGTACAGATCCTCATCCACACGTTCAAACTCATAGTTGCCGGAAGCCCGTGCCGAACTGATCCAATAATCCGCATCGTCCATAAAGGAAAGATCGGACATATGCGCCTGTACACAGACAACCGGTTCGCCATCCACCGTTCCGGAAAGAGCCACATCTCCGTCAATACTCCGGATCATCCGTTCCACATCCATCACATGATTCATGGCCATCAAATAAAGACGCAACGGAGGAATCTCGCTCATGAGCTGCATCAGCTTGTCTCCTTTCAGATTGGCTCCCATCCACAGAGTGGTGTTCGGAGATACAGAAGTAAGGAAGTCTCCGTCAATCTGTCCGCTCAGATCATCCAAGGCCTTCATTTTCTGGGCAAGAGCCGGATCCTCGGACAACACACCGGTATGGAAAACGATCTGCCCCTTTTTAGACTCTATAGACAAGGTCATGAGCATCTTGCTGAAATCCACATGTTCCGGCAATCCCAGATTCTGAAACATCCGGTAATACTCCGGAAACATCTCCAGAGAAACGGCAGCCTTCAGGACTCCGTCCTGCTCCTGCATTTTCTTGTATAAAGGCGCTTTCAGAACACTCTCACTCTTATCCTGTTTCAGGTATCCCAACATACGCTGGCGCATCTCGGCCTGTGCCGAAGCAAGGGTCGGTCCCATAATCATCAGCACATCATCGTCGAACCCCAAGACAAAACTGCCGGATACCAAACTCCAATAATATCCCTGCTGTTCTTCCACCGGAGTGATTCCCATACGCTCACCGTTTTGGGCCAGGAACTCCTTCAGTTCGCCAGCATCCTTCACAGCCAGCAAACAGCCGTTCATCCCCACAGCATCGACAAAAACATAGGCATGCTTTTCCCAGTCGATACCGCTGTTCCATACATCCATATGCTCAGGAAGCAAAGTCTTGATCTTTTCTTCGGAAAGCTCACTCTCCTGCAGGAACCCTTCCAGATCCAGTTCCATCAGAGCTGTCGCATCAGCCGGAACGACCCGCACATGAGCAGACTGGTCCTTAGGCCAGAAAAACCACACGGCCAATACCACGACCAGCAGAGCGATAACGCCCACGATCCATTGTTTTTTCATAAGGCTTTAAATTTTAACCGTTAGTAAGAATTCTTCATATGCATCATATGCACTGCCACCAGAGCCGCCGTTTCCGTGCGCAGGCGGCTTTTTCCCAAAGATACAGGCACGAAGCCCTGTTCCACCGCCATACGGACCTCTTCCAGAGAAAAGTCGCCTTCCGGCCCGATCAGCACTACGGTTTTGCGGTCACGCTGCAAGACATCATACAGAAAAGCCTTTCCGGCCCCCATATCCTTGGCACGTTCTTCCGTGTCTTCTATTCCGGCCACATCACGCTCGTCGTAACAGTGTGCGATAAATTTCTGTTCGTATCCCCCGGTCTGCTGCAGGAAAGTCCGAAAATCCGTCATCTCATTCAAAAGCGGCTTGAAACTTTTCCGGCTCTGCTTTACAGCCGAAATCAGGATTTTGTCGATACGCTCCGTTTTAACGACCTTACGCTCCGAGTTTTTGCAATTCAGGAACGACAGTTCATCAAATCCGATCTCCGTAGCCTTCTCGGCCAGCCACTCGATACGGTCCAGATTCTTGGTAGGCGCGAGCGCCAGATGCAGCCAGCCCGCCCACTCCTTGTGCTGCGGCTCGCTTTCCAGTATCTGATAAAAACATTTCCGGGAATGCACATTAATGATTTCTGCCCGATAGAAAGTACCGGCTCCGTCCATCAGCATGATTTCATCGCCCACCTGCAGGCGGAGCACCCGCAGACAATGCTGCGCTTCCTCTTCGGGAAGCTGATCCGCGGTTGCGGCATCAGGCACATAAAAAAAACGTATCTCTTTCATTTTCGTCTCTTGATTTCGTCTCTCAATAAAGAAGCCAGTTCATAATTCTCTGTCTCCACAGCCCGTTTCAGCGCTTCGGAAAGCGCCTCATTGCTCACGGAATTGATGGGCATGGAATAAGTGCCTTCGGAAACCTCGCGCATGTATTGCAACTCAAGCAATTCCGGATGAATGGTAATAGGACACTTGAACGTGGCCGCCAGTACCAGTCCGTTTGAAGCACGGCAATAAGAAATCGTTTTACGCTCCCCATACTGCTCACAGATCAAATGACAGTAAGTCACCCCACCACGCACGGCGCAGATACGCACTTCGCGCAAACGAATCGAAAAGCTGTTGAAGGTGCTCAGCATGATGTCCGAAAAGTCAATCGGCGTAGCGGCAACAAACACCTTCTTCATCTTCAAAAGCAGATGCAAGGCATCCTGGCGCTCCATCAGCACGGGTAACATGCGTTCTCCGTCGGTTTCCTTCAGGATCGCCAAATACGCGTTTCCTTCTTTCGAGCACTGGGATACATTAGAGATTTCCAAATATTTATATGGTTCTTTTTCTTCCATGGCTTACTGTTTTTCAGGCACATGCTTATAATGGAAAACAAATGCAAAAAGGACGGCAACCACCAGGGCATATGCCGCAAACAGATACCAGCAGGTGCTCCATCCTTCGACAATCTCATGTCCGGTAGCATCCTGCAGATTATAGACATATTTATTAATGACCATCTGGGCTCCCAATGTACCGATCGTAGCTCCCAAACCATTGGTCATCACCATAAACAAGCCCTGAGCGCTGCTGCGGATGTGAATGTCCGTTTCCTTGTCCACAAACAGAGAGCCGGAAACATTAAAGAAATCGAAGGCCACTCCATAAACAATCATGGAGAGAATGAAAAGCCAGACGCCCGTTCCCGGATCACCCATGGCAAAAAAGGCGAAACGAAGCACCCAGGCAATCATAGCCATCAGCATCACGATCTTGATGCCGAAACGATGCAGGAAAAACGGAATCAGCAGGATACACAATGTCTCGCTGATCTGCGACAAAGAAATCAGGATATTGGCATGCTGAACACCGAACGTATCGGCATACTCCGGTATCTGACTGAAAGAAGAAATAAACGGATTGGCAAAGCCGTTGGTAATCTGCAAACAAATACCCAACAGCATGGAGAAAATAAAGAAAACAGCCATTTTCTTTATTTTAAACAAACGGAAGGCCTGAAGTCCCAAAGCTTCCGAAAGGCTTTTGGCTCCTCCCTCGCGATCGACCGGACAAGCCGGAAGAGTAAAGACATAAAACGCCAGGATAAAACTCAGGATACCGGAAAAGGCGAACTGCAGCGCATTCTGCTGCATACCTCCGAGATCGACCACCCACATGGAACAGATGAAGCCCACGGTGCCAAACACACGAATCGGAGGAAAATGCTTCACCGTATCCATTCCGGCACGGTCCAATACCGAGTAAGCGACCGAGTTGGAAAGAGCGATCGTCGGCATAAAGAAAGCCACACTTAAAGTATACAAAGAAAACAAAGTGGAAAAGACGACATCCGCTCCGGCAGTCGTTCCATAATAGGACGCGGCAAACATAAACGCACCGGCAAGAAAATGACAGATGCCCAACAGTTTCTGTCCTTCTACCCAGCGGTCAGCAATGATACCGATCAGAGCCGGCATGAACAGGGAGACAATTCCCTGAACAGAATAAAACCAACCGATATTCTCAGCCTGACCGACCTGAGCCAGATAGCTTCCCATAGACGTCAGATATGCTCCCCATACAGCGAACTCCAAAAAGTTCATGACCGTTAGTCTAATCTTCAAACTCATAATTCATTTCTTTTGCAATGAAACAACAATTTATAAACTGCAAAATTAAAAAAGTTTTTTGATTATCTGCCCGTCCGTAAAAAAAATCATGAAGTGTGAAAATGAAAAAGTTTTTCTGGCCCGCTCCGGTTCTTACTAAGGAAGAAACCTATATAAAAAAAAGAAGGTTGTCATCTCGACAACCAATCTTTTCGTTAACCTTAAATCTAATACCATGAAAAACACGATGCAAAGGTAGTGCTTTTTCATGAACTTGCAATAGTTTAAAGTGTATTTTCATTCACTTTTACATCAATTAACATATATAATTTTATTCTACATAGAGCACCAGTCCTTTAAGATACTCACCTTCAGGATGATAGATATTTATAGGATGATCCGCCGGCTGGTGAAGCTGATGCAAGATGCGTACCTTTCTGCCACTTTGCGCAGCCGCACTAAAGACCGCCGTACGGAAATGATCCTTGCTCACCACCTGTGAGCAACTGAAGGTAAACAGGATTCCCCCGGGCTGAATTTTCTCAAAAGCCTTGGCATTCAACCGGGTATATCCCTTCAAGGCCTGTTTCAAGGAATCTTTATGCTTGGCAAAAGCCGGAGGATCCAGAATAATCAGATCATACTGGTCGCCCATGGCATCGAGATATTTGAAAGCATCTTCGGCAAATGCCTGATGACGGGGATCATCCGGAAAATTCAAGGCTATGTTCTTATTGACCAGATCCACAGCCTTGGCGGAACTGTCGACCGAATGCACCAGACGCGCACCGCCGCGCATGGCGTAAACGCTGAATCCACCGGTATAGCAGAACATATTCAGCAAGGCCCGTCCGTGGGCATAATGTTCCAGCAGAGAGCGGTTATCACGCTGATCCACGAAAAAGCCGGTTTTCTGCCCCTTCAGCCAGTCAATATGAAACTTCAGTCCGTTTTCTACAGCCACATTATCCGCGCTTCCACCACGGATAAAGCCATTTTCCTGTCCCAGATTAGCCTTAAACGGCAAAGTGGTCTCACTCTTATAGTAGACATGCTCCACCGCACCTCCGGTCTGACTCAGCAACGCATCGGCAATCATCATACGGTCCACATGCATGCCCACGCTGTGTGCCTGCATCACGGCTGTTTTGCCATAGATATCCACAACCAGTCCGGGCAAGCAATCGCCTTCGCCGTGAATCAGACGATAGGTGTTGTTTCTCTCCGTTCCTGCCACTCCGATAGCACAGCGCATTTCATAAGCCACCCGCACCCGTTCTTCCCAGAATGCCGCGCTGATCTCGATATCCGAAAAAGAGAGCACGCGTACCGCAATGGAACCGACCTGCCAATGACCTACCGCCAGAAAATTTCCATCGGCCGACAGCACACGGACCACCTCCCCTTCTTCAAGAGTACCTTCAATATGATGAATCGCTCCGGAAAAGATCCAGGGGTGAAACCGCTTCAGACTCTCTTCTTTTCCTTTTTTCAGAAAAATATTCTTATACATAAAATAAAGGTGTTATATTGCATTATTATTGATTGCTTGCTCCGTACGCACCAACAGCTGAAAATCACCGCTCCGGCCCAAGGATACCAGTTCGTTATAAATGCGCACACAGGCCCACGCATCCGTTGCCGCATACAGTTTCTGACTGTCGGTCAGTATATCCGCCTCCCAATTGGTAAGCCGCTGCCCCTTGGATATTTTCTCCCGAAACAGATTGGCATAGATTTTCTGAAGGCTCATATCTTCAATGCCTATCTTCTTCACAAAATCCTGCAGGTCCAGAAAGTTGGCCGGAGAGAAGTTTCCCCTTTTATGCAGCATGGCCAAATCATCCTTTAGGGACAAGCCCACCTTCAGAATGGTCTTTTCCTGCAGAAGGGAAGTCAGTGACGACGGAAGACCGATCCGGTTCAAACGGAACAGGAAACAGGTATCTTCCGTGGAAACCTGCAGCAAAGCCACAGCATTCACCTTGCCTTTTTTAAAAGAAGGACGAGTCTCCGTATCCACGCCCAACAATGGGAAAGTCCGGAGATAATCTACGGCTTTCTGTGCTTCCCCCTCTGTCTGGATCGTAAAAATCCGTCCTTCAAAAACCGCCCGGGGTAAGGTATTCAGTTCATTTTTATCAAACTTATTGTACAGTGTTTTCATAATAATTCCGACGAATCTTCATCCAACAAATCCCCGGCATCCGCAGCATCCGTCTCCCGATCGGCCACCTGCCGCGCACCATGCAATGCCCGCAAGCCACTCAGCAAGGTCTGCCCCCAATAAAGATCAAACTGCTCGCGCACCTGCACCAGAGCTTCATACATACTTGATTCTATCTCCAGTTTATAAGTCGTAACAAAGTTACGCACGGCCTGATATACATCCGCCAAATCTTCCGAAATACTTTTCATCTGAGGTTCCTGGACATAATCAAGACTGGTGAGATCCAGATCCAGATAAGCATCACGCTCACCCAAAATACGGCTCACCTGCATACGGACCGCCTCATAATCCTGCTCTGTAACAAATTCTTCGGGAAAAGAATCTCCCAGATCTTCCATACGAGGAAGAAGAAGAGCCTTTAAATAAAGCAAAGGAAGAAGTTTTAACAAAGTTTCTATAAAATCTTTCTGCCGGACCTCGGTATGCCGCTCCAAAAAGGCACAATATTGCACTCCGACAGTAACAAACTCCAAAACATCTTTATGATAAATCACAGACTTCATACTTTCCATAAAAGCAGTGGTTCTTTTAAATAAATTCACGTTACAAAGGTAACAAAATTCACACGAAAATATATAAGGATATACGATTTTAGATTAATTTTGCGAAAGTTTCTTTTTAAACCCCTTTTTACATGTCGACAAAAAATACATCCATACGAATAACCAAACTGGGAAACAAGACAAAACCGGGCGGAAAAACAGCCGCCAAAAAGAAAGGCAAACAGCCGGTGAGTGACAACGACCAACCCGACCGTACGGAAACGATTCACTTTGTAATCGGAAGCTTCCTGCTGGTGGTCAGCCTGCTGATGCTCTTGTCTTTTTCTTCCTATATCTTTACAGGAGCAGAAGATCAGGGACTTGTCGAGGCAAACGCAACCGAAGGCTTTTCCAATTATGCCGGGAGCATCGGTGCCTATTGTGCCAATTTCTGGATGAACAAGTGTTTTGGTGTGGCAGCCTTCTTCATTCCGGTTTTTCTTCTGGCCGCTTCGATGAAACTGACCAAAGCCTATCACATACGTCTGTGGAAATGGTTCCTGCACTGTTCATTCCTGACCATCTGGGTATCACTGACCGCCTCTTTCTTTTTCGACAGCGTCGTCGCTGATATTCCGGAATGGAACTTTCTGAATCCGGGAGGCAGCCACGGACAGTTTGTCGTAGAGCGTCTCACCCAGAGTGCCGGCACTGTCGGCGTATTCCTGATCATCCTGCTGAGCGCCCTGGTCTATTTCATTTATCTGAGCCGGAGTACCATTCTTTTCGTGCGCAAGATTCTGAACCCGGTAGAATATCTCAAATCCAAAATGCCCCACAGCCATGCTTCGGAGGAACCGGAAGCACTTGGCGAGGAAAACAGAAATGAGCAGTTGAAAACAGACACAACAATACCGGAAACTACCGTAAAGATTATTGAGGAACCATCCGAGCCCTCTCATGAAGAGGCAGACGAACCTCTCCAGCCAAGCACCATCGATTTTGAACTTGCTCCCCGGAAAAAGCCGGAAAAAACGACATCCGTTGCCGTAAAACAAAATTCCGACGCTGACATCACGCTCGACATCGCCGAAGTCAAGCAGGAAGAAACCGCCAACGAAAGCGGAAAAGGAGCCCTGGAGCCATTCGATCCCAAGCTGGATCTGGAAAACTACCAATATCCCGTGCTCGAACTGCTCAATAAATACGAAGATACGGGATGCGGCATCGATATGGAAGAACAAAACAAGAACAAAGACCAGATCATTGAGGTGCTGCAAAACTTCGGGGTGGGCATTTCTTCCATCAAAGCCACAGTCGGACCGACCATCACCCTTTATGAAATCACTCCGGCCAAAGGAGTACGTATCTCCAAAATCAAGAATCTGGAGGATGATATCGCCCTGAGCCTTAGCGCCCTGGGGATCCGAATCATCGCGCCTATCCCCGGAAAGGGAACCATCGGTATCGAAGTGCCCAACGCCCGTCCGCAAATGGTATCCATGGAAAGTATCCTGAACAGCCGGAAATTCCAGGAAGCAGACATGGAACTGCCCATCGCCCTCGGCAAGACCATTACCAACGAGGTCTTTATGGTCGATCTGGCCAAGATGCCGCACCTGCTGGTTGCCGGTGCGACAGGACAGGGTAAGTCTGTGGGACTGAATGCCATCATTACGTCACTGCTTTACAAGAAGCATCCGGCAGAACTGAAGTTTGTCATGGTGGATCCCAAAAAGGTGGAGTTCAGCATCTATGCCCCCATCGAGAATCATTTTCTGGCTAAAGTAGCCGATGAACCCGGCGAACCGATCATCACCGATGTCAACAAAGTGGTACAGACCCTGAAGAGTCTCTGTGTGGAGATGGACAGCCGTTATGACCTGCTGAAAAAGGCAAGGGCCCGCAACCTGAAAGAATACAACACCAAATTCAAGAACCGCCAGCTCAACCCCGAAAACGGGCATCGCTTCATGCCTTATATCGTAGTGGTCATCGATGAGTTCGGCGACCTGATCATGACTGCGGGAAAAGAGATCGAGTTGCCGATTGCCCGCATCGCCCAACTGGCCCGTGCGGTAGGTATTCATATGATTATCGCCACCCAACGCCCGACCACCAACATTATTACGGGAACCATCAAAGCCAACTTCCCGGCCCGTATGGCATTCAAGGTGAGCTCCATGATTGACTCCCGCACCATTCTGGACCGTCCCGGCGCCAATCAGCTGATCGGACGAGGTGACATGCTCTTCCTGAGCGGAAGCGAGCCGGTCCGCGTGCAATGCGCATTTGTTGACACCCCAGAAGTGGAACACATCGCCAACTATATTGCCCGCCAGCAAAGTTATGCCGGTCCTTTCGAACTGCCGCGCGTAGAAGTGGAAGGCGAAGAAAGCGGTGCCAATGTGGATATGACCAATCTGGACCCTCTTTTCGAAGAGGCTGCGCGCATGATTGTAGGAACCCAGCAAGGATCCACTTCCATGATCCAGCGCAAATTCTCCATAGGCTACAACCGTGCCGGACGCCTGATGGACCAACTGGAAAAAGCCGGCATCGTGGGCGCGGCACAAGGAAGCAAGCCCCGCGAGGTTCTTTGTGTGGATGAAACCGATCTGGAAATGCGTTTAAATAATTTAAGATAGCAGAAACTTATGAAGAAAATCTTTTTATTACTTTTGTTTGTATGCGGACTGCAAAGTATTTCCGCCCAGAAAGACAGTCAAGCCCGCAAAGTACTGGAAGCTACCGAAAAAGCCTTCACCCAAGGCGGAGGTGTAAAAGCCCGGTTTAGCGCAGAGAACTTCGTCAACGGACAATCTCAGGGCAAGACAGAAGGAACCATGATGATCCTAAATCAAAAATTCCAGCTGACCACCGATCAGGTCATCACCTGGTTTGACGGCAAGACCCAATGGAGTTATCTGAAACAGAATGACGAGGTCAATGTCAGTACCCCTTCAAAAGCCGAACTTCAGGGCATGAATCCTTATGCCTTTCTGAGTATATATAAAAAAGGATTCCGCTATACCATGCAAAAAGGCAGCTTGCGCGGACAAGGAGTATACACGGTGCATCTGACGGCAGAGAAACCATCGGACGACCTGCAGGAAATTCTGTTGGATGTTTCCCAAAGCAACTATACCCCCTTCTGCATCCGTTTCCGTCAGAAGAACGGGGTCTGGACCAAAATCGTCGTACGCGATTTCAAAAACAAGCAAAGCTTCAAGGAACAGGATTTTGTATTCCCGAAAGAAGCCTATCCGCACGCAGAAATCATTGATTTAAGATAAACATTACATTAATTAAATTCAAAACAGATAAAGAGTTATGGAACATATCCGTTGTTTGATCATCGGTTCCGGCCCTGCCGGATACACAGCGGCAATTTATGCCGGACGCGCCAACCTGAGCCCAGTGGTCTACGAAGGCATACAGCCGGGCGGTCAGTTGACAACCACAACCGAAGTCGAGAATTTCCCGGGATATCCGGAAGGTATTACCGGTCCGGAACTTATGGACGACCTACGGAAACAGGCCGAACGGTTCGGCGCTGACATCCGCAGTGCCATTGCCATCAAGACCGACCTGAGCGAACGTCCTTACCGGATCACCTTTGACAACGGTGACGAAGTCAGTGCCGACACCCTGATCATTGCCACCGGTGCCACAGCCAAATATCTGGGACTGGACGACGAGAAAAAATATGCCGGAATGGGAGTCAGCGCCTGCGCTACCTGCGACGGCTTCTTCTACCGCAAAAAGACCGTGGCCGTAGTTGGCGGCGGTGACACAGCCTGCGAAGAAGCAACCTATCTGGCAGGACTTGCCAGCAAAGTATATCTGATTGTACGCAAGCCTTATCTGCGCGCTTCAAAAATCATGCAGGAACGCGTGCTGAACAATCCGAAAATCGAAGTTCTCTTTGAACACAACACCGTAGGTCTCTTCGGCGAAAACGGAGTGGAAGGAGCCCATCTGGTAAAACGTTTGGGCGAAGCTGACGAAACCCGCTATGACATCGCCATTGACGGTTTCTTCCTGGCTATCGGTCATAAACCTAATTCCGACATATTCAAACCTTGGATCCAGACAGACGAAGTAGGCTATATTCTGACCGAAGGAGCGACTCCCCGTACAGGAGTTCCCGGCGTATTTGCTGCCGGTGACGTAGCCGACCCACACTACCGTCAGGCTATTACAGCGGCAGGCAGCGGCTGTAAAGCTGCCATTGAGGCAGAACGCTATCTGACAGAGAATAATTTATAAAAAACATTAAATAAACAAATTCCGGCTGCAAAGATTTTTATTTACGAAATCAAAGATGTATCTTTGCAGCCGATTTTAGTCCGTGGAGGCTCGGTCAAGAAATATCCCAGATATTCGCCTTGCGGAGAAACCCGTTTAATTATTTAAAATAAATGTACGCAATTGTAGAAATTAACGGTCAGCAGTTCAAAGCTGAAGAAGGTAAGAAACTGTTTGTTTACCACATTCAGAACGCTGAAGCAAACCAAACTGTAGAGTTTGAAAAAGTATTATTGGTTGACAACGCCGGTAACATCACTGTAGGCGCTCCTACTGTAGAAGGTGCTAAGGTTGTATGTGAGGTTGTATCTCCACTGGTAAAAGGTGACAAGGTGTTGGTATTCCACAAGAAGAGAAGAAAAGGTTATCGTAAACTGAATGGTCATCGCCAGCAGTTCACTGAGTTAACTATCAAACAAGTTATTGCTTAATCATTAAAAACGTAGAAAGAAATGGCACATAAGAAAGGTGTAGGTAGTTCTAAGAACGGCCGTGAATCAGCATCACAAAGATTAGGCGTTAAGATTTTTGGTGGTCAGGCTTGCATCGCTGGTAACGTTATCGTTCGTCAGCGTGGTACAGTTCACTACCCAGGTAAGAATGTAGGTATGGGTAGCGATCACACTCTTTACGCATTGGTAGACGGTGTAGTAACTTTCAAGAAAGGAAGCTACAAAGGACGTCAGGACAGAAGCGTTGTTTCTGTTGAGCCTAAGGCAGAAGCATAATTGTTATCATTATAACACAAAAAAAGCAGTCTTTTCAGACTGCTTTTTTTGTGTTATTTTATTTTCTCTAAATCTCCTCTTCCCCTTCGTCTTCTTCCAGTTCGCGAGAATAATATTTAAAGAAATCGTGAGACAATATCCGGGAAATACGATAAAGTAATTCAGAATCTACGCTTTCGCGCTGGAAAATCTTATACACATTGGTCCGGTCACAATATAAACATTTCGCAAACCAGGTCACCGTACGTCCCTGATTCCGAAGTTCTTGCCTGATTATCTTACCAATATGCATCATTTCTACTCAGAAATAAAATTATCTGCGACAAATATAGTTATAATTCTCAACAAAAAAAAGAAAACTCTTGTGGAATATATAGCTACACCGTAAAGGAAAAATACAGACAAATCAAGATTCTTCCCCTCATATCCCTTCCGTTTCGTCAGGAACCTACTTCTAATGATGTCCACACGAATGCCCGGCTTCGTCATGATGCTGGCAGGGAACACCGGAATCCTGAATCTCCCCACGCAAATATGCTTCTACCACCTGGAGTACCGCACCGTGGCATCCCCGAAAAACCTGAATTCCGCAAGCCGACAATTTGTTCAATGCTCCGGCTCCCATATTTCCGGCCAACATAACCGTCACTCCTTTTTCCTGGAGTTCCTCGGCTATATGCGACTTACAGCCACAACCTTGTGGTGAAGGCATTGTTTCCGTCAGCACAATCTGTCCAGCCTCATCGACAGACACTAATGTATAAAATTCACAATGACCAAAATGATCATCAATCTGGCCCCCACGAGTAGGCAACGCTATTTTCTTCATCGTTCTATATTTTTTTAGATTAATGTTTTCCGAATCAATTTCGCGACAAGGATCCCCACATCGGGGACAAGTCCCCCCATCTGCACGGGACTGCATGGACAAAGTATTGAAAAGCAAGTCACAACGCGGACATGAGAACCACCCCAAATCCGTATAAACACGTCCTCCTTCCACTACCAGACTTCTGGAACAGACCAGAGCCTCGGCAATTTTCTTCCGGGCTGAGGCATAAATACGTGTCACGGTAGGGCGGGATACCTTCATTTGCCGTGCGGCTTCAGCCTGAGTAAGCCCCTCGTAATCACAAAGAAGAACTGACTCATACTCCTCAAAAAGCAACACAACAGGCTCGGCATTCTCGCCATGCAACGGTACAAAACCGGAGGAAGCCGGAATTCCGCTTATTCTTTTGATCAGTTTAGGACGTGGTGACATAATCATTGTTTATCGGTACAAAGATAATGAACAAATGTTCATAACAGATCATTTTCACCAAAATATTTTCTTTTTCCTCGGATAAGTTTGCCGAACCCGATAAACTTTGGTATTCTTGAAAGATTTAGAATGAAAAACCATGAAAAAGGAAGGTAAAAAAATAAACAAAGACACGGTTCCTGATTTTGATTTAAACCGCTATCTGGGTACCTGGTATAAAATTGCATGGTATGATCATTACTTTGAAAAAGGACTGCATCAAGTCTCCGCAACATATGCGATCAGAACCGACGGAAAAATCACCGTACTCAATGAAGGATATAAAAAAGGAAAGCACAAGCAAATATTCGGAAAAGCCTATCAGCCCGATAAGAACGATCCCGGAAAACTGAAAATATCTTTTTTCCTATGGTTCTATTCAGGTTATTACATTCTGGAGCTGGATGACGATTATCAGTTTGCCGTTGTCGGAAGCAGTTCGGAAAAATATCTCTGGATTCTAAGCCGAACCAAGACTTTGCCACAAGAGACTTATTCCAATCTGCTGCAACGGTTACAACAACGCGGATATGATACCGAAAAACCGATTCCTGTGGAACAATAATAAAAAAAATCTTTTTTGACAGGCTTTATTTTTAATAATCCGAATAAAAATTTGGTCAGATACAAATAAAATGATACTTTTAGGGTCGGAAAAATTAAAAAGCCATGAAAATTAGTATTATTCAAAGTGATATTATCTGGAGCAATCCGGAAGAAAATCGTCGCAGAATGGAAGAAAAGCTGAACACCCTTCCTGCGGCCGATTTATATGTTTTTCCGGAAATGTTTTCTACCGGATTTTGTACTGAACCTCATCAGATAGCAGAAGAAGCCGACAAGCCCGGAACTTTGGAATGGATGCAGACTACCGCACAAAAAAAACAATGTGCTCTGGCAGGTAGTGTAGCTACGCACGCAGAAGGAAAATACTACAATCGTTTTTATTTTGTATATCCTGACGGCAGCTACCATGCTTACGACAAAAAGCACCTGTTTACTTATGGCGGAGAACACCTTACCTTCACCCCCGGACAGGAGCGCGTCGTTGTAACCTATAAAGGTGTACGTATCCTGTTACAAGTCTGCTATGATCTCCGCTTCCCGGTATGGGCCCGCAACCGAAAAGACTACGATATGATCCTTTATGTGGCCAGTTGGCCAGAAACACGTATTGAAGCCTGGAATACCCTGTTGCACGCACGAGCCATTGAAAACCAATGCTATGTAGCAGGAGTAAACCGAGTGGGAACCGATCCTTCCTGCGCATATTGTGGAGGCAGCATATTGATCGATCCCTATGGAAAAACACTGGCGGCCTGCAAGCCGAATGAAGAAGATGCCGTATCCACCCTGATCGACCTGGAAGGATTGGAAAGCTTCCGTAAAAAATTCCCGGTGCTGAATGACGCCGATCCTTTCACGCTTACCCCTTAACTTACCAGAATATTCAAAAAGAAATATAATATGACAGATAAAAAATTGCTTTTAGGCGATGAAGCCATCGCATTGGGCGCTTTACATGCCGGTATCAAAGGCGTATATGCCTATCCCGGAACGCCAAGCACAGAAATCACCGAATACATACAAAAGCACCCGCTGACCCGGGAACGGGGAGTACATAACACCTGGTGCACCAATGAAAAAACAGCGATGGAAGCCGCATTGGGAATGTCCTATGCCGGTTGCCGCGCCATTGTCTGCATGAAACATGTGGGACTGAACGTAGCGGCTGATGCCTTTGTCAATTCAGCCATGACCGGTGTAAACGGAGGTCTGATTGTCATCGTCGCCGATGACCCTTCCATGCATTCATCACAAAATGAACAGGATTCCCGCTTTTACGGAAAATTCTCCCTGATGCCCATTCTGGAACCGGCATCACAACAAGAAGCCTATGACTTAATGCCCTACGGCTTCGAGTTGTCTGAAAAGCAGAAACTTCCGGTACTGATGCGCATCACCACCCGCATGGCACACTCCCGTGCCGCCGTGACCGTAAAAACAGAAGCACAGCCCATTCAGCAACTGCCTTTTGCCAAAGATCCCGCATCGTGGGTTCTGCTTCCGGCAAATGCACGCCGCCAATATGCCGCACTCATCGAGAAACAGGCAGAACTGGAATCACTGTCAGCCCAAGGGCATCATACCCGTCTGGAGGCAGGCAGCAACAGTAAGGGTATCGGTATCATCGCCTGTGGTATCGGTTACAATTATGTCAAGGAAGCCGAAGGAGGACATGATGATTTCCCGGTTCTGAAAATCGCACAATATCCGCTGCCTTCTACGTTAATTCACGAGCTGGCCGCACAATGCCGGGAAATTCTGGTCGTGGAAGACGGACAACCTTTCGTTGAAGAACAGGTACATGCCTTATTGGGAGCAGACTATCCGATTAAAGGACGTCTTACCGGCGATCTGCCGCGTACCGGTGAACTGACTCCCGACAATGTAGCTGCCGCGATGGGAGTTGCCAGCAAGCGTTTCTTTGAAGCTCCGAAGAATCTGGTACCCCGTCCGCCGGCCCTGTGTCAGGGATGCGGTCACCGTGATGTGTACAACGCGCTGAACGAAGTGGTGCGTGAATATCCTGATGCCCGTGTCTTTGCTGATATCGGCTGCTACACACTGGGAGCTCTACCACCTTTCCGGGCCATTGACAGTTGCGTGGATATGGGCGCCTCCATCACTATGGCCAAAGGCGCCGCAGACGCAGGCCTGTTCCCGGCTATCGCTGTAATCGGTGATTCAACCTTTACTCATTCGGGAATGACCGGATTGCTGGATGCTGTCAATGACAAAGCCAATATCACCGTTGTCATCTCGGACAATCTGACCACGGCCATGACCGGTGGACAGGATTCCGCCGGAACCAATAAGTTTGAAGCTATCTGTCTGGGACTGGGAGTAGAACCGGAACACGTACGTGTAGTCGTTCCCTTGCCCAAGAATATGGAAGAGATAACCCGGGTGATCCGTGAGGAGATCGAATACAACGGAGTATCGGTCATCATTCCTCGCCGTGAGTGTATCCAAACCCTGAACCGTAAACTGAAACAAAAAAGAAAGGAACAACAAGCATGAAAACAGACATCATATTATCCGGTGTAGGCGGACAGGGCATCCTGTCCATCGCCACCATTATCGGTGAAGCAGCCACACACAGCGGTCTGCATCTGAAACAGGCCGAAGTACACGGAATGAGCCAGCGCGGTGGTGATGTACAATCCAACCTCCGCCTGTCAGACAGTCCTATCGCTTCCGATCTGATCGCACAGGGCACAGCAGACATGATCCTCTCGCTTGAACCGATGGAAGCCTTACGCTATCTGCCTTATCTGGACCGCAAAGGATGGATCATCACTTCATCGGCCCCATTCAAGAATATTCCGAACTATCCGGACGAACAAGCCTTGAAGGACGAACTGGCCCAATTGCCTCACATTATTCTGGTAGATGTTGAAAAAATCGCCCACGAACACAATATGCCCAAATGTGCCAATGTAATCCTTCTGGGAGCAGCCTCACGTTATCTCGGCATCGTTTCTGTTGACGAACTGCGCGACAGCATCGCCCGTGTATTCGGATCCAAGGGGGCTGCTGTAGTAGAAATGAATCAGAAAGCTTTTGATCTGGGCCATGCTGCCGCAGAAAACAAATAAAACACCGGAACCATGAAACATCAAGTATTCAGCGAAGAACTGGTCCGCTCTGTGGTGAATGAGCTCCAGATTGCCAATCTGGAACAGGCCACCATCGGCGAAGTGCTTCTGGTAGCTTCACGACTGGAAGAAAAAACCGGTATTCCCTTCATCCGAATGGATCAGGGATCACCCGGCCTTCCGGCCAATCAGATTGGCATTGAGGCCGAAAAAGCAGCCTTGGACCGCGGTGTCGGTTCACAATATCCGGCAGCAGCCGGTGTGGCTGAACTGAAAGCGGCAGCATCCCGTTTTGTTAAGGCCTTTATCGACATAGACATTCCGGCCGAAGGATGTATCCCGACCACCGGTTCTGTGGCCGCATCATACGGTTCCTTTATAGCCTGTACCCAACGTATTCCGGGAAAGAACAAGGTTTTATTTATTGATCCGGGATTCCCGATCCAAAAGTCACAACTACGTATCATCGGAGCACAATGGGAATGGTTCGACATCTATCATTATCGCGGAGAAGCCTTGCGCGAGAAACTGGAGTCTTATCTGAGCAAAGGGGATATTGCTGCCATTGTCTACTCCAATCCGAATAATCCGGCATGGATCTGTCTGGAAGACTCCGAACTGAAGATTATCGGAGAACTGGCTACACGCTACGATGCCATCGTCATGGAAGATATGGCTTATTTCTGTATGGACTTCCGCAGTGATTTGGGTAAACCCTGGCAACCGCCCTACCCTCCTACCGTAGCCCGCTATACCGACAATTACGTGCTGATGCTGTCTTCATCCAAAATCTTCAGTTATGCCGGACAGCGTATGGCTGTACTCTGTGTACCCGAAAAACTGTTCCACACCCACTATCCGGCACTGGCCGAACGCTACGGTGACTCCGGAATATTCGGACAGACGCTGATTGCCTCCATCCTTTACATGATCACTTCGGGCTGTACCGCCTCCACACAATATGCCTATGCCGCCATGCTGGACGCATCCGTAGAAGGCCGCATTGACTTTGTGAAAGACACCCGGGAATACGGACGACGCGCCGAACGCATGAAAAAGATTTTCACAGACAACGGGTTCCATATCGTATACGACCATGATGTGACCCAACCGGTTGGCGACGGCTTCTTCTTTACCTTGGGCTATGGCAACATGCCGAGCGGACAGCTGCTTAAAGAACTGCTGTATTACGGAGTCAGCAGTATTTCCCTAAGCACCACCGGCTGTGAGCAGAACGGAGTGCGTGCCTGCACATCGCGTATGCGTGAAGAACTTTATCCGGTACTGGAAGAACGCATGAAAGCTTTCCACGCCGACCATCCGCTATAACACACTAATTTTTAATATTACCGAAAAAACACAACAATGATTTGGAACGAAAGCAAGGAGTGCATGAGCCGTGAAGAGATGCGCATGCTCCAAGGCAAGAGATTACACAAACTGGTTGATCTGGTTTATCACAATACCCCTTTCTACCGCAAGAAAATGCAGGAAATGGATCTTACCCCTGAGGATATCCAGACAATTGATGATATTGTCAAATTGCCATTTACCACCAAGCAAGACCTGCGCGACAACTATCCTTACGGACTGCAGGCTGCATCCATGCAAGAGATTGTACGTGTACACGCCTCATCCGGAACCACAGGAAACCCAACTGTTGTAGGCTATACCCGTCATGATCTGGAAGTATGGAAAGAAGTGACCGCCCGAGCTTTGGGAGCATTCGGCATTTCACGTAATGATGTATTCTCTGTGGGTTATGGATATGGCCTGTTTACCGGAGGTTTGGGATTACACTATGGTGTGGAACACTTAGGAGCGACCGTAATACCGACATCGACCGGAAATACGGAAAAACATCTGCACCTGCTGAAAGACCTGCAAGTAACCGGTCTGGCCTGTACTCCGTCCTATGCTCTATATCTGGCTGAAACCATGCAGAAAAAAGGAATGACGAAAGAGGACCTTCATCTGCGTGTCGGTGTTTTCGGAGCTGAACCCTGGACCGAAAACATGCGTCAGGAAATTGAACAGAAACTGGGACTGCAAGGTTATAATATCTACGGTCTGAGTGAAATTATCGGTCCGGGTGTAGCCTACGAATGTTCTTGCAAGAACGGTTCGCACATCAGCGAAGACCACTTCTATCCGGAAATCATTGACCCGGAAACCGGAAATGTACTTCCGGCCGGAGAAACCGGAGAGTTGGTGCTGACCACCTTGACGAAAACCGGTATGCCCTTGTTGCGCTACCGCACCAAGGATCTGACTTCGCTGATTACCGAGCCTTGCGAATGCGGACGAACCAATGTACGCATCACCCGTATTATCGGACGTTCGGACGATATGCTCATTATCCGAGGTATCAATGTATTCCCGTCACAGGTAGAAAGTGTCATCCTGGAAATGAAGGAATTCGAACCACAATATATGCTTGTGGTAGACCGTCAGGGAAATCTGGATACTCTGGAAGTACAGGTAGAACTGCGCAAAGAACTCTATACCGACGAGATGGGTTCGCTGCTTAACCTGAAGAAAAAACTGGCCGACCGGTTGAAGAGTGTACTCTCCATCAGCGCCCAGGTGAAACTGATGGAACCAAACTCTATCCCACGCAGTGAGGGCAAGAGCAAACGTGTCATCGATAAACGAATCATCAAATAATAACTACGCCTTATGACTATACGACAAATATCCGTTTTTCTGGAAAACAAAAGCGGGCGCATCAATGATGTGACCAAAGCTTTGGGCAAGGCCGGTATCAACATGCATGCTTTCAGTATGTCCGAAACAACCGACTTCGGTATTCTGCGCCTCATCGTATCGGATGTGGACCGTGCCATTGAAGTACTGCGTGCCGCCAACTTCTCGGTTATTCAAACCGAAGTGATCTGTATCAGCTGCGCCAATACCGCCGGTTCTCTGTCCGTAATTCTGGAACGTCTCGCCGAACAGAACATCTTCATTGAGTATATGTATGCCTTTGCCCAAGGCGACAAAGCCAATGTCGTGATCCGCCCGAGTGACCTAAATCGCAGTCTGGAAGTACTGAAACAGATGGATTGCAGCGTGCTTACAGCAGGAAATCTGTAAAAGGAAATAGCTTTTTCTCAGAAGAACTATCTTCGTAAATATAAAAAACAGTCCGAACCGCTTGCTTGTTATAAAGTAAAACGGTTCGGGCTGTTTTTTCCCTTTCTACCTACCTGGATTATTTTCCAAATAGCATCATCTGTTCTCAGGACATTATAAGTAGCTGGCACAAAATCTTGTCATCCCCCATTCATCTGCCGGGTTGAATGTTTTTGATATGACCACTTTCTTGGTTACCAGTGAATAGACCGTCCAAATGACCTTACCCGGTTTCTGAGCATAGAAAATAACATTTCGACCGACTTCATAACCATCAAAAGCAAAAGGAACAATCTGTCTTCCATCATAATCAACAGCGCCGACCTTATCATTCTTGTCCCACACAAATATTCCGAAAAGCAGATTATAGACAAAATGTGTATTTTCGTAGTCATATCTACTGCTATATTCTTTGATAGGTAAAATCATTTTACCCTTATGAAACAATCCAAAAGCCTTATCATCATTGGAAACCCGGAAAATGTCTCCCAAACCATATTCCTGCTGAACAGAAGCATAACGGCATGGCACAATCTCCTTTCCTGTTTTTCTATCCAGAATACCCATTTTACCGTCCTTCTTGGCATATACATAGTCAAGTTCCTTGTCCCCCTCCGTCGCATAACTACTATTGGTTTTTGAATAAAGTCTGTCATACACACAAGGAATCAAGAGTTTACATGACTCCTTACTCATCATTCCTCTCTTTCCATTCTCCTCAACCCAAAAAACATCATGAAAACTTGCTATATAACTATACCTACCTGAAGGGACAACAACCTTATTCTTATTCGCGCTAAAAAGACTGACGTAGCCTCCTTGATAACAAGCCGCAAAATCATCACAAAGATATTTGATGGAGTCGCAATCACTTACAACAGCCGTTTTTTCTATCGGATCATACAAATCAAACTTTCCGTTTTCATTTTTTATTGCAAAGAATGGTCTTCTCTGAGTCCATGAAGCAACTATCATCTTCAAATTATCCGCGTCTTCTCTAGAACCTTTTAAATCCAGATCTATTTTAGATCCTTCATACAAATAATCCCATTCTCCATTTTTATAAAGTTTATATCCGACTTCAGAAGAATAAGCTCCACTAATGATTCTTTTAAAGGCCTTATAAGCTTCATATCGATCATATTCCTCCTTTTCAACAGCTTCATATGTATCACTCTCGGTCATGTTATTATAGAACATTTTATATCCACCCGCCGGATTATAAATGAAACAAGTACCTGGCAGCAGAAACTTATTCAATGATTCAGGAACAGAATATACAGAATCTTCAGGAGATACCAGCCATAAGCCTAATTGCTTCGGATCATTTCCAAGATATCCCTGCACAAAGAAATAACCATTTCCAGCAACACGTACTATACTCCCCAAATTGCCCTCTGACATATAAGAAAGATTACCCTCAAAATTTAAGATATGTTTTCCTGAAGGACTGTAAAGGTTACCATTACTGAAAAAAGAAAAATCTTCAAATTGCTTATAATATAATGAAGTTTGATCTCTAAAATTCTTATCAAGAGCAACCTGACCAACATTTCCATCTTTATCGATCACAAAAAAATTCTTTTCTTCTCTATAAGTAATATATGAAGAAGTCGGATCCAAAGATTCAAAATTAACCTCGATGATCGTTACTCCTTTCTTTGTTTCTTTTTTATTTTTGATCATACAAGATCGCTTTGACCTGCGATTCAGATCATACATATAGAAAGTACTGCTAAGATTTGCGTCTTTTACAAAAATATAGTCTTTACTTACAACCGCATCCTTTTCAAACCTGCATTTCAATATTTCCTTTCCTTTTTCGTTTACAAAACCGATCTTGCCGTCTTTCTCCACACAACCCACTCCATATTTAAATGGATAGGTATGAGTATATTTGGCTTTTACAACCCACTTTCCAGATTCATCAACATATCCCCACTTTCCGTTTTCAGGTTTGTTTTTTGGAGAGAGAACCTGTGAAAAAACTGTTATACCATTAAACAATAACATTATAAACAGCAATAAAGACTGTTTGACAATCGTCCTTTTCATATAAAACATTTAAAGAGTTAATTGATAATATTTTTATTATTTCACAAATTGTACGACAAAAATAGAAATGTCTATAAAAAAATGTTTGGTCCATTCCAGTCCTTTTTAGGCTCACAATTTAATAAGGCATACTCCAATTATCAGCCATAAAGAATCATTTTTAATACAGACATAATTATCGTGAAATAAATTTTGAATTTTTACTCCCAATTTTCTATATTAGATTTATATAATTTCAAATATAACAAACATGAAAATCTTATACGTACATGGTTTTAACGGTTCACCGGAAGGACACAGCTATAGTTTATTAAAGAAACACTTACCGGAAGGATGTGACATCATCGGCATGAATTACAATCAGAATGACTGTGATGTGGCCCTGAAGCAAATACAAGAAACGATTCAGAAAGAGTCCATTGATCTGGTTATCGGTTGCTCGTTAGGCGGTTTTCTGACACTCCTTGCCGAGGGGGTGGAACGGTTTGTCGTCAATCCCTGCTATCTACCCAGCATCGAACTGCCCAGACTGAAAACACAAAACGGCCTGCCGGCAGCCTCAACAGAAATGGTGGATACCTACGAACCTTTTGAATACAAGTGGAGATATCTTCCTCAAAGCGACAAGGAAAGGATCCACTGCTTTATCGGTAATGCCGACGAGCTGTTCGGTGAAAAGTATTATTACGACATCCAGGATGATTTAGGCCGTCCGCCCCGCATGCTCTATTCCGGGCATCATCTGTCGGAATCCGCAGCAGAAACCCTTTGCTGTCTGATCGCACAAAAAGAGATAGACAGAAGCCCAAACCATAAGGCCAGCAATAAAATGACAGAAGCCATACTACGGGATGCCCATAAATATTCCTGCAATCATGAAGAATTCATCAACAGATCCGAATACTGCGGGTGCTTCTCCTGCTGCCGGGTCTTCCCTTCTTATGAAATTAAAAATTATATCAAAGATACGGGAGGAAAGACGGCACTTTGTCCTTATTGTGACACCGATGCCCTATTGCCGCAGAGCGGTCCGTACGAACTCTCAGAAGTTTTTTTGAGAAAGATGAACAAAAGATGGTTTTAACCTTAGAACCTACAAATACAAAATGCCCGTCCGCGATTCCACAAGTACAGAATCAACAGGACGGGCACAAAAACTTTAAAAAGATTATCCGGATTCTGAATAAGATTCGGACGACCCAATATTTAAAGCCTTAATGGCTCATTTCTTCTTAATCTCACTCATTTTCAAAGCATCTCCTTCTGCTACGCAATGAATCTTAACACTTCCCCGGTTTCCCATATCCAGGAAAGTCACCTTATACCAATCTTCTCCCTCAGGGATAATCTCCACAACCTTATATTCTTCAGACGGTCCATCCTGTGCGTCTGAGCGGAAACTGGTCTGATCATAGCAAGGGCCGTCAGTACATTCATATTCATACTTATCCGAAAGATATTTCTGCAGTTCCGGAGTGCAGAAGGTTTGTACTGCTTCTTCATAAGTCAGCTTTCCCTTTTGAGTCTGGAAAACATATTTATCATAAAAATCCTGCAAGAAAGCCTTTACCTTTGCTTCATCCTCCAAAGGAGACACAACAACAGAATCCGGCTGACTCTGCACAGAATCAACAGATAAAGTGTCCTTTGTACCTTCCGCTACATCATTACTCTTAGTTGCATTTCCACACGACATTAACGCAAAAGCCATCATAGCCACCGTAAAAATTTTGTTTTTTCTCATGATATAATTATTTTAAACAACCAACAAACATCGCTTACGCAATGCTACTTAAATTTATATACCAAACAAAGATAAACAAAACCCACATAATCACTTTGGTCCATTTTGATCCATAATTCATTTCAAACCCAATTACACCATATCTTCACCTGTATGAATCACCGGAACCCGGACGGTCTTATGGAAAGGAATAAAACGAGATACCACCGTTAGCACGACAGTAACAGCAAACAGCCAACCAAGCAGATGTTTCAAAGCCAACAGAGTACTTTGCTGTTGTAACACCGTGTAAAGAGTATTCGTAGCCAACTGCATCGCCTCGGAGGTTCCCTGTCCTTGCTGTAAGGCTGAAGCAAAGGATGAATCCCAACGGGAAGCCGCCAATGGATCTACCCATGTAGCGTTCTCTGACAATTGAACCAGATATTTCTGCTGCAAATGATACAAGGCATTATTATAAAAGGCGGAAGCCACCACCGGTGTCAATACAGACCGGAATGTAATCAGGAAAAAAGCATTCGCCAACAAATATTTCGGCGGAAGATCTTCCACGGCAAAAAGGGCAAATGCAATAATCAGTGTAAGCATCCCCAAGCCACGTAAAAACATTGGCAGATAAAGCATCTCATAAGTGCTGTCCGGTGAAATACCGAAATAAAGCATTCCAAAAAACGCTGCAAAACAAGCCATACCCCCAGCTATCAGAAAACGGAAACGCCACCGCTGCCAGCGGAACCACCAGAAACAGACAACAGCTCCGAGCAGATAACCCGGCAACAACCAGATGTAAAGAGTATAACTGTGCGTATTATCAACCCGGAGAATCGTAGTGAGATAGCTGGTAAGCAGACTGGTAGAGGTACTGAAAAACATGACCAGCATCATATACAAATATCCCAAAATGGCCTTCCACTGAAACAAAGGTTTCAGACTGACATAAGGATGTGTAGAATGAAACTGCTCCCATAGAAAAAGAGCAATCAGTAACGGAGCCAGAATAACATAGAGAATAATACGTGAAGAAGCCATCCAATCAAGAACCTTACCATACGTAATCACATAAATAAGCATGAGCAGTCCGGTAGAAATGATGAGCATCTCACGCAAATGCAGTTCCCGCCAAGGTACCGGTTTTGCCGGACGATCATGGCGCATAAAAAGCAGTACAGCCAAAAGAGCAACCAGCAGAAGCAACATCATGAAATAATACATATATTTCCAGTCATAATGATAAGCCAGCAAAGCGGTAATCACCATAGACAACTGTCCGCAACCAAACACCAACGGATAGAAATAGGCATAGAATTCACTGCGTACATCGGCCGGACTGAAAATAAACTTAATACGACGAATGACCCAAAGCATCAGAAAACCTTTCAGAAAGCCAATAACAAAGCTAGCGGCAATCAACAGCTCAATCTGTGACTGGCGGGCACAAAACCAACTGAGCAAAAGCTGTAACGTGAGATCGGCCACCAAAAGAGTCTTAGAAGAAAACGTAGCCAGAATCTTGGGTACAATCGGATAAGATACAGCCATGCCTGCCGAAGCGGCATAATATCCTATTGTAATATCTTCGGTATAGACACCCAGGGTATTGGATACCTCAACAATGCTTCCTGTATAAGTACCATTGAGCATGGCGATCGGAAGCATCACCAGAAACAGAAGGATTACCGCCAAACGGTCAGGAACCCAGTTACGTACCGGTATATCCAGTTCTCGTGCTGTTTTCATCTCTTTCGCTCCGCTTCAGTAACCACCATCATGCCGGCACGCAGCTGGCTCATGCTCTCCTCATCCACATTATCCAAATCTATCCGGACAGGAATACGTTGCTGTACTTTCACAAAATTACCGGCAGAATTATCCGTAGGCACCAAAGAATATTTGGAACCCGTAGCTTCAGATATGGCCGTAACATGCCCCTGAAAGACTTTTCCAGGTATACCATCAACCTTAATACGGACAGGCTGTCCGATGTAGATATGTGCAATCTGTGTTTCCCGATAATTGGCGGTAATCCACTTGCCGGACTGGCGTACCAGATAAGAAAGAGTCTGCCCGGCAGAAACATATTGCCCCGGTTCCAGGGTACGACGCCCCATGTAACCGCTGTAAGGAGCAGTCACTACGGTATACGAAAGATTCAGGTTAGCCAGATCGAGTGCCGCTTCAGCACGCAACACACCGGCTTGTACTCCCACCTGCTTATGAGTAGCCTCATCATATTGCGAATGAGCCGCATCCTTTTGTTTCAACAAGGCATCATAACGAGCCTGTGCCGCATCGTAAGCAGCCTTCATCTGATCATACTGCTGACGCGGAACAGATTCTTCACGCAACAGACGCTCATAACGATGATAGTCCTGTTCTGCTTGCCAAAGCTTGGCCTTAGCCTCGGCCAGATTGGCATTCTGCTCATCTATACGACTTCGGGAAGTTCGGATTCCGGAAGCCAGCACCTGTCCTTCACCTTTTGCATCGAGCAAAGCAGCCTGAGCCTCTTTCTGGCGAATCAGATACTCACGGTTATCCAGAATCACCAAAGTATCCCCCGCATGCACATACTGATGTTCCCGGAAGCGGACTTCCTGGATATATCCCGACACCCGTACATTTACCGGTGCCACATATTGGTCCACAAAAGCATCATTCGTAATCTCATAACTGATATAACGCCAGAAATAATTGGCCGTCCAGGTTAGTCCGGAACCGGCAATAAGCAAACAGACAATATTCAGGATGATGTTCCGGCGCTTTTTCTTTTTCAAGCGCTCATATCGGATTTGAATGAATGACTTTGACATATTCTATAAAAACTAAAAATTCTGAATTATAAATTACCGATCATGCGCTGCAACTCATAATAAGTATAAAGCACCCGGGTACGGGCAGTAGTAAGTTGCAATTCGGCATTCAAACGCAAATTATCAGCATCAAGTAAATCCGTAAGTATGGCCAGCTGATTCAGATACCGGTTGTTCATAATACGATAATTCTCCTCAGCCTGACGGACAGAAAGTTTCAAAGCCTCTACCCGATCCAAAGCTTCACGATGCCTTAATAAAGCTTTCTGAACAGCCATACGAATTTGCTGACGACTCTGCTCTGTAGTATTCTGCAAGAGTTTCACCTGTTGGCGTGCTTCATTCAGACGATGACGGTTCTGATAAAGCGAGGATAAAGAATAGGAAAACGTAAGTCCTACATTCCAACTGTTATTATACAAATCGGCCATGGTGCGCGTTATCGGTCGGGCTAAAGTGTTTGAAGCATAAAGCGACAGCCGGGGCATTTGCTCCGCCTGTGTCAGGCGAATCTGGTTCTGAGCCATTTCCGTCTGTTTTTGCAACAAAAGCATAGAAGGCTCTATAACATAAGCCCGGTCCACATAATCTTCGTATGCCACTATCGGACAACTCTGTTCCAACAAAGCCGTATCGGGCAAAAGTAGCAGTTCTTCATCCATGCCGAGCAAAATATCCAATTGCCGGGACACCAAGCGTATATTATTCTGTGTCTCAGACAATGACAGACGATTATCTGTCAACTGCATTTCACTACGCAACACATCATTATTGGTAATCACCCCCTCCTCACAAAGACGGCGTATATTCTTCAACCGCTGTTCCGACTCTTCGATATTACGCTGCAATACCAGACATTGTTTATAAAGACTGAACAAAGAAAGATACTGATCCAATAAAGCCAGTTTTATCTCCGCACAATCCGCTTTGGTCTGCAACACAGCCAACTCTTGTGCCAAATCAGCCTGTCGGATAGCATAACGGATACGTCCGCCCTGATAAACCGGTTGCGAAAAATCAAAAGAATAATTCTGCTGCCAGTCTGGCGATTCCGGGCGCGTGGCATCATTCAAGCCATGCTGCCATACAACCGGTTGCCCCAAATATCCTCCTTTCAAACCGATATTCATCTCCGGCAGGCGAGCCGTTCGCGCCGTACGTGCCTGCTCTTTGGCTATATTTTCTTTCAACCGGTCTGCCGCCAAACGAAGATGCTCCCGGCTGCCCCGTTCAAACAACTGAGGCAATGATAAAAAAAGGGTGTCTTGTCGTGCATAAATACCGTCGGTCAATCCCCATAATCCAATGAAGAGAACCAACAAATCAATAAGTTTCCAACGCATGTTGTACCTTCTGAAGCAAATCCTGAATATGTTTTAGCTTTTCTTCTCCCACCAAATCATCCAAACGCCGATAATACTCTTTCAACTGAGGAGCCAACCAATTTCGGAAAGCCTCACCTTCTTCCGTAAGAAAAACCAGTTTATTACGACGGTCATGACTATCCTCTTTACGACAGACATACCCTTTACGTTCCAAATTCAGCATTAGTTTGGTGAGACAAGCCTTGTCTTTTGCCGTACGCTCAGCCAGAACCTGCTGACTGACCCCTTGTTCATACCAAAGACAACTCATGATTTGCAACATCTCAAAAGTGATGTCTGCCCCGACATTTTTCAAAAAACGCTGCATGGCCTGCCGGGAAGCCATACGGGTACGAATTAACTGACGCAAGCATTCACGCGAAGTGTTATTGACTTTTTCCTGCATCAAAGTATCATTTTTTAAATTGTGCCGCAAAGGTAATACTTTATTTTTATTTAGTAAAACATTTAACTATTTACCCATTAATAAAAATGATTCCGCTCTTTTTCTGACGTATCATCAAAGAACAGAATCATTCTATCGTTACAATAAAGAAATCAAGGTATCAATATCCTCTTCCCGGGTAGCCCAACTCGTCACAAAACGAACGACACTCTCCGTTTTCCCTCGTGGTCCCCATAATTCAAAGGTAACCTGCTCCGCCAACCGGTCTATCACCGCATTAGGCAAACAGACAAACTGCTGATTAGTCGGAGAATCCAAAAAGAGCCGATATCCCTTGTTCTGAAAAGCATCTTTCAACTTCAAAGCCAGGCGTACGGCATGTTCTCCTATACGTTCATAAAGACCATCCTCAAACAAAGCCTCAAACTGTACTCCCAGCAAGCGACCTTTAGCCAGCAAAGCTCCATGTTGTTTCATCAGAGGATAAAAATGCGGCAAACGTTCCGGATTGGCAGCGACAACCGCCTCGCCAAACAAAGCCCCCACTTTGGTACCTCCAATATAAAATACATCACAAAGTCGGGCAATGTCCGGCAGGGCAACATCTGACGAAGGAGCAGAAAGAGCATAGCCCAAACGGGCACCATCGAGATAAAGCGGAATACCGGCCTGATGACAGACCTGACTTATTGCTTCCAGTTCCGAAAGAGAATATAAGGTTCCTAACTCTGTAGGATGGGATATATATACCATACCCGGAGCAACCATATGTTCATAAGTTTCATCCCGATAGAAATCAGTGATAAAAGCATGAATCTCTGCTGCCGACAGTTTTCCCTCATGTTGCGGTAAAACAAGCACCTTATGCCCTGTCGCTTCAATAGCTCCCGACTCATGCACATTGATATGAGCTGTTTCCGCAGCCAAAACTCCTTCATGACGACGCAACAAGGCATCAATTACCGTAGCGTTGGTCTGTGTACCTCCCACCAACAGATGTACAGCGGCATCTGGAGTATGACAAGCACTACGAATCAAATCCTTCGCATGGAGCGTATAAGCATCCATACCATAACCGACAGTCTGTTCCAGATTCGTTTCCACCAAACGGCGCATCACTTCAGGATGTGCTCCTGCCATATAATCAGAATTAAAATGTATCATGATGTATTCTTTATTATTTATAGTCTTACAAAGTTAAGTGTTTTCAATACGAATCAATAAAAAACCGAAAAAAGAATTCATCGCTATACCAAATAAATCATAACTTTGCCTTGGAAGAACAAAGCAAAACGGTTATCAAGAAAGATATGAAAAAAATCAGGATTACAGCAATGAGGAAAGCCTGTTATCGGGATTTGATGGAAAAATATGAAAATCCCATTGAACATGCATGTGATATAGAAAAAGGGCAAGTCTTCATTTCTGAAAACGGCAACAAGCCACAGGGACTTTGTGAAAGTGCATGGCAAAGTATGCTGCCATTTGTGATGGTCTTGGCACATGGAGGCGGAAATCTTTATGACGGTTGGATGAAAAATGAACATTCGGCCATGATTTCCTGCAACGACGGATTCCGTCCTGTAAGCTTTCTTTTGGAAGTGATTGAGTAAAGCGACACCTCAAAAAAGAAAGTCTCATGAAGACCGTAAGTTCCTTTATCGAGAACAGAAAAATAAAATCCTTGTCCTACAACCTTCAAAATACTTCAAAACCTCTATGCCTATCATAGAAATCCAAACATTAGATCACCCGGGAGTAGAAATCTTCAGTTCACTTACCGAAGCCCAACTACGCAACCGGCTGGATCCTGAAAAGGGAATATTCATCGCAGAAAGTCCCAAAGTAATCCGGGTGGCACTTGATGCCGGATATGAACCTCAAGCAATATTATGCGAAACCAAGCATATTACCGGAGACGCCGCGGATATCATCCATAGATGCGGTGACATACCTGTATATACCGGATCCCGGGAATTACTGACCCAACTGACCGGATATACTTTGACCCGCGGGGTTCTCTGCGCCATGCAACGCAAACGCTCCCAACCAATAGAGGAAATCTGCAAAGATGCCCGGCGCATAGCCGTGATTCACGGAGTTGTAGATACAACCAATATTGGAGCCATCTTTCGTTCTGCTGCAGCACTAGGTATTGATGCCGTATTACTGACCCGCGACTCCTGCGACCCGCTGAACCGGCGTGCCATACGGGTTTCCATGGGCAGTGTATTTCTGATACCCTGGACATGGACCGACGATCCGATAAAAGAACTACACCAGATGGGTTTCAGCACCGCAGCATTAGCTTTGACCGAATGTTCCATACCATTGGATCACCCGGCATTAAAAGCGGAATCAAAACTGGCCCTGATTTTTGGAACGGAAGGTGACGGTCTTCCGCAACATACCATTGAAGAAGCAGACTATGTAGTCCGTATCCCCATGTCTCACGGAGTGGATTCCCTGAATGTGGCTGCAGCATCTGCAGTAGTTTTTTGGGAACTGAGAAAATAAAAACTTATATTTGTGTAAGCATAAAGCAGAGATTTCATCGGATTTGATTTATAAATCAATCTATTGCCCAAACCATATCTGTCAGCAGACCACAGATAGAAGTCAACAATAATGTGGTGGCAGTATCTACAAACCTTTAGAAGAAAAATAGCTTACAAATAATGAATACAAATACAACAGAAAGCTCCACTTCACTTTGGTTTAACAGCGAATCCCCTTATTTATCCAAAGAATTTACAGACATAACTTTGATCTATCAGTCTGCCAAAGGGTATACAGCGCTCTACCGGGCAAGCCGGATGGGTAAATATTTTATGCTGAAAGCGCTCATACCCGAACTGAGTGAAGACATGTTCTACCGCAGTGCACTACAAAAAGAATTTGACATAGGTTACCGTTTACTGCATCCTTATGTTGTACAGACCATCGGTATGGAAGAAGTACCGGGAATTGGTCTCTGTATCGTTTTGGAATGGATTGAAGGACAAACATTGCGCAAATGGTTAACCTGCCACCCGTCACTTCAAGAACGTCTCCGCATTGCCCGTGAACTGTGTGAAGTTCTGAGCTATCTACATGCCCAAGGCATCCTGCACCGAGATCTGAAACCGGAAAACATCATGATTACCACGAATGGTTCCTTTGTCAAATTAATTGATTTCGGATGTTCGGATGCAGACAATTATAAAATACTGAAAGCTCCAGCGGGAACCCGACATTATGCAGCTCCAGAATTATTTGATCCGAATATTATACCTGACGGACGTGCTGATCTATTCGCATTAGGTATCATCTTCAAGGAAATGAATACCCCCTGGTGGAAAGGTTCCTGGCGACTGGCACATATCGGCAGAAAATGTAGCCGCAAAGAGCGAAGCAGACGCTATAATTCCGCACAGGAAGTAAACAAGGCATTAACCTCAACCAAAGTACAGACAATAAGCCTGATTACCTTTGTTCTGCTGCTGACCGGCGGACTAGTCTGGCGGATGGAACAAAAAAATTCCGCACCCAATCAGAAAACTCAGGCTCCTACACTGATTAAAGATACCTTATATATTGTACGGACGGATACAATCATCCAGCAACATACTGATACCGTTTTAGTCGGAAAGAAAAACTATATAGAGCAGCAGAAAGAAAAGAAAGAGCTTCAGAAACTAATCGCTTTCACTCGAGAATATACCTTACAGGAAATGAAAAAGGCCAGTAAAATAGCTCAAGATACTAGTATTTCAGAGATAGATCGAGCTGCCTACGGAAACAATATGTATTTTGCCATTGAAAACCGTATCAAAAAAGAAGTCTCGCAAATTGCCAATCCGAACTCTTTGGAGTATACCACTTATCTGAATCTGGCAATCACACAAATGACTCAAACCATGAAAGAGTATAATGCCAAACATCCATATATAATCAACAAACCGTAAACAAATACTCAAACAATACAAAAAAGATGCAGCCAACGCCAGAAGCGGCAGGCTGCATCCATTCCAATCATCTGATATGGGTCATGTAACATTAAATAGGAAGATGATTTACAAATCACATAGTTTGATTTCAGACTCATCAAAGTGTTCCATTGTTGCATCTGTCGGTGAAGAAGTCAACAATGAAGTTTTAGAGTCATCAAAACGGATACTTTTAGCAGTTGTGATATAAGTCCAGGACTCAGAATCCATATCATAAGCCAATGCGGTATCTGCATTTGTCATACCTGCTGCACCATTATTGGTAATAAAAACGATTTTGCTGCCCGCAACGGCATAATCCGAAATACTGCTAACGATAAACTCATCAGAGAGCTGCTCCATGCTGATCGTGTATATAGTACCAGTATTCGTATCTTTCTGATAGATGTTCAAATCACCCTCTTTCAGATAATAGTCATATTGACCGGAAGAGGAGGAACCTACAAAACTAGCATATTCCAACACAGAAGTTCCGTCTGCAGTATCCTCACCAGACATAGTGTTTTCATCAATGGGAAAATCCGTAATGGCAGCAGATGAATCTGAAGTATCCGAAGCCTCTATCGCACGAAGCATTTCCTCTGCCATTTTTTCCGAAAGGTTCTTTATTCCAACCGTAATCCCTACTGCAGATACAATCACAATCAGCGCCAAAGCGATCCAATCCATAGCGACTCCTTTTACCGGAACATTTTTAGTTTCACCTTTCTTACAAAGTAATACCAACAACCAGATAACTCCGATTACAGGTACTAACGAAATTAAATACCACCATCCACTTTTTCCGATATCATGCAAGCGACGCACCACCAGAGCCATATAAGGAACCAAAGTAGCCAGAATGTAAATGAGCGACAACACAGGGATTCCAATAAGCATATCCAGCGCATAAAAGAGGATTAAAATCAAGGCATAAAAAAGATAGCCCATCCAGTACTGTTTGCGTGATGCCTTACCGGAAAAATCAGCATAATGCTTCATAAAAACATCAACAAAATAATATGCAAACAAGCTGCGAGGTTTATCGTCCTGCACATCAGTTGCCGTATGCTCAAGATGATCTGACACAGAAGTATTCTCTACCGCAGGTTTTAGCTGTGCGGCTCGAACATCCTCATCCACTAATACTTCATGGCAATGAGGGCAGACTTTTGTACCTTTTTCAATCGGTTCAGAACATATCGGACATAAAATCATACTTTTTCCGGATTCATTATCCTCCTTTTTTTCTTCCTGCTCTGGCAACCACTCACCACAATATTTACATTTCTTTGCTGTAGATAAAATTTCTTCGCCACAAAAAGGGCAATGTTTTTTACTTTCCATTTTTCTATTTTTTTATCAGTTTGTTTTTTTCTCATCCTTTAATATAAAATCTTCCCATTCCACAAAAGGGATAACAATACCTAAAAATCCGAAACATACAACCGTCCCTTCATCAACAGTATTGCGATTATGAATTTTTCCAACAGACCACAACCATTTTGATTCTATAGTTATAGAATTATTCTTCTTGAACTGTTCAAAAATGCTTCCGTCAGAAATGCTACTATCAAAAAACAAAGAAGCTATTTCAGCAGCCTCATCACCTAAAAGCAGACTTGTATAAGAAGTCGTCTTATCTCTAACACATTCCTGCATATCTTTAATGATAGCACGTTCCATTCTTGTATCAGAAGGCACAGTACCATGAACGATTAAAGCAATTCCTCCCCAGAATATTGCATACATGAGAATTGATATTAAAATGTCTGACGCATTATTCTTTTTCTGCTTTTCCGAGTGTTCTTCTTTCCATTTTTCAAAACTGGCTTGTTCCTGTTCTCTTTTCTTAATTTCTGCTGCCTTTTTCGTTTCTTCGGTCAACCATTCACCACAATGCCTGCATTTCTTGGCTTCTTTGAGAATCTTTTCACCACAATAAGGGCAATATTTAATCTTATTATCCATAACCCATTAATAATCAAATCGAGAACGCATAGCCGGTTGATGAAAAATGAGTGATACAACCGTACAAATAACCCCCATCCACCAATAATCAGAATAATTGTCGGTTAATATCCGGCTTGCAATTTGCAGTTCCGACTCATCAAATAAATAAGGTGAAAGAGCAACGCCTATTATACCCCATACCAAAGAAATCACGATACAATAAAGTATTCTTAAAAAATGAATACTCAATAATATGGAAAATATACTGAAAAACACAACATATCCCCACCATTTGAAATCATAAATATAGCCCACAAACATTCCTATGATAAAACTTTCAACATAAAGCAAACATCCGGTATCGCTATTTTCTCTTTCCTCTTCTATAGTTGCTTTCACTTCTTCAACACTAACTACTCTTTGAGCCTCTCTCTGTTCTTGTTCAGATTTTTCTTCAAGACGACGTTGCCAAGCATCAAACCAATACCCGCAATAACGACACTTTTTAGCCTCAGCATTAATCCATTCTCCACATTGCGGACATTGCTTTTCCAACCATTTACCACAATGCTTACATTTTTTCGCATTTGCCAAGATTTCCTGTCCACAATAAGGACATGATTTCATTTCTTCCATATGATTGTATTTTAAATGATATTAAGGAAAACACTCCTATAATCTAAATGTTACAGGAATCGTAAAGTTAACTCTTACATTTTTTTCACCCATTCTTCCCGGCTTCCAATTTGGCATTGATTGAACCACACGAACCGCTTCTTTATCCAAATCAGGATCTACACTTTTCTTTACTTTTACATCAGAAATAGAACCATCTTCGTTTACTATAAAAGAGACGATGACTCTGCCTTGAATTCTATTCTCCCGAGCAGCAATCGGATAATTTATATGTTCCTGCAGATATTTCATCAAAGCGCCATCACCGTTTGGAAATTCAGGCATTTCATCCACAACGCTAGAAACCGTTTGTTCTTCCTCCTTTTCAACCGTTTGACTTTCTTCCCTTTCAACAGACCACCATTTCCATTCAACGTTATTCCGCTTTATCATGGATTCCAAATTCTTATAATTATCTTCTATAATCATATTGAGCATATAAGTAATATCGCCCTCCACATTCTCAATGTCTCCCGTAGTCAAATCTTCCCGACAAAATTTCTTACAGACACCATGTTCATAAAGTCCGTAGAAACGAACAATATCGTTCTGTTGTAAGGTCCATTTCCCGTCACAATACCCGTTTTCATCGAATTGTCCCTTTAATGACTCCAAAGTAACAATATAATTGGATATACCTTTTTTATAACAAAAACTCAGGTTTCTTCCATTTACATCTCCCATAAATCTCCCATTGCTTATTGTTAGAGAAATGCAATCATCTTTAGACGTATATTGATATGGTCCATCCAGCATCCCATTTTTATATGTGGCTTTCAAAACAGGCATAGACATCAAAGAACTTCTACTCGTATATGTCCATTTCCCTTCTTTCCTATCATTCTTGAATTTACCTGTAACTTTATCCATGCCATTATTTCTGACATAGACAAAATCCCCTTCATAAATACGTCCACCTTCCGGATTGTCTTTATAGGTATAAGTAGCTGTCCCAAATTTATACTTGCCCGAGTATGTTTTGAGAGTTTGAGCATTTAATATAAGGACATTAAAAAGTAATCCTAACACAAAAAACAAGGATTTACATACAACTTGTTTGTTCATAACATTGTTTTCTCCCATTTTGCAAAGCAATTTTTTCATGATTCATCATATTAATTTAACAATCTCCAATGAACAGAGATATCTCAATTTAAAGTCCGTCTGCCGAACAGAGCAGGTCCGCATCATCACAAGCGCTGCACAATACAGATCCAAGAAATAAAATCAGACTTAAACGCACCACATATAAGTTGTAGCCCCCCATTTTATTACATTTTTCATGATATTCCCATTTTGATTTTTCATGGATAATTTTATCAAAAGCGAAATTATCTATAAATTTGTACGATAACAATTGGATTTTTGGTTCAAATTGGTTCAATTTGATTCAAATTGGTTCAATTAAAAAAACAGTCTGTTTTATGCTGTTTTTTTCTCTACTTTTGTAATATAAAAACAATCATGATGAAAGAACAGTTACCAGAAAATTATGTAGATTTATTAAAACAAGCCATAGAAAAGAAGATTGGAAGAACCCTACGAACACCTGCTGACTTTGACTTTCTTATATTAAGGATGGAAGAAGAAGGAGCGGATACACTCAGCTTGTCTACCTTAAAACGCATCTGGAACTACGTACCAGCAAGCAGTTCTACACGTTTCTCCACATTGTCTGTTCTAGCCCGCTTTTTGGGCTTCTACGATTTTTCTGATTTTTGTCGTTCCATCGAAATAGAATCGGATTTCCTGACCAATATGGAAGTACGTAGCTGTGATTTGAGAATCAATGACATGGTAAAAATTTCATGGTTTCCGGATCGTATGTGCTCCTTACGGTATTTAGGAGACAATCGTTTTATTGTCGTAGAATCACAAAATGCCAAACTACTTCCTGGAGATACTTTTTCAACTTTGGTATTCCGTCTGAAACATCCTCTTTACGCAACAGAACTTTGCCGCAGCGGATATAACATGCACAGCTATGTTGCCGCTTTGCGCCATGGACTGTCCGAGATTATCTGTACCCGCTCATAAATGACTATATGAAAACCTCATCTATCTGATGAAACCTTAAGTTTTTATCGTACTTATAAAAAAAGAGCAACGGATTCCCGTTGCTCTTTTTAACTCTATGATTCTACGCTAAAAACACTGAAATTACGGATTTGTGGTTCTGAAGTACTTTCTTCGATCACCAATCGGAATTCCCGGGCATTGGTTGTCGGAAATGCTTCTATCCGCTTGTGTCCCACCGAAAAACCTTTCGCCACAGTCGTCCACTTTCCGTCAACACGTGCCTCAACCCGATAGGCCCGAATACGTTCTCCTTTAGTGATATCCTCCTGTATCTGATAATAATTCACCGGTTGAGACTTTTCCAGTTTCAACGACAGTTTCTGTTTTCCGGTGGCTGAAGTCTGTGCCAATGGAGTACCGAAACGACGTCGGATCTCAATTCCCCATTCCTGCAAACGTGCCACATCTCCAGCGGGAATAAGTCCATCCGGATTTGGAGTCAGTCCCACCATCAGGGTTGCATTCCGTCCTACGGATTTTTCATACATATCCATCAGGTTCTCCAGCGGATAAACAGCCCGGTCATCATCTCCCGGCTCCCAGAACCATTCATGCCGCCCGTTATACCCGCGTAAAGGAGTATCTGCCATGGCCGGTACCCAGTACTTTCCTTCCGGATCGCCATGAGCCAATAACTTGTTATGATCGGTTACCTTATCGGTTGCATTGCTATGACTGTACGGATATGGGAAACTGGACCAGCAAGGATAACCAACCGTACCGCTTTCCGAACCTCCCCAACGCAAGTCTGCCCGGTTCACATTATGATAAAACAGACAATTCGGCTGATAGCGGTTTACAATCGGTTCCACGTCGGGTCCCAGTCCTTTCGGATCATCGGCCCCTCCATCAAACCAGATCATGAACAGATCACCATAACGTGTGCAGATTTCCTCAACCATCTTTTCACACAATCGTTTATACCACTGCTGACGATTGCGGGCAAACTCACCTTCTCCTTCAGCCTTGAAATTATGGATTCCGAACAAAGAATTCCAACGGATACCGATATAGATACCGGGCTGAACATCATATTTACGACACGAATTGACAAAATCACGAACAATATCTCCCTTGCCATCCCGCCACTTCACTGCTTTCAGACAGTAAGGATTCACATCACTCTGCCACAGACCAAAGCCGGTTTCATGAGTTGCCGTCAGAATGGCAAACTTGGCACCGGCCGCTTTGGCCGCACGAATCCACTGATCGGTATCCAGACTGTCCGGATGAAAAATATTGTAGTCCTCGACAGGAGTTATCCGGTTATTTCCCTGACCATACACCTTGCCATCAAACACATGTAAGTCATAATGAAACACAACTCCGATCTCTGCTTCATGCCATTTCAGCTGATGGGCAGCGGGTACCGGTCCCACCGAATCAGATTTTGCACTGACAGAAAAACACATCCCCCCAAACAGGAGCAATATCGCCAACAGTTTCTTTTTCATCATTTATAGAGTAACTTTATCAGGTAATGGTTAAAAACAAACTCTGCCCGATACATCGGAAGCAGAGTTTATGAGTCTGCTTGCGAAGATAAACAAAAGATTTAAATAAATCAGAGAGAAGAAACCTTTTCTAAATTAAAATTCCTATTTTTGTATAGGTTGAAAAAATAATATTATGCTAGCATACACTTATATCGAACCCGGAAAATTCGCCTGGACCGACAAACCTGTGCCGCAGATTCTGGATTCTCGCGATGCCATCGTACGGATCACCATGAGCAGCATCTGTACCAGCGACCTGCATATCAAGCACGGCTCTGTGCCCCGCGCCGTTCCCGGCATTACCGTGGGCCACGAGATGGTCGGCATTGTAGAGCAAACCGGTGCGGAAGTAACCACGGTCAAACCCGGCGACCGAGTGACCGTAAATGTAGAAACCTTTTGCGGAGAATGCTTTTTCTGCCGCAAAGGTTATGTAAACAATTGTCAGGACCCGAATGGCGGTTGGGCTTTGGGATGCCGCATTGACGGCGGACAGACAGAATTCGTACGAGTACCTTATGCCGATCAGGGCCTGAACCATATCCCGGAAGGAGTGAGCGACGAGCAAGCTCTCTTTGTCGGCGATATTCTGGCGACCGGATTTTGGGCCGCCCGTATTTCGGAAATCACTTCCGAAGACACTGTACTGCTGATCGGTGGCGGTCCTACCGGCATCTGCACCCTGCTCTGCGTACAGTTGAAGAAACCACGCCGCATTATTGTTTGCGAAAAATCAGAGGAACGCATCCGTTTCATTCGGGAGCACTATCCCGACGTATTGGTCACCACACCGGACCAATGCGCGGATTTTGTCCGCCTGAACAGTGACCACGGAGGAGCCGATATCGTGATTGAAGTGGCCGGAGCGCCGGATACATTCCAACTGGCATGGCAATGTGCCCGCCCCAATGCCATTGTTACAGTCGTAGCTCTTTATGACCATCCACAAACGCTTCCGTTACCTGACATGTATGGCAAGAACCTGACCTTCAAGACCGGAGGTGTGGACGGTTGCGACTGCGCCGAAATTCTCCGGCTGATAGCCGACGGCCAGATCGATACCACCCCACTGATTACCCACCGCTTTCCTTTACGGGAAATAGAAAAAGCCTATCATCTCTTTGAGCATCATCTGGATGGAGTAATCAAAGTAGCCATTACCGTATAACCCTATAAAAACAAGAAATCATGAGAAAGAATTTTGGAACAAAAACCTGGTTGTACCCGATGCCCGTATTTATTGTGGCCGCCTACGACGAAGCCGGAACGCCCAATGCCATGAACGCAGCCTGGGGCGGAATCTATACAGACGACATGGTCGGAATCTGTCTGGCCGACAATCACAAGACCACCCAGAACATTCTGAGCACAAAAGCCTTTACCGTAAGCATGGCTACCGCCGATCATGTAGCGGCATGCGACTATCTGGGACTCGTATCCGGCAATAAGGAAACCGACAAAATGAACAAATCCGGATTTCATACTGTCAAATCTGAGTTTGTAAATGCTCCGGTAATTGAGGAATTACCCATGACCCTGGAATGCGAACTGGTATCCTACGATCCGGAAAGTTGCCATATGGTGGGACGTATCGTGAATATCTCTGCCGATGAAAGTATCCTGAACGAAGAAGGTCAGATTGACCTGATGCGCCTGCAACCCATCACTTACGATCCGATCCGTCACAAATATCACGTAATCGGAGCCGAAGTAGGAAATGCCTTTTCTGACGGAAAGAAACTGAAATAAAATGAGTAAAATAGTCGTTATTGGCAGTACCAATATGGATCTGGTGGCTCAGGTGCCACATTATCCGGCTGCCGGAGAAACCCTCTTCGGCACCTCCTTTACCACTATCCCTGGTGGAAAAGGAGCCAATCAGGCAGTAGCCGTAGCCCGTATCGGCTCGGAAGTGTCCTTCATGACCAAATTGGGAAACGATGCCTTCGGCCAGCAAATGCGCCAACATTTTTCTGAAGAAGGAATGGATATGACCCATATCCTAACCGATACGGACTCTCCCACCGGAACAGCCTTGATTACCGTAGAAGAAAAAGGAGAAAACCGCATTATCGTTATCCCTGGGGCCAATGCCCGCCTTTCGGAAAAGGATTTGGAAAACCTGTCGGCGGAAATGTCGAGTTGCGACTTTGTACTGACACAACTGGAGATCCCGCTTCTTACCGTAATTCGCATAGCAGAAATGGCTTCAGATGCCGGAAAACCGCTGATTCTGAATCCGGCTCCGGCACGTCCGCTGCCCGATTCACTCCTGCAGAAAATATTCCTGATTACGCCCAATGAAACCGAAGCCGAGATTCTCACCGGCATACGGGTTCGTGATACGGAAAGTGCCCGACAGACTGCACAATGGTTCCGTAAGAAAGGAGTGAAACAGGTTATCATCACTTTGGGAGCACAGGGAGCGTTTGTCTTTACAGACGAATTTCAGGGAATAATCCCAGCCTATAAAGTAAAAGCAACAGATACTACAGCTGCTGGAGATGTGTTCAACGGAGCTCTCACGGTAGCTTTGTCCGAAGGAAAAAACACAGCTGATGCCGCCCGCTTCGGTTGTGCCGCATCCGCACTTGCCGTCATGCGCCCGGGGGCTCAAAGTTCCATACCGACAAGAACAGAAATCGATGCCTTTCTCGCATGAGAAGGGCATCGGTTCCATTTCTTGATATCCGGTCATTTACCTGCCTTTCCAAGCTTTATATTTCTCCAGTTCATCATAGGCCTCCTTAAAAGCCCAGGCCACAATCGTAGCATCGTCAACCAATCCTCCAGGCACCAGATCCGGAATCAGATCAATCGGTGAAACCACATAAATCAGTGCTGCCAGAATAATCAATAAACGAGTGCCATCATACCCCTTATATTCCCCGGTTGCTACATCTTTAATATAATAATACATCAGACACAAATCGTTTTTTACCTTGCTCAATCCTTCCTTATTGATATAAGCTTTCAGATCCGGAAGCATTCTAATGATTTTCTGAGGACTTGACAAATATTCCTTGGCCTTAGTCATCCAGGGAGACTTTAAAAATTCATCTACGTATTTCATGATTTTCTTTTTAATTTTTTCGTACAAATATAATTCTAAAAATTAAAAATACAGTAATTTTGAATGATCTTTCAACAAAGACTCAGAAATACGATTCAAACCGTTTCGGTAAGAATCCGAAAAAACGATTGAGAAAATCTTATATATACAAAAAGCCATGAATAAAGAAACATTTCAAGCCTTTATC
>OKWR01000414.1_pt1 | contig 48170 bp, 59 predicted proteins | sample 1607101 | NCBI WGS metagenome assembly OKWR01 (sample SAMN04414076, study PRJEB24778) | human gut metagenome | material: faecal | host: Homo sapiens
TAGAATCTATAAGATCTTTGGATAACTTAAACACGGAACTTTGCAGGTGAGCCAAATTTTCCTATTGATTTCTAACATCTTACAAAAATAAACCTCCCCAGTCGTGAGGCGACCCGTCTTGAACGGAGTTGTTCAAGTGAAGACCTTTGCCACCGGATTTAAGCAAGAATACGATGGAATTAGACCAAATCTTGAACGACCTGCAGACCTCGTTGGATATAGTCCAATCGAAGCTCAACATACTCAAGACCGTACAGACGGGTAAGCTGTATGAAGTGGATATTCTCATGACGAGAAAGGAGGCAGCATACTTCATCAACAAGTCTACGCGACAGCTTGACCGTCTATGCGATGAGCGCAAAATAAAGCGCGAGTACATAGACGGGGCTGTCCGTATCCGGAGAAGTTCGCTGCTTGAATACTTAGGAGTGGAAGTAAGACCCCTCACCAACAAAGCGAAACCGATGTCCGAGTTCGACAGGATTTTCAACAAATACCATTAGGCATGAACTACCTGACTGAAATAAAGAGATTCAATGAGTTCTTGCCAACCAGCGGACTGACATCCTCCTCCATCGTCTTGTGGTACGGACTGATGTACATATTCAACCGGAGCGGATGGATAAAAGTCCTTGAAATTCCCATGAACAACATCGAGTCACAGACAAGACTGTCACGCTACACCATAAGCAGGGAGAGGAAAAGGCTATGCGGTCTCGGACTCATCAGTTACACCCGTCCGGATGGATGCCTGCATGGTTGCTATGAGATACTGCCACTGTCGGAAAGAAGCGTGTTGCAAAATGACACAACGCAGTTGCAGGATGACACAAGTGGAAAAAGTCCGGAAAATCCGGAGTTGTTGCAGCCTTTGTTGCAAGATGCTACACCGCCCCAAGCGGACTCCTTTATTAAAGATAAAAAACTAAACTCTTCACACAGTATGAACAGAAGTAAAAGAAGTTCTCAATTTAAGATGGATAAATGGCTCGCAAGTTTGGAGTCTCCTTGGAAGGAACTCATGGAGCAATGGATGGAGTACAAGACTGCTCGCAAGGAAGCCTATAAGACGGAAATGGGTGCACGCAAATGTCTCACTATGCTTCAGAATCTGTCCGCAAACAATCCGCAGGTAGCTCAGCAGATTATCGACCAGAGTATGGCGTACAACTATGCCGGACTCTTTCCACTCAAATCTTCATATGGCATTCAGCAAAGCCGGACAGAGGCTCCGCAATATGGTCAGCGCATCGGTCAGATTATACAGCCGGAGGATGAGCAGAAGCGCAAAAAGCTCATTGAACGCCTCTCAAATGCAGGGAACAAGGACTACGAAAAAGACAATCAATAAATACGAAACACTATGGCTACTTTGACAATTCAGCAACTCATCAGCAAGATGATTAAGGAAAAAGCAATTGATGAGAGGACGCAATGGAGGTGGAGCTGGGGAAACCACGAGGAGTGCAGAAGACTCTTTGCGCACATCTTCCAAAGCGTTGACGGCACGATGGCTCGCTACCAGCACCTTCCGGAATATGAGAAAATCGTGGATTGGATGACAGACACCTCAGACAAGGGATTGCTGCTCATCGGAGACTGTGGGCGAGGCAAGAGCATCATTCTGAACTATGTGCTGCCTGTGCTGTTCAGAATGAAGAACAAGGGAATGCGTCCGGTACATGCACAGGACTTCTACAAGGCACACCCCTATCAGCAGAACTATGGCTACTATCAAAGACCGGAAGTGTTCCTCGACCTGCTTGAACGCAGCGCATTCCCTGCGATAGATGAACTTGGAGTTGAAGGGCAGTTAAATGACTATGGCGAGAAATGCGAAGGTTTCAACCTCATTCTCAATGCTGCCGAACGATACCACAGACCCGTATTTGTATCCACAAATCTGACTGAGGAGCAGATTCTGAATCGCTACGGAGAGCGAACTCTTGACCGTCTGATGCATCTGTGCAGGACTATCCACTTCAAAGGAGACAGTTTAAGAAGATAGTGCCATGCCGACAATCAAGAAACGGACAAAGAGACCTTGGATTCCGGAGAAGAAGCCCCACGAGGGCTATCGCCATCACAATACCAAGTTCTATCAAAGTACTGCATGGAGAAAACTCCGAGCCGAGAAACTCCGGCAGAATCCCATCTGTGAGCAGTGCGTAAGAATCGGATTAATCATTCCAGCCCAAGTGGTCGACCATATAGTTCCGATAAACAAGGGCGGAGCTGCGCTGGACATAGATAACCTGCAGTCATTGTGTCACCCTTGCCACAATCGTAAATCTGCTATGGACAAATGAGAAAGGAGGTAAGTATGGATTAGAACACAGATTAACATTCGGACTTGAGGGATGCGATGGCGGAAAAGTCACTATCGTGGTTGCAAGCACACGAGCCTCCATCCCTCTTGGTATTCATTCAACAGAATTATAATGAGAACAACCTTATCACTCAATCAGATAGTCGAGCAATGGATTGCGGAGACCGATGCGCTTGAAGCGACACGCAAAGACTACCGCAGGAAAATAAACCTATGGTTCAGATGGCTCACATCTCGTGGCTCTGACCCAAGAGTTCCCAGCCGAGCCATTGTCATAGACTATAAGAATCAACTGCTAGCCTCCGGCAAAAGCAGGTTTACCGTCAATGGTTATGTCACTGTCGTCAAGATATTCTATGCGTGGTGCGAAAACAAAAGGTACTATGACAATATCGCTCTCGGCATAAAGAGCAGCAATAAGCAGAAGGAGTATTACAAACTTCCTCTATCCCGTAAGCAGGCTTCCGACCTTGTCGAGAGCATAGATACCAGCACAATAATCGGCAAGCGAGATAAACTCATGATAATGCTGATGCTAAGTAATGGGCTGCGTTCCTGCGAGGTACAGAGAATTGACATAAAAGACTTTGATATGATGAACGGAGAGATGATTCTTCACATCCAGCGCAAGGGAAGCATAGACAAGCATGACACTGTGGTAATCTCCAATGAAGTTGCAGAACTGTTTGAAGATTATGTGTCCAGCAAAACAGAATATGGGATTGAGGATGCGCTGTTCACAAGCCATATGCGTGGAGTCAAGAATGAGAGAATCAATCGTGAGACCATCAGTTTCATTGTCAAAAGAAGGCTCAGAGCAATCGGAATCGACGACCCGAAGATAACAGCACACTCCCTGCGACACACCTGTGGGTCACTTATGATTGAGCAGGGATATGACCCACAACTCATTCAAGATATGCTGGGACACACTGACCCTGCGACCACAAGAATATATACAAACATGGCACGGCAAAAGAGGCTCTTTGAATCTGCTCCCAGCAAAAGGTTATCAAGCATTCTTACCAAAAAGTCGAAAAAGAAGAAGTGACCGCCAATGGTCGTATGAACATAAGATTAATTGATTATCAAGATTTTGAAAAATCCTTTGAAACAGGCAGACTTACAGGCAGGACAAAAATCGGATAAAATCTGCCGAAAATCACTGTAATCCTTTGATAACACTCCGGCTGACGGATGCATTAAGTCCGATGGGGAGGGGTCGGATTTCCTTCGTGGGTTTGCAATCCCAATCGCCCCCTTGGTCTTTTGCGCGTGCGTGCAGAAATGAGAAAAACAGAAACTTCTGATATGGCAAAAGGACGAAAGACAATAACAGACAACAACAAAAGACTTCGAGGCACTGACCAGCCTTGCAGGATGACTGAATCCAATCTTCCGGCTACGGTATCCGGCAGTTCAACACTTCTGTCACTGCCACGAAGTGGACTAAAAGGGACGGCAAAAAAGGTCTATGCGATTGTCGGTACAGAACTGTTCAATAGAGGCTTATTGGACACCCTTGGACTGAACTTGGTCATAGCCTATTGCAGAGAGATGGGATTATACCACGACATGATGCGTGAACTTGAAAAGGAGGGCATGACCATAAAAGTCGAGACCAAACATGGGTACACCACACAGGTTAATCCCAAGAGAAAGATTGCAGAGAATGCTTTGTCGGCAGCCAAGGCATTGGCAGGCGATTTCGGTCTCACACCAACCAGCAGGGCAAGAGTGCTGGCTCTTGTAGCAAATGCTGTCAAGAAAGATGACTTTGCAGATTTTGAAACAATAGATGAACAATAAAAATGGCAGGAACAAAACAACATCCGGCAGAAATATATGCCCAGCAGGTGCGCTCCGGCAGTATCTTGACTTGCGAATTCGTGCAGCTCGCTGTCGAGAGATACTACCACGACATTGATAATGCTCTCGACAAGGGTTGGTACTTTGACCGCAAGGCTGCTCAACGGGCAATCAGTTTCATTGAAAAACTCAAGCATACAAAAGGGCAATGGGCTGGACAGCGATTCAAGTTAGAGCCTTGGCAGCAGTTCGTCATCTGGAACATCTTTGGCTGGAAGATGTCTGACGGTACACGAAGATTCCGCTATGCCTATGTGGAGATTGCACGAAAGAATGGCAAGACCGCATTATCGGCAGGCATCGGACTCTATATGCTGTTCGCTGACGGAGAGTCCCGTCCGGAAGTCTATTCGGCAGCTACCGTAAAAGACCAAGCAAGGATTTGTTTCTCGGATGCAGTGGAAATTGTCAAGGCGACTGACCTCAAGAACTATCTGACTCCATACCGGAACTCTATCGTCTATGAACTCAAAGGAGGTATGATGAAGCCTCTGTCGTCTGACTATGGAACACATGACGGTCTTAACCCATCTTGTGGAATCATTGATGAGTTCCACGCGCACAAGGATTCAGGAATGTTCGATGTGATAAAGTCCGCATTCGGAGCGAGGAAGCAGCCACTCATGTTCATAATCACCACTGCCGGATTCAATAAAGCCGGAGCCTGCTATGCGTACAGGGACAATGTAATCAAGATTCTGCGTGGAATAAACGAGGACGACACCCTGTTCGGAATCATCTACACAATGGACGCAAACGAAGAATGGGACAACCCTCGTATGTGGATTAAGTCGAATCCGAATCTTGGAGTCTCCTTGTTCCCGAACTATCTCGAAGACCAAGTGAACGATGCCAAAAACCGTCCGGAGGCTGTGCGAAATGTAATGACCAAGAATGTCAACCTTTGGGTGGATGCAGAGAAGACATGGATACTTGATGATTCATGGATGAAGTGTGTAGGCACGACAGACATTGAAGACCTGCGAGGATGCGAGTGCTGGGGCGGTCTAGACCTTTCCAATGTATCGGACATCACTGCCTTTGTCTTGATATTCCATGAGAATGATAAGTTTCAATTGCTCCCGTTCTTTTGGATTCCGGAGGATAAGATGCTGGAAAAGATTAGAAAGGAGAACATAAATTACGACCTGTGGGTCAAGGCTGGCTTCGTGAAAGTCACATCTGGCAATGTGTTGGACTATGAATTCGTAAAAGCGGACATCCTGCAAATTGTTGAAATTTACGACCTGCAATCTTCAGCCTATGACAGGTGGAACTCTAGTCAGACCATCATAGACCTACAGAACGAAGGAATGGAATGCAACCCTTTCGGACAGGGCTATGGGTCTATGTCAGCACCCACCAAGGAGTTTGAAAAGTTGGTCTTGAGCGAAAAGATTGAACACTTCGGTAATCCTGTACTGCGTTGGATGCTCTCATCTACACTCATCAAGACAGACCCAGCCGGAAACATAAAGCCGGACAAAGAGAAATCAGCGCAGAAGATTGACGGAATCGTTGCATCCATCATGGCTCTCGGAGAATGGATGACTGCACAAGCAGAGGATGATAACGACCCATACAGCAAACGAGGTATGTTGAGTTTTAATGATTAAGCCATGAGAAGGAGAAAGAACACACCAGAACAAGTGCAGTTCCGGCAGGAAATATTACAGAAGATTGCGACCCAGCCACCTCTGTCAAGTGAATTGCGAGACCTGCAGACCACGGAGGGTTTCTATCGACTGTACACACAGATTCGTCTATGCTACCCGAACAATATCGAGGCATACGAAGCCCTAGAAGAGCAGTACATACGCATCTTCGGTCACAGAAAATACTCGGAATACGATTCATTCCGGTCATCCATGACACAAAAAATGTCTCGAAAGTGACCTTAACTGTAAGAATGTTTCCGTTAAAACTTTTGACCTCCCCTTATGTTTGCACCGGTTATTAAACAGAAACTACGGTGTCAAATTTTCTTTCAAAAATTCTTGCTTTCAATCGTGGAGAGAAGCGGACTTCATCTGCAGAGTTCGAGGCTGCCGTCAATGCAGCACTTCTCTCCGACACCGTTTCCGGAATCACCAAGAAACCATATATCAGCGAAGAGGGCTCTCTGAATCTGTCAGCAGTCTGGGCTTGTGTCCGTATATTGTCAGAAACTGTCGGCACTCTTCCAATACATCTTTACCGCAAGACTGACAAAGGGCGTGAGCAGGTAAGGCAGCATCCATGCAGCCTTATTCTCTCATTACCCAATTCATACACCTCCCGATTCTCGCTACTCCATCACCTTATGGTCTCATGCACGCTTTGGGGCAATGGATATGCGAGAATCTATCGCGACCCGATGTTCCGTCCTGTAAGACTCCAGCTACTGCATCCCACGCAGGTAGAGCCGATTCTGACGGACGATGACATACTCTTCTATCGCACTGACAAAGGCGAGCTGCTTCCAAGTCATGAGATGCTGCATCTGAGAGGGTTATCCACGAATGGCTACAAGGGTAAAAGTCCGATTGCTGTCCATCGTGATAATCTCTCTCTTACAGCATCAGCCCAGCAATATGGAGAAAAATTCTTCAACCAAGGAGGTAATATGTCCGGAGTCTTCAAGTACCCATCCACTCTTAAGCCGGAGGCATACAAAAGGCTCAAGCATGACCTCATTCAACAGTCAGTTGGACTTCATAACGCACACACTCCTCTCCTTTTGGAAGGAGGCATGACATACGAACGCATCAGCATTCCTCCGGAGGACGCACAGTTTATCGCTACAAGAAAGTTTCAGAAAACGGAGATTGCCACCATCTATGGAGTACCGCCACACATGATTGCTGACCTTGAAAGAGCCACCAACAACAATATTGAGCATCAAGGAATGGAGTTCGTCCAATACTGCCTCATGCCATATCTGGTGCGCCTTGAAGAGGAATTCAACCGCAAACTCCTGCGCCATGACGAATTCGGAGAATACTACTTCCTCTTCGGTCTCAACGGACTCCTGCGAGGAGATGCGAAGACCCGAAGTGAATACTACAAGAACATGAATCTCATAGGAGCCTTGAGTGCCAACGAAATCCGCGCCCTTGAAGACATGAATTCATACGAAGGCGGTGACGAATACTTCGTGCAGGCAAATATGCAGACTGTTGAGAACGCCCAATCCATAAACACCGATACAAATGAGCCAAAAGAAACAGAAAAATAACGAGCCGATAGAAGTAAGAAGCGATGTCTCAGACCTGCAAATTGAGCAGCGTAGCCAGTCTGACAAGAACAGTCGTACTATCGTGGGATATGCAGCAAAATTTGAACGCTGGTCTGACCCTATAATGGGATGGTTCAAAGAGCAGATTGCTCGTGGGGCATTCTCCGAAACGGATGTGGACGATGTAATCATGTGCTTCAATCATGATATGAATTCCATTCTAGCAAGGACGACCTCCGGAACTCTTAAACTTACTACAGACGATATAGGTCTCCGCTTTGAATTTGACGCTCCGGACACGACCCTCGGAAACGACATCCTTGAGCTCGTCCGAAGAGGAGACATTAGTAAATGCTCATTCAAGTTCAAAGTAGATAAAGACCAGTGGCGATATGCAGATGATGAGAACGGACTTGAATATGACGAGCGCACCATCGAACACATATCAAAGGTCATCGATGTCTCACTCGTTGTGTTTCCTGCCTATAAGGACACAGAAGCATCTGTCCGTGAGCTGGAAGAGCGCAAGGCTGAATGGCTTAAATCTCAAGAGCCACAATCAGTCACACTGAACACATCGTCAAGAGACAGACTCTTGCAATTTCTTAATCTTAAAAATATATAAGTTATGCCAAAACTAAAACAACTGAAAGAGAAAAGGGCATCGGTCTATTCACAGATTGATGAACTTCGCAAGGCTGCTGATGGTCGCGAAATGACCGCAGAGGAGCAGGCAAGATGGGACACTCTCCTTGCCGACTACACAAAGACAGACAAGGCAGTGGAAGCGGAGGAACGCTTCGTTGAAATCCACCGCAGACAGGCGGAAACTGTATCGCAGCGCACTGAAGGTGTTAATGCTGAAGACGAGTACAGAAGTGCTTTCCGCGATTATCTTCTGCATGGCGCACAAGGCATATCCGCAGAGCAGAGGGCAATCTTTGAAAGCAGAGACACTTTGCAGGGACTCTCTGCCGGAGTTCTTATTCCATCCACCCTTGCATCAAGTATTGAGAAAGCTCTCAAGAGTTATGGTGGTATGTTTGAAGCCGGAAGCATCATCACGACAAGCAACGGTGGCGACCTCATCATGCCGACCATCAACGACACCTCTGCCAAGGCTACAATTGTAGCAGAATATGCTCAGTCCAGCAAGCGTACCCCATCGTTCGGCTCGGTAACTCTCAAAGCGTTCACATACCGTACACCTATCATTCCGGTATCGCAGGAACTCCTGCAGGATTCCGCCTTCAATCTGGACACATTGCTCAGTGAACTCCTCGTTGAAAGTTTCGGAAGGGGCATCAATGAGCATCTCACAACCGGTAGCGGAAGCGGTCAGCCCAAGGGAATCGTCACCGCAGCGACAGCATCCGCTGCAACCGCTGCTGCAACTGCAATTTCTCTTGACAACCTGCTTGACCTCATCAAGGGTGTGGACAGTTCCTACGCAAAGAACGGAAAGTTCATGTTCAACCGCAACACTCTTTTTGCCCTTGCTAAAATCAAGGATAATGAAGGACGCTACATTTGGCAGGACGGCACACGCACTGGAGCTCCATCTACACTCTTCGGAAAGAATTATGTCATAAACGATGACATGGCAGACATAGGAGCAGGAAACGCATCTGTTCTGTTCGGAGACCTCAGCAAATACAAGATTCGCATGGTCAAAAACTTCCGAGTGATTAGGCTCAACGAGCTTCTTGCAGAGTATCTCTCTGTCGGACTCTTCGGCTTTGCGCGCGTGGACGGTACTCTCCTTGATGCCGGAACTCATCCTGTACAGAAACTCGTCCATGCCAAATCATAAGCAACCACCGATGTTGTCGTATTCATAGTCTTTCATTTTGTTATGTCAGAGTTACCTATATCAGTAGAATTGGCAAAGCAGCATCTTCGCCTTGGAGATGACAGCTCATTCGACTCTCTTGTGGCTGAGTACCTGCAGATGGCGTTTGGTATAGCTTCGGACTTTACCAATCGGGATTTGGTGGTTGATTTCGATAACCAGAGCCTGCCACCAGCCATCAAAAGTGCCGTTCTGCTGATATTGGGGACTCTTTTTGACAACGAGAGCGACACCCTTATCGGACGGTCTGCCACTCAGATACCTTTGACCGCAGAGAAACTTCTGCAACCTTGGAGAATCCACCCTTACAGCATATCTGACGATGTTTGACCATAGCATAGAAATACTCGCATACAAGGACACGCGAGATGAATACAATGACCGGACTAATGAGTTGGTGCATATTGCAACATGCTGCGCCAGCAGAACGGAAACCGGAGGGCGCGAGAATCTATATGCCGGACGAATCGTTCATGAGAACGAGATTGTCTATACAATCCGCTGGAGAAAAGGAATTGAAGCTGGAATGGTCGTTAAAGATAACGCAGGCACGCACCGGATAACCTCCGTGCATGAGGAGGGACGCAGATGGCGACTGCATATAAAAGTTATGAAACGCGATGCTGACAATCAAAGTTGACGGATACAAGGAAGCCAAGGCTATTCTTGATGAACTCCCGAACAATATGCAGAAAAAGATGCTCCTCGCAGCCCTGCGCCAAAGTGCAAAACCTGCGCTGGATGCTGCAAAGCAGAATGTCCCTATCAGAAGCGGAGCATTGAAGAAACAACTGAAAATTGTCCGATTCCGAGACAGGACTGCTCCGAAAAGCGAAGTGGATGTTGCTGTAAAATCCGTCTTCTCCCGTTCAAAAAAGAAGAAGGCAATAAATGAGTATTACGGCAAGTTTGTGCATGAGGGTACGAAAGACCCTCGCACCCCACGAAAGGAAGGACGCATCATGGTATTCATTGGCAAGGAAGGCGAGAAAGTCTATGCCAGCAGTGTCAAAGGCATCAAGCCGACCCCATATCTAGAGAAAGCCTATGCCCAGACCTCCGAGCGCATCGTGACAGGATTCGGAGACAACCTTGCAAAAGCAGTGGAGAAATTCGTGAACAAGAACTTCAAAAAGATTGAATGATGGATTTCAAGAGTACACTCATAACGATTCTGACAGACAATATTCCGGACTTGAAGGACAAGTTGCAGGCTGGTGCAGTTGATGCCAAGACATCTGCTCCGTTTGCGACATTCTCCGTTCCGGAAGAGAAACCTCTCCGGACGCTCTCCGGAATCGCTGGATATGAGACCACATTTGAAGTCGCTGTCTACGATTCTCGATTTGCTGGTGCTGATTCTCTCAAAAGAAAGGTCATCAACGCATTGGACAACCGCATCATAGGAACCACAAGATGCCAATACCGTTCTTCGCAGACCGACTACTTTCCGGACTATGACCTACACTGTATTACACTGACATTTAAAATTTTATAGACCTACAACATTATGGCTGAAGCTGAAAAACAAGTCATTCAGGGAGAAGACATCATCCTCGTGATTGACAATCAACCTACACTGCACGCTACAACTCACTCTTTGAAGGTTGATTTGGAACTTAAAGACCTCCGCACCAAGGACACCAACGGCAAGGAGAAATGTGCTGGAGACATTTCGTGGAGTGTGGACGGAGACGGTCTTGTCGTAATAGACCCTAATCTCGCGGACTCTCATACCGCTGAAGATGTGCTGGCATTTGTGCTTGCCAAAAAGAAAGTTACGGCTATCATGCGTTCCCCACTTAAAGGACTGACCAAGACCTATAAAGGGGAGGCATATATTACCTCTTTTTCGCTGTCGACCCCTGCAGGAGACAATGCGACATACTCTTATTCTCTCACCGGCAGCGGTGACCTCAAAGCCGAAAACCCAACCTAATAAAACGCGTATTACATGAAGGAAATCATTATCAGAGGCAAAGCCTGCCCGATTCATTTTGGTCTCAGAGCCATTAATGATTTTGCAAAACGCACAGGCAAGGACTTCTCAACAGCCATTACCACAACCGATGCAATTGCAACCTTTGAGTCCCTTGCAGCCATTACTGCACTTGGACTCAACGAGGGAGCAAGACAGCAGGGACTCAAGGAAAGATATACTGAAGATGACATATGGGACTTCTTCGATGAGAATCCTCATTTAGTACTTGAGGTTGCAGATATCTTCCGAGGAAGCATCGACGCACTTACTCAGAAGCTGGGAGACATTGACCCAAACGGATAAGCTCCGATGCCGAGTGTTCCCCAGCCTCGGAGATAACATACGAGAGGTGGTTTGCCATCGGGGTCGGACAAATGGGAATGTCACCCTCTGATTTTGAAATTCTTACCCCAGCAGAATTCATATATGCATGGGCAGGATGGATGAAGTTAGAGAAAGACCGGATAATCCACAGTTGGGAAACCACGCGATGGCAGACATGGGTGCTTACCTCCATACAGCTTGACCGCAAAGACCGCAAGTCGTTGGAAGATATGTTCCCGATGCCTTGGGACAAACAGAAACTGACCTCAACAATAGACCTCACAATAGAGGAAAGAAAAGAACGAGTAAATCAAATAATGCAATGCGTAAACTTACAGAACTCCTAATCCTGTTTTTCTGCTTCCTTATTGTGTCCGCCTGCTCACCTCTGCGACATATTCAGACCAAAGAGCAAGTGGACTCCACGGTTGTTGACAAATCCACCATTATGGTCAGAGATACTGTCACGCAGATAGTCAATCAAGTAGTTACGCAGACCGTCATTGAATACTATCCGGTATATGATACAGTCTATATCGAAGCATCAAAGGTGGCTGTGCCGATTTCAAGCGAGGTCACCTCCTCCGTGCCACAGCCAATTAAAAGTATAACACAAACCGAGATACGCACAGAAGCACAAGCCTCTGTTCAGAAAGACAGCATAGCATTAAAGGATGTAACCACACACTTAGATAAAGGGCTTGACTCAGAAACAAAGGAATCCGAGCCATCCTCCGTAAAGGTCATCCGCTACATCGCCCTGCTGCTTCTGCTGCTATGTATCTTGATAATTGTCTTAAAAATCAGAATCCGATAATGAAAACACCCATATCCTATTATGGCGGAAAGCAGACCCTGCTGAAACACATTCTTCCGCTTATTCCACAACATAAACTGTACACAGAAGCCTTCTGCGGAGGGTGTGCTGTGCTGTTCGCAAAAGAGCCTGCCGGATGCGAGGTTATAAACGACATCAACACAGAACTCGTCAACTTCTATAAGGTTGCAAAGAACAATTATCCGGAACTCAAGAAACTTATTGACGCGTCCCTTCACTCCCGTGAAGACCATGCACACGCTAGGCACATCAATCAGTATCCGGCATATTTCACTCCGGTAGAACGCGCATGGGCAGTGTGGATATGTACAAAGCTAGGTTTCGCATCAATGATTGACGGTACATTCGGATATGACCGTACCGGAACGACTACTCAGAAACTTCGTAATGCCAAAGAGCAGTTTACGGAAGAGTTGTGTGGCAGGCTTGACCATGTGACCATTGAGTGCGAGAACGGCACTCATGTGATTCAGCGATATGACTGTGAAGACGCCTTCCATTTCGTTGACCCTCCGTATGTCGGTACGGACTGCGGACACTACAACGGCTTCTTTAACGATGAGGATTTCAAGCATCTGCTGGAAACCCTAACCAAAGTCAAGGGTAAGTTCATGCTCACAATGTTCCCTCATCCTCTCATCGAGAAGTTCGTGGAAAAACATGGATGGTATATCCACCGTATTGAACGCACAATCACGGCATCCAAAGTCTCAAGACGCAGGCAGGAAGAGTGGATTATCACCAACTATCCTAAACCTGAACAAAGCGCGTAAATCATTGAATACAAATGCATTAATTCTCTCAAATTAACTTGCGTGTTCCAAATAGTGATGTTATGTTTGCAGCACAATAAACGATTGAATACTAACAAATTAGAGCAAGGATTATGACACGCAAAGAGACCCTTTTGAAAGAAGTATATGCAATCCGCAACCTCATCGCTGAAGTAAAAGGCAAGGAACAGGAAGACCTTGAGGCAATTGTTCACACTTGGAAGTTCAAGGAAGAGGCTAAACGCTGGAAGGAACATGAACTTAGGTCAAGAATTGAGCAGCTCGGAGAACTGCTGACAATGGCAAAGAAGAACAAGGCTATCAAGGATGCAACCGAAGACTATTACCTTACACCAGAGGGTGCTGCATTCAAGGCAGAGACGGAGGCTGCGATGGAGCAGACTGAAACCCTCTTCCACGAGACAAAGGAGCAGGTTATCAGCGACATCAATGCCGAACTCAAAAAGCATCTCGGTTCGGAATGGAGAATTTTCTCGCTCTCGGACAGCAGTATGGAATTAGGCATCATTAACCCTGAAAAGCCAAACGAACTTATCTTCGGACAAAGAGCAGACCTCTACTACGAAAGAAGGACTTACGAATACAACTACTACAAGGAAAGATTCGAACTCAATGTCGGAACTTGCGGAGGTCACGAACTTCTCCCACAGGAACTCACAGGCTCCTTCGCAAACTTCTATATCGGAATCGGCAAGCTCTACTCCGACACAAACTTCCTCGCTTGGCTCAAGGACATCCTCTTCGGATATGCAGACCGCTGCAAGGAACTCCGCGATGAGTATGAAGCATTAGAGGCAAGACTTGAAAACCCACTTAATATCTAAAGCCATGATGTACGACCTTATGATTGAAAATTGGGAGGACGAGAAGTACGGCTATGAGCAGCAGCGCAACCATCTCCTCAATTCCGGAACATTCGGAGAGCCAGTCCGCATCCTCAATACCAAAATAGAGATGTGCAGACAGTTCATTCAGTTTCTCAAACGATGCGAACAGCAGGAGCTTGACCTGCTCAAGGAAGCAGAACAAGCCGACATCTATGAACTCAACGGTCTCAAGGCTGACGACCACAATCTCGGTCTATGCGAAGACTACGAAAAGAAGTATGGCACTGAACGCTTCTGCTGGCAGTCCGACAGCACAACCATCAGCATAACCTTTACGGATTTCTCTCTTGCAGAATACAAGTCAATAATCGAATCATTCAGATAACCATGAAAGCAAAAGTAGGCGACACAATCAAGATTATCCATCTCAAAGGCGAGGATAACCGCTATGACGGAAAGACAGGAAAAGTGGAACACATTGACGGCATCGGGCAGCTTCACGGCACATGGGGCGGTCTCGCTGTAATCCCAGAGGAAGACGAATTCATCGTCACAGGGAGAGCTGACTCATAGGCTCTCTTTTCTTTTATCTACCTTGCTCCTCAATGTCAATGTACCACAAGGGGTCGCTCTTGGCGACCCCTATCTTATTACAAATCTTCCATTGCTTGCTTCTTAACTCGCTCTGTGTTTATTTTATCTCTATAACGAAGTATTACGCGACACTCATAATTATTGTATTCCATCGACAACTCTATACTGCCTTTTTCGGTGTGAAATGCAGATGCCCATGTGCATCTATCCATTCGCAATTCATGGATTTTACCATTATTGTCTCGCTGCGGTCTTTCAAACTCTTCTACTACAATTGCAGGCTCACCATATTTTTCCGTCAACATCGATTTAAAGAAATCGTAATCGCTCTCTAAATCTGACCATGTATCTCTCGCATTAAATAGCACACCAATCATACTAACTACATTAATAGGCTTTATCGTATAAACGCCAACCATGCAGTTTTTATATCCTGCAAAGTCCCCCTGTAGCATAGCCATTCCGTCTTGAGTTCCTAAATGGTCAAAACCTGCTGTCTTCATCTTGGCAACAAACTCAGTTAGACTTCCATCAATAGGAACACCCTTAAATGTCAGATGTTCTGACTGCGCCCATGAAATTAGTGAGCAACAGGTGATAACGATTGTTAATAATATCCGTTTCATATTCGCTGGCTTTAGTATGCTACTTCATATTTTTAACTCTTGGTCGGAAGAAGTTATGGAACTTGACAGTCATCTGATAAAGCCACTCAAACTGCCTGTCCCAATCACCCCTGTCATGATAGTCTCCGGCAGTCTCAACTGAGATATAGCATGATTTCTTATCATCCAATCGTTCCCATTCAATATCTGCTGAAACGCCAGCCTTTGAGTCCTCAAAAGAAGTCTCATATAACTTGTCAAAATTAGCCTTGGCATTATTTGAGTCCAAGATAAAGTCTACTGCCACCTTCGTTCTTTTGCGTCCAACAACTACAGATAAGTGGGCAGCAGAAGTTCCGATTGCCACATTAGTCCAATGCTGCGGAGACGGAGACTGAGGCTTGAATGGAGCATTAGATTGCTTCAGCACATACTCTCGGTATGCTGTCCAATACTCAAGTTTCAGTTTGTCGGTTTCACTCAAATCCTCATTAACCTGCTTCTTGACACTCTTAGACCAGCCATTAGGCTTCGCAACAACCTTGAAGTTAGGAGCCACCGGACTGTCGCCAATCTTGAAGAGCTGCACCTCTATCGCAAAGAAATTATAACTCTCATCTGTGATAGCATTGAGCCAGTCCACAGCAGCACGATGTTCCTCGCGAATCTGAGATGCAATCCAAATGAATGTACATGCTTGAAGTCCGGCACAATAAGTAATAACCTGTCCTAAGTGAGAATGGTCAGTCTGTTCAAGTTGATTCTCTATGACTACATTTCTGTTGGTTACAATATCCTTACAAAGAATATCTGCACTAAACGAGCCAACCTTCTCTTCCTTCGCTATAACCTCCAGCTCCATTCCAATAGCTTCTCCAAGAAGCTCAATATTCTCCACTTCAGCGAGCCAAGGAGTGAAGTCCTTTGCCTCATCTTTCCACTGATTTCTCAGTTCAACCTTCTCAAGTCTTGCAAGTTTCATAGGCTTTCAATCTGATTTCACCTCAAAGATAGGGATTTATATTCTGCCAACAATGAGAATTAGCAAAAACTACTCTCCCTTTTCTATTCCGAAATAATCTGTAAAGTTATCAGTGGAGAGCGAGCCATCTATTACTGCTTGTGCAGTTGTGTCAAAACCTTTTATCTTTTCAAGTTCTCCTATGGCTGCATCCATTTTATTTCTCATATCTCTCAACCCATCTGTAAGCACTTGCAGAGCATTGGCATCAAAAGAGGCTTTGACTCCAAACACTTCGTTTCCATTGAGCCTCTGAGTAAACCATGCTCTTGATTTCTTGAAATAGGTCTTTGCGATGTAAGCCTGCGAAATAAATGGCAATACCTCGGATAAAGCCTCTTTGACCTCAAGTACCTCAAGTGCTGTAATAACCCCGACCAATTTCTTTGCTATCAGTTTCTGAACTTCCTCTTCATTAGCACCCCCAGAAAGTAGAGCCAGCAATTCTGAGTCAACCTTTCCGGAATTCTGTAAAAGATTTTCAAGCATGTCTGTATTTTCCATATTCATCGTAATATTTATTTGAGACCGCAAATATATTAACAAATGGTTATATAAACAACAGTTAATAATAAATTTCTATTTAACCGGAATAACCTTTCCGTTAAGTTCGATGCTCTCGGTATACCTTTACCGCCACAGAAAATGGCGAAAGATGGCATACTTTGGACTGAAATATTATGCGGAGATTCGCTCCAAATACAAGGGCGTGTCGTGGCGAGTTGAAATCGCTGAGCGAGGCTTCATAGGTGTGGCAGAGGAGATGAATTTTGCCGGAAGCAACCCTCTCAAGGTTACATGGGAGAATCGCGGAGACGACTTCTTTGTTCCGGTAAAAGCAAGTGAAGCAAGCATAACAGTCCTGTGTCATAAGAATTTCCAATACATTAACCTGTTCACCTCCGACCCAAGGAAATACCGCGTCACAATATTCCGCAACGGAGGTCTCTATTGGCGTGGATTCATTACAGCCGACCTTTATTCAGAGTCGTTCTCCGCACCACCATACGAGGTTACAATCAGAGCCGTTGACGGATTCAACATCCTCTCATCAATTGACTTTTACGATGAATCCAATACATCCAAGAGCGGACTTCGTTCCCTTTATTCGCTGCTTACGCCATGTATAGATGTGCTGGAGCTGGATATGAGTCTATGCGATTGGCTCGACCTGTATGCAGAAGGCATGAGCGAAACCACTTCGCCACTGAAGCAGACCTATCTCGATATGGCAATGCTATACACCGTTTATGAAACACCTACCTTCCGCGATGTGTTGGAACTATGCCTGCGACCATTTGCAGCGCAGATTTTCCAATCTGCAGGCGTGCTGAATATCCGCAGGCTATATTCACTATACAGCGAGAATCGCCCTGCTGCATTCTTTGCACCAAACGACAACATACCCTCGGCAGTCAGAACAACCCATCAGAATGTCAGAATTATTACCGAGGAAAAATGCAGACTTGCCAATCTCTTCCGGAAACGCGGTGTGCAGGATAATGCTTGGGATGGCGCAATGTATATCATGGGCGACAACTCCACTCTCGAAATAACACCACCTATCAGAAGCGTAAATGTCGCTGTAAAAAACAAGGAGATTGATGACCTGACTGACAGGCTGGGCTTCTTTGACAGCGACAATTGGTCTGACGCAAATGGTGCGTTATCCTTTGGTGACAACAAAAGTCTGACAATCGGAGGAGACAATGACTACAAGGACACCATAATGCAGACATCCGGATATGATGTCAAGCAGTGCAACTTTACCATCACATGGGAGTTTACCTTGCGAGCCTTGTATTCGGAACGAAGGTCGTCCACGGGAGGATACTATACTCCGCGTAACACTGAGCCTCATACATGCACACTCAACTATGGCATTAAGGTGGTCGGCTCAGATGCAACCTATTACCTCACATCTGACGGAGCATGGGACACCTCGGAGGTTGATGTCTGCTCTTCCGTTGACACCGGAACGGATGAGAACATCAAGATAGAAATAGACGGTATTCCCATCAATGGCAAGCTCGTATTCTACATCCGACAAACGCTTGGAGGCGATTGGTACACCTATAGCGGAGGACGGCAGAACGGGCAGACTGTCGGGTCGCAGGAAGGCATGATGTTCTTCAATATGAGAATGAGCATTGACGCTGATGAATTCTATGACAACGGGCTCAGCATCGACACGATTGTAAACCCAGCCAACAACATAGACATGAGCATTTCGCTTCCTGTAAGCGACATCCCAGCCATTCCAAACGACACGATGATTTTCACTCTGTACTTCCTGCACGCAGATAAAAGTCCGACCCGTCTGTGGCATACTAAAGGAAAGGACGACTACATGAATCTTGTGGAACACATGACTCTTTGCGCATTGAAGTTCCGGCAGACTCCGTCTCACAAGCTGTCTGCAGAGATATTATCTGCTCTGCATCTTGACCTTAACTCCATCCTGTTGGATAAGAAATATCTGAATGCCGGATTCTCCATCAACTCCATCGAAGTCGATGCTCTTGATGACACTCATGAATGCGAGTTGGTGGAACTTCCGAAGTTGCTTCATAGCGAAGCACCGCTGGAAGGAGATGATTGCATCGCCATGAAACTCTTTACCGAAAACTGCGACCAATGTATCAGATGTCTGAACTTTCTGATTATGAAGATGGCTTCCGGAAAGTTGTACTGCTTTGATGTACTGACCAAGAGCATGACCCTTCTTTACGAAGACGATGAGACATACGACATATTCCCTGCAGAGAACGGATATGTAAGAGCGCATCAAACTGAGGCTTTCTATTGTGACTATCGTGGCAAAGTCCGGAAAACGCTTGACATTCCAACTACTTACGCTGGCTTCATCACTGTAAGAGACAATGAGTGGTGGGTGCTGTGTCAATATACCGGAAGATACGATTCAAAGTATATGACCTTCTCGCGTCCGGAAATAAAGACGACATATACGAGAGTTGCAGGCACATCAAGGACATCCAACATTCTGGTCTATATGTATGGCACATTCAAGAGTGCGATTGTCGAAAAGAATCAGATTGTCATCAACACCACTTCAGCATGCTACATCTACGATAATCGTTATCACACAGCACCCAATGTATTCAAGGCATCGGATTACGACCAGATTGTGGCAATAAATGACGACTACCTGATTCTTGCCGGAAGCGATGATACTCTGCGATGCTGCACCCGAAACACTCTGACCACCTACACCGAGAGCGAGAGTTTCGGAGAATACGCAAACCATGCAGCATTGTCGCAAACCAAATTCGTGACCGTTCTAGACAGCGCAGCACTGCATGACATCAAAACCTTGGACAGCTACTATATCAACAATCATGTCGGGCAGTACACAGAAATCATTGATGTGTTCTTCATCTACGGAGACCTTTATCTGGTGCAGACAAACGGAATATTCAAGTTCATACAGAAAGTAAATGAAACATCTTAAATCTTAAAATCATGGAAACCATCAGCCTTATTCTGAATCTCTTGCTGACGAGTGGACTAGTCGGGACATTCATCTTCTTCAAGAGCAAGAAGCGCAAGGAGTCTGCCGAAGCAGATTCGGCAGAACTGAAAAACACCGAGCAGGTCGTATCAATCCAAAGTGAGCAGATTTCACGACTTGACGGACGAGTAAACAAACTTGAACACAAGGTCTCGAAGCTGGAAATCATCATTGAGCATAAGGACAGCGAGATTGACAAAGGCAGGAACATCATCCGGCAGGCATACAAATGCAAGATTCCACCGGAAGAATGCCCTGTACTTTGCAAGCGTGCCGAACTTGATGAACAGGAAAAAGCCGAAAAGGATAATGGAGAGGAGGTGACAGATGGAGAGTAGATTGCCGATGCAGCTCCCTAGAGGACTGCGAAACAATAATGCAGGAAATATCCGCAAAAGTTCGACCCGATATCTCGGTGAAGTGCGTCCCTCATCAGATAAAGCCTTCAAGCAGTTCGAGACTCGCGGATGGGGCTACCGAGCCATCTTTGTCCTGCTTGAGTCATACTCAAAACGAGGATTCAAAACCCTCAGACAGATGATTAACCGCTATGCTCCACCTTGTGAAAACCATACGGAAATCTATCTGAAGTATGTCTGTGACTGTGCCATGACCGGAGCAGATGCACCATTGGACATCACAGACAAGAACACAATGGTGCTGGTGGTAGCAGCTATTTCCAAAATGGAAAACGGCTATCCGGCTGTCATGGACGAGGTTTTAGAAGGATGGGACTTATATCAAAAACATCGACCCTAACCTATGAGCAGAAGAATTGCCGACCTACTGATTAAGATTGGAGCAGACTCTTATGAGTTTCAGCAGAAGGCACAGGCTGTAGAGAAAGGACTTGGCTCATTGGAGAAGAAACTGTCTTCTCTTGGCAAGTCCTTGTCCCTCAAACTCACCGCCCCTCTGACTGCATTGGGTGCAGTCGCACTTAAAAATGCAGATGTGCAAGTTCAGGCGGAGAACCGTCTGATGAATGCTCTCGGAGGAAGGGCTGATGTCCAGCAGAGGTTGTTGGTACAGGCTTCTGAAATTCAATCTCGTTCAGTCATCGGAGACGAAGCCATTATTGCCCAGCAAGCATACCTTGCATCTCTCGGTATGACAGAATCGCAGATTAAGGATGTCATCGAAGCATCCGTCCAGTTGTCTTCTGCCACCGGAATGACCCTAGAGAGTGCTGTCAAGAATCTTGCGAAGACATATGGAGGTCTTACCGGAGAACTTGGCGAGAGTATTCCAAAACTCAAAGAACTCACTGCCGAACAACTCAAGAGCGGAGAGGCGGTCAAGTTTGTTCTTGAAAATTATAAAGGATACGCGGAAACCGCTGCAGAGCATGGAACAGGAGTAATCAAACAACTGCAGAACACTTGGGGAGATTTCCTAGAACAGGTCGGTGCAGCCATTATGCCTATGGCAAATAAAATTGCCAATGCCTTGTCTGTAGTCGTGAGCGCGATGCAGAGAATCTCTCCGGAGGGAATGAAAGTCATAGTCGTGATTGGTGGAATAGCAGCAGCTATTGCGCCTCTGTCTCTCGGCATATCCGGAATAATAAAGATGATGCCGATGCTGGCTTCCGGACTGACTGCCTTGCTGTCACCTGTGGGACTCGCAGTTGCAGCTATCCTTGCTCTTGGTGCAGCCTTCCTATATGCCAAGCAACAGAAGGATGCCATGATTCAAGAAATGACAAACGAATTCGAGGGTCTGTCCTTGAGAACATTGGAGAGCAGACTAAAAGAGAATCGCAGGTTGCAGGCAGTCAATGAAAATGAATCTCCTTGGCAGGGACAGTCTATTGCATCCAAAGTCACATACGCTCTCAACAAAGGAGACCGCAGACGGAATCTGCAGATGGAGGAGCAGGCATTGGTTGCTGCCATTGCCAAGAGCAAGAAGGCTATCGAGGACAGGGCAAAGGCAGAAGCGGATGCCAAGGCAATTCAAGACCAGATGAATCAAGCACTCGCTGGCACTAATGCTCAGATTGAACAGGAGGGCGGACTTATCAATGACCTTACAAAGCGGATTTCCGAATTAGAGAAAAAGAAACTGCTGCCGGAGAGTACCATAGAGGATATAGCTACATACAATGCCGAGATAGCCGAACTGAAACAGGAACTGCAAAGAATCCAAAACATAACACCGGAGCAACTGAAACTGCGAGATAATAATGCGCTACTGGCTACACTGCCACCAATCAAGGCTCCGGCACTTGTGGTGGAACCACCTGACCTAAAGCCTGTCATGTCCAAATATAGCGCACAGATGGCGCAGATTTACGACACGGTGCGAAACGGACTGATGGGATGGGCGGACAATACTTCTGATTATTTAAGCGAAAATGTGGCGGATGTTACAGCCATCGTTCAGAACTATACGGAATCACTTGTTGCAAAAGGCTACAACTTTGAAGCTGCACTTGAGGAAGTATATTCACGAATGGGGCAGGTCATGCAGAGCTTTGACCAGCAGGTCGGAAAATTCTTGACCGACAGTATCGTAGCAGCTGCCGATGCGATAGGTCAGATTATTACCGGAGACCTCGGATTCGGTGGGCTTATGAAAGCCATCCTCACACAGTTTGCTACATTCCTCAAAAACATAGGAGCGCAACTCATCGAATTCGGAGTCATGATTATCGGTTTCAAAAGTGCACTGAAATCTGTTCTTGCTAACCCTTGGGCAGCAATAGCCATTGGTGCAGCAATGGTCACTGCAGCAGCCATCATGACAGCACTGATAAACAAGAGCGCACAACAAAGTGTTCCGGCATTGGCTAATGGAGGTCTTGCTTTCGGAGCAACATATGCAATGGTGGGAGATAATCCCAATGCAAGTGTTGACCCCGAAGTCATAGCACCGCTTTCAAAACTGAAATCAATGCTGCCATCAGCTGGAGCGCAGGAGATAAAAATATCCCTTGGAGGTCAACTGACTGCCAAGGGACGAGACCTAGTCTATGTGCTGGGTAAGGAGAACTATAAAACCACTGTATTAGGAGGATAATCTATGGCAAATACTACTGACGGAGTAATGATTTCTCAACTTGAAAGAGCAAGTTCCTTGCTTGGGAGCGACCTTTTGGAAGTCGAGAGGGGCGGACAGTCTGTTTCTGTAACCGTTGATGAGTTTATTAATTATATAGGTATTCCGGAGTTCATCAAGGAACTCGAAAACATCATAGGATAGTCATGTCAATACTAGAGCCAATAACAATACGACTGCAGAGGGTGGTCGCCCGAATGGACGAATACCTTACTCGTCAAGGCGTGGATACCAGCGATGCTGAAACCATTATGGATTATGTGAATCTGATTACAGAAGTCCCTGCCGGAATCCAGCATGTCATGGAGGGCTATCATCTGTTCAAAGGAAACACGACTATGACAGACCTGCCTGCAAAACTGCATGAAGAACGATTTACATCCATGTATTGTTTCTGCCGAGGATGTACTGCACTAAGTTATGTGGGAAGACTGAACACTGCAAATGTAACTGATTTTGTGTATGCATTCTATGGCTGCACCTCATTGACAGAAATAGACTCCATAGACACATCTTCGGCAAAATCTGTCGGAGAGATGTTCCATAACTGCAGTTCACTTGTCCGAATAAACGCTCCTTTGGATGTCAGCAATGTCACCTCACAATTGGACACAACATTTACCGGATGCTCAAACCTGCTGGAGTTGAGATTTACCGGAACTATCAATGTGGACATATGGCTCTCCGGTGCATGGAGGCTTAGTGTCGAGAGCCTGCTCTCTGCTCTTAATGCCTTGGCAGACCTTACCGCTACAGATATAACGAAAAAGATAACCCTTGGCGCACGCAACAAGGCAAAACTCACAGAAGAGCAACTTGCCATCGCAACTGCCAAGGGCTGGACTCTAGGATAAGATTTGTATGCCGAGGTCTTTTGCCTCCGTTGCGATTTTAAGGCGGTCACTTGCCCTTTTGCGAGACTCCTTGGATGACGCTAGCGGTTTATCGAACACTCCGCCTATTTTGCCCTCTAAAACGGTCATGTCGTGACTCACCTTAGTGTCCGTGATTCGGGCATATATCTGTGTGGTGCGTACATTCGTATGCCCCAGCATCTTGCTGACCGATTCTATCGGCACTCCGTTCTCAAGGGTGACAGTTGTCGCGAAAGTGTGCCTTGCCGAATGGAAGGTCACCTCCTTCTTTATTCCGCAAAGGGTCGCGATTTCCTTCAGATATTCATTGCATTTCTGATTGGTCGGCACAGGCAGCAGTCGTCCGCACCTATCCTCAATCGTTTCCTTATACTTGGCAAGGATATCAAGAGCCACCGGAAGTAACTTTACATTTACCGGAACTTTGGTCTTCTGCCTGTGTAAGGTCAGCCACTGGCTTCCATCTGCCCAAGTCTTCAGATGCGTGTCATTCAGTTTCTGAGCATCTATATATGGAAGTCCGGTAAAGCAGCAGAACACAAACACATCCCTTATCTGCTCAAGTCTCATCGAGTCGAATTCCTTATGCATTACGACCTCAAGTTCCTGCTGCGTAAGGTAACTGCGGTCTACCTTATCGAGATGGAGTTTCTGAAGTTTGAACGGGTCTCCGTTGACCCAGCCGTTGTCCCTTGCCATCTTGAACACAGTGGAGAATCTGTGCATGAACTTGACCGCTGTGTTATTGTTAAGTTTCCTTTCAGACCGGAGATGGAGATACAATTTATCAAGGAAACGCTTAGTGATATCAGTCAACGGAAGGTCGCTGGTCTTGTACTCCTTGCTAATAAATGTCATGACTCTGTCCTTGCAGACCTTGTAGCGGAAGAAGCTCTCATGCCCATAGTCCTGCGTGATTACGAGTTTCTCATAATCATCGATGAAGAGGTCGAAGAGTTTGCCGATTGACATATTGACCTTCTCGTCTGTCGAGAACAGGAGCATCTTGATTTTGGATGCGGAAATAACCTCGCCCGATGCCTGCAGGTCAAAGAAGTGCCTTTGTATGGAAGCCTGCAGTTCATCCAGCATACCATTGATATTCTTCTCGGCTTTGGTTACACCGAGTGTTCTGTATCTTTTGGTATCCCATCGCTGTGGGTCGATGGACTGCTTGGTTGAAAAATGGATTTTCTCTTGATTTACGGTCAGTCTCGCAAGGATTGGCGCAGTTCCATCCGCCTTGCATTTGCCCTTCTGCACGAAGAACATTACATTGAAAGTTGCTCTCATCTTGATAGTTATTAAACAGTTACAAAAGTATTTTGTCTCAAGATGCTGCACAATAGCGAAAGTGGACGACTTCTTACAAATGGTAGTCAAATCATAGACGCAGTAACCTATCGCTGTTTTCCGGATGTCCGGTTACGATTTGGATACCGATGGTTACAATCTGGTAACTATTTTTGACTACATCATGTCTTCATTGGGTAGTCAGAAGATAGTCAGAAATCCGTCTGTAATTCTTTGATTGTTTTGCAGTTAGAGCCTAACTAAAAGAAATTGAGGAAGTTACCTTTGTTGTAACTTCCTCTTATCTGCGGAGAGAGAGGGATTCGAACCCCCGGACCCGTTAAGATCAACGGTTTTCAAGACCGCCGCATTCGACCACTCTGCCATCTCTCCAAAGTCGAATGTTATTTCGCTCCATGTCACGTTTTCCGTGAAATGGACTGCAAAGATAAGTACTTTTTTCGAAATCGCAAGCGGTTGGGAGGAAAAAGCATGAAAAATATTGAAAACGGCGGTTCGGGGCGCTGGATTGCAGATAAAAATGATTACCTTGCGGGATGTATTGAAAATACGAGTAACACACAAGAATACTAGTAATACACAATAGCGAAACATGAGTAAAGTGATCAGCGGGAAAGAACTTTCCATCAAATTGAAAGCCGAAATGGCTGAACAGGTAAAAACATTTCCTGAAAAGTATGGCCGCGTGCCGCATCTGGTAGTGATTCTGGTGGGGGAAGATCCTGCTAGCCAATCATATGTGAAAGGCAAGGCCAAGGCATCTGAAGTGGTGGGCATAAAGAATACTACGATACTGAAGCCGGCGGACATTTCGGAAGCGGAACTGCTGAAACTCATTGCGGAACTGAATGCGGATGACGGAGTGGACGGAATCCTCGTGCAGCTGCCGTTGCCGGAACACATTGACGAAGACAAGATCATTGCCGCCATATCGAAAGACAAGGACGTGGATGGTTTTCACCCGCTCAACGTGGCGGCGCTCTGGATGAAACAGCCTTGCACCATACCTTGCACGCCGAAAGGCATCATCAGGATGCTGGAAGAAGCCGGCGTGGAAATCAAGGGAAAGAGGGCTGTGGTCATCGGAAGAAGCCAGATCGTCGGACTGCCGGTAGCGAAACTCCTTCTCGACAGAAATGCCACGGTGACGATATGCCATAGCCGCACAGCCGATCTGCCGGCCGTGACACGCGAGGCGGAAATCCTGGTCGTGGCGATCGGACGCCCTAGATTTGTGACCAAGGACATGGTCGCTCCGGGTGCAGTAGTCATTGACGTAGGCGTAAACCGCGATCCGGAAACCGGAAAACTCTGCGGCGATGTGGATTATGAGGCCGTGGAACCGCTAGCATCCGTGATTACCCCTGTGCCGGGCGGCGTCGGACCGATGACGATTACCTGCCTGATGGAGAACACGATAGAGCTGTTCTTACGCAAAATGTCCAAATAGCCCATCTGAAAACACAGCATCGGGACTCCAGGAAGTCTGAGCCTTTGCGCGTCTGACCCCGGGGGCCCGTACTTTTACAACCCCAGCTCCAGCTGGAAACGCACGGCGAGACGGTCATAATCCGGACTCGCCGGCTCTGCCATCTGGTTGAACGACAAGTCCAGCTGCAGTTTCAGGCTATGTCCGATGATGTAGCGCGTTACACCTAAAGTGCTCTGATTCCACACTTTATATCCGGCAAAAGGACGCACCTCCCGGTTCGGAAGCATTGACGAATTGCGGATGGCGACCTCCCATTTCCGGTCGAAAAGATAACTCGCCTGGACATTGACACCGGAACCCGTGTACACGAAAGACGAGCTCGCAAAACCGACCGGATCTGCGGCATGACGACCCATGTAATCGGCATTGAACGAAAAACCGCGGTATTTGAAAATCATGTCCGCATAATACGAACCGATATTGCGCGTCTCGTCCCCCGGCAGCATTGACCCCTTCATGCCTCGCGTCAGCTGCGAACGGTGGTTGAACGAATAGCCCGCACCGAGCATGATTTTAGGCGTCTCCTCATGGTAGGTGTCGCCCTCGACGTACTCGCCCTTTGCGTGGAAACGCCCCAGCGGAAACAGCTCCAGACGGCCCGTGTACGCGAGTCCGCCATTGTTCGACGCGCCCCAGTTCCGGCCTTCGCCGAGCGTCACGGAGGCCAATGCCGCCAATGCGAACTTGTCAATGCCGCCGTAATAATACTCCCCGAACAGTCCGAAATCACGGTCGCCGCCGAACTCGCTGTTGACAATGCTCCTGTCCACGAACTGCAGCGATCCGGATGAATTCAGCATTGCCCTGTTCGCCTTTATCTTGGCCTGGCCGAGGCCGAGGTTCCATGACGAATTCGGTTTGTAGTAGGCAATGGCGTCCAGAATCAAGTTCGATTTTCCGTTCGGTGTCGGTTTGGCATCGGAGCCGGTGAAGCCTAACTGTATGGAATAGATGAACTTAGGCGAAAAGATAAATCCGTCGAAACGCAGACGCAGCCTTCTTACCTGGCCGTTCACTTCAGTTACGCCCATGCCCTTGTCGAAAGATGCGCCCACCAGGTTCTGCATCCGGAAACGGATCGTCGTCTTGAAAGAATCGTCCTTCGGGCTGAACGAAATGCCCTTGCCGACCTCGATATTCGGCATGTTCGCCAGCTGCTCGCTGATCTCGTCGTCGACAAGCGTGTTCACCCATTTGCGGAAATTCGAAGTGTCCCTGCCCTCCGGGACCGCGCCATTCGCGCCAATGCCGTTCGTCAGGACCAATGCCGTCGCGGCAATTATTGTTGTCAATGTCTTTTTCATGTCCGTCTCAATGCAGTTTTTACGTTCTGCCTCCGACAAAGATAATTTAAGTTTCTAAATTATTTCTGAAATATTACAAAGCCAGACGGAAATTTTTGCACGGCGACATGCCGGTTTCCGGATAAAAATAGTATATTTGTTTCTGGAGCTGCGTCATGAAAACACCTAAAAAGCTATAACCATATATGTCTATATTGAAAAAAATGCTGGTTCGTCTGCCTGTGAAGAAGTCATATCTCACTATGGCATGGGACGCTACGGCCAAGGGTCAGACCGACTTGGCACTCCATCTTTTCAAGCTGGCATACGAGCAGGAGACATTGCCTGAAAAGAAAGCGGAGGCAGCATGGAACGTCTATGTCGACTGCAAGAACAAGGAAAAATACCACGAAGCATATCTCTGGTGTGAACGCACCGCAAGACTCGGATTCGTGAAAGCGATGCGGATCCTGGGCAAGGCATATTTCTATGGACTCGGTATAATTCCGAATTACAGAATCGCCGTGCGCTGGTTCCTTGCAGGAGCTGAAAAAGAAGACGCCACATGCATGAGACTTCTCGGAGAATGCTATTTTCAGGGCAGGGGAGTCATGACCAACAAGAAAAAGGCGTACGAATACTTCCGTGCCGCTTACGACCTGAAAGAACCGGGAAGCTACTATTGGATCGGGCTGGCATACAGCAAGGGCAATGCCGGTTATGACGTCGACATGAACCGGGCCATTGAAACCTGGACGCAAGGCATTCCGAACTCCAGATGCCTGTTCGAACTTGGCAAATGCTATTATTGGGGGAACGGAGTTCCGAAAGATAAAGACTTGGCTTACAATTATTTCCTACGGGTTTCAGACCAGGGAAAAGACTTTGCCGACAAGTACCTTTCGCCTGACAAATCCACTCTCCGCAGCGAAGAAGAGGTAGAGGCGCTGCGATGAACATCTTTAATCCCGAACATGATTTGTGCATGGCCAACGGCGACGCGAACTTCGTGCCGCCGGCATCTGCATTGGAATTCGGGAAAGACTGCGCCGGATTGACGCGGTGGATAGACCAATCATCTGACAATGAGGTCGTTCCATGGGGCTGGGATGCAGTGCTCAAGCGCCGTCTCCAGAAAGAAGGCGTGCCAGGGTCAATGCTGCCATCCGACGCCGACATTGCCGAAATCCGCAGGCTGTCGCACCGCAGAAACGCCGTCAACGCCAGTATTTATGTCAATGATTTTCAGGTCAATGCCGATGCGCGTCTTCTGAAACATCTCCGTCCGATATCCTATGTAAGGGAAATAAACGATATCAATGCTTTGACGCCTGCGGTGGAAGAATTCGGGGACGCCGTGTTGAAAGCCCCATTGTCAGGCAGCGGGAAAGGTCTCCGCTGGGCTCGTCGCAATGAATTGTCAGCCAGCGATTTGGGGTGGAGCCGAAACGTGATTGCCAAACAGGGCAGCATCATGGTCGAGAAACGCCTGGAAATCGTGCAGGACTTCGCAATGCTGTTCCATGTGGGCCGCTCCGAGGTTTCACTTGAAGGCTATTCGCTGTTTTTCAATGACAACGGAATCTACAAGGGCAATGTCCTCGCAAGTGATGCGCATATCCTCTCCCGAATATCGTGTTATGTCCCCAATGAGCTGATTATCAATGTTAAGGCAGCATTGGAAAAATATCTGGAATGTGAATTCATGGGCAGATATACCGGTTATGTCGGGGCAGACATGTTCATATATAAGGAGGCTGGCGAGTATCGGCTTGCACCTGTCGGGGAACTCAATGTCCGTATGACCATGGGGCTGCTGGCGCGTAGACTCTACGACCGGCACTTGTATGGTAATCCGCAGCAAATCAAGCTGTTGCGTCCGGGAGACACTAAACTTCCGGCATTCGAAATGAAGCCGGCGGACATGGACGGCCAGTATGCCATGTGCGTGGAATACAGCCCGGATCCAGGGAAACTCTTCTCCGAAAAAGATGAATTTCTGGAAACATTGACAGAAATCACTACGTCGTCACGTTATGCTGTGGTCGTGAGACGCGCGGACGTAAGTCATTGATTTACATTATAATAATGGCGAAGATTGTTACTTTCGGCGAGATGATGCTCAGGCTGGCGACTCCCGGACATCTCAGATTTTCTCAGACTCATGAATTCGAGGCGACTTTCGGAGGAGGCGAGGCGAATGTGGCTGTGTCTCTTTCGAATTACGGCGAGGATGCGCATTTCGTGACGGCGCTTCCTGACAATGACATTGCCAAGGCTTGTCTGGCCGAACTCCGCGGGCTTGGGGTGGACGTGAATCATTGTATCAAAAGCGGGGACCGCATGGGGGATTTATTACTTGGAAACGGGTGCTGTCGCGAGGCCTAGCAAGGTGATTTACGACCGCGCACATTCCTCATTGTCAGAGATTAAGCCTGGGATGATTGACTGGGATGCCGTTTTCGATGGTGCCGACTGGTTTCATTGGACAGGTATTACGCCGGCGATTAGCCAGGGTGCTGCGGATGTGTGTCTGGAGGCGATACGCGCGGCTTCTGAACGCGGCATCAAGATTTCCTGCGACCTGAATTACCGGAAAAATCTCTGGAAATATGGCAAAACTGCATCCGAAGTCATGCCGGAACTGGTGGCAGGATGTGATGTGATTATAGGCAATGAGGAAGACGCTGCGAAAGTGTTCGGTATTGTCGCTGAAGGATTTGACGCTGATTCGGGAGCAATCGACGAGTCCAAATTCAAGTCCGTGGCTGCATCTTGCTTAAAACACACAATATCAGGAGATTATAATCGCGTTACCGTGCAGGAGGTAGAGTCGTTGATGAACGGCAATGTCTCCGGAAGGGTGTCCAGATAATATATTTGATTATGGCTAGATTCAATAAGGCGAAGGTGGTTTCCACCGCACTTTCGACAGGACTTGTTCCGGTTTTTTACAATGCCTGCCCAGAAATTTCCAAGGCCGTGCTCAAAGCGTGCTATGACGGCGGAATCCGGGTTTTCGAATTTACGAACAGAGGAGATTTTGCACATGAGGTCTTTGCGGAATTGGTGAAATATGCCGCTGCGGAGCTCCCTGAAATGATCGTCGGAGCAGGGTCCGTCATCGACGCCCCTACGGCGGCATTGTGACAGAAGCAGTTGCTGGAATGGGAAGCGCCGCCGAACTTGTCCGGGCCACAGGTGATGCCGTAGTCCTGATCTCCACGGTGAGCATGTATTGCTTCCTGGTCGCGCGCAGCGTTCTCGCCATCGGCGCTCTCATTGCACCGCTCACGATTCCGCTTCTGGCGAAAGCTTATGGTTGGGAAATGGCGTTCATCATCATCGGCGTCCTGGGTTTCATCTGGATGGGCGTCTGGGTTTTCGTCTACGACAAGCCCGAGAACTCCAAGTATGTCAATGCTGCTGAACTTGAGTACATCCGGCAGGTTATTTCATAATATTCTGCATCTGCGCATTCGCATACGTCATCGGCTGGCTGCTCATGAAAGTATTCGTGCCGAAGTATAGCGTGGTGACTCTGGAAGACTAGTAGAAATGATAGTTGTATCTGGACAAGAGGTCGATGGAGCTGTAGTTATCCTGTTTCTCCGGACTCTTTCCCAGTATCAGATGGTCCGTGAGCGTAATGATTGACTTTTGTGCGTCGATGTCGGCATGCTGGCCGATAAGGTACTTCACATATCCGTCTTTCAGTGCGTCGATGTTTTTCTGCAATATGTCGAAACCGACTACGTTCCAGCCCTTCTTCCTGTGCTTCCGGAGATAATCCGCCACCAGGAAAATCCTGGAATTGAGGGTTACGATGTTCGGGCATCCGTCAATGTTCCTGAAGGCGTCGTCCATGGCCTTGTTCGCCTCCATTGCATTGTTCGGATTTATCACTATGCTCTTGACTGTGGTTTCCGGATAATGTGCTGAGAGATAGTCCAGAAAGCCATGTCTTCTTTCTGCTGACGGGTCGGACAGGCCGTTCACGTCACGCTCGATTCGTACAAGATATATCGTGTCGAGGCTCTTTTCGTCAGAATTGGTCATGAGCATATCTGCGCAGAAAGCACCGCTGTCATATATAGGCTGTCCGTAATATGCCAGGTGGCCATATATGCCGTTTACGCTGGTATTCAATATGATATAAGGAATGTTCGCCTCTTCTATCTCTACCGCGATCGTGCGTGTCGCAGGGAGGAACATCGGGGCGATGATGATTCCGGAATATCCCGTCTTTATCACTTTCCGGCATTCGGAGAGGAAAGAATCCACGCTGTACTGGTCGTATGTGCACTCGTCCACATTGACCGAAAACCTTCCGGCATATTCCCGTGCCTTTTCGATACCGACATGCGCAAGCTCCCAAAATTCTCCCTTTTTATATTTCGGAAGAATTACGGCAATGTCGTGGGACTTGTTCTTGGCAAGCATTGACGCATAAACATTGGTCTTGTAACCTAGTTCCTTTATGACTTTCAATACTTTAGCCCTGGTTTCTTCTGATACTTCACCTCTTTCGTGCAGTACACGGTCAATTGTGCCACGCGTCACGCCCGCAGCTTTGGCTACGTCGCTGATGGTAACAGTGGATTTGTTCATGTTTATCTGGCTATGTAGCGCGAAGTTATGAAAAAACGGCCGTTTCCGCAAATTTTGAAAAATTTGGATAAAAATATCCGTGTCCGTGCACGGAAATAATAAAACATTGCTATCTTTGCGGTAAGAAAAATACATTGATATGATTAGAATGACAGAAAGCTGGAGATGGTATGGACCGGATGATCCGGTGAAATTGAGTTATATCAGACAGGCTGGCGTGACGGACATCGTTCATGCGCTGCACCATATTCCGAACGGGGAAGTGTGGCCGGTTACGGCGTGGCCAAGGCTGCGGTGGCGAACTGGACCAAATATCTCTGTGCTGAATTGGCGATGAAGTTCGGCGAAGGCATTCGTGTCAATGCGATTGCGCCGGGTTTCCTTCTGACGAACCAGAACCGCACCTTGCTGACCAATGAGGACGGTTCTCTTACATCTCGTTCGCATACGATTCTCGCCCATACTCCTATCGGACGTTTCCTGGAGCCGGATGAATTGGTGGGAACCCTTCATTATCTGGCCTCCGATGCCTCCAAGGCCGTAACCGGTACGGTTTGCGTTGTCGACGGCGGCTTCGACTCGTTCTCGATATAGGACTCTTCCGATTTCTTTCGTACCTTCGCGGAAAATCATTGACAATGGAATTGGATTCAAGCGTAAACCTGTCGGTAGACAAGGAATTGAACATGACATCCGTCCTTGGCCCGGAAGATTTTGCTGCCAAGGTGCTGTCTGTCATGCCGAAAGATGTGAAATCAGGAGATCTCGGCTGCGGCCGTATCCTCGCCGATTATTCCATCTTCATGCAGACCAGATATGTCCTTTGCGACATCTACGAAGACGGAACGGAGACTTCGGAAGACGGGAAGACATCATATAAATACCGCATCGAAATCAAATCCGGCAAGAAAACCAGCCGGATTGGCGATGCGGTATATTGTTTCCTCTTTATAGTAATCTTCTGGTTCCTGAGCCGTTGGACCACGCAGGGCTTCAACCCGTTGTTCCTCATCATCTCAGGGCTCGCCGTCCTCGCGGCCCTCTACCTGATATGGAACTCCACCCGCTCCAAATTCGGCCCGAAAGAATCAGCAGCCATAGCGGAAGTGCTCAAGGATTCTCTTTCCTGCACTCCGCGGTAATCTTTTCGAGTCTTCCGTATGCGGTTGCGGGCTGCTTCCACAGTGTTGCCAGCAGGATTGCCTCTACAACGCTGGCGGTCAGCGTGATGTCCAGCCCTTTGAACTGGGTCAATATGCTTGAACCCCAGTCCAATATGGTGAATCGGATTATGTATACGAAGAAGTTTGACAGCGCGATAATCCAGATAACCGGATTTTTTGTCCATTCTCAATGACAGGGGTGCCGTTCCCCTGTGAAAGCACTTTTCCCTCAGGTGTGAAGTATGACCTGCGTCCAAGTTTCGGTCTCATGCTCTTGCTGACAAGCCCGAAGTTCTCTGCCATCTCATGGATCGGAAGCAGCTTTCCACGGCCTGTTGGAGGGATTCTTTTTCTCCATATCAAAGATACAAAATATTTAACACATTAGCAATCAATTAGTTAGGAAAAGATTAACATTTTCCGACAGGCCCTAAATATGACACGCATTATACCAACAGGGGCCTGCGGAATCCGCAAGCCCCTGGCAATACATTGTATGACAATCTGTCTCAGTCAGTCATTTCAATTCTGGAATTCAGTCAGGACGCCTGTCTGAGCCTCAAGGAAGGCCTTGACTTTCAGGACCTTGTCCTCTGGCATCGTGCGGCCGACCTGGAACTTGGCCATCTTGGAGACAGCCTCCTCGAGAGTCTCGACACTGCCGTCATGGTAGTATGGCCAGGTGAGGGCTACATTCCTCAGGGACGGAGTCTTGAAGCGGTATCTGTCGCGCTCCACACCGGTCTGGGCCCAGCGGCCGTTGTCGCCGTCGGTGAGGCCTGACTTGAGATTAAGTTCCCTGTCCTCGAAATAATTGGCCCTCTGGCCCATCAGCTCGTAGGAGAGACCACCCATATTGACACCGGCGTGGCAGGTGGCGCAGCTGTAATCCTTGAAGATGTCGTAACCCTCGATCTGCTCGGCAGTCATTGCCTCCTTGTTGCCCTTGAGATACTGGTCGAACGGGCTGTCAGGTGTGAGGAGTGTCTTCTCATACTCGGCAATGGCATCGGTGATGGTAGCCTGGCAGAGTCCCTCAGGATATACCGCAGTGAAGAGTCTTGTGAACTCCTTGTCCTCTGCGATGCGGGCTGAAATCTCGTCGAAATCCTTGCTTCCCATCTCCACAGGGTTGAGTGGCGGACCGCCGGCCTGCTCCGCGAGAGTGGCTGCACGGCCATCCCAGAACTGGACGAAATTGAATACGGCATTGAATGAGGTCGGAGCGTTCACGCCGCCCTTCTGGCCGTCAATTCCCTCCGAGTAGCGCTTGTTGTCCACTCCGGCAGTCTCGATGGAATGGCAGGTGGCGCAGGAGATGGTTCCGTCGGCGGAAAGTCTGGTGTCATTGTAGAGAACCTTTCCGAGAGCGGCCTTGGCAGGGTCGTAATCCACCTTGCAAGGAATCGGACGGATAGTCTCGTTGGCGAACTCAGGGCTGGCGAGAGGATTCGGATAATACGCGGCGCGAAGGTCGCGGACACCGGCGAGCACGGCAGACTTCTTGGCTGCGGTCACTGACGAGCCCCAGTGGATGAGATAGTACTTGGCCAGCGGCATTGAACCGTCGCGGATCACATCCTCGGTCTTGGCGAGATCGACCTCACCCGGAGCTGTACCATTCTCAAGAGCGGCCTTGAGCGGAGCGATGTCAAACACGGCATATCCGCCGTCAATGTCCTTGCGGATAAGGCTCTTGGCCACCGGAAGGTTGGCATAGAAAGGCAGGTTCGGCTCCGACGAGTGGCAATCCATACAGCCACCGTCATTGATGACCTGCAGCATCTGCGCATCCGATGACAGACTCTTGTCCGGAGCGCAATTGACGGCACGGTAAACCACGGCAAGACCTACCAGGAGGACACCGGCGCCAATCAGAAGTTTGGATGTTAGTTTCATAACATATAGAGTTTGAGTTAGTTGCTGTCTTGAGTTGTAAATTTACCGGCCTCCCGAATAAACGTGCTGGCTCCCCTGCGCGGAAGGAAGATAATTCACTCCCCACCAGCACATCTGAAGACCGATGAAGCCGGCAATCAGCAATGCGGCGAGGCTCCTCCTTTTCGCATTGCGGCGCACAAGCCTCAAGTGTATGTAGATCAGGTAAATGCACCACGTAATGGCCGCCCAAGTCTCCTTCGGGTCCCAGTTCCAGTATGTTCCCCAGGCCTGCTTGGCCCAGAGTGAGCCGCTCAGCATACCGAGGCTGAGGAAAGCCAGGCCTATGTAGACGAGGGTGTCGGCAGCCGGAAGGTATTCATCCGTTTTCCTGAACAGCGACACGCAGGCCAGTATGAAGGCGCATCCCAGCAAGGAATAAGAGAACATATACACGGTCACGTGAGGGATGAACCACCAGCTCTGGAGGGCCGGCATCAGGGATTCGTCATGTATCTCGGGCCTGAAGAGATTGAGGCAGATGAATACGGTGGCTACGGCCAATGAGAATGCGGGTATCCACCTGTAGCCCCAGCGGATATAGGTCAGCATTGCCGAGAGCATCATGAAGAACGAATACCAGAGCCTGGTCTCCCCTGTCGTCCTGAGCGGAGGACGCCCCAGAGTAATCCAGAAGCCGGCAATGAAGACCGAATACACGAGGATACCTGCGGCAATGAGGGCTATCGCCATCTTCCTCCGCGCAAACATTGCGGCAGCCGAGCCTCCCGCCCACAGAATCACTGCGGCGGAAGCGAAGAATATGAAAACGCTCCATGTCATGCCCTATCCTCCAATATGACTGCAGCACGCCTGAATCACCAGCAACGCAAGCATATGCCGTCAGTGGCTTATTTCCGAAACAGAAGATTAAGACACAAATATATGAAAAATTCCCAGTTTGTTGTTTTATCAATTAAAAAAACAAACCGGGATGAATGGCCTTTTTTATGATGCCGCTTTGCGTTGGAGCGCAGAATGCCAAGTATTTCAAGTATCAAGGCGAGATTAATACTTCTTATTCATTCTGTATTGATGAGGAATTAAATAACCTTAATTTGGAAGTTATCAATGGTGTGCGTTTTTCCCGTTATTTTTACGCTGGCGTTGGTCTGGGAGCAACAGCGGATTTCTCCGACGAAGCTATACTTTTCCCAGTTTTTATTGACCTCAAAGGATACATGCCCGTAACAACTAAGATGGATTTAATTGCTGGTGTTGATGTCGGCACAAAACTGGATTACACTTATGACATGTCTGGTGGTTTTTTATTTAGGCCTGAGTTTGGTGTCATTCTTTCTAACAATCACGACCCTTAATCTCATCATCGCCATCAGGACAGCGCTTGATTGAATTCTCGAAAGAATCAATAGCCTTGCCGTAATCGCGGCTGAAATAGTAGCATCCCAGTGAGTAATGCGCAAGTGCTGTTTCCTTTGATTGGGCGATGTATCAACACTTCACCTTCAAGGGCTTCAAGTTCATCCTGCTGCTCAAGCAATACTTTCTCTATTTCTGAAATCGTCATATCCGGTGTCGTTATCAGCTATGTGCAGATATGGCATTTTATCATCTTTGCCCCGAGCGAACATCAGAATGCCCCCTGCCATCATCATTACAATGCCTGCCCAGATCAGATACTTCCACGGCTGCCTGACCACCTCGACAATGCAGTATTGCGGCTCGGGATTGTCTCTGTCATAGCTTGTCAGATAGACATCCTCCGAAATTGAAATCCGGTAAGGATGGTTCACCCTCAGCTCCACCTTTTTCCCGTCCACGTCGATGAGAGCCCTGTAATTCCGCACATTTCCCCGCTGGTCCAGTTCCACATTGAAACCATCCAATTTCATTGCCGCAGGCAGTGGTACGATCTCTCCATTCTCCCCGACAGCCTCATGGACAGCCTCCCCGGAAACTATTGCCCTGGACACGGTATGGTCCGGAGCCCCGAAAAAGCAGCCGATGAGGGCCACGAGCACGCCTATATGATTGAGAATGAACCGGATGCCCTTCTTCCTGCGGCTTAGGATCACCACGAAGAGATTGGCCATCAATGCAATGGAAATGAGTATGAACCACCAGGTCCGGCGAACGTTCCCAAAGCCCGGAAACGAAGCCGCATCCGCATCCTGCATTTTCATTCCGAGAATCAGGCAGCAAATGAGAAAGGCAGCAATGAGGGCAATGCTGGCATTTCCGGATGCAAGCCATCTGCAGACCGCCCCGCCCGGTTTCTCACGCCACAGCACCCAGAGTCCCGCAAGTGCCGCAAAGAGAACGGCGGCATTGATAGGGAATGCGAAAGCCTCCGCAGGAAAATAGCCCGCGAATGCCTGTATGAGCAAACCCGTAATAAAGATTGTCAATACTATCAGCACACTCCTCTTCATACCTGATTCGTAAATGTACAAATATATGAATTTCTTATTGACCTTACAACACCGCCCGTCTGGCCCATCAGGACATTGAATGGCCACGGAGTACTTGATGTACAGACAACTACGGCTTTCTTTCCCTTATGGAGGGGAACCGGCATATTGCCCCAATAGGTTGGGGAACCAATTATCAGGGCAGCGCAATCCTGAATCAGGGGCAGCACCCTCTGGGAATCGTCTTCCGGAAGTACGCAATTCTTCGCGGAGCGGCATTTCATGCAGCCGATGCAGGGGCGGATGTTCCAGTTCTGGGCAAATTCGACATGAACGATTGCTCCCAACCGGGCGGCCTCTTCTTTCATCAGTTCAAGCCGTTTGGAAAATATTGCCGTTCCTCCTCGGGCTGCCGGCGCAGGTTTGATTTCGTCCCTTTCCTTGTCTCCTTGGCTGGATTTGTCTCCTGCGATGAATTCAAACCTGAGGCGGCTGTAGGTTGTGTAACCGTGGACAATGAGTATTCCTGCGCCCTGACCAGTGCCATTGGCGGCGAAACTGATGGTAACCAGAAGTGGGCTTTCTATGACGAAGGTAAAGTCCGTGTCAATGTTTCCGGATATAAATGCCGCTGCGGTGATGCCGGGCATATTCCGTTCACATTGACCTTCATTGACATTGATCTCCCTGGCATTGCGACGATGGACGCCATCTAGAGATCGACCTTTCAATTACCCTGTACCGTGAAACGAGCGGCGACATCCGGCCTTTTGCAAAGTTTGTCATTTCTATTCTCAGACAAACAAAATGATTTTTTGTAACTTAGGGGGGCGTAAATATATGAAAGCCCAATGGACCCTATATATAACTATTCCCTTTGTGCCGCGCTGCCGTTGATGTTGTTTTTCGGCTTCTACTTTTTGTTTGCCAGAACTCCGGAAAAGGCGATTTTTGACAATTTTCTGCGCTCCCGACGCATAATGGGGGCGGCAATGCTGTTGCTCGCGGCCAACTATTCGGTGCATTTCTTTATGAAAGTCCGTTTCAATGACGCCGATGCCGCCATCCTGATGAACCTGTCCACTTATTTCCTGTGCTACTGGCTGTTCAGCTCGGCCCTAACCACATTGCTTGACCGCAAATATATCACCCGGCGCAGGTTATTGGCACATATGGCATTGTGGGTGCTGTACTCCGCGAGTTCCTGCATTGTCCTGAAACTGTTGCCGGAAGGGACGGCTCGGACAGTGGCGATATTGGCCTTGGCTGTGTGGCTGGTCGTATATGGGCTGTTCCTGACATGGCGGCTGCTGCGGACCTATCACAGGGTCATCCGCATTTTCAACGAAACCCATGCGGACGACATCGGGACCTATATCAAGTGGCTTTCCGTTTTTACTTATTGGGCCGTAATATTCGGAGTGGGCTGCGGATTGCTGACGTTCCTGCCCGACCAATACGTCTATATCTGGATTCTGATGTCAATCCCGTTCTACATCTATCTCTTCCTTTGTTATCTGAACTATATGCTGTTTTACGAGCAGGTGGAAAATGCAATGGAGGTCAATGAAGAGCTGGATCATTTTGAGGCGGAACCGATGCAAGATGCGCCGTCCTACCATGCCGAAATCGCGGAGAGAATCAAGGGTTGGGTCAATGCTGATGGTTACGTCCGGACAGGACTTACCATAAAAGACTTGTCAGAGCAGTTTCATACCAATCGCACCTATCTCTCCGAGTTCATAAATGCCACGTACGGAGTGTCATTCCGTGACTGGATTACAGGGCTCCGCATTGAATATGCGAAACGCCTGCTCGTGCAATATCCTAAGTTGACGCTGGCTGATATTTCAGAACGATCCGGCTTTTTGTCGCCGAGTCATTTCATCCGCATCTTCAAGGAAAACGCCGGATGTACGCCTGCCAGATGGCGGAAAGTCCGGATACAAGAGCAAGGCCAGCAGGCTAAGGAAGAAAATGCGATTCTGCGTGAACCTCTGGATTCTTTGCTTGGCCGGGGTCTCGTGGAGTGATTTTTCTTGGATATCTGTGTGTCTATGAATAACTTTGTCTGCAAATGGGTAAAAACACATAGACATTATGTTTGTGAAATACGTCAGGAAGTCATTGACCTTTATCGTGGCGATGAGTATCTCTTTTGTCGCGTCAGCATTGACAAGAACAGAGGAGCATCATTTTTTCCGGCATCGGGGGATGGACCGCGAGTACTTGCTTTATATTCCCGAGGGAATCGTTCCGGACGCACCTCTGGTCATGGTGCTGCACGGCTATGGCGGGCGTGCGATGAAGGGCGGGGAGAATTTGCGTGAAGTAGCTGACCGTGAGAAGTTTGCGGTGTGCTATGCGCAGGGTGCCAAGGATGCGAGAGGCAAGACTTGCTGGAACGTCGGCTATCCTTTTCAGGCGGGATTGAAGACGGATGATGTCGATTTCCTTTGTAAATTGGCGCGTCATCTTCAGAAGGAATACAATCTCAGCCGCAACAATACTTTTCTGACGGGCATGTCCAATGGCGGCGAAATGTGCTACCTGATGGCGTATTTGAGGCCTGATTTTTTCGCTGCCGTCGCACCGATTTCGGGGCTGACGCTTGTGTGGATGGACAAGGAACTTCATTCGAAAGGCCCGGTTCCGCTCATGGAGGTTCATGGTACTTCGGACAAGACTTCCGCTTGGGCCGGTGATCCTGAAAACGAAGGTGGCTGGGGTGCGTATCTGTCTGTGCCGATGGCTGTTGCGAAGTGGGCTGTAGAGGCGAAATGTACTCACGAGGTTACCGAAAATCTGCCGTTGAGGCGCAATGCCGTCGTGCTTCACCGTTATTGTGGTGGCGAGCCAGCCTGGAAGGGCGGCCCTGAAATTGAAGTCCGGCTGTATGAGGTCGTCGGCGGTAAGCACAGTTGGGCAGAGGCCGACATGGATACCTGCAACGAGATCTGGCGGTTTTTCAGCAAGTATCTGAGATAAATGTCGAGATGATGTGGGATTCGCTCCCGGTGGTCGCGCATCCCTTGCCCTGCCACGGGCAATCTTACGGGTGGCGGCGGAGAAAGCTGGCGCCGGTATGCACCGGCTTGGTTTTTTCGGCCAAGACGCCTTTACGGGAATGGGATTCCCGACGGCGCCCTTGACCAAAAAAGCCCGCTGTCTATCGACAGCGAGCTTTCTCCTTACTCGTGATTCGGTTGGGATTCGAGAAATCACAATGAAATACAAAGGAATATAGCATTTTACTGCTTTGATATACTTTCTATAAATAACTGATATATAAATAGTTAATAAAGTGGAATGGGAGGAATTTACCAGTAATGGGCAGTAATGTGTTTCATTAAATTTTACCCGATATCGGACAAATATCGGACAAATATCGGACAAATTTTCTATCTTTGATTTCGGTAAAAACTTGCTTTGAAATGACGATAAAATTCAAGATTCGAGTTTCACGGAGAATCAAGGAAGGAGAACTTGTTCCGGTATATATCAGACTTCTTGACGGAGTGGCCTATGACCAGACCGTCAAGACAAGGATTCTTGTGCGGCCGGACTATTGGGATTCCAGAGCTCAAGGTATAAAACCAAGATGTCTTTGTCCGGATTCTGAAAAACGGAAACTCTCGGACGACATTCTGAGCCTTCGCAGTTTTGTATCCCAAATGTATTATGACAAGAAATCTGCAGATGGAATTATACCGGCCGACTGGCTTGCCAGCGTAATCCGGAAATATTATAAAGATGGCGGGAAGAAAGCAGATGCGACAGCTCCTGCCAAACAGACATTTGATTCGCTTTATGACAGGTTTCTCGATGACAGGGAAATCGGAGTGGGTCGCAAACGCCATTACGAGGTCCTCAGAAGGATGATCCACAGATATGAATCGTATGTCAGATGTTCTCGGGGACGAAGGAGATATACCTTTGATGTGGTAAAAACAGACAGGGACATTCTGGAGGACCTGTATGACTACATAGAGAACGAGTTCGAGTACATTCAAAGGTTTCCGAAAATACTGGAAGAGAATCCTGAATCGAGGGAAATAAAGCCCCGGGGAGAGAATTACCTGAGCGGAGTATTCAAGGAACTGCGTGCATTCTTCAATTGGGCATATAGGATAAAAATCATAGAGGCATTCCCTTTTGAGGGCTTCACGATGCCTTCAGAGCGATACGGCTCTCCCATATACCTTAGTTTGGATGATGTCCAGACAATTTGGTCTGCAGATTTTTCTTCTCGTCCCGCACTGGAGATACAAAGGGATATTTTCGTGTTCCAATGCAATGTCGGATGCCGTGTGGGGGATTTGCTTCGCCTGAAGAAGCAGGATGTCATCAATGGGGCAGTTGAGTATATTCCGACAAAGACAATAAAGGAGACAGCAAGGACAGTAGTCGTTCCTCTTAATAAAATTGCTCTGGAGATAGTTGAGAAATATTCTGACCTACCGGGAGACAGTCTTCTGCCTTTCATAAGCTCCGTAAATTATAATGACAGCATCAAAGATGTTCTTGAATTTGCCGGCATTACGTATCTGGTCACGGAACTGGATACTGTCACCAGGAAGGAGAAGAAGGTTCATATCAATGACATTGCAAGCAGTCATCTTGCTCGCCGGACATTCATCGGAAATATATACAAGCTGGTAAAGGATCCTAACCTTGTATCAGCCCTCACCGGTCACGTAGAGGGCAGCCGCGCTTTCACCCGCTACCGTACGATTGATATCGATATGAAAAAGGACCTTGTGAAGATTTTGGAGGGAAATGCGAAGTAGGGTAAATTCCGGCAATTTTTTGATATATTGCCAAGATTTACCTATGTTTGTAAAAAAATTATATATGGATAGAATTCAGGATATAATAATGGACTTCGCTTCTGATTACCGGAGTTTCAATGCCGATGAAGCATTGAAATACTGTATCACTCGGGAAGCATCCACATTGCAATATGTCAGAAAAGTATTAATGCATCTTGTTAATGATGGGAAATTGGTACGTGTGAATAATGGCGTATATCAAAAAACAGACAAGGCTATTTTTCGTCCTCACTTAAGCCCTGAGGCCCAAAATATTCATAAATCACTCATAGATAACTACCCTTTCGTTAAGATTTGTATGTATGAGGGCCCTTGGATATCCCCACTTTTACATCATTTGGCTTCCAATCAGACAATTTATGTGGAAGTTGAGAAGGATGCATCAGAGTTCATATTCGATTATTTGAATTCTTCTGGCAGCAAGGTCTTTTATAAACCTGATGAAGATATGATTTATAGATATATAAATCTGGATGAAAGAAATATAATTGTCAAGAATCTGGTTTCTGAGTCTCCACTCTTGAAAGTAAACGGCATTCCTATATCAACATTGGAGAAATTATTGGTAGACATCTATTCTGATCCGGATTTCAGGTATCTACAAGGAAGCGAGTACAGCAGAATTGCTGATAATGCTATGACCCTTTTCAATATCAATAAAACCAAACTATTAAGGTACGCTAAGAGGCGTGGCGTAAAAGAAGAACTCGAAAAAATCTATAATGGACAATGATATCTAAAGAATGTTTTTCACCGCAGTGGATTGATGAAATATCCGCAAAACTAGAATACAAGGATAAGAGCCTCATTGAGAAAGTGATCAGAGCCTTGTCTCTTTTGGAGATGTTGGTTCAGTCAGGGTGTCCGCTAACATTCAAAGGTGGTACGGCATTGATGCTTATCCTCGGTCAATCTTTGCATAGACTATCAATAGACATTGACATTATATGTCCTCCAGAAACTGACATAGAACAGTATTTGAAGACCTGTCGCAAACACGGGTTCATCCGCTATCAGCAAGTAAACAAGGAGTCAGCTGGCACAGATGTACCGGTCAGTCACGCCAAGGTGTTCTATCAGATTGCTTATACGGACCGGTCTGAAAAGAATGAATATATAAGACTTGACGTGCTATATGAAAACTGCCCCTATTCTAACATACAGCAGTTGCCAATAAAGAGTCCGTTTGTCAAACTTGATGGAGAGCCACTGAATGTTAACGTGCCTAAAAAGGAGGATATTCTGGGTGATAAAATGACTGCTTTTGCCCCCAATACTATTGGCATTCCTTTTTTCAAGAACGATAGAGAGTGCAATATGGAAATAATCAAGCAACTATATGATATAAATCGCCTATTTGAGAATGTAGATGACTTCAGGCCGGCCTTTGATACTTTCCAAAAGGTGTCCAAGGTGGAACTTGGTTATCGTGGGCTGGAAGGAAGATTGAATGAATTCTTTGAGGATGTACGGCAGACAGCAATCTGTATTGCAACCCGTGGTCAGGCCGGTAAAGGCGATATAAAATTCTTTTTGTCTGGAATCAAGAGAGTGAAGTCTTTTATGTACAAGGAGAAATATCAGATAGAGGAAGCGATAAAGGATGCGTCTAGAGCAGCTTATTTGGCTACTTGTTTTGAGAAAGGTATTCTTGACATTAAGAAATATTCGGGAAATCCGCAGAGTGCCGTAGGTATTGATATCTCCGATGCCCTACCAGCGAAATTGCGAAAGTTGAAAAATATCAGTCCGGAAGCTTACTATTACTGGTCAATGGTTGACGCAATTATCAACAATGATAACGACAAATAAAGGCCACTGGGAAATATTGAAATGATATGAAACTGAATAAATCTCTGAAAAAAATATATGACAAGGAACTGGGGTTTCTCAGGGTTGATATGCTAATAAATTCTGCAGGAATCGTTCTTGTACCCATTATATCTGAACGCTATTACAATGGATTGATTGAGAATGGGTATCCGGATTGGTTGATAGTTTTTACTTTGATTGCCTGTGAACTGTTCTTTTTGATTCTGACCATTGTTACCTATGGCAAAATTTCTCAAACGAAAAAACTTTGCAAGGAATTCCAAAAGAACCTTGATGCTTATTCTCTATCTGGACATAATATTAAATCGCCGTCTGAAAGAATTTTCCGGCTATTGCAGATTTTTGTTCTGTCTATAACACGCAAGTGGCGAGCGGAACGGCGCAAGGCGGAACTGGATAGCAAGGTTTCAGAAATGCTGTGTTCACAGGTTCCTGAATTGCTCCAGAAAAATGACTCTTTGACGGAAGAGAATTCGAGATATAGAGAACAACTGATAGAATCTTCCAATGCAAATCTTGCACTTTCACAAGAAAATTCCGCTCTGCAACAAGAGGTGGATAAAAACAGGATGGCTTTACAAGTAGTCCGCACTCATCATCCTAAAAGAAATGTGGAAAGTCTATTCCTGATAGAAGATGAAGAAAAGAAGAGGCTGCTCATAGAGAAATTCAGCTCCATATTGGAAAGAGATAAGAATTTCAATGAAGGATATGCCAACAATATAGCCATTTTCTATTGGGCAGCATTACATCTGCGATATATATCGGACAATGTTGATGCCTTCTCATCAATGTTCTATGAAAAGTCCGGAAAAACTCGGGATGCATTTCGGAAGGCTTTGAGCAGGGCTAAGACAAAGCAAGCCGATTCAAGCTCTATTGAGTCAGCCGTCAAAGAGCTGGAAAATCTTTTAAAATGATGCAACCACGTGTCCAATTAGTTGTCCGGACAACTAATTGGACAGTAAAGCATTGAATTCCAGAATTTTGTGATATTATTTTGCAGTCGCTTCAGATTGAGGCGGCTGTCTTTTTATGTGGATCCCATAAGAAGAACCAGGGCCGAGTCTGGGCTTTTACAGCATGTCATAATATTTACAATTGAACTTATGGGAAAAATTGAACTGCCATCCATGGCAAACACATCTACTGTATGTTACACTATCAGTCACGATGATTTGATTGACTTCGCCAATGTGATAATTCAAAAATCACAAGAAGTTGCCGAGCAACAATCCGCCAACCATGAGAGCCAGGAAGAATACCTTACTCGGAAAGAGGTTATGGCTATTATGAAAAGGTGCGATTCCACAATGACAAAATGGGCACGGACCGGATATCTCGAGCCTGTCAGAGTAGGCGGAAAACACCTCTATAGAAAATCTGACGTGGAAAAGCTCATGAGTCATTGAGGTAGTTAGCGAGTTTATATTCCGGCCTTGCCGAAATTACTCGCCGCTCCCCTCGGTCGCAGGTTTTCAATACCGATGATTATGGGAAATGAACGAAGAACCGGGCGCCCTCCGATGGGCGCCGAAAGACGACGTCACAAGGTGACGGTCGTGCTGAATGACCAGGAATACGAGCAGGTCTCCCTGAAGGCTGAACTTACCCCGTTCACCATCTCTGAATACTGCCGAAAGGTATGTTTACGCCCATCGAAGAAAGCACCCTTACCTACAATGGTGGCTTCGCAATGTGGCGAAAATCCCATTTCGACAACATCAAGGCTATATCTGCCGAACTTACCCCTGCAAACGTGATGAAATGGAACGGACCAATAGGGCAACTGAAAAAAGCCATTATCAATCCGCTTGGCGTTGACGCTCTTTTCGTGACCGAGTTCTATGACGGTGCAGGCACGGCTGAACGCTCCGCTGACCTAATGGATATTATCGCCCGACTGAAAAAGGGCGATAGACTATACATCGGAGCAATATTAGGGTATCACAACTAAAAACATACAGTCTGGAGTTCTTTATAGAGCCTATCCCGACATGGGCGTTATGCTATCTAATCAACGAAGACCCGACAGGGTTGACAGACGATGAAATTGCGATGATTGACAAATGGTATACCGACAACAAAGTGCAGACCGTCACCACCGCTTCCGAAGCAGAGGGAGAGTGCAACCCATATTTCTCCCATTTCCCTGCTTTCGGACTACCTGCCGAGGTTACTGACTGCCATGTGATGACATTGTAACCATTATCTCACGAAAGTCAAACGATATCCAAATCATACGGATATGAAATACGAAGATGTGTCAGCGATATTATATCGCAATCATGGTGTTTTCGACATCACCACGCCCTTTGGCACTCAACGCCGACGTTTGTTCCTCTCCACTGAAAGTAAGGTATGTGAGTTTGCTAAACGCTCTCGCAGGAGAGGCTATCCGATACAGCCAAACGAAATCAAATGTTGGCTGTCAATCTCCAAAGTGACAAAACCGACAACGAATATAGTAGCCAAATTCCAACGCTATGCCTCGCGTGCAACTTTTCCGTCTGCATTTGTTCGCAAGTGTCTTGAAGCTGACCCGACAAAGGACTGCTACGAGAACCGCCTTACCACCGGCACTCGCATCGACGGAGAGATAATATCCCTTGACGCTATCTCCAGATATAACCATTGGGCGGTGGGACAGTTCAGAAAGGCTCTCAAAGAACGGCGCAACTTTAATTCCGGGACATTCACTTTCCGTGGTTATGACGGTTCCCTATGGATTGAGGTCAAGCAAAAGGACGATAACTATAACTACTATAAAGCCGGAGATATTGCCGCAGGCTTCAGTAAAGAGTATCGTGGCTGTGCCAACGGATATTACTATGCCCTGATTGATGATGAACATTTTATCGGGATTGATATAGACTGAATTATAAACAGCACCCTGCAATCCTCATGGAGAGCAGGGTGCATAAAACCGAAAGATATATGACAACGACTGAAATCAACTACAAGGGCATGGACTATACCTGCCGTATCGTTACAAGCAACGAGGGCGAGAGCCTTATTATCGGTGGACTGGAATTGCTTGACGTACTTATGCCTTATCCAATCACCGACAAATGCAACGGCTTCGCCGACAAGGAAGCGGAGCGTGTCGATGAAGAAATCTTCTACTATACCTCCGAAAGTGATTTGAAGCTGCCCGACAACGAACTTGTCGCAATACTTAGCGAGAGCAACCCCGATTGGTTTGACTGAAAATCCAAATGGCTTCCAAGCCGGAATGTCACAGCGACCACCGAGCCGTCCTGCAACCACGCGGGGCGGCTTTTGCTCGTCACCTCACAAAAGCCGCGTCTATGGAAAACTACAAAGCCCCCCGACATCACGCCGGGAGCTTATAGTCTTAGCATGATTAGCTGTTATCTGCGGAAATAATCTGCGAAAATAATTCCGGCTATAATTTGTTGGGGTGGAAAAAAATAACTAATTTTGTGGTCACCATGCGGCAGTAATAATATACATACCAACACGAGTTAGGAATCCTGTAGCTCTCTCATGCTACGACGAGGTATTAAAAGGTGCGTTTCGACAATGCATCTACTGTAGTATATTATTGCTTAATCCAAATGAATATTATAAATTTAGGAATTCTTGCT
>OKWR01000420.1_pt1 | contig 47781 bp, 49 predicted proteins | sample 1607101 | NCBI WGS metagenome assembly OKWR01 (sample SAMN04414076, study PRJEB24778) | human gut metagenome | material: faecal | host: Homo sapiens
CTTTCCAAACTTCTTTGTAAGAAGGCTTTGTTTTCGAAAGCGATGCAAAGGTACGGCTTTTTTTTGATTATGCAAACTTTTTGGCGATATTTTTCTCTAAAAGTGCATTCCTTTTGTGTTTTTAGCTCAAAAATCCTTAGATAATTGCTTTCTCAAGAAGTTTTTTAAATTCCATACACTCTTTTTCCATGGTTTGCGAATCCAGATTACCTTTGCTTTGGAGGTATGTTTTGAAAGCTTCGAGAGCTTTCATGCGCGCCATGGATTTTCCGGCTTTCATTCCGCTTTGGTAAGGCGTGTAGGGGAGCAAGTTGCGATTAAAGTTTCCGTCACTCATTCTTTTTATTATTATTTTTATTTCGAGAGTAAAGGTATAAGTTTTTTTTGAAAATTTGTACCTTTGCCCGTAAAATTAAAATAAGGATGTTTTTTAGGGGAAAGATGATGTTCCTCAGGTTGAGGACAAAATGTATATTGGCAGGTTGCTTGTTTACCTTGTCGGGATTTGCAGAAAGTGCAGATATATCAAAAGATGATTTTGTTTTGGTGATTGATGCCGGACATGGCGGACACGATATCGGCGCACAGGGAGAATATGCCTTGGAAAAGGATATCAATTTGAATGTGGCATTGGAGTTGGTGCGCCGCTTGCGGTCGCATCCGGAAATCACGGTGGTGCTTACGCGTCAGTCGGATGTTTATCTGACATTGGACGAACGGGCACAGATTGCCAACGAGCGAGAGGCTGATCTGTTTGTATCCATTCATACCAATTCTTCCGAGAGCAACAAAATAGCCCGTGGTACGGAAACTTATTTTGTGGGGGATGCCGTGTGTCATGTTGCCGGGCAGGTGGCTGAAAAAGAGAACAGCTCTGCCCGTAAGTTTGAGAAGGACTACGAGGAGAAATACAAGAATACTCTGCTGTTGGAATCAGCGCGCGTTCGGAATATGGACAACAGTGAGCTGATGGCCCGCTTGGTGCAGGAAGAATATATCAAAGCCGGTGCTCGGGTAAACCGTGGGGTGCAGCAGGCTCGTTTCTATGTGCTGATGAATACCATGATGCCGGCAATTCTTACTGAGGTGGGCTTTATTTCCACTTGGGATGAAGAAAGCTACCTGACGTCACAAAAAGGTGTGGAAGATGTTTCCGCTTCAATTTTTAATGCGATTTTGGCTTATCGCAATACGTTGAAGGAAGGAAAGGCAAAAGAGCGTCTAGCCGAACTGAAAATCTCACGGAATGCCCGGAAAACAGAGAATGTACCGATGAAACTGGATCCGTCCATGGGTATATTCGACGAAGCTTCGCATCAGTTGGCCTTGAGTGGAAAAGTTGCCGAGCCAGAGGAGAAAGAAGGTACGAAACGTAAGAACTCGAAAGACGGAGAGGAGAAGAAGGCTGACCGCAACGCTGAAAGAAAACAAGGCAAACAGGGAAAGAGCGATAATCTGAAAGAGAAAAATAAAGAAAAGAAATCAGAAGCAAAGGTCAAGAAAGAGTCGGCGGAGTCAAAGGTTGGGAAAACAAAGACTGTTGCAAGCGGTGTCCGTTTTTACATTCAGTTGATGGCGGTACGTGAGGAACTGTCTCAAAAAGATAAACGTCTGAAAGGACTTTGGCCGGTGCGTTATGTGAAAAAAGGTGATTTCTACAAATGCCTGTATTTTGAAAATACCGATTATGCTCCTGTACGTCAGAAACTTAAAAGTATTGCAGATGATTTCCCTGGAGCTTATGTCGTAGCTTATGATGGTGATCTGGAAATGAAAGTTTCTGAAGCCTTGAAGAAAGCCGGAAGGAAATGATAAATAGAAAACGAAAAAAGAAGAGATGGTGATGAAGGTTCATTTACCATCTCTTCTTTTTTCTTGAAGAACCGAATATGCTTCGTATGCTTCTTACAATCCGCATACCCATCATTATCCCATCATATATAGCCATACCCTGATCAAAGGCATTCATAAACGTTTCCATTTTGGTGGTGGGTTGTTTGGGAGGAGCCACCATATTCTGATAGGTGTTCCGAATGCGGTCACTGCTTTCCTGAATCTGTTTCCGTACTTGTCTTTTCTCTTCACGGATCAGATCCAATGTGTAAATCTTGCTGTTATTCAACTTTGGAAGTTTCTGTTCCATGATTTTCTGTATTATTTTGTTCTGCTGCGAACAGATGTCCGATAAAACGAGCCAATGGTTCTACAACAAATCGTTTTCTGTTCCAATAGAATATGATCAGTACGAAAGCGATGATACCTGCTACGATGATGAAGCCTAGTGGAATATTGTTGAGCGTATTGCCTAAATAGAAGGCCAAAGCCATGGTTCCGAAAAAACAAATCAACGAAACAAGTACCAAAATGATTAAAGCAATTCCTATGGCCGAAAGAATTACCGTTAGTTTCTCAGCGGTATCCAAACGGATAAACTTCTTTTGGAGCAAGTAGTAATTCTTAAACTCCAAAAGAAGTTTTTGAATGCTTTCTACATTTTTATTTACTGAAAACATGTGTTTTGTATTTAATCCTCATCGCCAGATTTCAGTTCTTCTGCAATTTCATCAACGAGAGTATCCATTTCCTTACGGTTTAACTTGATACCTCTTTTGCGAAGAGCTTCTGCAATTTTTTCACGAGTGTCAACACCTCTTTCAGGAGCAAATAAAATACCGAATGCTGCACCTACGGCTGCGCCGCCAACGAATGCTGCCAAAAAATTCAATGCTTTCATAATCTTTGTTGTTTAAGTTAAGTTGGATATAGCAAAGATAAGAAAAATAAAGATGGAACAAAACTTTTTTCATCCTTTTTTTTGCTTAGATGGGAAAAAAAAGGTTTTAACATATTTTTCTAAGTTTTTTATGCTTCCTATTATTATAATATGTATTTTTGTCCATAAACTTGCTGAGTTGTGCCCGGTAGGGCATTTGGGAAGGAATAAATCGTTTATTTAATTATATAGAAAGAGAAAGATGAAGAAAGTTTTATTGTTAGGTGTGGGCCTGAGTCTTGCTTTTGCAATGACTTCATGTAAGAGCCAGGAGAGTGCTTATAAAAAGGCGTATGAGAAAGCAAAACAACAGCAACAGGCTGCCATTGATAACAGTGCACAGCAGAATACAGCTGTAGAAGTCACTCCGGTAACTCCCGTAACGCAACCTACTACAACAACTACTACGGTCGACGTAAGTAATGTTCCGGTACGTCAGGAGAATGTAACTGTAGTTTCAGGAAGTGGTTTGAATGCCTACAGTGTTGTATGTGGCAGCTTCGGCAATAAAGATAATGCGGAGAGATTGCAGGCTACTTTGAAAAATGCCGGTTATGCAGCACAGATTGCATTTAATCCGGGTAACAGCATGTACCGTGTGGTAGCTACTACATTTGCAGACAAACATTCAGCAGTAGCTTCTAGAGATAAACTCAGAGCTACTTATCCGGATGCATGGTTGCTTTATAAGAATTAATAAATAAGGACTTGATTGATAAAGGCCGACACCTATCTGTCGGCCTTTATTGGAATTGCAATTGAAAATATTGACTTGGCGCTAATTAAAAAGTATGGGACGAGTCTTGGCTATTGATTATGGACGCAAAAGGACAGGATTGGCTGTTACTGATCCGCTACAGATTATCGCGAATGGGCTGACAACAGTGCCAACAGCTGAACTTATGAATTTTATATTGGGCTATGTTCAAAGAGAGTCGGTGGAGCGGATTGTTGTAGGGCTTCCTAAAACGGTTACAGGGGAGTGTTCCGAGAATATGCAATACATTAAACCGTTTGTCGGTAAACTTCAAAAGGCATTGCCCGATATTCCTGTAGAGTATTTTGATGAGCGGTTTACTTCTGTATTGGCTCACAAGGCGATTTTGGCTGGAGGCGTCAAGAAAAAGGCACGGCAAAACAAAGCGCTTGTAGATGAAGTCAGTGCCACAATTATTTTACAAGGTTGGATGGAAGCGCATAAATAATAAGATTATGATTTTACCTATTTATACTTATGGTCAGCCCGTTTTGAGAAAGGTGGCTGAAGATATTGATGAAAATTATCCTAATTTAAAAGGATTGATTCAGGATATGTATGAAACATTGGAGCACTCAGAGGGTATTGGATTGGCTGCTCCTCAGATTGGATTGGACATCCGTCTGGTTGTGATTAATTTGGATGTCATTTCCGATGATCTGCCAGAGTACAAAGGTTATATCAAGACTTTTATTAATCCTCATATCCTGGAGTATGACGATACAGAGACTGAACTTATGGAAGAAGGATGCTTGAGTGTTCCTGGCATCCATGAAAGTGTACGTCGTCCGACCCGTATTCATGTAAAGTATCAGGATGAAGATTTTAATGAGCATGACGAATGGGTTGAGGGCTATTTGGCGCGTGTCATGCAGCATGAGTTTGATCATCTTGAGGGAACTATGTTTATTGACCGTTTGAGCATGTTGCGTAAGCAAATGATTAAAGGTAAATTGAATAGCTTGCTCAAAGGAAATTTCCGTTGCTCCTATAAGATTAAACTAAGAAAGTAATTACTGAATGTTGCATTTTAAGAAGGCGCTGTTTCTACTGTTTGCCTGTCCGCAATTGAGCTGGTCGCAGATAAATGCGGAACGGGTGATGCTGATGGGGCGTAATGCTCTTTATTATGAGGATTACGTTCTGTCCATGCAGTATTTTAATATGGTGATCAACGCGAAACCATATCTCTCAGAGCCTTATTTCTATCGTGGTCTGGCCAAATTTTATTTGGAAGATTTTTCGGGAGCTTCAGAAGATTGCAAGGTGGCAGTGGAGAAGAATCCTTTCGTGGCTCGAAATTATGAACTGCAAGGGTTGTGCCTGATTAATTTGAAACAATATGAAGAGGCTCGACTGGCTTATCAAAAGTTGCTGAAACTGGAACCGGACAACCGTAACGGATGGTATAATTATATATTGTGTGAAGCGGAAACTGAACATTATGATCTGGCGATGAATAGCTTGGACTCTGTGATTGGTAAATGGCCGGATGATGCACAGTTTTATACGGTTAAAGCTCAGGTCGCTTTTCAGAAAAAGGATACTTTGTTGGCCGAAAAAGCTTTGAATCAGGCTTTGGAATATGACCGGTATGATGAGCGTGTATGGGAGATGTTGGCATTGATCAGCTTAAATCGCAAAGACTATAAAAAAGGAGAAGAACAACTTACACAGGCTATTTCTATTAACAAACGTAATGTAAACAATTATGTAAACCGGGCTTTAGCGCGATACCATCAGCGCAATCTTCGAGGAGCAATGAGTGATTATGATGAAGCAATCGAGGTAGACTCGAAAAGTTATATCGCACATTTCAACCGTGGATTGTTACGGGCGCAGGTCGGTGATGATAATCGGGCTATAGAGGACTTTAATTTCGTTCTTGAAGTTGAACCCGATAATATGATTGCGCTCTTCAATCGGGCGCTGATGCGTAATAATACCGGTGATTATCGTGGAGCATTGAAAGACCTTTCGGCCGTGATAAAAGAATATCCTACTTTTTGGACGGGATATCAAATGAGAGCGTCTATCCGACGGAAACTTGGAGATGTTAACGGAGCGGAGAAAGATGAGTTTAAGGTTATGAAGGCTCAAATGGAGGCTCGTTATCAGGGTAAGAAGTTTAATTCTTCAACCAAAACCCGAAAGAAAAGTGATCGGGATATGAATGATTATGACAAGTTGGTTGAAGAAGATACAGTCGTTTATGCTCAAAAATACAGTAGTGCGTATCGGGGTAAGATTCAGAATAAACAAGTGGAGATGCGTCCGGAAGCTATGTTTGTACTGACTTTCCATCCGCAGCGAATTGGCGTTGAGCGCTCGATAGCTTATCACCCGGAATTAGAACGGTTGAATAAAACGGGTTGGCTGTCGCAACAGGTGGCTTTGGCGAATCATGAGCAAACGTTGGACCGCGCTTTGGTAGAGCAGCATTTTGCCCGGCTGGAAACATTGGCCCAAAAGCTTAATGAATTGAATCCGCCAGTGGAACTTTATCTGGAGCGTGCTTTCGAATATTATACCGTACAGAATTATGATGCTGCAATGGATGATGCCAATAAATATCTGGAGTCTGATTCAGATAATTTTATAGGGTATTTCTTACGGGCACAGATTAAAATCCGTCAAATGGAAGCATTTGCCGGAACTGGTCAGAGAAAGTCTGCGGCCGCATTGCAAATCGGTTATAATGCCGCATTGTCTGATTTGGAATTTGTGGTACGTAACATTCCGGATTTTAAGTTCGCTTATTATAATATAGGATACATCTACTTACAGGAACAGAACTATGTTAAGGCAGAAGAGGCTTTTACAAAGGCATTGGAGATAGATCCGGATTTTGCCGAAGCACTCTTTAATAGAGGTATTGCACGAATCAGGCAGGAGAAATTTCAGCAAGCAGTTTCAGACTTGAGTCATGCCGGAGAATTAGGTCTTTATGACTCTTATAGTCTTATTAAGAAGTATGCTGATTATCGGAAGTAGATTTTCTTGATGTTGTACAACGCCTTTTTTTCAGATAAAATCTTGTTTTCGTAAAAAAAGTAGTATTTTTGCATTTAGAACAAATCTTTAAGAATGATGATAAAAATTACTTTTCCAGACAACTCCGTTCGCGAATTTGAGAGCGGTGTTACAGGTTTACAGATAGCAGAAAGCATTTCCAGCCGTTTGGCACAGGATGTTTTGGTTTGCAGTGTAAACGGTGAAATCGTTGAGCTGAACAGACCTATTCAGGAAGATGCTTCAATTGTATTCTACAAATGGGAATCTCCCGAAGGAAAACATGCTTTCTGGCATACTTCAGCTCACTTGTTGGCAGAAGCTTTGCAGGAACTCTATCCGGGTATGCAGTTCGGAATCGGTCCTGCTATTGAGAATGGTTTCTATTATGACGTAATGCCTCCGCAGGGAGTGGTAATTCGTGAAGCTGACTTTGCTCAGATTGAGAAGAAAATGATTGAAGTGGCTCAGCGCAAGGAAGCTGTTGTACGTCAGGAGATCTCTAAGGCTGATGCTTTAGTCTTCTTTACAGAGAAAGGACAGACTTATAAGAATGAGTTGATTGAGGAACTGGAAGACGGACACATCTCTACCTACACTCAGGGTAACTTTACGGATTTGTGCCGTGGTCCGCACCTTCTTTCTACAGCTCCGATTAAGGCTGTGAAAGTGATGGCCGTGTCTTCGGCTTATTGGCGTGGCGATGAGAAGCGTCCGCAGATGACTCGTGTCTATGCCGTTTCTTTCCCGAAAAAGAAATTGCTCGATGAATATCTGGCATTGGTAGAAGAGGCCAAGAAACGCGATCACCGTAAGATCGGTAAGGAAATGGAATTGTTCATGTTCTCAGAGCGCGTAGGTAAAGGTTTGCCTATCTGGTTGCCGAAGGGTACTGCTTTGCGCTTACGTTTGGAAGACTTCCTGAAGAAAATCCAGAAACGTTATGGTTATCAGCAGGTAATCACTCCGCATATCGGAGGTAAGAACCTTTATGTAACTTCTGGTCACTATGCACACTATGGTAAGGACTCCTTCCAGCCTATTCATACTCCGGAAGAGGGTGAAGAATATATGCTGAAGCCAATGAACTGTCCTCATCACTGCGAGATTTTCGCATGGAAACCGCGTTCTTACAAAGATCTTCCATTGCGTATCGCAGAATTCGGTACGGTTTACCGTTATGAGCAGAGCGGTGAGTTGCACGGATTGACCCGTGTACGTAGCTTTACTCAGGATGACGCGCATATCTTCTGTCGTCCGGATCAGGTGAAGGATGAGTTTATCCGTGTTATGGAGATCATTCAGATTATCTTCAAGGCATTGGATTTCGAAAACTTCGAGGCACAGATTTCATTGCGTGACCCGAACAATACAGAAAAGTATATCGGTTCAGAAGAAGTATGGAATGCTGCCGAAAACGCCATTATTGAAGCTTGTAAGGAAAAGGGCCTGCCGGCACGCGTAGAGTACGGAGAGGCTGCTTTCTATGGACCGAAACTTGACTTTATGGTGAAGGATGCATTGGGACGTAGATGGCAGTTGGGTACTATTCAGGTAGACTATAACTTGCCGGAGCGCTTCCAGTTGGAATATACCGGAGAAGACAATCAGAAGCATCGCCCTGTAATGGTTCACCGTGCACCATTCGGCTCTATGGAACGTTTCTGCGCCGTATTGATCGAGCATACTGCCGGACAGTTCCCATTGTGGTTGACTCCGGATCAGGTGGCTATCCTGCCTATTTCAGAGAAATTCAACGATTATGCCAAGCAGTTGCAGGCATATTTCGACGAGCAGGACGTGCGTGCTATTGTGGATGATCGTAATGAAAAGATCGGACGCAAGATTCGTGACAATGAGATGAAGCGTATTCCTTATATGCTGATTGTTGGTGAGAAAGAGGCAGCAGAAGGCACCGTTTCTGTAAGAAAACGTGGTGAAGGTGACCAAGGAAGCATGAAATTTGAAGATTTTGCAAAGAAAATCAACGAAGAAGTGCGTAATATGCTAAATAATTACTAACTTTGTCGCCACAAATAAAGAACTTAGTTTATTAATCAATCAAAAAACAGAAGAGAACATCATTTAGAATTAATGAAGAAAGACAATTTGAAGCAGCAATATCGTGTCAATGAACAGATACGTGTGCGTGAAGTCCGTATTGTGGGCGATGAAATTGAGTCAACTGTCATGCCAACGAGTAAAGCGTTGCAGTTAGCCGAGAGCCAAGGAGTTGACCTGGTAGAAATTTCACCGAATGCCACTCCTCCTGTTTGTCGTTTGATAGACTATAGCAAGTTCCTTTATCAGCAGAAAAAACGCCAGAAAGAGATGAAGGCCAAGCAGGTTAAGGTTGATGTCAAGGAAATCCGATTCGGACCTCAGACTGATGACCATGACTACAATTTCAAACTGAAACATGCTCAGGGATTTCTTTCTGACGGAGACAAAGTTAAGGCATACGTATTCTTTAAAGGAAGAAGTATTCTTTTCAAGGAGCAAGGTGAAGTGCTTTTGTTGCGTTTCGCGAATGATCTGGAAGAATATGGTCGTGTTGAGCAGATGCCGGTCCTGGAAGGAAAACGTATGACTATCTTCATTGCGCCAAAGAAATTAGGTGCTAAGAAGGCTGACAAGACAGTCTCTGCCCAGCCTGTAGTTAAAGCCGAGAAGGCTCAGCCTAAGGCTAATGCTCCAAAGGAATATCAGGGACCAAGGGTAGAAGGCGAGTAAAAGAAAAAGAACGTGCGTAACGCCCTGGTATATGCGTTGCCACTAATATTAATAATAATTTAAAATTTAAACAAAATGCCAAAAGTTAAGACTAATTCCGGTGCTAAAAAAAGATTCGCTCTTACCGGAACCGGTAAAGTAAAAAGACATCATGCATTTCACAGTCACATTTTGACTAAGAAATCAAAGAAGCGTAAAAGAAACCTCGTTCACGATGATATCGTGGTAAAGGCTGACCTGAAGCAGGTTCGCGAGTTGCTTTGCTTACGTTAATTTCTTAAATGCGGTAAACTATTTTAAATTTATTAACCGAGTGATTTAGCCTAAAGTTCGCTCTGTAATCATTGAGCGGCGCTAACCATTCAAAAAGATTAAAAATTATGCCAAGATCAGTAAATCATGTTGCTTCTAGAGCAAAAAGAAAGAAAATTTTAGGTTTAACCAGAGGTTACTACGGAGCTCGTAAGAATGTATGGACCGTAGCCAAGAATACTTGGGAGAAAGGTTTGACTTACGCTTTCCGTGACCGTCGTAACAAGAAACGCAGCTTCCGTGCTCTGTGGATTCAGCGTATCAACGCAGCTGCACGTCTGGAGGGTATGTCATACTCTCAGTTGATGGGTGCTTTGCATAAGGCTGGTATCGAGATTAACCGTAAGGTTTTGGCCGATCTGGCTGTAAATCATCCTGAGGCATTCAAGGCTATTGTTGCTAAAGTAAAGTAAGCTTGAAAGACTTTTAAAGATTTACGATAAGGGGTGATCTGTATTTGTTACAGATCACCCTTTTATACTTTATACTCAGGAAGAATTATAATTAATATCTTTAATAATCTTACAAACAAATTCTTTTTAACTATGAGTCGAACAATTAAAGATTACGTTACGTTGGCACTGAAAGGTATGGCTATGGGTGCTGCGGACGTTGTTCCTGGCGTTTCCGGAGGAACGATTGCTTTTATCGTAGGTATTTATGATGAGTTGATCAATTCGATCAAAAGTATCAATGCACACAGTCTTAAACTGCTCTTTACCGGGAAGATACCTTCTTTCTGGAAAGCGATCAATGGCAATTTCCTTTTTTCTATTTTATTGGGTATCGGAATCAGTGTTTTTTCCTTGGCAGAACTGATTACTTGGTTGCTTGTGACGCATCCGATTATGGTATGGGCTTTCTTCTTCGGTTTGGTTCTGGCTTCTACCTGGTTCGTTTCCAAGGATATAAAAGAATGGAACGTAAAGACTGTGGCTTCATTTATTGTAGGAGCTGCAGTTGCCTATTATATTACAGTAGCCACTCCGACAGAGACACCCAGTAATCTGTTGTTTATCTTCCTGTGTGGAGTCATTGCCATTTGTGCCATGATTTTACCTGGTATTTCGGGAAGTTTCATTTTAGTACTTTTAGGCAAATATTTTTATATTATGGATGCCGTAAAAGGCTTGAAGTTTGAAGTTTTGCTCGTATTTGCTGCAGGTGCCTTGATTGGTATTACCTCTTTTTCTAGAGTACTTTCTTTTGCTTTGGTCCGTTTTCGTAATTCAACTTTGGCTCTTTTGACCGGTTTTATGTTGGGCTCCTTGAATAAAGTATGGCCTTGGAAAGAAAAGATTGCTATGGCAGATGGCTTCGAACTGGAAAAAAATATTTTGCCGAATGCCTTTTTAGCAGAAGCAATTGTACTTGCTATAATTGGCTTTTTCTTGGTTTATTTTTTGGAGAAACTCTCACAGAAGAAGTAATGATCGAGAATCTGTTGATTAAGGACATCTGATTGGACTTTTTTTTTTGCCAATACAAAAGCCGCATTTTACTCAAACATAGAGTAAAATGCGGCTTTTGTATACTAGAACTTAACAGCTATTTTATGTTATTAATCAGACTTTCCGCCAGGTTGTCGCCTAATTCTTTGGCCCTTTTCAATGCGGACAACCCTTCTTCTCTCTGATCATTTTGTATCAGGCAGACACCAAGAATACGGTGCGCGTCAGCGAATGCCGGATTCAACGTAATGCTTTCACGTGCAGCTTTAATGGCGTCATTAATCATGCCGACCGCATAAAGAGTACCAGCCTTTTGTGCCCATAGAAGAGGATTCTTGGGCTCTAATTTAGTAGCCTTATCTATGTCATGTACTGCCAGTTCATACATTTTTCCGTTGAGTTCTGCCTGTGATCGCAGATAATAGAAATTGGCATTCAGGTTTCCATAATTTAGAGATTCATACTCATTTAGATCTACAACAGCCTTTTTGTATTCTTTTATTTCCATGTATGTGTTGGCTCGTGCCAGTAATGCAGGAGCCGCTTCTGCTTTATATGGTTTTGAGTGCATATTTAATGCAGAATCCTGTAAGGCCAATATCTCCTCTGCTGGCGCCTGAAGCATCTTTTTACATTGGGCTGCATACAGATAGATTTCGCTTGATTTCAGATTTGTCTTGTTGACCTCACTGTATACGTTGTAAGCGTCCTGATATTTGTGTAGCGCATAGAAACAATTTCCTTGCTGAACCAGATAAATAGGCAGATGGTTATTCTGGTATGCCTGCTGAGCTTCAGTCAATGCCCGTTCCATGTTCCAGTCATTATATACCTTGTAACCGGGAGACATATTCAGATTGTAGATCAGTTTGCTCCATGCGTAATGCAACTGATCCTTTTCATCTGCCTTTTCCATACCTAGCTGCATATATTTATCTGCTGTTTCCAGATCTCCCCTCTGACTGTAGAAGTCTGCTGCGGTACTATAGCCTTCGTATTTTTTCGGAAACTTCTCCAAATACTGGTTCAGGTAATTGAGATATAAAAGACTGTCATTGGAAGAGGTCAGGTATAAGAATGTGGTTGCATCCGTTTCTTCTTCAGGTAGCATTTTAGCAATATGAATGGCGTTCAGATCGTTATCTGAAGCAGAGAGGGCATTTGTGGTCAAGTCATATCCAAACCGGATGGAGATGGCATAGTTCTTTTCTGCATCACTGGAACTCTGTAGCATTGCAATGGCCTCTCCTTCGCTGTTCATCACCGGAATATTAACCATCATTTTGTTTGGTTTGCCCGACAGGGTATAATAATGATATTTGTCTTTAAAGAGAGAAGTATTCAGAATGCTGTCTGCTTTGCAGTCTTTTTTCTTTTGAGTGGCATAGGGTAGGAGGTAGACTATTTCTCCTTTTTCCGCGTTTTTCTCGGCGACCTTGATTCCTGATTGTGATTTTTCTGTATCCAGGCTGAATTTCACTACATCATACAGGGAACTGGCTCCACAAATCCATTTTACTTCGTGTTCTTTGCCATTGCTGTCTACGACTTTTGCTCTATAGGCTCCTTTGAATAGATTATAGTTGGCTAGTGCCGTTCCGTGGTCATCAACCAAAAAGCCATTGCCTGATGCCAGGATCTGGTTGTTTTGATCAAATGTGACAATACTTAGTAGGGCCTTTTGTGCTTTTTTGTACCACTTCGGTGATTGTGCCTGTAAGTTACCTGATAAAAGAAATCCGACTGTTAGCAATCCTATTATTCTGTTTCTCATTTTATTTCATGTTTAATAATTCCTTTGCATTGTTAATGGCTGCACTTGTTAAGGTGCTTCCACTCAGCATATGCGCAATTTCCTGTACCCGTTCTTCTTGATTCAGACGGATGATGTGGCTGGTGGTTCCCTGTTCGTTATCTTCTTTATATACCTTATAATGTGTGGCTCCTAAAGCAGCGATCTGTGGCAGATGGGTGATACTGATCACCTGGCGGTTGCTGGCTCCCATTTCCTGCATGATATGTGCCATCTTTTCGGCGATATAGCCGGAAACACCCGTATCAATCTCATCAAAAATGATAGTAGGAAGTTTTACTGCCCCCGATATCAGCGCTTTGAGCGAAAGCATGACGCGAGCTATTTCTCCGCCTGATGCTACCTGGGCTATTTGTTGCAGTTCGCCGTTTTTGTTGGCGCTGAAGAGGAAGGAAATCTTGTCCATTCCCTTTTCATCCGGCTCATCTTTCTTTTGGAGATCAATACAGAAGCGCACATTCGGAATACCCAAAGGTATGAGCAGTTCCTTCATTTTTGATTCAATCAGTACGGCCGCTTGTTTCCTTTGTTCGGTCAGCACGGCTGCCTGCTTCTTGACCTCCTCTAAGGCCGCATCCTTTTCGCGTTCCAACTGCTGGATATGTGCTTCGCTGTTCTCAATGTTATCCAATTGTCGGGTATAGTCTTCCTGTAATGCAATCAGTTCCTCCAAAGTGTCAACATGATGTTTCTGCTGCAGCGAGTAGATGGTGTTTAGGCGCTCATTCACATAACTCAGGCGTTCCGGATTGTATTCAATCTGTTCTGCTTCGCTGGCAATCTCCTTGGCCAGATCTTTTACTTCTATATAGCAGCTTTGCAGACGGCTGGCCATTTCCTCGGCCGGGGCATACATGTCCTGCAGATTCTGCAACGTGTGCTGGCATTCCCGCAATACGGTTACTACACCTTCCTCTTCGTGGTTCAGTTTGGCGTCTACCGAGAACAGGGCATGCTTGATGTCTTCGGCATGTTCCAGCATTTCCGCTTCCTTTTCCAGTTCCTTCTGTTCGCCGGGCTGAAGTTGTGCGGCTTCCAGCTGTTCTAGCTGGAAACGGATATAATCCTCTTCGGCTCGGTTTTTTTCTGCCTGTTCAATGGCCTTTTTCAAGTTGGCCGATAGGGTGCGGAACTTTTTGTAAAGACCTGCATACGCTTCACGTTCCTTCCGGTTGTTGGCCATGATGTCCACCACATTCATCTGGAAATCCTCTTTGTTGAGCAACAGGTTCTGATGCTGTGAGTGGATGTCAATCAGCGTTTCTCCCAACTCCTTGAGCAGAGCCAGCGGAACGGGGGTGTCGTTGATGAACGTGCGACTCTTGCCCGATGCTGAAATCTCGCGCCGGATGATGCATTCGCCGTCAAAGTCCAGATCGTTGCGCTCGAAGAAAGCCTCCATGCCATAACGCGACAGGTCGAATACGGCCTCGATAGTGCATTTGCTGGCGTTCTTCTTGATAAACTTGCTTTCTGCCCGTTGTCCGAGCAGCAGGTTGATGGCTCCCAGAATGATTGATTTTCCGGCACCTGTTTCGCCGGTAATGACCGAGAAGCCACTTTCAAACTCAATATTCAGCGTGTCGATCAGAGCATAGTTCTGAATGAATAAAGACTTCAGCATAAGGTTATTGTTTGATTTTGTCCCAATAGTTGCTTTGTGAGGCATTGATGCCGAACACGATGTCGTACACCTTCTGCTTCTCTTCGGAAGTTCCTTTTTTAGAATAGATATTTACGATTTCATCACGCTTGTAGTCGGTGAAGATTTGTGGCAACTGGCTCAGTGCCTTGTTTTCGTGCGCCTTTTGCAGCAGAGTGAGTGCTTCGGTGATGGCCGCACGTCCCTGATCCACCTGATCGGCCATGATATCCAGTCCGTTGCGGTAATATTGATACTGCATCTGCCGGAAAGGTTCCATTCCTCCGTCCAGGTAATCATTGATGACGGCAAAGCGATTGCGATTGTCATCATAGGCCTTCCAACCTTCGAAACCCAGATTCTGTGCGCCGTTCACAACATTCTCTGCCAAACGTAATACCTCTGTTCCTCCCAATGGCGCCATGGTGTCCATGTCCATGCCGATAATCAGATAGGCATAGTAGGCCATCATGGCAGTCAGATTGTTGTCCATCTGTTCAGGCATAAAGTTCAGCTGATCAAACTCTTGAAAGTTGAAGTTGAATTTGCTGTCTTTCATGCTGAACACGGTGGTGGTGTAGGTTGAATTGAATACCGGGCGGGTACTCTGCACCTGCATTTGGGCTGTGAACAGATTCTCGTCTTCTTTATATTCTGAGATGGTGATGCTGAATGTGCAGTTGATCCGTTCCGCCGGCTGGTACTTCATGCCGGTCCACTGCCGCTCGTTCATAAAGCGCGTGAGGTTCTTCTCGAGTGCTTCAAAAACTGAGGTGCGTGTAGTCGAGATTTGCGAATGGTTGATGGTGATGCGCGCATTCAGTTCCTGCGCGTCTGCCGGAGTTGAGATGCTCCACAGCAGGCACACCATGCAAATCGCTTTGATCCAGTTATTTCTCTTCATAATGGTCTTCCGTAAGATCGGTGAATGATTGATCAAAGGTAGCTACTGAGCTTATTCACGATGTCGTGTGCCACCTCTGTTTTGCTTTTCAACGGGTAGTCTGTGCGCTCTTCTGCCGTGATGATGGAGATTTTGTTGGTATCATGCTGGAAACCTGCGCCTGCATCGTTGAGTGAGTTCAGTACAATGAAATTCAGATTTTTTCGCTGGAGTTTGTCCTGTGCGTGGCTTACCTCATCGCAGGTTTCCAGAGCGAAGCCAACAAGTATTTGTCCTGGCTTTTTCATTTGTCCTAATTCACGGGCGATATCCTTGGTCGGTTTCAGGTGCAGGCAAAGTTCATTGCCTTCGCGCTTGATTTTGTTGTCTGCACGATGTTCGGGAGTGAAGTCTGCCACTGCTGCGCAAAGGATAGCGGCATTCGATTCCGGGAAATGTTTTACACTCTCTTCGTACATTTCGGAGGCTGATTCCACATTGATGCGACAGATATTCGGATGATGGCAATTTAGTGCTGTCGGTCCGCACACCATTGTCACCTTGGCACCGCGCGAAGCGCATTCCTCGGCCAGGGCAAATCCCATTTTTCCTGAAGAATAGTTGCCTATAAAGCGCACCGGATCAATCTTTTCGTAAGTAGGACCGGCTGTAATCAGAATGTTTTTCCCTGTCAAATCCTGTTGTTGCTCAAAAAAATTGTCCAGTACTTGAGCGATTACATCCGGCTCCTCCATGCGTCCTTTTCCTTCCAGATGACTGGCCAGCTCACCGCTAGTGGGCTCAATGATGTGGTTGCCGTAAGAGCGCAGGATTTCCAGATTCTTTTGGGTGCTGGGGTGGGCAAACATGTCCAGGTCCATAGCGGGTGCCACGAATACAGGAGCTTTCATCGACAGATATGTGGTGATAAGCATATTGTCGGCAATGCCGTGAGCCATCTTACCGATAGTCGATGCTGTGGCCGGCGCAATGATCATGGCATCGGCCCATAATCCGAGCGATACATGGCTGTGCCATGTACCGTCGCGCTGTGAAAAGAATTCGCTGATAACCGGTTTGCTGGTTAGTGCCGACAAGGTGATAGGTGTGATGAATTCTTTGCCCGCAGGAGTGATGACTACTTGCACTTCGGCACCTTTCTTGATCAGGTTGCGTATGAGCAGGCACGATTTGTAGGCAGCAATACTGCCTGTGATGCCCAATACTATTTTTTTGCCTTTTAGCATGAATACACGTTTTAATTAAGGAATCTTTCTCCCGTCCGGTAATAGCAGACAGAAGAAAGATTCCGTGAAAAGTTTCTGATTATTTGTTTCCTCTAAGTCGGAGTTGGGTGAGCACCTGCTTGGTGTTTCGGGTAAAGTCACCCTGCATTACCCATCCGTAGTATCCAGAATCCTTTTGTAGGACTTCTGTAACTGGCATACCCTTATATTTGCCGAAATTAAATACCTCTACGCCTTGTTCGTTGTAGACAATGCGTCCGGCAAAGTCTACATTGTTGCTCATGCGTGAGAAGTCGGCCAGGAATTGCATGTCGTTTTGCAGTTCGTTCGGATATTTGTCCAACTGTGCTTGTAATACCTCATAAGTGGCCTGCGTATCGGCCAAGGCGGAGTGAGCGTTTTCCAGGTCCTTTCCGCAATAGAACTTATAGGCAGCCGAGAGGGTTCTTCTTTCCAATTTGTGATAGATGTTCTGCACATCAATAAATTTGCGGCGTGTCATGTCGAAATCCACTTCGGCGCGCAGGAATTCTTCCGCCAGCATCGGTATGTCGAAACGATTGGAGTTGAATCCGGCCAAATCACATCCTTCAATGGCATTTGCCAATTCGCGGGCAATCTGTTTGAAGGTAGGGCAATCCTTTACGTCTTCATCATAGATGCCATGAATGGCAGAAGATGCTTCGGGAATGTGCATTTCTGGATTGATACGCATACTTTTCGACTCTTCGTTGCCGTTGGGGTATACTTTGATATAGCAAAGTTCCACAATGCGGTCAGTCGCTATATTGATTCCCGTGGTTTCCAAATCGAAGAATACCAGCGGGTTTTTAAGGTTCAGTTTCATGATCGTTGTTTTTATTCGTTAAGCATCAGAGGCACCAGCAACATCAGAGTGTTCTCGTTTTCAGCCTGTTCGGTCGGAACAACAACACCGGCACGACTTGGATCAGCCAGTTCAATTGTGACATCTGTGCAGTTCAAGTTGTTCAGTATATCGTATAGATATGTTCCGTTAAATCCGATTTTGAAAGTGTTACCGCTGTAAGAACATGCAATCTTTTCTTCGGCGGAAGTAGAAAAATCCAAATCCTGTCCTGATACAGTCAGTGTGTTGTTTTCTAAAATAAGTTTTACCAAAGAACTGCTTTGGTTAGAGAAAATCAAGACACGTTTCAAAGCTCCCAGTAGATGTAAGCGGTCGATAATGGCAGAATAAGGATTGTTCTGCGGGATGACCATATTATAGTTTGGATAACGTCCTTCAATCAGGCGACAAGTTAATGTATAGTCGTTCATGATAACAACGGCTTGGCTTGTGCTGAATCTGATTTCAATATCACCGCTTTCTTTCGGTAAAATACTTTTTAACAGAGATGCTGGCTTTTTCGGGAGAATAAAGGCGCATTTGTTGTCTCCGTGTGCGTTGAGTACTTTGTTACGTACTAATTTTTGTCCATCAGAGGATACAAATGTAACATCTTCTGGCGAGATGTCTACATAAATACCATTCATAATTGGGCGTAACTCGTCATCTGCTGTGGCAAAGAAACAATAATTGATTCCTTTGAGCAACGATTCAGCAGAAAGAGTAAGAATGTTTGCATCTGGAGCTGGCAGTGCATCCGGATAGTCGTTTGCGTTCTGTCCCATGATGCTGAAGCGTCCGTTTTGGTATTGTGCCTGAATCTCCATTGTCTCTGTATTGATATCAAATGTCAATGGTTGCTCTGAAATTTCTTTCATGGAGTCAAGTATGGTTTTGGCATTGATGCAGAAACGGAAGTCAGATTCACTTTCGATGATTTCCAACGAAGTAACCATGCGAGTTTCAATGTCTGAAGCTGTGATGGTCAGTGTATTGTTCTCTATTTCAAATAGAAAACTATCTAGAATGGGTAAGGCGTTTTTGGAATTGATGACTTTGCTGATCGCTTGAATGCGACCGAAAAGTGCGGTGCTAGATACGATAAATTTCATAAATTATAGCTGTTTTTATCTTTAATATAAGTAGAACAAAATTACAGATTTTAGCAAGGTTTTCAAAAAAATCTCCATTAAAAATTAGTAAAACTAGAGGAAAAATTGTAATTTCGCACCAATATTAATCTAAGAAAAAATGGAAATTACAGGAAAAATCATTGCCGTATTACCGGCTCGCAGCGGAGTATCTGCACGTACAGGGTCTGAGTGGAAAGTTCAGGAGTATGTTCTGGAAACACAGGAACAGTACCCACGTAAAATGTGCTTTGATGTGTTTGGAAGTGATAAGATTGATCAGTTCAATATTCAGTTGGGAGAAGTATTGACTGTTTCTTTTGATATTGATGCCCGTGAGTATCAGGGAAGATGGTATAACAGTATCCGTGCTTGGAAGGTAGATCGTGGCGCAAGTATGCCGATGGGAGCTGCGCCTACTGCTATTGACGCTCCGTTTGTTCCTTCTGCGCCAGCTGCTGCTCCAATGGATTTCTCTGCGGGTGGCGATTCAAATGACGATCTGCCATTCTAAAATTTTTTGGGAAATACTATTACGCATATAAGTATTTTAATGTTCATGTTTTGCATTCCTGCTTTCTGTGAGTTGCGGGCTCAAGAAAGTGGGAATGTTTTTTTTATATTCGTTTCTTCATTACTTCAAGAACTTTTGCTGAGTGAAAAACAAAAAGGCGAAGCCCTTGAAAAGGCCCCGCCTGCTTATCCGGATATAATGTCCTTCAATTAGCACAATTTGCGTGATCCGTCGCCGATAACTACGTCGATGATGATAGGATCTTTTCCGAATTTCTCACGGAACTTAGTCTTCACATCATTTACGAAGCTGTCATACAACTCCTCGCTTACCAGGTTGATGGTACAACCGCCGAAACCGCCACCCATGATACGTGAACCGGTAACGCCAGCTTCCTTAGCCAGATCATTCAGGTAGTCAAGCTCAACGCAAGATACTTCGTAGTCCTTGCTCAGACCCTCGTGAGTAGCATACATCATTTCACCTACAGTTTCGTAATCGCCCTTCTCCAAAGCGTCGCAAACTTTCAATACGCGCTCTTTCTCACCGATTACATACTTGGCACGCTTGGCGTCCTCTTCAGATACGGTTTCCTTAACCTCGTACAACATAGCCCAGTCAGCATCGCGCAGGCTCTTTACCTCTGGATGCAACTTGTTGATGGCAGCAGCTACACGCTCGCAGCTCAAACGGCGCTCGTTGTAAGGAGAACCAACCAACTCGTGCTTTACACAAGAGTTAACCAACACCAGTTTGTAGCCCTGTGGGTTGAATGGGAAGTATTCAAACTCACCGCTGCGGCAGTCCAGACGCATCAGGTTACCGGCCTTACCGTGAACAGATGCAAACTGGTCCATGATACCACAGTTAACACCCAGATACTTGTGCTCTGTAGCCTGACCAACCTTGGCCAAAGTCATCTTGTCGATCTTGTTGTCGCCGAACATATCGTTCAGGGCGAAAGCATAAACGCTTTCCAAAGCGGCAGAAGAAGACATACCTGCGCCCAATGGAACGTCACCAGCGAATGCAGTGTTGAATCCTTCTACCGGAACGCCCAGAGCCATCATCTCGCGGCATACACCGTAGATGTAACGTGCCCAGCTTGCTTTTGGTCCCTTCTCGTCGTCCAAAGAGAACTCTACGTAATCCTTCAGGTCGATAGAGTAAGCTCTTACGTTGCGGGTTCCGTTAGCTTTCAGTTCGGCAATTATTCCCTGCTGAACAGCGCCCGGGAATACAAAGCCATCGTTATAGTCTGTGTGCTCACCGATCAGGTTGATACGACCCGGTGAAGCATAAACTGATCCTGTTGTACCGTCAAAATGCTCGATAAAACGACTGCGTACATCGTCAATTGTCAATTTCATAGGAATATAATGTTATGGTTTTACTAAAGAGAGATTATTCTTCACGTTTTGTTACACGGCTACCTACCAATGCGTAGAACAACAGGTAAGCGGCGCAGAATACTACTACCCAGAAGCTGGTGATGTAGTCGGTCATGTCGGCAACGCTGGCCTGGATGAACATCATCACAGCGCAACCGAATACCATGGTCATAAAGATACCGCTGGCGATAGCTGTGTACTTGCCCAGACCTTCAACGGCCATGTTGAAGATAGCACCCCACATAACTGATGTGCAAAGACCAACAAGCAGGAAGGCGAAGATACCAACCGGAATTTCCTGCCAGATCATTTCCAACTTACCCCAGTCAACACCCGGGAAGCTTACCAATACATCTGTCGGAGCGAACATACCGAACAATACCAGAATGATAGTTACTGAAGATACGGTAGTGATCATGGCACGGCTACTTACCTTGTTACCGATGCTGGCACCAACGAAACGGCCGATCAACATCATAAACCAGTAAACAGCAACCAACATACCTACGGTTGAAGCCGGAATGTTGTCGGCAATCAGATACTGCTGAACGAAGTTAGGTACACCTACCTCGATACCCATGTACAGGAAGATAGCCAAGGCACCCAAAGCAAAGTGACGGTGGCTCATGGCACCCTTGATTAGGTCGAGCTTAACCGGAGCCTGTTTTGGTTCTTCGATCTTAGTCATCATGATGACGATGAAAGCTACAACGAAGATAGCCAATGCGATCATCAAAGCCGGAGTGGCATCAGAGATCTTAGCTTTTGTAGCGTCAGCAATCAAAGCACCCATCAGAATGTAGCAGGCAACAGCTGCAGTAGAGTTGAATACACCACCGATCTGGATCAACTGGTTACCTTTGTTACCGCCACCACCGAGCAGGTTCAGCATCGGGTTAACGACACAGTTCAGGATACACATGCACAGACCTGCGATAAATGCACCGATCAGGTAAACACCAAATACCAGACCGAGGTTTTCTTTTGCATCAAGCTGGCCGCTGTACCACTGGATCAGGATACCTACGATACCTACGAACAAACCGATAAGGGCTGTCTTCTTGTAGCCGTACTTTGAAATCAGCATACCGGCAGGAATACCCATAATCAGGTAAGCAACGAAGTTACCATAGTTACCGATCTGGGCCAGTACGTTAGAAATCTCACCCTGGTTCTTGATGATGGTTGCCATCGGTGTACAAAGGTTGGTAACGAAGGCAATCATAGCAAAGAGTGCAATCATGATGATAATGGCACCCCATTGTTTTTTTTCTTGACTCATTGTTTTTTAATTGTTAGTTATTGATGATTGATTAGTAATTAATTATTTTCTTACACCAAATTTATAAATGGTTTTCTGGGTATATACTTCTCCCGGTTTTAATACTACTGAAGGGAAATAAGGGTGGTTGGGAGAATCTGGGAAATGCTGGGCCTCGAAACAGATGGCACTGCGGCGTGGGAATGTCGCTCCGTGCTGGCCCTTGTAACCGTCGGCCCAGTTGTCTGTGTAAACCTGTACACCGGGCTCGGTGGTATATACTTCCATCGTACGGCCGCTCTTCGGTTCAACGACACGGGCTGCAAAGGTTAACTCGCCCGGCTGTTTCTTGTTCAAAACGAAACAGTGGTCGTATCCTGCGCCACGCTTGGTTTGGATATGGTCGGCATCGATGCGTTCGCCCACTGCATGAGGGGTAGTAAAGTCGAAAGGAGTGCCTTTCACGCTCTCGATTTCGCCGGTTGGAATGGAAGTATCATCAATAGGTACATAATAGTCGGCGTTGATCTCGCACTCCAGATCCTCAATAGTCGGGGTTGGGTTGGCGATACCTGTCAGACTGAAGAAGCCGTGGTTGGTCATATTGACCACTGTGGTCTTGTCTGTAGTTCCGGTATAGTCAATAACCAGTTCGTTGTCATCGGTAAATGTATAGACAACGGTCATGTCCAGATTGCCCGGAAAACCTTCTTCACCATCGGCTGAAAGATAATGCAACTTCAGGCTGTTCTCTGAAAGCTGTTCTGCGTCCCAAACACGGGCGTGGAAGCCGGTTGGTCCGCCGTGCAGGTGGTTCGGGCCGTTGTTGATTGAGAGACTGTATTCTTTGCCCTCAAGAGTGAATTTTCCTTTGGCAATACGGTTTCCGTAACGGCCCACCAAAGTACTCAGGAATGGCTCGGGACTGTTGATTGCATCCTGGATGTTGTCGTGTCCCTGAATCACGTTTGCCACCTGTCCGTCCTTGTCCGGAACCATGATGGCTACAAGCGATCCGCCATAATTTGTTACTGCTACCTCATAACCATTCTTGTTTTTCAGAATGTAGAGGTCGGTCATTTTTCCGTCTATTTCGGTCTGGAAATCTTTAGGGTTCAGACCTGAGAGATTCATTTTATCCATTGTTTATGGTGATTTAAAGTTGATAGATTGTTATGCAAATTAAAATAAAAACTTCCGTTTTAACAAATATTCCAGCGGTTTTGTGGCAGAAAAAACAAGATTTTATTTAATAATATCCGTAAACAAATCTGCCACGATAAAGGTGCTTCCGCCGATAAAGATGAGATCGTCGGAAGAAGCTTCGTTGCGTGCCGCTGTATATGCTTCAATTACAGAGGAGAACGCTTTTCCATCCAGTCCTTTTCCTTTCGCTTGGGCTAGAAGTGCCTCCGCAGGCAGAGCGCGTTTTACTTTTGCTTGCGTAAAATAGTAAATGGCGTCTTTAGGCAACATTTCGAGCACATGAGCAATGTCTTTATCGTTCACCATTCCGATTACAATGCGTTTTTGGGCGCAAGGAATACGCTCCAGCTGCTTTACGATATAGGAAATGCCGCCCACGTTGTGCCCGGTATCGCAATAGGTCTTTGGACTGTCTGCCAGCTTTTGCCAACGGCCTCTCAAACCGGTAGTCTGACATACGTTCCGGAATCCGTCTCGAACGTTTTCTTCGGAAATGTGGAGCGTTTTCTGAAGCTCGCTTACAGCTGCCAATATCGTTTGGGCGTTTTTGATTTGGCAGTCGCCGTTAAGCACACCGTTGATGGTTCCAAAATGAAGGGTCTGGTATTCACGGGTTCCGTCATAGGCTTCGTTGATAGCCTGAAGCTCATGTTCTTCTTCTGCAAAACGGATAGATGCTTGGCATCGCAAGGCTTTTTCTATAAATACCGGACGTGTCTCCGGAGTAGTTTCGCCGATGATCACCGGAGTGTTGGGCTTGATGATACCTGCTTTTTCAGATGCGATTTTATCCAGTGTGTTTCCTAAGAACTGAACATGGTCAAAACTGATGTTTGTGATGACGGAGAGTAGGGGAGAGATGATGTTGGTACAATCCAGACGACCTCCCAAGCCAACTTCGATAACGGCGATGTCTACCTTCTGTTCAGCAAAATAAAGGAAAGCCAGCGCTGTGGTAATTTCAAAAAAGGACGGATGCAATGGCTCAAAGAATGCACGCTCTTCTTCAACAAAGCGCACTACGCGTTCTTCTGGAATGCAGGTACCGTTTACACGGATGCGTTCCCGGAAATCAACCAGATGCGGAGAAGTGTACAAGCCTACCTTGTAGCCTGCTTCCTGAAGAATTGCAGCCAAAGTGTGACTGCAGGATCCCTTGCCGTTGGTACCTGCAATATGGATGGTTTGATACTGTTGATGCGGATGGTTGAAATGTTTGTCCAAAAGAAGGGTGTTCTCCAAACCCTCTTTATAGGCATCTTTTCCTACATTCTGGAAAAGAGGAGTACTGTTGAACAGATATTCTGTAGCTTCCTGATAAGTCATATGATTCTGAAAAAAGAGGGATCAGCACAAACGCATGGCGCTGTGCTGATCCCCCATAGTTGAGTAAAAGTGTTATTCAAAGAAACTTTTGAATTTTCTGAAGATTTTCTCTTTGATTGATGGATTGGGGGTGAAGTTTTCGCTGGTGCGTGCGCTTTCGAAAAACTTCTTTTCCTCCTTGTTGAGTGTTTCCGGAATGTACACACTGATATTTACAATCAAGTCACCTGTTCCGTAACCATATCCCTGTACGGCAGGCAGTCCTTTTCCACGCAGACGCACGACCTTGCCCGGTTGTGTACCCGGTTCGATCTTGATCTTTGCCTTTCCGTCAATGGTCGGAATCTCGCATTCTCCACCGAGTGTTGCTGTTGGGATATCCAACAGAAGACTGTATATCAGATTGTTGTCCTCGCGAAGTAATTCTGGGTGCGGTTCCTCTTCGATGAAGACCTGAATATCTCCAGGAATTCCGCCGCGTTTGGCCGCATGACCTTTTCCCGGTACATTGACAATCATTCCATCAGCAACTCCGGCAGGGATGTTTACTTCGATAACTTCTTCTCCGTTGACCACTCCTTCACCGCCACAGACCTTACATTTGTTCTTGATAACGGTTCCTTCTCCATGACAGGTAGGACAGGCACTTTGAGTCTGCATCATTCCGAAGATGCTCTGCTGGGTGCGGGTTACGTAACCGCTTCCGTGACAGGTCGGACAGGTTTCGGTACTGTGATCGCCTTCGCCTCCGGTTCCGTGGCAATGGCTACAGGTAACCATTTTCTTTACTTTGAACTTTTTGGTTACTCCGGTTGCGATTTCAGACAAATTCAGCTTGACCTTTAATCTGAGGTCGCCACCTTTATATTGTGGCTTGCGACGACCGCCTCCGCCACCGAATCCACCGAAACCGCCAAAGCCTCCGTGACCGCCGAAAATATCGCCGAACATAGAGAAAATGTCGTCCATATTCATGCTGGCGCCGCCACCGAAACCTCCGGCTCCGCTCATTCCGGCATGGCCGAACTGGTCGTAACGGGCACGTTTCTGCGGATCGCGCAGCACATCATATGCTTCAGCAGCTTCCTTGAATTTGGCTTCAGCTTCTTTGTCGCCCGGATTTCTATCCGGGCGATATTTGATGGCCATCTGTTTGTAGGCCTTCTTGATTTCTGCGTCAGAGGCTGTTTTGGATACCCCCAGTACTTCGTAGTAATCTCTCTTCTCCATCTTTATCTAATAAGGTTAGAGTCCAACTGCTACTTTTGAATGACGAATCACTTTGTCATTGAGCGTGTATCCGGTCTGAACACAATCGATCACCTTGCCTTTCATTTCATCGGCCGGTGCCGGTATCTGAGCGATGGCTTCATGCAGATCAGTGTTGAAATCAGCATTTTCGGTTTCAATCTTCTTGACACCCTGGTTTTCCAGAATCTTGATGAACTTTTGCATGATCAGATCAACACCTTCTTTCACGGCTGCTACATCTTCTGCTGTTTCCATATTCTTCAAGGCACGTTCCATATCGTCGAGTACCGGAAGAATAGCTGTGATGGTCTTTTCTGCGCCGTTCAGAATCAGATCGGCTTTTTCCTTGATGGTTCTCTTTCTATAGTTATCGAACTCGGCTACCTGTCTCAGATACTTGTCCTGCAATTCTGCCAGTTTTTGTTCGGTTTCTGCCAGTTTTTCAGCATCTGTCAGTTCTTTTTCCACTTTTTCTTCTGTTGCGGCAGTTTCTTCAGTGTTTTCGTTCTGAGTGTCAGTTACTTCGTTCTGTTCTATTTCTTCGTTGATTTTTTCTTCTGGTTTCATGTCCTTTAATTTATAGTTTCATTTTTAGGGAATACTACAAATATCTTGCCAAAAGGCTTGTTACATATATAAAAAGTATGTATGGAGACATTATTCTCCATACAGTTTTGCTTTCAGTTCCTTGATGTGGTCGCTGGCGATGTACTCGTCGTACTCCATCATCTTGTCGATGATACCGTTTGGAGTCAGTTCAATGATGCGGTTGGCCACAGTCTCAATGAACTCATGGTCATGGCTGGCAAACAGCACATTTCCTTTGTAAAGCTTCAGGTTATTGTTGAATGCCTGGATACTTTCCAAATCCAGATGGTTGGTTGGAGTGTCGAGAATCAGACAGTTTGCGTTCTTGAGCTGCATGCGGGCAATCATACAACGCATCTTTTCACCTCCGGATAGTACATTTACTTTTTTCAGTACCTCTTCGCCAGAGAAAAGCATACGGCCTAAGAAGCTCTTGAAATAAACCTCGTTACCTTCACCGAACTGGCTCAGCCAGTCAACCAGATTCAAGTCAGACTTGAAGTATTCGGTATTGTCCAAAGGCAGGTAGGCGGTTGTGATCGTCACACCCCAATTGAACGTACCGGCATCTGGCTGGCGGTTACCGTTGATGATTTCGAAGAGTGCGGTCATGGCACGCGGGTTGCGGCTCAGGAATACGATCTTGTCTCCCTTCTCTACGGTAAAGTTTACATTGTCGAACAGCACAGTACCATCGTCCATTGTTGCTTTCAGGTCCTTTACCTCAAGAATCTGGTTTCCTGGCTCGCGGTCCATCTGGAAGATGATACCCGGATATTTACGAGTAGAAGGCTGGATCTCTTCTACATTCAATTTCTCCAACATCTTCTTACGGCTGGTAGTCTGCTTGCTCTTGGCCACATTGGCAGAGAATCGGCGGATGAACTCTTCCAACTCTTTACGCTTCTCTTCTGCCTTGGCCTTCTGGTTCTGTGCTTGTCTCAAGGCCAACTGACTGGATTCATACCAGAAGCTATAGTTACCGGCAAAGAGCGTAACCTTACCGAAGTCGATATCTACGGTGTGTGTACATACTGAGTCCAAGAAGTGACGGTCGTGACTTACTACCAATACAGTATGTTCGAATTCAGACAAATATGACTCCAGCCACTGTACGGTTTCCAGGTCGAGGTCGTTGGTCGGCTCATCCAATAACAGATTGTCAGGCTCACCAAACAATGCCTGCGCCAGCATGACACGCACTTTTTCCTTACCGCTCAACTCACTCATCAGCGTATAATGCTTGTCTTCCTTGATGCCCAAACCGCTCAACAAAGCTGCCGCATCACTTTCGGCATTGTATCCGCCCATTTCGGCAAACTTCTCTTCCAATTCGGCAACTTTGATACCGTCTTCATCCGAGAAGTCGGGTTTGCAATAAAGTGCATCCTTTTCCTGCATGATGCTCCAAAGAGTAGTGTGGCCCATGAGCACAGTGTTCAGTACTGTGAACTCATCATATTTGAAGTGGTCCTGACTCAATACGGAAAGACGCTCTCCGGGACCAAGTTCGATTTTACCTTTAGTTGGGTCCAGTTCTCCAGAAATGGCTTTTAATAAAGTCGATTTACCGGCACCATTGGCACCGATGACTCCATAAATATTACCGTTTGTAAACTTCAGATTTACGTCTTTGTACAAGACACGTTTGCCAAACTGGATGGCTAGATTTGATACTGTAATCATAATTCTTTGTATGGATTTTTAGATTTTGCCTGCAAAGATACAAAAATTATTCTATAGTAAACAGTCTTGGTCAAATTGAAGCGGTAAAATAGACTGGATTCCTTCTAAAACATAGACTCCTTCTGTTCCGTAAAGTAATATGCGGATTGGCTTCTTGAAACGATGTTCTGTTTCGAGGATTACTTGGCGGCATGAACCGCATGGTGAAATGGGTTGTGCAAGAAACTTTCCATTGGTTTGGGCTGCGATGGCCAGTGCCTCCACAGGTTGCTCCGGATATTGCGCATTAGCATAGAATATGGCGGTACGTTCTGCGCAGGTGCCCGATGGATAAGCGGCATTTTCCTGATTGCTGCCGCATACAATTTGTTGATTGGCTAAACGTAATGCAGCTCCGACATAAAATTTTGAATAGGGGGCATAACTGCGTTTCGTGGCTTCACGCGCAGCGCTGATGAGTTCCTGATCATCGTGGCTTAGCTCATTTTCCTGATAAAACCTTACTTGAGTATGAATAGTGAATTCCTTCATAATATCTAATCTTTTTTAAAACAATCACAAATATAATCTTGTTTTTTGAGAAATGCGAGGTTTTTATTTTATTTTTGCGAGACAGATTGTTAGAATATATTTATTGTTAAGAAGATAATGAAGATCCGTTTTACACTGTTCTGCTTGCTGGCGTATTTTGTGGTGCTAAAGGCTTATTCTCAGGCGCAGAATCAAAGTTATTTGAATTATATCGATCAATATAAGTATATGGCTGTGGACCAAATGCTCAAGCATAAGATTCCGGCTAGTATTACATTGGCTCAGGGCTTGTTGGAAAGTGCTGCCGGAAAAAGCCGTCTGGCACGTGAGGCGAATAATCATTTTGGTATCAAGTGCGGAGGATATTGGAATGGTCCCTATGTTTTAGCCAATGACGATGCGCCGAACGAGCGTTTCCGTAAGTATAAATCGGCCAAGGAGTCTTATGAGGATCATTCGGCTTTTCTGAAGCAGCCCCGTTACCGTTCCTTGTTTAATCTGTCTCTGAAAGACTATAAGGGATGGGCGCATGGACTGAAACGTTGTGGGTATGCCACCAATCCCCGTTATGCCTATTCGCTCATTGATATTATCGAGAGATATGATTTGACCCAGTATGACAAATACAGTTCTCTGAAAGGATTAAACTCCGGACATTATACAGAAGGGCAGCTGGTTACAGTAATACAGAACAATCATACGGTTTACCGTAACAATGACAATTATTATGTAATAGCAAAGGCTGGAGATTCTTTTGAAGCTATTGCTGCAGAAACCGGAGTATCCCCTCGCCGTTTGCGCAAATATAATGAGTTGCCTTCAGATTATCGTTTGCAGAAAGGTGATATTATTTATTTGGAAAAGAAAAAGAAACGTGGTCACAAGAGTTTGCAGCGCCAGCCGCATATTATCAAGCCAGGTGATTCTATGTATAGTATTGCCCAAAAGTATGGCATCCGTCTGGAAAGTTTGTATAAAATCAATGATTTGCCGGAAGATTATGCTGCCAAGCCAAATGATATTATTTGGTTAAGATGATGATTTAAAACATATTCCCGATGAAACGACTTGTGTGTTTGGTGTTTCTGTGTGCGTCAGCTTCTGTCTTGATGGCGCAGAGTGAGGTTGATTCTGTTTCCGTACAGATTCCGCCAAGTCAGAACGTGTGGCGCAGTGAACTGAATGATTCTCTTTGGTGTGATTCGATGACAGTAGCTTTTCCCGGCACTTTGTTGCCGGTAGGGCCTTCTGTGTTATATTGGAATGATCCATATGCTTTTTCCGGGGCGTCACCCTGGTATTTGCATGACGGATTGAATTTTCAGCTTTCTACTTCGGTGACGGTCGGTTTGGGGCGTGACCGTTTTCCTGGAGCCTTGTTTTCTACGCAGGCATCGGCTGCTTATGTTTTTCCGGTGACTTCACGTTTTCGCCTGATAGGAGGAACGTATATAGATACACAGCATTGGAGCGGTTGGCATGATCGTTCTTTAGGCTTGTCTGCTATGGCAGCTTATCAGCTTACGGATAAGGTGACATTGGGGGCATATGCTTCAAAACGGATTTTACCGTTTTCACGCATGCCGTCACCGTTGCGCGCGTGGGGGATGTATGATTACGATCACCGGTTTGGAGGGATGATTCATGTAAAATGCAACGATGCTTTTTCTTTTTCAATCAGTGTAGAAGAAGCAAAATAGGGAAATCCCTATGATTTTATCGGAAAAATCTTTTGCTGTTTGAACTGATGTTTTCTATTTTTGAGACAGAAACAAAAGAATAAGAGCAATGACTAAGTTTAAAAATATATTGTTACTGTTGGGAGTCATGTTGGGGCTCTCATCTTGTGATCCTTATTGGCAGTTTGGTGGGAGATATGATGACGATAGTGATCGGGGGTATACTCTTTCCGGTCGATGGTTTGGTGATTTTGGTGTTTATATAGATGGGGAGCGCGCCTATGGTACGGTGCTTGAATTCGTGCCGGACGATGCATCATATCTGTATGGTTATGGCCGAGAAACGGATTACTATTATAATTGGGCCGGTTACTTGGAGGCATTAGACTATACTTTTGATTGGGAAGTCCGTGATCGTAGTATTTATATGTATTTTAGAAACCCGGATTTGAATTGCCGTATCTCTAATTATCGCTTGTCGCCATCATATTTTCAGGGGAATGTTGATAATTATGGTTCTTCAACTTATTTTTCCTTGAGAAATTATGACCGATATTGGCCTGATTATGGATATGGTCCATTACATGTGCCAGCTCGAAATATGGATCATATAACCCGTTCTAGGACAGACTCCATACCGGTTTGTGTACGTATGTTTAATCAGGACCCTCCTGTTAAATAATTGTGTATGTACTCTTTGGAAGAAGAACTTTATCGTTTTGTTGCGCAGGAAATCCAGCGTTTGCAAGATGTGGAATATTGTATGGATCTGATAGAAATAACTGATCCATACAATCATTTATTCCGTAATATTGGTGTGGGTGTGCAGGATGAAAGTCATAATATTTATCGCCTTACCGATTTGTGTATGCTTGACGAGACCATGCAATGGATTCCCAACCGGAGTCGCATCCGTCGTATAGTGGAATCCGTTTGATAAAACAAAAAAGAGGAGCTCCTTAGAGCTCCTCTGCTGGAATTTCCACTACTTGTCCGTTTCGGACGATGACTAATGTTAGATTGTCATGTTTGGCACGTTTTACCAATCGTTCCTGTGCCAAGAAAATGCCTTCGTCTATTTTACGTTGCATCTCTGCTACTTCAAATTCATTCATTATCATCTGATCTTTTAGAGTATTCATTTTTAAACTTATCGAAAATGCCCGGTTGCAGGACTGTTATCCGTGTGTCCTTCCATCCGTAAGCCACTTTGTTGGTAGGGCAACCACTGTTGTCGTAGAGCGCCCAATAGTCGCAGATCGGCATATACAGTTCAAACAGATTGCGCAATCCGTTGTCATAACGGCGATGGATTACATCAATAGGAATATTGTGTCCTCCCTGGCTGACACGTTTGGCTACGCGCATTTCTGCCTGTTCCGGGCTGGCTAGAGAGAAGAAGAGCAGAGTTACAAAATAACCTCTCTTTTGAGCCTGTTGGATCAACTTCACGTAAGAGCGTGTAGCCAATGTAGTTTCAAAAGCGAAATCCTCACCTTCTTTCAGCAGTTGTATAATCCGGTCTATCATGAGTCGTCCGGCCTGGATAGCCACCCCTTCAGGGTTGAAAGGCGACAGCCCTGCCGCGATCTCATCTGCATTGACGAATTCACGGCAATGCAACATTTCCGGTAACACGGTAAAGCTGGCGGTCGTTTTTCCAGCCCCATTGCAGCCGGCAATGATATAAAGATTGTGTTTTTGTTCTGACATAATGGTATAAAAATTTAGATTCCTAGAGCAAATATAGGTTTTCGCTTTGAGAAAAGCAAATGTAAAACCTTATTTTTTCCTTAAATTAAAGCTAATTTATTCCGGCTGTTTTCCCGTGTTTTCCAGCAAGTCTGGTCTCAGGCGCTGCGTTCTTTCAAAGGACTGCTGCAACTCCCATTCCTTTATTTTTGCTTCGTGGCCAGAAAGCAGGATTTCCGGAACCTTCCAGCCTTTATAGTCTGCCGGACGGGTATATACCGGTGCTGCCAGCAGGTTGTCCTGGAATGAGTCTGACAGAGCGCTTTGTTCGTCTCCAATCACTCTAGGCACGATGCGGACAATGGCATCCGTCATTACTGCAGCAGCCAATTCTCCACCGGTCAGTACAAAGTCACCGATACTTACCTCCTTGGTGATCAGGTGTTCCCGGATGCGGTAATCGATGCCCTTGTAATGTCCGCACAGAATGATGATATTTTCCTTTAACGACAGAGAGTTGGCCATTGGCTGATCAAACTGTTCACCGTCCGGGGTAGTAAAGATTATTTCATCATAATCTCTTTCGGCTTTCAGAGCAGAAATGCAGCGGTCTATCGGTTCGCACTGCATCACCATTCCGGCAAAACCGCCATAAGGATAGTCGTCCACGCGTTTGTATTTGTTGGTCGCATAATCTCGCAAGTTGTGGATATGTATTTCCACAAGGCCTTTTTTCTGAGCGCGCCCCAAAATGGATTCGTTCATAAAGCCTTCCAATAATTCTGGAAGCACGGTGATGATATCTATTCTCATTTTCTTTGTATTCCTATTTGATTAAGTTGCAAAGATAATAATACTCTCCGGATTTTTCCTTATTGTCATGCCTAAAACCGATTGTGATAAAGAACTTTTAGGATTCTCTTTGTATGCAATCTGAATGTTGCCCAAAAAAGCCTGGTTTTATTTGTATGCTGTATTTCGTTTTTATAACTTTGAAATAAAAAACATGAGAAAATCAGTCATTCATATAAGTTTATTGTTTGGAGCCGGTTTGTTGCTTGCTTCTCCTTTGTCGGCTCAGCGTACCGATTCTTTGATGCAGGAAGGTTATCAGCTGGTATGGCAGGATGAATTTGACAAGGATGGTAAGCCAGATCCGAAAAACTGGACTTACGAACAAGGCTTTGTCCGCAATAAGGAACTTCAATGGTATCAGCCGCAGAATGCCGAAGTACGTGATGGTGTACTGGTCATCACTGGCAAGAAAGAAAAAGTGAGGAATTCGGCCTATCAGGCAGAATCCAATAGCTGGCAGAAAAACCGTCCTTACGCAGAATATACCTCATCATCGGTCATTTCCAAGGGATTGCGTGAATTCCAGTATGGCTATTTTGAAGTGCTTGCCCGTATTCCGGCAGCTCAGGGATCATGGCCGGCTATCTGGCTTCTGGGTAGTAAGAAAGACTATGGTTGGCCTTCTTGTGGTGAGATCGATATCATGGAGTTCTATCCACGTAAAGGCCATGCGTTACTGCATGCGAATGCTTGCTGGGGTGACGATAAAGGAGGCAGTGTATGGGATTCTGCTGCTGTGCCTTATGCTGAGTTTACGCAGCAGGACTCTCTTTGGGCTACACGTTTCCATGTATGGGCTATGGAATGGACCGACAAGAAGATTGACCTTTATCTCGACGATCGTCTGATGAATACCATCGACCTGACCAAAACCGTAAACGGCAAGCATGGAAATTATGAGAATCCTTTCCACAAGCCGATGTATCTTCTGTTGAATCTGGCGATGGGTGCAACAGGAGGACGCATTGACGAAAATGCGCTTCCGATGCGCTATGAGGTGGATTATGTAAGGGTATACCAGAAAAAATAGTCTAGACCTGATGTCTTATTTTAAGAACCAAAACAAATGGATATAAAAGAAGAAGTCCGGAAATTGCGCGATGAGTTGCACCGGCATAATTATAATTACTATGTACTGAACGCTCCGGAAATTTCCGACCGGGAGTTTGACGAGATGATGGCTCGTCTTCTGCAACTGGAGCAGGAGCATCCCGAATTGCAGGATCCCAATTCGCCGACACAGCGTGTGGGTAGTGACCTGAACCATGATTTTGTGCAGGTGGCTCACCGTTATCCCATGCTTTCGCTGTCCAATACCTATAATCAGCAGGAGGTGGCAGCATTCTATGAACGGGTGTCCGAAGGTCTTCAGGGCGAGCCTTTTGAAATTTGCTGTGAACTGAAGTACGACGGTCTTTCCATCTCGTTGATTTATGAAAACGGACGACTGGTGCGTGCCGTGACCCGTGGTGACGGTGTGCAGGGTGATGACGTGACTGATAACGTGCGTACTATCCGTTGTATTCCTTTGCAGCTGCAGCCCGGAGATTATCCCGAGTCCTTTGAGATCCGTGGTGAGATTCTGATGCCGTGGAGTAGTTTTGAAACTCTGAATCAGGAGCGTGAGGCCCGTGAGGAGCCGCTTTTCGCCAATCCGAGAAATGCGGCTTCGGGTACTTTGAAAAGCAAGAATTCTGCTACTGTGGCCCAGCGAAAGCTAGATTGTTTCCTATATTATCTGTTGGGCGAGGATATCCCTTCCGACAGTCATTATGCGAATCTGGAACTGGCCCGTTCATGGGGATTCAAGGTATCGGATGCCGTACGTAAGGTTTCTACACTTCAGGAAATCTATGACTTTATTGATTATTGGGATGTGGAACGCAAGAATCTGCCGGTGGCAACCGACGGTATTGTCCTCAAGGTGGACTCCCTGCGCCAGCAGCGAACCTTGGGTTATACAGCCAAAAGTCCTCGTTGGGCCATTGCCTATAAGTTTCAGGCCGAGCGTGCTTACACCCGTTTGAACGCGGTAACCTTCCAGGTGGGCCGTACGGGAGCGGTCACTCCGGTAGCCAATATGGACCCGGTGCAGCTGGCCGGTACGGTGGTGAAGCGTGCTACGCTACATAATGCCGATATTATCAAACAGTTGGATCTGCATCTTGGGGATATGGTCTACGTGGAAAAAGGTGGAGAAATTATTCCGAAAATAGTAGGGGTGGATTATGAAGCCCGCAGTTTTATGGCTTCGCCGGAGGTGCGCTTCGTGACACATTGTCCTGAGTGCGGCACTCCGCTGGTGCGTTATGAGGGCGAAGCGGCATGGTATTGTCCGAATCAGACTTCCTGTCCTCCACAGATCAAAGGACGGATTGAGCATTTTATCAGCCGAAAGGCCATGAATATCGACAGTCTGGGCCCCGAAACCATCGAGGAATACTATGAGCGCGGTCTGATTCACGATGTAGCCGATCTCTATGATCTGAAAGTGGAGCAGATTAACGGAGAAGACGGCAGGCGTGAAAAGTCAGCCCGAAAGATCATCCGCTCGATACAGGATTCGGCTTCGGTACCGTTCGAACGAGTGGTTTTTGCCTTGGGTATCCGCTTTGTGGGCGAGATTGCCGCCAAGACCTTGGCCCGCAACTTCAAGTCGATGGATAATCTGGCATCCGCTACATTCGATGACCTGATGAAGGTGAACGGAGTAGGGCAGGTAATTGCCCAAAGTGTGGTGTCTTTCTTTGCTGATGAGAAAAACCGTCAGTTGATTGAGCGCTTGCGTGCTCATGGTGTGCAGATGGCCTTGAGCGAGGAAGAACTGACGGCCCATTCCGATACGTTGGCCGGAAAGAGCATCGTAATCAGCGGAGTATTTACGCATCATTCACGCGATGAATACAAGGCTATGATCGAACGCCACGGCGGAAAGAATGTGGGAAGCATCTCGGCCAAGACTTCTTTTGTGCTGGCCGGTGCAAACATGGGACCAGCCAAACTGGAGAAGGCTCAGAAGTTGGGTGTCCGGATCATGAATGAAGACGAATTTCTTCAGTTAATAGAATCTTAAAAGAGTTGTTATAGTCGGAATTAATTATTATTTTTGCCGTTGCAACAGAATATAATCACATTTATATATGATACAGAATAAATTTAAGGGGTTAGGTATTGCTCTGATAACTCCGTTCAAAGCAGATGGAAGTATAGATTATGATGCACTCTTACGTCTTGTTGAATATCAGATAAAAAATGGAGCGGACTTCTTGTGCATCATGGGAACAACCGCCGAGACTCCTTGTCTGTCATTAGAGGAAAAGACCCAGTTGAAGAAACTCCTTGTGGAGCGTGTAGCCGGCAGAGTACCCCTGCTGATGGGATGCGGTGGAAATAACACTGCTGCAGTAGTTCACGATTTGAAAACAGGCGACTGGCAGGGTATTGACGGTATTCTTTCCGTTTGTCCTTACTATAACAAACCTTCTCAGGAAGGCTTGTATCAGCATTTCAAGGCTATAGCCGAAGCTTCTCCGGTTCCGGTGGTGCTGTATAACGTACCGGGCCGTACGGGAGTGAATATGACAGCAGAAACCACCTTGCGCCTGGCCCGTGATTTCCAGAATATTGTAGCCATTAAGGAAGCCAGCGGTGACATCACCCAGATGGATGACATTATCAAGAACAAACCGCCTCACTTTGACGTGATTTCCGGCGACGATGGAATTACTTTCCCGCTGATTACCTTGGGAGCCGTAGGTGTGATTTCCGTAATCGGTAACGCGCTTCCTGCCGAGTTCAGCCGCATGGTGCGTCTTGCCTTGAACGGTGATTATGAGAGTGCCCGCAACATCCACCATAAGTTTGCCGAGCTTTTCAAACTTCTGTTTGTAGATGGAAATCCGGCCGGAGTGAAAGCCATGTTGCATGCTATGGGTATGATAGAGAATCAGTTGCGTTTGCCTTTGGTGCCGACGCGTCTGACTACAATGGAAAAGATCAGCGCTATCCTGAAAGAGTTGGATATCCGCATCTGATTTTCTTTTCATAGAATTATAGAGAACAGAAATAACGCATGAAGGGATTGTGTCGTAAGGGGGCACAATCCCTTCATGCGTTTTGAATCAGAATGCCGTCTGAAAGCGTTTTGCAAGTCTGGATTCAATATGTTTGATTTAAGTGGTTATGTCTTTGGAAAAAATGATGCCGATCTTTCGGGATTTTTCTCTAGGTCAAATTTTCTAAAGAGCGGTATCCTTTTCAGGACATTGCTTGAATGTATTTTCCTCTTCTCTGATTGATGATAGAAGAGATTTCTATCTGTTTCGGATGAATAAAAGAAAAGCCATAACAACCTCCGCAAAAGAGATTGTTATGGCTTTTCTTTTTATGAATATAGAGTATTCTGTCTTTTTTAGCGTTCGTTGATTGGAGTATAAGGCATTTCGTCGATGACATTCTTGTAGGCCGGACGGATAATTCTACGACCTTCGAAATTCAACTCCTCGATGCGGTGAGCGGTCCATCCCACAATACGTGCCATGGCAAAGAGTGGGGTGTAGATTTCCTGTGGCAGACCGATCAGGTCGTATACAAAGCCGGAATAGAGATCTACGTTGGCGCAAACGCTCTTCTTGCCGCCCTTAACCTTCTTGAAGCACTTGATGGCGCGTTCTTCGATCAGTTCCAAGAAGGCAAATTCCTTTTCGCGTCCCTTTTCGGCTACCAGCTCGCGCGCCAGCTCCTTCAGCAACACGGCTCTCGGGTCGGAAATGGTATATACGGCATGGCCGATACCATAAATCAGTCCGCTGTGGTCGTATGCCTCGCCGTGGAGCATGCGGGTCAGATAAGTGTCCACCTCGTCCACATTGGTCCAGTCGGAGATGTTCTCCTTCAGGTGTTCAAACATATCGCTCACCTTGATGTTCGCACCACCGTGCAACGGGCCTTTCAGAGAACCGATACCGGCTGCGATGCTGGAATAAGTATCTGTACGGGTAGAGCTGGTCACACGAACGGTGAAGGTAGAGTTGTTACCACCACCGTGCTCGGCGTGAAGCACCAGCAGCAAATCCAGCGTACGGGCCTCCAGTGGTGTGAAGTCCTTCTTCAGCATATACAGGAAGTTCTCGGCCAGTCCGTAGTGTTCTTTCGGCAGACGGATGTGCAGAGAGCGTCCGCGGGTGCTGTGACGGTAGATGTTGTACGCATAGGCAATTACCGTCGGGAAACGTGAAATCAACTCGATAGACTGACGCATCAGGTTATCGCGTGAGATATCGTCCGGGTTCGGATCGAAAGTATACATCTCGAGCACACTTCTGGCCAGAATGTTCATGATGTTCTGGCCCTCCAGATCGATAATATTCATGGTCGTCTTCTTGTCGAGCGGCATATTATCGCTGATCAGCTCCTTGAAGGCTGCCAACTGCTCGTTGTCGGGCAGTTCGCCGGAGAGCAACAGATAGGCCACCTCCTCGAATCCGAATCGTTTTTCACGGAGCAGACCGTGTGCGATATCGTCCAGGTCATATCCGCGATAGAACAGTTTTCCCGGGATCGGTTTCAGACCGCCTTCTTCGGTACGCTCGTAACCCACTACATTACCGATCTTCGTCAGTCCCACGAGTACACCCGTGCCATCCTCGTTACGCAGTCCGCGCTTTACGTTGAACTTGGTAAAGAGTCCGTTGTCGATTCTCGACGCTTGTTTGGCACATTCTGAGAGCTTGTAAACGATATATTCTTTTTTCATATTATCAATCTGAATTTAAAGTGAATGAATTAAAGTAGAGACACAATCTTGTCTCCGAACTCCTGTGTAGAGAGTGATTTTCCGTTAGGCATGAAGCGGGCCAGATCGTGAGTGGCTTCTCCGCTTTCGAAGGCCTTTTCCAGAGCATCGGTAATCAGGTCGGCGGCTTCGTTCCAGCCCATGTACTGAAGCATCATCACGGATGACAGCAACAGAGAGCAGGGGTTTACGATGTTCTTTCCGGCAATGTTCGGAGCGGTGCCGTGGGTCGCTTCAAAAATAGCGTGACCGGTGTGGTAATTGATGTTGGCGCCTGGAGCGATACCGATACCGCCTACCATGGCTGCCAACTGGTCAGAAACATAGTCTCCGTTCAAATTTAGAGTGGCGATTACGGAGTAGGTTTCCGGAATCAGCAGTGTATTCTGCAGGAATGCGTCGGCAATGCAGTCCTTAATGATGACTTTACCTTGCTTTTGTGCCTCTTTCAGAGCGGCTTTGGCCGCTTCTTCGCCTTCGCTCTTCTTCAGGGCGTCAAACTGGTTCATAGTGAAGGTTTGTGTGCCAAACTCCTGTTCTGCTACCTCATAACCCCATTTCTTGAAGCCACCTTCTGTAAATTTCATGATGTTTCCTTTATGTACCAGAGTGACAGAAGGTAATTTATTGGTCAGCGCATATTCTATGGCGGCACGCACCAAACGCTTGGTTCCTTCTACAGAAACCGGTTTCACACCGAAAGAAGAGGTTTCCGGGAAACGTACTTTACTGACGCCCATTTCCTCTTTCAGGAAACGGTAGAACTTCTGGGCTTCGGCTGTTCCCTGCTCCCATTCGATACCGGCATAGATATCTTCCGTATTCTCGCGGAAAATGTGCATATCTACCTTCTGCGGTTCCTTTACCGGAGAAACAACGCCCTTGAACCAACGCACCGGGCGCAAACATACATACAAGTCGAGGGTTTGGCGCAAGGCTACGTTCAACGAACGGATACCTCCGCCCACGGGAGTCGTCAGCGGACCTTTGATGCCGATCAGATATTCACGGAACTGTTCCATGGTTTCTTCGGGTAGCCAGGATCCGGTCTGTTTGAAGGCCTTCTCTCCGGCCAGCACTTCCTTCCACAGAATCTTTTTGCTGTCGCCGTAGGCTTTGCTTACTGCCTGATTTACAATTTTCTGACAAACGGGAGTGATTTCTGCTCCCACTCCGTCACCTTCAATAAATGGGATGGTTACTTCATTGGGAATTACCAATTTCCCATCTTGCATGTATGCTTTGTTTTCCATTGTTCTTTTTCTGTTTTTATTTTTTAGTAAAAATATTCAGAGCAGATCCGGCTTTGAACCATTCGATCTGCAGATCGTTATAAGTATGTGTCGCTTCGAAACATTCCTTGCTGCCGTCCGGATGGGTTACTTCTACGGTGAGATTTTGTCCCGGGCGAATATTTTCAATATTCAGAATAGAAAGCTTGTCCTGTTCACCCACCTTATCATAATCCGCCTTGTCGGCAAAGGTCAATGCCAGCATACCCTGTTTTTTCAGGTTGGTTTCGTGGATGCGGGCAAAACTCTTGGCCAGAATCACCTTCACATTCAGGAATCTCGGCTCCATGGCGGCATGCTCACGGCTGGAACCTTCGCCATAATTCTCTTCTGCTACGACAATCGAAGAAATGCCTTTTTCCTTATATTGCTTGGCTACAGCCGATACAGCTTCGTAAGCGCCTGTCAGACTGTTGCGTACGGCATTGGTCTTGTCGTTGAAGGCATTCACGGCTCCCATCAGCATGTTGTCGGAAATGTTTTCCAGATGTCCGCGGAACTTGAGCCACGGACCAGCCATGGAAATATGATCGGTAGTACATTTGCCTTTGGTCTTGATTAGCAGTGGCATATCCTGGAAATCAGCAGCGTTGAATGGAGCAAACGGTTGCAACTTTTGCAGACGGTTGGAGTCGGCGCTGATGCTTACGGTGATGTTGCTGCCATCTTCTGCCGGAGCTACATAGCCATTGTCCTCAACGGTAAATCCGTTTTTAGGAAGAGTGTCTCCAGTAGGAGGATCCAGCTTGACCGCTTCTCCGTTTTCGTTGATCAATGTGTCTGTCAGCGGATTGAAGGTCAGATCGCCCGCAATAGTCATGGCCATGGCCATTTCCGGAGATGCCACGAAGGCATGTGTATTCGGGTTACCGTCAGCTCTCTTGGCGAAGTTACGGTTGAATGAAGTTACGATGGAGTTCGGACGGGTAGGGTCATCGGTTTCGCGTTTCCACTGTCCGATGCATGGACCGCAGGCATTGGTCATAATCACAGCGCCCATGCTTTCGAAATCGGCAATCATACCGTCACGTTCAGCGGTGCAACGAATCAGTTCCGATCCCGGATTGATGATAAGCGGTGCGGCTGCCTTAAGTTTCTTGGCGGCTACCTGACGTGCCAACGAAGCAGCACGGCTCAGATCCTGATAAGAAGAATTGGTGCACGAACCGATCAGTCCCACTTCCATCTTCTGAGGATAACCGTTCTGCTTTACCTTTTCCGCAAACTCGGAAATCGGGCAGGCGGCATCCGGAGTGAACGGACCGTTCAAATAAGGCTCCAATGCAGAGAGATCTATTTCAATGATGCGGTCGTAATAGGCATCCGGATTGGCTGTTACCTCTTCGTCGGCCTTCAGTTCGGCTTTTACCTGATCGGCCAGCTCGGCAATTTCTGCTCTTCCGGTAGCTTTCAGATAGGTTGCCATTTCTTCGTCGTAAGGGAAGAGGGAAGTGGTAGCGCCCACCTCGGCACCCATATTACATATTGTAGCCTTTCCTGTGGCCGACAGGGTTTCGGTACCCGGACCGAAATATTCGATAATGGCATTGGTTCCTCCCTTTACGGTAAGGATACCGGCCAGTTTCAGAATCACATCCTTAGGAGCAGCCCATCCGTTCAGTTTCCCGGTAAGCTTCACACCGATGAGTTTCGGCATTTTCAGTTCCCATTCCATTCCTGTCATTACATCTACGGCGTCGGCTCCACCTACACCGATGGCAATCATGCCCAAGCCACCGGCATTCGGGGTATGAGAGTCTGTTCCCACCATCATGCCGCCAGGAAAGGCGTAATTCTCCAGAATCACCTGATGAATGATTCCGGCACCCGGTTTCCAGAAACCAATACCGTATTTTGCGGCGACGCTACCCAGAAAATCATATACTTCTTTATTGGTACAGCATGCTGCCGGCAAATCGGTTGCCGTTCCTTTGCAGGCCTGAATCAGATGGTCGCAGTGTACGGTGCTAGGCACAGCTACACGCTCTTTTCCGGCATTCATAAACTGGAGTAGGGCCATCTGTGCGGTAGCGTCCTGCATGGCTACACGGTTCGGACGGAAGTTTACATAATCTTCGCCTCGCTTGAAAGCCTGCATCTGTTCGGGATTATATAGATGTGCATAAAGAATCTTTTCGGCCAAAGTCATCGGTCGGTTCAGATTCTTTTTCGCGTTTTTCACTTCGCTGTCATAGGTTGCGTAAAAGCTGCGCAACATGCTTAAATCGTATATCATTATTCTTACTTATTAATGTAATAACAGAAAATTAATTATCATTGCGTCGGTAAAGATAGAGAAAAGCTATTAAAATAACAATATTTATGCAGAAAATGTGTGCAAATTAATAATTATGCATTAAAGTACGGATGCTATTCTTTTTAAAGCTTCGTGGCTTTCTTCCTGACTGCAGAATGCGGCCAGTCGGACAAAACCTTCTCCTCCGGGGCCAAATCCTATTCCCGGTGTCACAATGACATTGGCTTCATAAAGCATGCGTTCAAAGAATTTCCAGGAACTTTCACCGTTCGGAGTCTTTACCCAGATATATGGAGAGTTTTCTCCGCCCCAGGATTTGAGGCCCATTTCTGTGATCGCTTTTCTCATGCTTGTGGCATTTTGCAGGTAGTAATTCATATTTTCGTTGATGGCTGCAATACCTTCCGGAGTGTAGATGGCTTCAGCTCCACGTTGTGCGATATAAGAAGTACCGTTGAATTTGGTGCTTTGCCGGCGCAGCCACAACTGGTTCAACGAGATGGCTTCACCTTCCAGGGTGCTTGCAGTGAGTTCTTTGGGGATAACTGTATATCCGCAGCGGACTCCCGTAAATCCTGCTGTTTTTGAGAAACTGCGAAATTCTATGGCGCATTTTTTAGCTCCTCGGATTTCATAAATGGAGTGGGGCACGTCGTTGCTTTGGATAAAGCGCTCATAGGCCGCATCAAAGAGGATCAGAGTATCATTTTTCAGGGCGTAATCCACCCACTTCTTTAATTCGGCTTTTGTGAGTGTGGTTCCCGTCGGGTTGTTGGGCAGACAAAGATAGAGAATATCCACCCTTTCTTTCGGAGGTCTGGGTTTGAAATCAGTCTCTTCCGTACAGGGAAGATAGTTTACGTTACTCCAGGTTCCGTTTTCAGGCTCATAAATACCGGCCCGTCCCCACATGACATTGCTGTCGATATATACCGGATATGTAGGTGTTGCCACGCCAATATTATTGTCGTGTCGTAAAATGTCTACAATACCTCCGGTGTCGCCTTTGGCACCGTCATTGATAAAAATCTCAGAAGGAGAAAGACTAATGCCACGGCTGGCATATTCATGTTTTAGAATAGCGTCAATCAGAAAGTCATAGCCTTGTTCCGGACCATAACCTCGAAATGTTTTTTGGTCTGTCAGTTCCATTGCAGCCCGACACATGGCTTCAGCGCATACTTTAGGCATTGGTCGGGTTACATCGCCAATACCGATTCGGAGCAAATTGGCTTTAGGATGAGTCACACGAAATGAATTGATTCTTTTGGCCATGTCTGAAAAGAAATAGCTATTGGGAAATTTCAGAAAATGTTCGTTAACCAGTGCCATATTGTATATTCTTTTAAAATTTTGTTTGTGTTTTAATTACTGCAAAAATAAAGTAAATTAAATGGAGATACAAGTTATTCGTTTTTCTTTTTCAGTATCCGATATCATAAAAAAAACTTTTTGGCATAGAAAAGTGCGTAGAATATTTGTAGATTCAAAAAAAAGTCGTACCTTTGCATCGCTTTCGAAAACAAAGCCTTCTTACAAAGAAGTTTGGAAAGGTGGTAGAGTGGTCGATTACAGCGGTCTTGAAAACCGCCGTGCTGAGAGGCACCGGGGGTTCGAATCCCTCCCTTTCCGCAAGGAAAGTGAAAAGGTTCTGCAAAACTTTTTGCAGAACCTTTTTTGTTGATAATCATTCAAATGACTTCAGGAAATCGAGTAGGAAGAAAACTACTTCGTTTTCCTCCTACTCGATTATTTAGAATATGATTCTCTTTGGTTGGTTTCTATGAATAAGAGAAATTAAATAATATACTATTTACAAGTATCTTATTCTGTTTTTGGGGCTTCTGAGATTTTGTATTTTTTATGCCTTTGTAGATAGTGTGTAAATACTTTATTCTCAGTGCCTGAAATATATTAAACCCAAAGAAAATATTCTTTAATTAAAAAGAAATTTACTCTTCAATTTTTGCAATCTGCAGATTAAGCTCATCAAGCTGCTTTTGGTCGATGCATGATGGAGCGTCAAGCATAACATCACGGCCGCTGTTGTTCTTAGGGAAGGCAATGCAGTCGCGGATGGTATCCAGACCGGCGAACAGGCTTACCCAACGGTCCAAACCATAAGCCAATCCTCCGTGAGGAGGTGCACCGTATTTGAAGGCATTCATCAGGAAGCCAAACTGTTCCTGAGCCTTTTCTTTGGTAAAGCCAAGGATCTGGAACATCTTGTCCTGCAATTCCGGGTCGAAGATACGGATAGAACCGCCACCGACTTCCACACCATTACATACCATGTCGTATGCATCGGCACGAACCTGTTCCGGATGAGTATCGAGCAAAGGAATATCCTCGTCCTTCGGGTGAGTAAATGGATGGTGCATCGCCATGAGACGACCTTCTTCCTCGCTCCATTCGAACATCGGGAAGTCTACCACCCACAGCAAAGAGAACTTGTTCTTGTCGCGCAGGCCCAGACGGTTACCCATTTCCAGACGCAATTCGCACAACTGCTTGCGGGTCTTCATCGCGTCGTCGCCGCTCATGATCAGGATCAGGTCGCCTGGCTTGGCCTGCATGGCTTCTTTCAGGTTCTGAAGTACTTCCTGTGAATAGAACTTGTCTACGCTGCTCTTGACGCTACCGTCTTCCTGTACTCGGGCATATACCAAACCTTTAGCACCGATCTGGCTGCGTTTTACAAAGTCTGTGAGCTGATCCAACTGCTTGCGGGTATATGAAGCGCAACCTTCGGCACAGATACCACCGATATAAGTAGCGTCGTTGAATACGCTGAACTCACCGGTACCTTTAAGTACGTCCATCAGTTCAACGAACTGCATGCCGAAACGGGTATCCGGTTTGTCGCTACCATACAGACGCATGGCTTCACTCCAAGGCATACGAGGGAATGCTTCGGTAAGTTCCACACCTCTCAATTCCTTGAACAAATGTTTTGCCATGCCTTCAAAGGTGCTGATGACGTCTTCCTGATCCACGAAACTCATTTCGCAGTCAATCTGAGTAAACTCAGGCTGACGGTCGGCACGCAAGTCCTCGTCACGGAAACATTTTACGATTTGGAAATAGCGGTCCATACCAGCCACCATCAGTAACTGTTTCAGAGTCTGAGGGCTCTGTGGGAGCGCATAGAACTGACCCGGATTCATACGAGAAGGTACCACGAAGTCGCGGGCGCCTTCCGGGGTGGATCCGATAAGCATCGGAGTTTCGATTTCAAGGAATCCCTTGCTGTCCAGATAGCGGCGTACTTCCATAGTCATGCGGTGACGCAATTCGATGTTCTGTCGCACTGTGGCACGGCGTAGATCCAGATAACGGTATTTCATGCGAATGTCATCGCCACCGTCAGTATTGTCTTCAATTGTGAAAGGAGGAGTAAGTGACGTGTTCAGTATATTCAATTCTGAGGCGATGATTTCAATCTCGCCGGTAGGCAAGTTCTTGTTCTTGCTTTCGCGCTCGCTGACCGTACCGATTACCTGAATGACAAACTCACGGCCCAATTTGTTGGCCTTCTCGCACAGGTCGGCATTGATCTCCTCATTGAACACCAGCTGAGTGATTCCGTAACGGTCTCTCAAGTCTACAAAAGTCATACCGCCCATTTTGCGTGTGCGCTGTACCCATCCGGCCAGAGTTACCTGTTTGCCGGCATCTGAAAGGCGCAACTCGCCACATGTATTCGTTCTAAACATATTTCTATAAGTTTTGTATTTCTTCAATGCATGCAAAGTTAGTTCATTTTGCGCATTTAGCCAAACAGACACCTTTTTTTCTGCCCAGATTCTTTTACGCAATAAAGAAGAATGCAATTTGAAGGGTTGGTCTGTTTGTCCCGAACAGAGAAATGGACTACCTTTGCATAACTTTTATGATAAGAATACATCCAGATATAAATATATGAATATGAAGAATTGGATTAAGGAAAATGAGATATTGAATATTGCCTTGCCTTCAATTTTGTCAAATATTACGGTACCGCTTCTTTCGTTGGTTGATCTTACGATTGTTGGCCATCTGGGGGCTTCGGCGTATATTGCCGCAATAGCTGTAGGAGGAACGGTTTTCAATATGCTCTATTGGGTGTTCGCATTTTTGCGGATGGGGACAACGGGTATTACTGCCCAGTTTTATGGGGCCGGGCGGCAAGATGAAGTGATGGCTACCTTGTTGCGCTCGCTTGTATTGGCGGTGACGATCAGTTTGCTGCAGCTTGTTTTGCAAGAACAGGTTCTGGATTTTGCTTTCCGTGTGATGGAAACAGGACCGGAAGTGGCTGTTTATGTGAACCAGTATTTTCATATCTGTATTTGGGGAGCTCCGGCCATGCTGATGCAGTATTGTTTCTTTGGTTGGTTTATTGCAGTACAGGAAGCCCGTTTCCCGTTATACGTATCCGTATTTCAGAATGTGGTGAACATTGTGTGCAGTGCGGTGTTTGTGTTCGGACTGCATTGGAGTGTAAGAGGAGTGGCGTTGGGAACTCTGATTGCGCAGTGGAGCAGTGTGCTTCTTTCCGTTTTATTCTTGGGATATTGGTTACGACATCATCGTGACGCACGTTTTTTTGTGTGGCACCGCTTGTCGGATGTGCGTGCCCTTTTGCGTCTCTTTGATGTAAACAAAGATATTTTTCTGCGCACTTTGTGTCTGGTCTGTGTTACCTTGTATTTTACTTCCGTAGGGACAGAGCAGGGCGAGGTAGTGCTTTCGGCCAATGTTTTTCTGATGCAGTTCTTTACTTTTTATTCTTACTTTATGGATGGTTTTGCCTATGCCGGGGAGTCCCTTACCGGGAAATATTATGGCGCCCGGCAGATAGATCATCTCCGAAGCGTATTCAGGCAACTGTTTCGTTGGGGTGGGAGTATCGCCCTGGTGTTTACTGTGCTGTATGCAGCCGGAGGACGTTTGGCTTTGGGGTGGTTGACAGACAATGCGGAGGTGGTTGATACGGCGGCACATTATCTGGTGTGGGTGCTTCTGATACCGTTTGTGTCGGTTTCTGCTTTCTTGTGGGATGGTATTTTTATTGGTCTGACAGCGACCAGACAGATGCTTCTGTCTATGTTTATAGCCGGATGTCTGTTCTTTCTGATTCTTTTTTCGGTTCCTTTGGCGGATCGCAATCATACACTTTGGCTGGCATTTCTAGTGTATCTTTTTTCGCGTGGCATGGTGCAGAGCTTTTTATATCGCAAGAAAATCCGTCATCGGCTTGCTGTATGGAAAAGATAATTTTCTATCTTTGCGTGTAGAACCATTAAAAATGAAATAAAAATGAATTATACAGGAATTGTTTTTGGCCTGCTGACTTTTCTGGTAATTGGACTTTTCCATCCCCTGGTCATCAAGGCGGAATATTATATGGGTAAAAAAAGTTGGTGGCTGTTTTTATTATTGGGAATTGTAACTTTGGGATTCTCTCTTTATGCGGAAAATGAATATTTGTCCATTTTGCTGGGTGTTGTGTCCTTTTCATCCTTTTGGTCTATCCTTGAGGTATTTGAACAGTTCAAAAGAGTGCAGAAAGGCTGGTTTCCGATGAATCCTAAACGAAAAAATGAGTACGAGAAATAAAAAAAACGGCAAAAATGTTTGGTTGTTTCGTTTAAAAGCACTACCTTTGCATCGCTTTTGAGAAAGACGGGGTGTAGCGCAGTCCGGTTAGCGCACCTGCTTTGGGAGCAGGGGGTCCCAGGTTCGAATCCTGGTACCCCGACACAGAAGACAAAAACAAGCATATAAATCAAATCTTTTTCGGGGTGTAGCGCAGTCCGGTTAGCGCACCTGCTTTGGGAGCAGGGGGTCCCAGG
>OKWR01000433.1_pt1 | contig 46771 bp, 45 predicted proteins | sample 1607101 | NCBI WGS metagenome assembly OKWR01 (sample SAMN04414076, study PRJEB24778) | human gut metagenome | material: faecal | host: Homo sapiens
CGCGGAACTCGCCTCTGGGCGCATTCTCCCGCTGGGGCTTGGGCTCCAGGCGCTTGATGGACAGGTTGATCTTGCCATTGTCCAGGCCAATGACCATCACCTTCACATCCTGGCCCTCGGTCAGGTGTTGGTGGATATCGCTGACGTAGGCATTGGCAACCTCTGAGATATGTACCATACCGGTTTTATTCTCCGGCAGGGCAATGAACGCGCCAAAATTGGTGATGGACTTGACTTTTCCCTCTAAAACGGCTCCGACGGTTAACTCCATAAATGCTATGTTTCCTCCAAAATTATTTCAGGTGCGGCGCTGCGCACCCAGTTTTCAATTTCCGCTGCCGGGCTGAATGATAACCGCGTCGGGGTCCACCAGTCCCAGCTCCTCCGAGGCAATGGCGCGGACGGCCTCGTCCGATTCCATGTCGGCCAAGCGCTCCTGGAGCTGCCGATTCTGCCCTGCTGTCTGGGCGGCCAGACTCCGGGTGTCTGCAATCTGAGACTGCACGCTGAGCCTGACCCAGCTGAGCGCTGCCAAGGCCAGCATGGAAAACACCACCAGGCTGAGGATCAATATTTTCAGCAGCGTTGAGGAACGATTCCACACAATCCTTGTTCTGCCGATTTTTACGGACGACTCCTGCATTTGGTTTCCCTCCCCGGTTCAGCGGATTCTTCCGTCCTATTGTAACCCATTTTCCGGCAGATGCAAACACATTTTTTGCGATTTTAAAAATTTTTTTCGGGACAGACAAAAATACACCGGCCATGGCCTTCAGAAGAGACCAAAACCCATAAAACACCGGCTGCAGCACCGCACCCAGGCTTTTATCCGCAGCCCAAAAGCCGGGAAGCATCACTGCGGCGCAGCCAAGCCGCAGGTCTCCGCCGCAAACGCCAAAATTCAGCCAGCAGAGCCCCAGCCCCGTCATCAGCACAAACAGCGGGTCCCCTCGCTTCCCCAGGGGCCGCAGGAAGCCCCACAGCAGCCCCAGAGCCGCACCTAAGAGAAAGGCCGCGCCAAGCATCGTCCCCATTAACCCAGCAGTCTTTGCAGGAAGGAGCCGCTCTGCCGGGGGGCCTCGTAGCTCAATGCGCTGATCGTGCCCTCCACCGTTACCCTTCCCCCTTCCACGGACAGCTCTTTCAACTGCAGCTGCTCCCCCTGGACCGTCAGCGTCCCCATATCCGTCTGCAAGACCACCGCGTCCTCGTCAAACCGGACCACCTCCGTGACACCCGTAACACTGAGGCTCTTCCGCTCGGTCAGCCGCAGGCTGTGGCTCTCCTGAACCAATCCGCCACCCCCTTTTGGAAGCAGTATATGCCCCCGCCGGGCCTAAAAAGAACCGGCAGGGGCATTGAAAAAGGGACAGCCGCTGTGCTATCATATAAATAGAAAACCAACGCTAGGAGGTTTCCCATGACGCTTGCTCAGATGCGCTATTACAGCGCCGTATGCCAGACCATGAATATTACCAAGGCCGCCCAGATGCTGCATATCTCCCAGCCTACGCTTTCGGCTGCAATCCATGCCATTGAGGCGGAGTGCGGTGTGGAGCTGTTCCACCACAAGGCCAATTCCCTATCCATTACCGACGAGGGCCTGGTGCTGCTGGATGAGATCACGCCCATTCTAAAAAGCAATGAGCACCTGGACAAGCTGATCTCACAGCAAATGCTGGACCGCAACTATGTGCGCCTCAGCTTTTCCACCATTACAGGGGCGGACGTATGTCCACAGCTTTGCAGGACCTACCGGGAGCGCTACCCGGACACCCAGGTGATCATCACCGAAGGCAATACGGAAAAGCACTATGAGGACCTGGAAAGCGGCAACGTGGATATGATTCTGACCAGCCGCTCCCGAAAAATCTCCGAGGAAGACTGGCAGGAGCACTACAGCCATATCAAAATCCAGCACCGGTCCCAGCTGATGTTCTGCGTGGGCCGAAACAGCCCTCTGGCCGAAAAAGACTTCGTCACCTGGGAGGACATTGCCCAGCAGCCGCTGATTCTGCTGGATGACCCTTTTTCCGTAGGAAAGAACATTGAGCAGGACTTCCTGAATCAGGGTCTTTCCCTTCGCTATGCGGTGCAGCACACCGCCCAGCTGTTTACGGTGGAGCGTTTTATTGAAGCCAATGCCGCCTGCGGCTTCCTGCCCAGAAGCGCCGCACTGGTCAATCCGGATATTGTTGCCATAGAAACGCCCTATCGCCGGGGTGACACCGTGTATCTCACCTGGCTGCGGAACAAGATGCAGTTTTCCGCGGTAAAGCGGTTTATCCGGGTCGCCCGGGAGCTGTATCCGCAGGTTTGAATGCCTTCCGTGCGCAAAATGCCGCAGCCGTTTTCGTGACGGCTGCGGCATTCTTTTTCGCTTTTATACCAGCGGGAAGACCAGAGGAATATAGATGCAGAAGATGATGAAGCGGACAATGGCGAGGGGCAGGCCCATCTTGAAGTGATCCTTCATGCTGTAGCCGCCAGCCTCAGAGCCCATGGTCATGGCAGGAGCAGCCATGGGAGCCAGGTAGCAGTTGCTGGCGCCTTCCGTGGTGGCCAGCATCAGGGCAGTGGCATCATAGCCATTCTGCACGCAGATCAGGGCTGCCAGGGTCTTGAAGGCATTGGTAACGGCGGAGTTGGTGATGAACTGGGTCAGAACCATGCAAACCAGATACATGCAGATCATGATCAGGACGGGGGACATACCGTTGGTCAGGCTGTTGAAGGCATCTGCCAGCAGCACATCGGCACCGGTGGTCTTCAGGGCAGTAGCCAGAGGCAGGGTGCCTACGGTGATGAAGATAACGGGGTTACCCATAGCACCGATGGCTTCCTTGTCGGTCAGCACACCGGAGAGGACCAGAACCATGGCACCGATCAGAGAGGGATACCAAGTGCTCACCTTGGTAAGAGCACAGACGATGATGCCGATAACGGTCAGTGCGAAGACGGCGATGGTGAGCTTCTCCTGCCCGGCAGTGAGCTTGGAGGCGCGCTTCTGCCGGTTGGCGGCAGCGGCGGCATCTGCCTTCTCCTGGTCGGCCAGAGTGGGGATGTTGCCATAGTCAGGAGCCATCTTCACGGTCAGCAGAATGACCATGGGGATAAGGAACACAATCACAGGAATCTTGGAAATGAAGGTGGTAAAGTAGGTCCACTGGCCTACACCGCCCAGGTTCTCAACAATGGTATTGTTGGCGATGTAGCCGCCGGCATTGCCGCCGGTGGGCAGCCAGCCCACCCAGATCTGGGCCAGAGCAGCGCAGGGGTACATGAACTTGGACAGGGGGCGCTTCTGCTCTGCGCAGACGGAGGTGATCAGGGGGATCATAATGGCCATGGTTGCGGTTCCATTGGTAAAGCAGCCCAAAAACAGGATGGGGACCGTCAGGCCCAGCATGATCTTCACATCGGAAGAGCCCGGCTTGATCAGCGTGGTGCTCATCCGGGACAGCAGACTGGTCTTGCTGATGGCCTGTCCTACAACAAACATGGAGGCCATCATGACCACAGAGCTGTTGGTCAGGCCGCCCCAGGCTTCCTTAAAGGACAAAACGCCGGTGATTTCCAGAATGATGGGAATGCAGAGTGCTGCAACATGAATTTTAACCTTTCCGGAGAGGATCAGTCCTACAAACACGATAAAGGTAAACAAAACAATGCCAATTTGCGGTGTCATAGCTTTTTTCCTTTCTCTGTCTAAACTTTTTATCTGTCAACAATCGAGCCGTCGGCGTGGAGATTGATCCCGCCGTAAGCGCCCTTGAAGGGGAAAACCTTGTCGATGTCGTCGATAAGCTCAATGCCCAGGCCGGGCTTCTCGGGCAGGATGATGTAGCCGTTTTCCACATGGAAGGGCTCCTTCATCTCTCTGTCCAGACGGCACTTGCCGTTCATGGCAGGGTACTCCTGTACCTCAAAGTTGGGGATCACCGCGTCCAGCTGCAGGCAGGCTGCAGTGGAGATGGGTCCCAGGGGGTTGTGGGGAATGACGTAAATGCCCTTGACCTCGGCCTCGGCGGCAATCTTCTTACCGGCGGTCAGGCCGCCGCAGACGCACATATCCGGGCGGATGTAGCGCACATCCGTATGGCTCATGAGCGAGTCGAATTCTGCCGGGTTGATGAACCGCTCACCGGTCGCCACCGGCACAACGCAGTTCCGAATCACCGTAGCCATGGCCTCCTGGTTATCGGGAATGGGGTCCTCATAGAAATAGGGGTTGTACTTTTCCAGTGCCCGGCCCAGCTCAATGGCCTCGGCGGGACGAAGGCCCCGGTGGTTCTCAATGGCCACATCCATATTGTCGCCTACAGCTTCCCGGACCTTGCGCATGGTATCCTCCACCCGGCGGACCAGAGCGGAGAAATTCTCGCCGCAGCGGCCGTCTGCATCCTTGGGGTGGCCGATGGAGAAGCGGATGGCGTTGTAGCCCTGCTCCTTCAGGCCCCGGGCTGCCTCGGCAATTTCATCGCCGTTTCTGCCCCGGGCGTTGACGTAAATACGGATCTTTTCCCGGGTTTTTCCACCCAGCAGCTGATAGCAGGGGACACCAAAATACTTGCCCTTCAAATCCCACAGGGCAATATCAATTCCGGACAGGGCTGCCTGGGTGATGGAGCCGCGGAAATGCAGGTTCCGGGCCAGGGCATTCCAGATGAACTCGGTATTCATGGGGTCCAGACCGACGATCATCTTCTCCATCTGCTTAAGCACCCCGGCGGTTGCCTCCTGGTAGCCCCAGGCACCGCATTCGCCGTAGCCAACCAGGCCCTCGTCTGTGGTGAGCTTCAGGAACAGATAGCGGTCTCCCGCCAGAATCGGTTCAATGCCAGTAATTTTCATATTCATTCTCCTTCTCTTGCGGCCCATGCACGTCTGCCTGTGCCGAAGGGTTCTTTCGTCCGCGCGACCTTGCCTATCTTATAGCACAGGGTAAAATTTTTGTAAAACAGCTATTTACAATCTAGCATAGGTAAAAACGATGCTGACGATTTTCCCTACGAAAAATTGGGGAATTCGTCCAAAAAACACGCTGTACAATTATCCGGGCAGAATCGGCAGAATCGTTGACAGGCCGGGCAAAACGGGGTAAAATATTTCTAGAAACGGAAAGGTGTGAGCGCTATGAAAAAGAAAAACATGCAGTCCATGGTGCGGTTGATGCTGACGCCGGTGCTGATGGTGATCTTGGGCATTGTTCTGGTGGTACGGCCGGACTCTGCCTCGGCTCTTGTGGGCAAGGTCCTGGGCTGGATCCTGCTGCTGATTGGCATCGGTCTGCTGATTGAGTCCATTGCCGTGAAGGAGCTGACCACCAGCAGGATCCTGTTTGTGGTGGTGGCGGCTGCTCTGGGCCTGTGGCTGGTGCGCAATCCCCTGCGTCTTGCGGCTGCTCTGGGCCGGATCGCAGGCCTGCTGATCCTGGTGCGGGCGGTGCAGGACATTGTCAACGCCACCCGCTGGAAGTGCGGCATGAAGTACGCCCTGCTGTCCGCCATCATCGGCGGGCTGCTGATCGTGCTGCCCATGACCACCTCCCGGGCGGTTTGGGTCATTGTTGGCCTGCTGGTCATTGTGGTGGGTGTGCTCATGGCCATTGACCGTCTGAAGCCCGGAAAGCTCCTGGGCGACGGCGGCAACATCATCGACACCCAATGAGATACGCCTGCTGCTCTCTGGACGGGCGCGGCGGCCATGAGGCCGGTTGGGCCCTCCTGCGGCAGCTCTATCTGGAGGAGACCGGCCAGCCCCTGCCCCCTGTCCGGCTGACCAAACGGGGCAAGCCCTATTTTCCGGACAGCCCCTATCACTTCTCCATCTCCCACACCCGCCGCCATGCCGCCTGCGTTCTGGGAAAGTACCCTGTGGGCCTGGACCTGGAGGAGTTGAACCGCCCCATCCGGCTGGAAACCGCCAAAAGGGTGCTCTCCCCTGCGGAATACGCCCAATTCGAAGCCGCCCCAGACAAACGCCGGGCATTTCTGACCTTCTGGGTGCTGAAAGAGGCCCGGGTCAAGTGCGACGGTACGGGGCTGCTGGGCTTTCCCAACCGCACAGCCTTTTCCCTCCGGGACCCCCGGGTCTGGGAATGGGACGGCTGCCTGGCGGCCATGATTGTTGAGAAAGGATAGAAAAATGCTGTTTGATACTCACGCCCATATGGATGACCGGGCCTTTGATGCGGACCGGGCAGAGCTTCTGACCACGTCCCTGCCCCAGGCGGGCATTGCACTGCTGATGAACCCCGGCTGTTCCGCCGCCTCCTCCGAGGCGGCGGCGACTCTGACCCGGGAATACGACTACATCTATGCCGCCGTCGGCTCCCATCCGGACGCGGCGGACGAGGTAAACGACGCCGTGCTGGACCGCTACCGGCAGCTGTGTCGGGAAAACCCAAAAATAAAGGCCGTTGGAGAAATCGGCCTGGACTATCACTATGAGGATATTCCCAGGGACATCCAGAAAAAGGCCTTCGTGGCCCAGATGGAGCTGGCCCGGGAGCTGAAAAAGCCTGTCATCGTCCACGAGCGGGAGGCACACCAGGACGGCATGGACATCGTCACCGCCTTTCCGGAGGTGACGGGGGTGTTCCACTGCTTCTCCGGGTCTGCGGAAATGGCAAAATGGCTGGTTGCCCGGGGCTGGTACGTAGGGTTCACTGGTGTGCTGACCTTCAAAAACGCCCGCCGTGCCCTGGAAGCCGCCGCAGCAGTCCCCCGGGACCGGGTGGTCATTGAGACGGACTGCCCCTATATGTCCCCGGAGCCCTTCCGGGGCAAGCGCAACGACCCCACCCGGCTCTACCGCATGGCCGAGGCTCTGGCCAGCCTCTGGGGCATAAGCCCAGAGGAGGCCCAGGCCATTACCTTCGAAAACGGGAAACGGCTGTATGGGATTTGAAATCTATTGAAAACCTACGCAATCAATAGTATAATAGGGCACAAACCAACAACAGGAGAGAACTATGCTGAATCAATTTTCCAGATCGGAGCTGGTCTTTGGCAAGGATGCCATGGAGCGGCTGAAAAATGCCCGGGTGGCCGTGTTTGGCATCGGCGGCGTGGGAGGCTATACGGTAGAGGCTCTGGCCCGGTCCGGGGTGGGGGCGCTGGACCTTGTAGATGACGACAAGGTCTGCATTACCAACCTGAACCGGCAGATTTTAGCAACCCGCAGCACCGTTGCAAAATACAAGGTGGATGTGGCAAGGGACCGCATTCTGGACATCAATCCTAACTGCCAGGTGACTACCCATCAGACCTTTTTCATGCCGGACACCGCCGACCAGTTCGATTTTTCCCAGTACGACTATGTGGTGGATGCCATCGACACCGTCACCGGTAAGAAGGAGATCATTCTCCGGGCCCGGGCGGCGGGCGTTCCGGTGATCAGCTCCATGGGCGCGGGCAATAAGGTGGAGGCCTCTGCCTTCCGTGTTGCGGACATCTATCAGACCAAGGTGTGCCCCCTGGCCCGGGTCATGCGAAAGATCTGCCGCCAGAACGGCATTGACCACCTGAAGGTGGTCTACTCCGAGGAAATGCCAATCCGTCCACTGGAGGACATGGCAATTTCCTGCCGGGCTCACTGCGTCTGCCCTCCTGGCACGGCCCGCAAGTGTACTCAGCGCCGGGACATCCCCGGCTCCACGCCCTTCGCCGTGGCCGCCGCCGGCATGATCATCGCCGGTGAGGTAGTCAAGGATCTGACCGCCTTCGACCGGGGAGACCGGTAATCTGGACAATATGCAAAAGCACGCCCCGTCGCTTTCCATGCGTCGGGGCGTTTTCATAGAAAAAAATCCCGCCCGGGAAACCCGGGCGGGAAATCAAATTACATATCGAAGGGCTCCATGCTGAGAACGGGGTGGCCCTTTTCGGCCAGGAAGTTCATCAGCTCTTCGGGATCCTCGGTGCAGACGGTCTCATCGGCGATCATGTCGGTGAAGTTATCCACGCCGTACATCTCCTTGGCAGTGGCATCCAGGCGCTCACGGACCTGATCCTTCAGCTCCTTGGGCATCCAGACGATACGGCCGGGGCCGCCTTCGGCTGCGATGAACTTCTTGGAGGAGATGAACTGCTTGCCGTGGCCCATGAAGCCGGGGGTCTGAACGCCGCCGCCGGTCATGGAGGCCATCTCGGAGAAGGTCATGCCCAGGGGGGTCATGCCGGCGTGCTCACGGCAGGTGATGACAACACCCATGGAGACAGGCTCCACGCCGCAGATACACTCGAAGCAGCCGCAGGAGGTCATGGGATCCTGGAACAGGGAGTACAGAGTCACGTGCTCCAGAGCGCCGTGAGAGTACTTGGCAACGGCCTCATCCACATCCTCGTAACGGCCCAGGTGCTCGTCGATGCAGTGTTCCTTGGGAACGATCTGGCAGGGACCGGTGGGATCCAGCTCATTGGTGGCCTTGGCATCCAGCCAGGACACGGCACCGCACAGGCCCAGACGCTCGGGAGTGACGATGCAGACGTGGCTGGGGGAGAAAGCCTGGCACATGATGCAGGTGTAGTAAACAGGCACGGACTCGTCAGTCATGGACTTCAGACGGTCATCACGCTTGTTGAACACGGCGTTGGCGGCAGCACGCAGCTCCTTGTTCTTCTCGGCATCCACAACGATGGTGACCTGGCACTTGTCAACAACGGCTTCAAACTCGCTCTTGACCTTGGCGTAGAGAACCTCACCGATGTGACGGAACTTGAAGCCAGCCTCAAAGTCAGCCTTGCTGATACGGATACGGATCATGTCACGCTGACCGGTGTGCATGACACCCTCGATGCAGTTCAGATAGGAGTGGAACTTCCGCTCCATAACGGACTCAAAGTCAGGCTGCATGGCCTTGCCAGCCACGTCCACGGTGTAGGACATGGAGATCTTGGAACCCACGGGGATCTCGTCGATTTCCGGTCCGATGACGGTGATCTTGTGGTCCTCGATTTCGGCGGCTTCCTTGGTGTGCACCAGCTCGAAGCAGTCCACACGGGAGCCGTCAACCTCCACCTGCATATCGGGACGGCGGATGATCTCGCCCTCGAAAGCGGAAGCGAAAGATACGGGAATGTCGATGTTGGTGATCTTGATCTTGATGTCCCGGGCCTCCAGAGAGGTTGCGTTGAACTTCTCAACATCGGGCTGCACGATCAGGCTCTTGGGAACACGGAAGATGTTCTCCTGCTCGTTGGTGATAACGGGGAAGCCCAGAGCAATGGCACCGGCACCGCAGGCAACGATCACATCGTCCAGAGGAGCGAAAGCGTTGACGAAAGCGGGTACACGCTCCATGGTGTACTTCATCAGACCGGCAGCGTCACCGGGCTGGATGTTGCCAAAGATCAGAGCCGCACGGACGGCCACGGAGACAACATGGATGACAGAGGTGACATCCTTGCCCAGGGGGATGACGCGGACGTTGTCGCCGGTCTTGTACTCCTTCTCCTGGAGCTGATCGATGATGCCGCCCACCAGAGTGACCAGCATGCCCTGAGACTGATAGCTCTTGACCAGAGCCACGGCCTCGTCAGCGGTAGGAGCGGTGCCCAGGATGACGGGAACGCCGGGGATGTCGCCGGTAACCAGGGGAACACCCAGGGAACGGACCACGGCATCGGGCAGATGGCCGTAGCAGGGAGCCTCGTAGGGAGCGTCATTGCCGATGTACTTCAGAACCTCGATGAATTCTGCGCACAGAGCGGTGGCAACGCCGGACATGAAGGCATCGTTCAGGCGGTTGTTGCGGGTCATCAGGCCCTTGACAACGCCCAGGGCTTCCTTCAGCTGGCCCAGGGTCTCGACCTTGACGCCAGTGACGCCGTAGTAGCAGGGCAGAGAATATGCGGTGCCGGGGAAGGACACGGCCTGGCCCTCACCGTACTGTGCGATGGCATTGTTGACAGCTGCCTCGGTGAGGCCGTAGACAGCGTCGTTGCCGCCGAAAACTCTTTCAAATAAAGTCACGGTATTTCCTCCTAATTTTCTTCACGATCCAGAATCGCTTTGATTTTGCGGATCTCCTCAATGGCCTCGGGGCTGAAATCATAGGGAGATTTGCCCTGACGGTCCGCGTTGATGATATCCGGGTTGTAGTGAATGCAGCCCAGCAGATCCTCTGCCGGGATCGCGCTCCGGACGAAAGCCTCGTCGCTCTCGTCCCGGACTTTATTGGCAACCACCCGAACCTGCTTGACCCCCAGATCCTTGGCCAGCCGCTTCACATTGCGGTAGGTCTGGACACTGCGGGCACCCGGCTCAATGACCACGATAAACTGGTCCATATTGGAAGCGGTGCCCCGGCCCAGGTGCTCCAGACCGGCCTCCATATCCATAATGACCACATCGTCCTTGCGGAAGGTCAGGGCAGCCAGGATGGATTTGAGCATCACGTGCTCCGGACAGACGCAGCCGGAGCCGCCTACATCCACCGTACCCATGACCAGCAGCTTCACGCCGTTGATGTCCTTGGAGTATTTCTCGGGGATGTCGGCCACGTAGGGGTTCAGCTTATAGAACCGGTTGGCATCGGTAGCCCCGGTGCGCTCTTCCACCAGGGTGCGCATTTTGCTGATGGGGACGATGGCATCTACTTCTTCCTGGCTCAGGCCTAAGGCCAGGCCCAGGTTGGCATCCGGGTCTACGTCGGCGGCAAGGACAGTGCGGCCTTCGTCGGCATAGAGCCGGGCCAGGGTGGAGGCAAGGGTGGTTTTTCCGACACCGCCCTTGCCGGTGATAGCTAGTTTCATATGTTAGATGCCCAGAGCAGCGCGCTTCTCTTCGATGCGGGCAATCATCATGTCGCCCATCTTATCGATGTCCTTCTCCACGATGTACTTGGCCTCAACCCACTTGTTGATGCCGTCTTCGCCGCAGAGCAGGTCACAGATCTCGGAGGAACCGGAAACGTAGGGATCCACGCCCAGGTAGGTATCCAGGCCGGTGGAAACAACGTAGTTACCGATGGAAACGGCCTTCTCAGACATCCATTCGGGAGCGCAGCCCACAACAGGCAGCTGAGAAATGTTCAGACCGGAGTCCTTGGCCAGCTGAGAGGCCAGGAGCAGCATACGGGTGATGTCCACGCAGGAACCCATGTGCAGAACGGGAGGAATGCCAGCCAGCTCGCAAACACGCTTCAGACCCGCGCCGCAGTATTCCTTGGCCTGTACGGGATCCATGAGACCTGCCTTGGCGGCAGCCTGAGCGGAGCAGCCGGAAACGATGCAGATGATGTCGTTCTCCAGCATCTTCTTCATCAGCTCGATGTGCGCAGTGTCAGGACGGACCTTGGGGTTGTTGCAGCCAACCAGAGCCACAGCACCGCGGAGAACACCGGAGGTGATGCACTCCAGCAGGGGCTTGGTGGTGCCGAACTCGTCAACCTGGGAGTTGGCAACGCCGTCGAGAACCTTGACGATGGCTTCAAGAGAGTAGCCCACACGGGTCTTCTGAACCTGGTTGGGGATGTTTACCAGCTCGGGCTTCCGGTTCTTGAAGTTCTCAATGGCCATCTTGACGATTGCCTTGGCGTTGTCACCGGCGTTCTCGGCAGAGAACTGGATGAACTCGGAGTCGGGCATCCGGCAGATGGGAGAGGTGGTGATGAACTTGGTGTGGAAGCACTTGGAGAGGGGGCCCAGTGCGGGGAAGATGCACTGTACGTCTACGACGATGGCTTCGCAGGCGCCGGTGAGAACCACGTTCTCCTGGCTCAGGAAGTTACCGGCCATGGGGATGCCGTGACGCATGGCCACTTCGTTGGCGGTGCAGCACACGCCGGAAATGGTGATGCCCTTGGCACCAACGCTCTTGGCCAGAGCGATCATCTCAGGATCGTTGGCGTAGTAAACGATCATTTCGGACAGGCTGGGATCGTGGCCGTGAACAACGATGTTGACGTTGTCTTTCTCCATAACGCCGATGTTGGCGGTGGAGTCTACGGGCTTGGGAGTGCCGAACAGAACGTCGGAGAACTCGGTGCCCATCATGGAGCCGCCCCAGCCGTCAGACAGGCCGCAGCGCAGAGCCTGGCGAACCAGAGCTTCCGGCAGGGAGCTGTTGCCCATGTGGGTCATGTGCAGAGCGGTGGCAACTTCCCGGTCAATGGCCCGAGGTTCGATACCGGCCTCATGCCACAGCTGCTGGGTATGCTCAGGAGCGCGCTTCAGGAACTTCTGAACGCCGAAGGGCTTGCCGTATTCCATCAGGCCGATCTCAGCCATTTCGTGAGCCAGATCGTAGATGTCCTTGCCCTCGGTCTCAACGCCCCATTCCTTGGCGATGCGGATCAGCTTCTCAGGATCCTTGACCTGGTAGTTGCCGCCTTCCTTGGCCTGGTGCAGGGTATGCATGATCTCACGGCCATGGTCGGAGTGGGTGGCAGAGCCACCGGCGGTAAAGCGCAGGAAGTTACGGCCAACAATGCCGTGAACATCGCAGCCGCAGATACCGCGGGGAGCCTTGGGAGTGATGCGGCAGGGGCCCATGGAGCAGATACGGCAGCAGGTACCCTTCTCGCCGAAGCCGCAGTGGGGGGTCTGGTTTTTGACACGCTGCTGCCAGGAATCAGCGCCGACCTTCTTGCCGTTTTCCAGCAGAGAATCGGTAGCCGCTTCCATCTCTTCGACAGTGGTCAGATATGCCCAATCCTTCAATGTGATTTCCTCCTAATTAAGTAATTCTTTCCTGTTGATACACTGGTATTGCCGAACCCATACTGTATCGATAATATTCTACCAATAGAAAACAAGATTGTCAATCGGCGAATCCGCCACATTTCACATGGGATTCCCTATCCCCCCAGGGGGGTTTTTGTTCATTTTCAACGGATGTGCCCAAAAAACGAGCCCCTTCATGTTCGAAAATCTATTTTTCCACATTTTTGAGGAAAATTTAGAAATTGCAAATTTTTTTCTGTGTGCTATGATAAGCGTATTCAAGAAAGAGGAGCCTTATGTCTCATGACAGATCATTTGACCGCCCGGTACGGGCTGATTCACGGCGCTTACTGGGCGTCTTATGCGGCCATTGCCGCCTATGTAAACCTGTATCTGCTGGAAATTGGCTTTTCCAGTGGGGCCATTGGCGTTCTCATCGCCCTGGCAGGGCTTTTGTCTGCTCTTTTGCAGCCATTGGCCGCAAGCTACGCAGACCGGGAGACCAGCCCCAATTTAAAGACCATCAATCTGGCCATAGCCGCCCTTTGGATGCTTTCGGCGCTGGGGCTGCTGGTTTTCCACAAAAATAAGGTTGCCTCCCTTTTGTTCTACGGCGGCTGCCTTTCCCTGCTGCAATTGCAGACCCCTCTGGTCAACGGCCTGGGGGTCACCAGCATCAATTGCGGCTGTAAACTCAACTACGGTGTGTCCAAAAGCGTCAGCTCCGTGACCTACGCTCTGGTGTGCCTGGTGCTGGGCCGCATGACGGCAGCCCAGGGCGGGCGGCCGGTGCCCTGGGCCATTGTGCTGCTCACCGGGGTGTTCATTCTCTCCCTGGTGCTTTACCCCGCCCAGCGGGCCCCCCGGGGTGGCAGCGAAGCCAAGGGCGCAGACGGCCTGGCCTTCTTCCGGAAATATCCGCGCTTTACCGGAGTGCTTGCAGGCTGCATCCTGCTCTACATCAGCCACGTCTTTTTGAACAGCTTCACCCTCCAGATCATCCGCACCAAGGGTGGGGACAGCAGCCACATGGGCCTTTCCATGGCCATTGCCGCCCTGTCCGAAATCCCCACCATGCTGCTCTTCACACAAATGCTGCGCAAAAAGAGCAGCGGCTTCTACATCAAGCTCACAGGCTTCTTCTTCCTTCTGAAGGCCGCAGGCTCCTGGCTGGCCCCCAATGTGACGGTATACTACATCTTCCAGGCTGTCCAGATTGGTGCCTGGGCGCTGATTGCCATTGCATCTGTATATTATGTAAACGCAATCATGGAACCCCAGGACGCGGTGAAGGGTCAGGCCTATTTTACCGCCGCCTACACCCTGTCCAACGTCCTCGCTGCCCCCCTGGGCGGCCGCCTCATCGATACCCTGGGGGTTAACGCCATGCTGCTCCTTGGCACCCTCTGCGCAGCCCTGGGCACGGCGGTAAATCTGGTGTTCGCGGAGAAGACAGTGGATAAGGGAATCTAAAAGGCTTCCCATTTACTCCTTTACCGGCAGCTCTGCAGTGAAGGTAATGCGGCCGTCTGCGTAGTCGGCCCAGATTTTTCCGCCGTGGGCAGTGACGATGTTTTCGGCGATGGAGAGTCCCAGGCCGAAGCTGCCGTCCCGGCTGCGGGCGGCATCCATGCGGTAGAAGCGCTTGAAAATGTCTTTCAGCGCCGCCTTGTCCATGGGCTGCGCGTTATTGGATACGCTCAGGCGGCAGTGGTGCCGGTTTTGCCTTTCCAGGGTGAGCCGGACCGTGCCTCCCTGGGCGTATTTTTTGGCATTATCCAGCAGAATGTCCACCAGCTGTCCCAGGTGCTGCCGGCTGCCGGTGAGGGTAATGCCCGGGGTAACGGCGGATTCCAGTGTCAGCCCTGCTTCAAAAAACACAGCTTCAAAGGGCAGCAGGGCATCCTCGGTCAGCGCCGAGAAATCCACCTGCTCAAAGACCATTTTCGCCTGGCCGTTGTCAGACCGAGCCAGTTCCAGCAGGTGCTCCACCAGGCTGCGCATCTGGTGGGACATGGTGAGGATGCTGTCCACGCAGCGGCTCTGATTTTCCCCTTCGGACATCTGCAAAAGCTCTGCATTGGTCATGATGACGGTGAGGGGTGTTTTCAGCTCATGGGAGGCATCGGCTACAAATTGCCGCTGCTGATCCCAGGCCTTCTCAACCGGGCGGACCATCCACCTTGCCAGCAGCACCGCAATGCCCAGGAATACCCCCAGGCACAGCACCCCCAGAGCGGCGCAGGTTTTGGCAAGGCCCAGAAGCGTTGCCTTTTCACTGGACATATCCGCAAAGACGATGGTCTCGGACAGGGGCGAGCGGACCTTCAAAAAACGAAGATTGTACTCCGAAATGACCCCCGTATCCCCGGTTTTGGCTGTGGCAGCCTCCATAAGGGCGGTGAGGAATACCTGATCGGACAGGTCATAGTAGCCCCCCACCACGGCGGTCAGCTCTCCTGTGGCGCTGACCTTCAGCAGGAAATAGGGCAGGTGCACCCCCGTTCCACCGGAATTGGGGCGGCCCAGCTGGAAGGGGTTTGCGGCCACCGTGCGCATCATGGAAAGGCTCTCCTCCTCCAGATTCTGGGCCGTGAAGTGGTACAGAAGGCCAAAAATCGAGCAGAGCATAACCGTGACGATAGCCAAAATAACGCATACGAACCGAATCCGAAGCTTTTTCAGCATCCTTCCTGCACCTCCAGCCGGTAACCCATGCGCCGGACGGCGGCGATGGTCACATTGGAGCCGATGGAATTCAGCTTTTTCCGCAGAAAGCCGATATAGACCTCCACATTGTTCTCCACAGCCTCGGAGTCAAAGCCCCAGACCCGGGCGAGCAGGGCCTCTTTGGACAGGATGCTGCCCTTGGCCTGGAAGAGGCAGCGCATCACGTCAAATTCCTTGGCGGACAGCCGGACGGACCGACTGCCGCAGAGCAGGGTGCAGGAGCCCAGGTCCAGAGCGGTATTGCCCAGGGTCAGCTCGTCCACCTGGCTGCCCTGTCGGCGCAGCAGGGCATTGATGCAGGCCACCAGCTCCCGGCTGTCGAAGGGCTTGGTCAGATAGTAGTCCGCCCCGGCATTGAGGCCCTCGATCCGGTCCTCCAGGCCGGACCGGGCGGTGAGCATGAGAATGGGCGTCCCGCACCGCTTGGCCCGCACTGCCCGGGCCACCTGGTAGCCGTTCATTTTGGGCATCATCACATCCAGGATCAGCAGATCATAGACCCCGGTCTCCGCATATTCCGCCCCGACCTCCCCGTCATAGACGCACTCCACCGCAAAGCCCTTCTTCTCCAAAAGGGTTTTCAGGGAATCCGCCAGAAGCTTTTCGTCTTCAATAATCAGAATTTTCATGGAATGGCCTCCTTGCCGGCTTTCCCCAAGGGAAGGCTTTTCTGCTTTTTCTATTATACTACACCCCAAACCTGAAATAAAGCTGAAAATCCCCCTGCCATTGGCAGGGGGAAAATGCATTTCTCAGTCCAGCGTCTCAGCCATGTCTGCGTACTTGGATTCCAGGGGGTTCTTCTTGGAGGCCAGCTTCATGGAAGCTTCCACACCCTTGGTGGCCTCGTTGATGGGCAGAATGGTACCGGCGCCGGCGATGCAGCCGCCGGGGCAGGCCATGCCCTCCAGCAGGTAGCCATTGTACTTACCAACCTTGGCCATGTTCATGAGCTTACGGCACTCCCGCAGGCCCTGGGCGTTGGCAACCTTGATGTCCATATCCGGGTGCTTCTCGTGAACGACCTCCACCACGGCGGCAGCCACGCCGCCGGCTACAGCGAAGCCACGGCCTGCTGCGGTGCCCTCGTCGGGAGCATCCACCTCGGGCAGATTCTCAAAGTCCACTTCCTTGGCCTCGAACATGCCCATGAGCTCTTCAAAGGTCAGCACAAAGTCCACATCGGAACGGATGTTCTCCCGGATGGCCTCCAGCTTCTTGGCGGCGCAGGGGCCGACGAAGACAATCTTGGCGTTGGGGTGTTCTTTCTTGACCATGCGGGCGGTATAGACCATGGGGGTCAGGGTCATGGAGATGTTCTTGGCCTGGGCGGGGAACAGCTTGTGGACCATGGCGTGCCATGCGGGGCAGCAGGAGGTTGCCATATAGGGCTGCTCGGCGGGAACCTTCTCCACGAAGTCCCGGGCCTCCTCCACAGTGCAGATATCTGCGCCCACGGCAACTTCTACCATGTCCTTGAAGCCCAGCTGCTGCACGGCGGCGCGGAACTTGGCGACGGTCACGTCCTTGCCGAACTGGCGTGCAAAGGCAGGGGCAGCAATGGCATAGACCTCGTCGCCCTCCATGATGGAGCGGACCACCTGATAGATCTGGCCCTTGTCCACAATGGCGCCGAAGGGGCAGGATACCAGGCACTGACCGCAGGAGACGCACTTGTCCTGATTGATGATGGCCTTACCGTTCTCGTCAGCGCCGATGGCGTCCATGCCGCAGGCGGCCTGGCAGGGGCGCTCCAGGTGAATGATTGCGTTGTAGGAGCAGGCCTGGGCGCATTTGCCGCACTTGATGCACTTGCTGCTGTCGATGAAGCTCTTGCCGTTGACGAAGCTGATGGCATCCCGGGGGCAGACCTGCTGGCAGGAGGCGGCCAGACAGTTCTGGCAGTTCTCCGTGACCTTATACTGGTTGGTAGGGCAGGCATGGCAGGCATAGGGGATGATGTTGATCAGAGGGGGCTCATAGTACTGCTGAGCAATGGCGGCATGGTCCATGCCCTCGGTCAGAAGGGACCGGGTCTGGACGGAGCGGACGGACAGGCCCATGGCAAGCCGGACCCGCTCACCGGCAATGGCGCGCTCCAGGAACACGGATTCCCGGTGCAGGGGCTGGTCACCGGGGACGATGATATAGGGCAGGTCCTCGGCTTTGGTGTAGTCGTCGCCGTTGTAGGCCATGCGGGCAACCTCGGTGAAGACCTTCTTCCGGATGTCTGTGATCAGGGACGGAATACCTCTCATATAATAAAATCCTCCAAAATGGACAGATTCTCCCCATCTGCCCGTAATTTCCGTTATATTATACCAAGAAGCCGCCTGTTACGCAAGATTTTCCCCATACAAATATTCTTATAGGATTATTAGAATCCCCTATGTGCTCTGCACATATACTCTGGTAAGGTTTTCGTGTGGAGGGATCGCAGATGAAACGTTTTTGTGCGCTGCTGCTGTGCGCCGTCCTGTTGTGCATGGCACTGCCCTGGCAAACCCAGGCAGCGGAGATGGATGTAAATGCAAAAAGCGCCCTGCTGATGGATGCTGCCACAGGCACGGTACTGTTTGAGAAGAACGCCCATGAGGCCCTGGCTCCGGCCAGTGTGACCAAGATCATGACCATGCTGCTGATCATGGAGGCAATCGATTCCGGCAGCATTGGCTACGACGATATGGTCACCGCTTCGGAATCTGCAGCGGCCAAAGGCGGCAGTCAGGTATATTTGAAAGCCGGGGAGCAGATGGCCGTCTCGGAAATGCTGAAATCCATTGCCGTCTCCTCTGCCAATGACTGCGCCTGCGCCATGGCAGAGCACCTATCCGGCAGCGAGGGGGCCTTTGTGGACCGAATGAACCAGCGGGCCCGGGAGCTTGGCATGGAGGACACCCACTTTGTGAACTGCACCGGTCTGGACGACAGCCCGGAGGCCGCCCGGCACCGCACCAGCGCCTACGACATCGCCCTCATGTCCCGGGAACTGCTGACCCGCCACCCAGATATCAAAAAGTATACCACCATCTGGATGGATACCATCCGAAACGGCGCCTTTGGCCTGTCCAATACCAACAAGCTCATCCGCTTTTACCCCGGGGCCACAGGGCTGAAAACCGGCTTTACCTCCGGGGCGGGCTACTGCCTGTCCGCCACGGCCCAGCGGGAGGGAATGGAGCTCATCGCCGTAACTATGGGGGCTGAAAGCGCCAAGATCCGAAATGCCGCCTGCAAGCAGCTGCTGGACTATGGCTTTGCAAACTACGCGCTGGTGTCGCCCGGCATGGAAGACGTGCCCGGCGTCCCCGTGGTTCTGGGAAGGGAAAAGACCGTCCCTCTGACCCTGGGTGAAAACAGGCAGCTTTTGGTGCCAAAGGCAAAAAAAGCAGGGCTCACGCAGAGCGTAACCCTGGAGGAAAGCACCGCCGCCCCGGTAGAGCAGGGGATGATTTTGGGCAAGCTGACTGTGAAAAGCGGAGAGGAAATCCTGCTGGAGATCCCATTGGTTGCGGAAAAGCCCGTGGAAAAGCTGACATTTTCAGACCTGTATGTCATGGTTCTAAAACGGGCGGCTATGGCAAAGGAAGCATAAAAAGCCATTTCCTGTAGTACCCCCCCAATTCACCAGGGGCCGATGCGAAATCGGCCCCTATGATGCTGTCCGAAGGAAAAGCTTTTCGTGGGATTGATTGACATTTTAGCCGAATCTATCTATAATGTACATCATTCCACTATATTTTCCAAATTGAGGTTTTTCAATGGATTTCAAGCTTTTCCGCACCGCTTTTCGGGATACCATCCCGGTGATGACCGGCTATCTCTTTTTGGGCTTCGGCTTTGGCATTCTGGCCCAGCAAAATGGGCTGAGCCTTTGGTGGGCGCTGGCCATGAGCGCGTTCATCTATGCGGGGTCTATGCAGTTTGTGGCCGTAACCATGCTCTCCGGGGGAACAAACATCTTCGCCGCCGCCCTGACCACTCTGGCGGTGAATGCCCGGCACCTGTTCTACGGCATCTCCATGATTGACCGATACAGGGGCACGGGCAAAAAGAAGCCCTACCTGATCTTCTCCCTGTCAGACGAGACCTACTCCCTGGTATCCCAAAAGGAGCCGGGGCAGGATGGGGGCAAATACTATCTCTATGTTTCTGCCCTGGATCAGTTCTACTGGTGTGTCGGCACCCTGCTGGGAGCCGCCGCAGGACAATTACTTCCGCTGAACTACGAGGGCATCGACTTCGTACTGACCGCACTGTTCGTCACCATCTTTGTCGAACAGTGGCTCAGTACCAAAAATCATCTGCCCGCCTGCATTGGCCTCGTCTGCTCCATCGTCTGCCGGGCTCTATTCGGCAGCAGCACCTTTTTGATTCCCTCCATGGGCCTCATTGCCTTGCTGCTTCTGCTGACCCGGGGAAAGGAGGCAAAGCATGAATAACCGCTATGCCGTATTCGCCGTCATTGTGCTGGTGACCATGCTCACCCGGTTTCTGCCCTTCCTGGTTTTCAATGGAAAACGGGAAACCCCTGCCGTGATTTCCTATTTGGGCAGGGTGCTCCCCTATGCCGTCATGGCCATGCTGGTGGTGTATTGCCTGAGGGGACTGGATTTCTCCACCCCCGGAAAGTACCTGCCGGAGCTTCTGTGCACCATTCTGGTGGCCGGACTCCACGCCTGGAAGCGGAACACCCTGCTGAGCATCGGCGTGGGCACCGTTGCCTATATGCTTCTTGTACAGCTGGTTTTTTAACGGCTGGAAAGGTTGCCGCTGATGTCCGACAGGGCATCGGAGGCATCAATGACGGTTTCCTCTCGCCCTGCCAGATCCCCCAGGCTCACCATACCGCAGAGTCTGCCGTTTTCCACAATGGGCAGCCGCCGGACCTGCTCCCGGCCCATGAGGTGGGAGGCCAGACTGACCTCCATATCCGGCCTTGCCGTCACCACCCGGGCAGTCATGACTTGGGAAACCTGGGTTTTCGCCGGGTCCCGCCCCGCTGCCAGGCAGCGGGTCACAATGTCCCGGTCTGTCACCAGCCCCTTCAGGCTTCCATCGTAGCCGCACACCGGCAGCGCGCCAATATTGTACTGGGCCAGCATCCGGGCCGCAACCCCCACCGGCTCCTCCGGTCGGATACGGACCACCTGGCCGGTCATAATTTCCCGCAATTTCATAAAAATGCACCTCCGGCAGAAATTCTGCCCGAGGTGCATTTCCTTTATACAATTGTAAAACGGTTATTCCTTCACCAGCAGCTCTGCAATCTGGATCGCGTTGGTGGCAGCGCCCTTGCGGACCTGGTCGCCGCAGCACCACAGGCACAGGCCGTTGTCATCGGTCAGGTCCGGACGAATGCGGCCCACGAAGACGATATCCTGGTTGCTGGTATCCAGGGGCATGGGGTACTGCTTATTGGCCAGATCGTCCACCAGCTTGCAGCCGGGGGCCTTAGCAATGGCCTCCCGGGCCTCCTGCACAGAAATATGCTTATCAAAATGCAGGCTCACGGAGATGGAGTGGCTGCGGACCACCGGAACCCGGACACAGGTGCAGCTGACCCGCAGGTCCGGCAGATGCATAATCTTCCGGCCCTCGTTCTGCATCTTCATTTCCTCGCTGGTGTAGCCCTCGAACTGCTCACCGCCGATCTGGGGAATCAGGTTAAAGGCAATCTGGTGGGAGAACACCTTTGGTGCGTAGGTTTCCCCCTTGCTCAGGGCCTCCACCTCGTTCATCAGCTCAATGGGGCCGCCGGCACCGGCGCCGGACACCGCCTGATAGGTAGAAGCGGTCATGGTGCGGATGGGGGACAGGGCATTCAGGGCGTTCACCGCCGTAACGGTGATGATGGTGGAACAGTTGGGATTGGAGATAATGCCATGGTGGTTCTTCACGTCCTCGGGGTTGATTTCCGGGACGATCAGGGGCACATTGGGATCCAGGCGGAAGGCGGAGGAATTGTCCACAAAGACCGCACCGGCCTTCACAATGGCGGGGGCGAACTTCTTGGCGATGTCATTCTCCGCAGCGCCCAGCACAATATCCACGCCCTGGAAGGCCTCGTCCCGGGCCTCCTCGATTACCACGTCCTCGCCCCTGAATTTCAGAGTCTTGCCCGCACTTCTGGCACTGGCCAGAGGCTTCAGCTTCCCCACAGGGAAATTACGTTCCTGCAAAATCTTGATCATTTCCTGCCCCACAGCGCCGGTAGCGCCCAGGACGGCAACAGTGTACTGCTTCATATGGTTTTCCTCCTTACTTTACAAAGCTGTTATACAGCACCCGGATGGCCTCGGAGAAGTCCCGGTTGTCTACGCCGAAGATGATGTTCAGCTCGTCAGGGCCCTGGTTGATCATACGGATATTGATACCCGCCTGGCCCAGGGCGGCAAAGATCTGGCCGGAAACACCGGGGCGGAAGGCCATTTTCCGGCCCACTGCCGCCACCACGGCGATCTGGTCATGGACCGTCAGGCTGTCCGGCTCCACTTCCTTCTGAATCTCCCCCAGGATGGTGTACAGGCTGGAGGCGATGGCCTCGGTGGGCACCACCACGGACACATTGTCAATGCCGTTGGGCACATAGTCCACGGAGATGTTGTGGCGCTCCAGGACGGTGAGAACCTTCCGCAGCACGCCAACCTGGTTGCTCATGCCCCGCTTGGTCAGGGCGATGATGGTGAAGTCCTTCTTGCCGGTAATGCCGGTGATGAACCGGTGTGGATCGGAATTGCCCTCAAAGCGCTCCTGGATCATGGTGCCGGGATCCTCCGGGGCGTTGGTATTGCGGATGTTCAAAGGGATGTTCTTCTCCCGCACGGGGAAGATGGTGCCCTCGTGAAGCACCTGGGCCCCGGAATAGCTCAGCTCCCGGAGCTCGTCGTAGGTGACCTCGGGGATGGTCTGGGGATTGTCTACGATCCGGGGGTCCGCCATCAGGATACCGGAGACATCGGTCCAGTTTTCATAGACGTCCGCGTCCAGGGCCGCAGCGGCCAGGGCACCGGTAATATCGCTGCCGCCTCTCGTAAAGGTCTTGATCTTGCCATCGGGCAGCTGACCGTAGAAGCCGGGAATTACCACTCCAATGCCGTCCACCTGATTGCGCAGAGCCTCATAGCTGGACTCCTGGTCCACAGTGCCGTCGAAGCGGAACTTGACCCAGTCTGCCGCGTCCACGAATTTGAAGCCCAGATAGTCCGCCATAAGCCGGGCGGAGAAGTATTCGCCCCGGCTGGCCAGCTCGTCCTGGGTTACGGTCTTATTGTCCAGCTTGGCTTTCAGATCCGCAAACTCCGGCTCCAAATCGATGGAGAGGTTTAAATCTCTGGCAATCTCCCGATAGCGGGAGGTGATCATTTCAAAAACCCCGGAGCAGTCCACACCGTACTGGGTGTGGGCATAGCACAGATACAGCAGGTCCGTGATCTTGTGGTCCTGCTTGTTCCGCTTTCCGGCGGCGGAGACCACCACGACCTTCCGCTCGGGGTCCGCCAGGAGAATATCCCGGATTTTCCGGTACTGTCCGGCATCCGCCATGGAAGAGCCGCCGAATTTCACTACTTTCATATTGTTCCCTTCTTTCAAGCAAACGCCGCCATAAAGGCATCCGGGTGGGCCTTCAGCCACTGGTGCATGACGCTGACCTCTACGGGTCTGGTCACCACGGCACCGGCCCAGTGCTTTTCCGTGTTCTCCTTCAACCAGGGGTCCTCCCGGTCCGTGCGGACATAATAACGCAGCTTCACACTGTTGTCCACTGTCACCTTCCGCCCGGGGGTGGTGTAGAAGCCCTTGCCCTGGGAGAAGTCCACGCAGTCCTGCACCACATTGTATGCGGTAGGGTAGCGGCCTGCGCCCTGGCCGAAGAAGCTCTGTCGGCCGGATACATCGCCCTCCAGGGTGATCAGGTTATAATTGGCAGGCACGGCGGCCTCCGGCTGGCCCAGAGGATACAGGGTGGGCTGGACATAGGCGGAATAATTGCCGCTCTGGCAGTCCGCCGTAGATACCAGCTTGCACACCAGGCCGTTGGCACTGAAATTGGCCACATCCTCGGCTCCAATCCGGGAAATGCCTGCGGCGGGAATGTCGGAGATGCCCAGGCTGACGCCGAAGCCGATGTTGGCGGAGACAATGAGCTTATGCCAGGTGTCGATGCCCTCCACATCTGTGGTGGGATCCGCCTCGGCATAGCCCAGAGCCTGGGCCTGCTTCAGAGCCTCGCTGTAGCCCAGCCCCAAGCGGGTCATGGAGTCCAGGATGTAATTGCAGGTGCCGTTCATAATGCCGCCCACATGGTGAACGGTCTCAATGCGCCGGGCACGTTCCAGCTCGGAAAGCCAGCCGATGCCGCCGCCCACAGAGGCGGTGCAGCGCAGGAAGACGCCCTTCTCCCGGGCCAGGGGAATCAGCTCGTCAAAGCAGGTGGCGATCAGAGCCTTGTTGGCGGTGGCCACGTTCTTACCCGCCAGAATGGCGCTGCGGACATACTCATAGGCAGGATGGAGCCCACCGATGGCCTCCACCACCGTATCAATATGGGGGTCATTCAGAATATCTTCAAAGTTATGGGTTACAACAGCGTCCGGCAGCTTCAAATCCCGGCGGCACAGCACCCGGGTAACGGTCATGTCCTCCCGCCCTGCGATGATCTCATATACGCCCCGGCCCACGGTGCCGAAGCCCAAAAGTCCTATCTGCATCTCTTTCTCTCTCCTCTTGTTGGGGGAACTCTTTTCACAAATTATGATGTCTTTTCCTCTATTTGTTTGTGTGGGAAAAACACTTGCTTTTTTCTAAACGTCAGTATATCATATACCTACAAAAAATGCAATTGAAACAAACCGCAATTGCATCTATTCACTTTCGTGGCTTTTTGTGCAATTCAACCTGTAGGAGGGAACCTTATGGATTATATTTCCACCCGGGGGCAATCCCCGGCTGTCGACAGCGCCCAGGCTGTACTGTCCGGTTTGGCACCGGACGGCGGACTGTATATGCCGCAGGCCATTCCGGCATTTGATTGGCAGCACTGCCTGGCTCTTTCCGCCCAGCAGATGTCTGCCGCCATTCTCTCGGCCCTGCTGCCGGATATTCCCAATATGGATGCTCTCGTAAAGCGGGCCTACACCGGCAAATTCGAGACCGAGGACCTGACACCTACGGTTCCCGTTGGAGATTTTCAGGTACTGGAGCTCTTCCGGGGCCCCACCTCTGCCTTTAAGGATGTGGCGCTGAGTATGCTGCCCCAGCTGCTCACCGCCGCGAAGCAGGAAAAGGGCATCGCCCAGGAAATCCGTATTCTCACCGCCACCTCCGGCGACACCGGAAAGGCCGCCCTGGTGGGCTTTCAGGATGTGCCAGGGGTGAGCATCTGCGTGTTCTATCCCTTCGGCGGCGTTTCCCAGGTTCAGCGGGCCCAGATGGTGACCCAGGAGGGGGAAAACGTACATGTCTGCGCCGTGGAAGGCAACTTTGACGATGCCCAGACCGGGGTGAAGAACATCTTCGCCGCCTGCCAGGGCAAGGCGCTTCCCTTCCTGCTGTCCTCTGCCAACTCCATCAACATTGGCCGTCTGGCCCCTCAGATCATGTACTATTTCAAATCCTATGCGGACCTGCTGAGCAGGAAGGTCATCTCCCTGGGGGACAAGGTGGATTTCTCCGTGCCCACCGGCAACTTCGGCGACATTCTGGCGGGGTACCTGGCTAAGAAACTGGGCCTTCCCGTGGGCAGGCTGATCTGCTCCTCCAATGCCAACAACGTGCTGACGGATTTCCTCACCACCGGCGTCTATGACCGCCGCCGTCCCCTGCTGAAAACCACGTCTCCCTCCATGGACATTCTGGTGTCCTCCAATCTGGAAAGGCTTCTATATCTGCTCTCCGGCGATACCGCCTTAGTGGCCGGGCTCATGAAGGACCTGAATGAGCAGGGCTTCTACCGGGTGCCGGACGCGCTTCTCGCGGCCATCCAGGCAGAATTTGCCGCCGGGTACTGCAATGACGCCCAGGCGGAAGCCGTCATCGGCCGGGTCTACCGGGAGCAGGGCTACCTGATGGACCCCCACACCGCCTGCGGCTGGGCCGCAGCGGAAACCCACAGAGGCGATGCCCCCACAGTGGTGCTCTCCACCGCCTCTCCCTACAAGTTCTCCACCGCCGTCCTCACCGCCATCGGCGCGGACACCTCCGGCAGCGAGTATGACCGCATGGAGCGGATGCAGGCCCTCACCGGCATTCCCATTCCACCCGCCCTGGCCGCCCTGCGCACCAAGCCCGAGCGGCACACGGGGGTCATTCCGAAAGAGAAGATGCTGGAGTTTGTATTGGGAAGATAAATCGGGGACGCTTATCAGTTGACAGTTGACAATTGGCAGTTGACAGTTAAGGAATTTCCTTCAGAAATGAACAAAATATTTTTATTTGTCCCGAAGGGACACCATAACTGTCAACTGTACACTGTCAACTGTCAACTTTTTTTCGATTCATACACCTGTAAAAGGAGACAGAAAAATGAAAAACCAAGTTACCATCCGCGTCCCGGCAACCACCGCCAACCTGGGGCCAGGGTTTGATGCCTTCGGGTGCGCCCTGAGCCTGTATACGGACGTGACCTTTGAGGAGACGGATGCCGGGCTGGAGATCACCGGCTGCGACGAAGCCTTCACCGGGCCGGACAATCTGGCCTACACCTCTTACTGCGCCGTGCTGGCCTCCCTCAGCGAGGAGGTCCGGGGCGTAAAAATCCATATCAACGCCCACATCCCCATCTGCCGGGGCCTGGGCTCCTCCGCAGCCCTGCTGGTGGCCGGTGCCATGGGCGCCAACGTGCTGCGGGGCAGCAAGCTCAGCACCCAGGGCCTGCTGAACATCACCAACGCCATGGAGGGCCACCCGGATAACCTGGCCCCGGCCTTTTATGGCGGTCTGACCGCCTCTATGGTGGACAGCGGTCTGCCCGTTACCGTCAGCTTTCCCCTGCACCCGGGCTGGGAATTTCTGGCACTGGTGCCGGACTTCAACCTGCCCACCACCCTGGCCCGTTCCGTGCTGCCGGAACAGGTATCCCGGGCGGATGCCATCTACAACATCTCCCACGGTGCTATGGTTTTGAAGGCCCTGGAGCTGGGGGATGAAAAGCTGCTGCGCAATGCCATGCAGGACAAGCTCCACCAGAACTACCGGAAAAAGCTGATCCCGGACTATGAAAAAATCGAGGCCCTGGTCCGCACCACCGGCGCAGCCTTCTGCCTCTCCGGTGCAGGCCCCACGCTGCTGGTCATGACCAGAAACCCCGCCCTCTCCGGAATTCTGACGGAGAAGCTGCCGAAGATCACCGAACACAACTGGGAAATTCTCCCCCTCCACGTGGAATTCCAGGGTGCAAAGGCGCTGTAAGAAATCATTTCACCCCGGGTCTTGACGAATAGGCCTGGGGTGATTATAATAGGTACAGTATGTTGGGTTGGTATGGCCTGACAGAGAAATCCCCCGAAAATTGGGGAGCTACAGACTGAATTTAGGAGACAAAAAACCATGAATTATGATGTCCTGATCATCGGCGCCGGTCCCGGCGGCATTTTTTCTGCCTACGAGCTGACTCTGCGCAATCCCAATCTGAAAATCGGCGTTTTTGAGGCAGGCCATCCTCTGAATAAGCGGAAGTGCCCCATCAACGGTACCACCGTCAAGAGCTGCATCGGCTGCAAGAGCTGCTCCATTATGAGCGGCTTCGGCGGGGCCGGCGCCTTCTCCGACGGCAAGTACAACATCACCAACGATTTCGGCGGTACCCTTTACGAATACATCGGCAAGAAGCGTGCTTTGGAACTGATGCACTACGTGGACGAGATCAACATGGCCTACGGCGGCCAGGGCACCAAGCTCTATTCCACCGCCGGTACCAAGTTCAAAACCATCTGCATCCAGAATGACCTGCACCTGCTGGACGCTTCCGTCCGCCACCTTGGCACAGACATCAATTATGTGGTGCTGGAAAACCTGTATGCCGAGCTAAAGGACAAGGTAGACTTCCATTTTGATACCCCCGTCCGGGGCATCTCCGTCATCGACGGCGGCTACGAGATCGCCTGCGACGGCGAGAGCTATACCTGCGCTCAGTGCATCGTCTCCGTAGGCCGCAGCGGCAGCAAATGGATGGAGCAGATCTGCAAGGATATGGACATTCCCACCCAGTCCAACCGGGTGGACATCGGCGTTCGGGTGGAGCTGCCCGCCGTTGTCTTCTCCCACCTGACCGACGAGCTGTATGAGAGCAAGATTGTCTACCGGACTCAGAAGTATGAGGACAAGGTCCGCACCTTCTGCATGAACCCCAAGGGCGCCGTGGTCAATGAAAACACCAACGGCATTATCACCGTCAACGGCCACAGCTACGAGGACCCCGCCAAGCAGACGGAAAACACCAACTTTGCCCTGCTGGTTGCCAAGCACTTCTCTGAGCCATTTAAGGATTCCAACGGCTACGGCGAGTCCATCGCCCGCCTGAGCAATATGCTGGGCGGCGGCGTTATGGTCCAGCGCTTCGGTGATCTGATCCGGGGCCAGCGCTCCACCCCCAAGCGGATGGAGGAAAGCTTCGTTACCCCCACCCTGAATGCAACCCCCGGAGACCTGAGCCTGGTGCTGCCCAAGCGAATCCTGGACGGCATTATTGAAATGATCTACGCCCTGGACAAGATCGCCCCAGGCACCGCCAACGACGATACCCTGCTCTACGGTGTGGAAGTCAAGTTCTACAACATGGAAGTCACCGTAGACGACCACCTGGAAACCAAGTACCCCGGCCTGTACATCATCGGCGACGGCAGCGGCATCACCCACTCCCTGTCCCATGCCTCCGCCAGCGGCGTCCATGTGGCAAGACGCATTGTGGGCTTCGAGGAATAACCGATATGCACCGGGAAGCGCAGTGCTTTCATAAGAATGCTTGCTTTTTCCGGCGGGATACTCTATAATGAATCCATCATCAATAAAGGAGCCCATAACCATGGACAACGAAGTTCTGAACAACGAAGAGGAAGAAACCAGCATCCTGACCCTCACCGACGAAAACGGTGTGGACACAGACTTTGAATACCTGGATTGCATCCCCTACGAGGGCAAGGAATATCTGGTACTGCTGCCCGCCGATGAGGCCGCCACGGATGTGGTCATCCTGGAGGTAGAGCCTGTGGACGAGGAAACCGAAAACTATCTGTCCGTCCAGGACGAGGACCTGCTGAACGCTGTGTATGATATCTTCAAGGAGAAGTACAAGGACGTTCTGACCTTCGAGGAAGAGTAAAAACACAAAACCGGCCCAGGCAGGCCGGTTTTTCTGTTGAAAAGGAGTCTTGCAATGAAAGAAACCGTCATCTACCAATCCCCGGTGGGGCCGCTTCGGCTGGACTGCGAGGACGGCGCGGTAATCGCCCTCAAAAAGGCAGAGGCGGGTACCGTATCCGGCCCGGGCAACGAGCTGACGGCGCTGGTGTTCCGGCAGCTGGATGAATATTTCGCAGGGACCCGCCGGGAATTTAACTTTCCCTATCGGCTCCATGGAACGCCCTTCCAGCAGGCTGTCTGGGCCGCGCTGCGGCAGATTCCCTATGGGGAAACCCGCAGCTACAAAGATATTGCCCGCGCCATCGGCCACCCGAAGGCCTTCCGGGCCGTTGGCATGGCCAACAACCGGAATCCCATTCTCATCGCCATTCCCTGCCACCGGGTCATCGGAGCCGACGGCGGCCTCGTAGGCTACGGCGGCGGGCTGGAAATGAAGCAGGCACTGCTGAAACTGGAAAAAGGCCGATAGCGCCAAGGCACCCCTTTCAGAGGTGCCCTCAGCTTTTATTCCACAATCAGCCCGAATACACCGTCCTCGTACAGGCTGGTGATTTTTACGTTCTTTACCACATTGTGCAGACCCTCTCCGGCGGCGTAGACCCGGACATAGTTGGGGGCGTGGCCGGTATAGAAGCTGAGTACCTGCTCCTCGAAGAGCACCGCCTGGGTGGTGCCGATGAGCGATTCCCGGTAGGATTTGCTCATCTGCCGGGCCACGGCAATGGCCCGGCGGCTGCGGTCCTCCTTGACGGCATTGCCCAGCTGACCGGGCATGGTATCCGCCGGGGTGCCGGGGCGGCGGGAATAGGGGAAGATATGCATATCCGCAAAGGCGCACTTTTGGATAAAGGCGAGGCTTTCTTCAAATTCCGCCTCCGTCTCTCCAGGGAAGGCAACAATCATGTCCGTGGTAATGGCGCAGTTTGGGAAAAATTTCCGCAGCAGGCAGACGCTTTCATAGTACCGCTGGGTATCATACTTCCGGCGCATCCGCTGCAAAACCGTGTCGCAGCCGGACTGCATGCTCAGGTGAAACTGGGGGCACAGGTTGTGGAAGCCCGCCAGGGTACGGCAGAAGTCCTCCGTAACAATTCTCGGCTCCAGGCTGCCCAGCCGGATGCGCAGCTCCGGCACATCCTCGCAGAGCCCTGCAATCAGGTCCTTCACCAGGGGCTTTCCCGGAAGGTCTGCGCCCCAGCTGGCAATCTCAATGCCGGTGACCACGATCTCCCGGTAGCCCATTTCCGCCAGCTCCCGGGCCTGGGCCAGGGCATCCGCCAGAGGGGCAGAGCGCACGGGGCCCCGGGTATAGGGGATGATGCAGTAGGTGCAGAAATTGACGCAGCCGTCCTGGACCTTCAGCATGGCCCGGGTCCGTTCTTCCAAACCGCCGGGAGGCAGCAGCTCAAATTCCCGGCGGCGCAGGGCATTGTCCAGCGTGTCCACATGGTCTTCCCCCTGGAGGGCGGCAAGTATATGCTCCAAAAATTCCTGCCGCCCGCCGGAGCCGCCCAAAACGTCCACACCCAGCTCCTTTACCGCCTCAGGGGCGTGCTGGGTGTAGCAGCCGCAGACGCCGATGACGGCCTTCGGATTTTCCCGGCGGCAGCGGCGGATAACGGCCCGGTTTTTCTTGTCCGCAATGGCGGTGACGGAGCAGGTATTGATGATGTAGGCATCGCACTTCTCGTCAAAATGTCCGATTTCATGGCCCTGGTTTTGTAAAATATGCTCCATGGCCTGGGTTTCGTATTGATTGGTCTTACAGCCCAATGTGTAAAAAGCAAATCGCATCTTCGTAAAAATCGCCAATTTTGCTGGCGCTCCCTTGTTATAATTCGCCAAACCGTCAATTGCATTTCGCCCGGATTATGTTATAATGATTCACATCATCCGTTTTTTCGGTTCATAGCCATATTATACACGAAAACCCGGCATTTGTACAGTCAAAGGAGGTTTTTATGCAGGAATTTACGATTCATCTTCGCTCCGTGCGGGATGTAAACGATTTTGTTGCATTGACTGCCCCTCTGTGTGCCGTCACACTGACGGATGGCTTCCAGGTGGTGGATGGAAAGAGCTTTATGGAAATCTTCTGTTTGCAGCTCTCCGGCCCCATCACCGTTGCGGCGGATTGCCCTGCCGAGGATTTTGAGCGATTCCGCCAAGACTGTCTGCGCTTCCAGAGCGCATCCTGAATATCGGCTCTTGCAGCACCGTCCCGGGAATACTCGGGGCGGTTTTTTATTTGGGGCAGCACCGCACAATTCGCCTGCGGCAGTCAGCGGATCTTTTCCGCCGGAGCTGCGGTATTTTTTCTCGCAATACACAAAGTATTCCTTCGAAAAAATACCTTGCCCCGACGAAAAATCTCTCGCCGACTGCTCTTGTCGAATTATGCGGTGCTGCCCCTTGGGGGCATAAACGGGGAAAGGCAAATAAAGGGGGCGGCCCGGCGGGCCGCCCCCAAAGCGTATATCAGCAGTAGAAATCCCGGATTTTCTTGGCTCTGCTGGGATGGCGGAGCTTCCGGATGGCTTTGTTTTCGATCTGGCGGATACGCTCTCTGGTCACACCGAAGATCTGGCCCACCTCTTCCAGGGTGTGGGTCCGGCCGTCGTACATGCCGAAGCGCATCCGCAGCACATCGGCTTCCCGCTCGGTCAGTGTGCCCAAAATCTCTTTCAGGGCCTCGGCCAAAAGGGCGTTGGAGGTGGCGTCGGCAGGGCCGGGGGTGCGCTCGTCCTCTACGAAGGAGCCGATGGAGGTGTCCTCTTCGTCACCCACAGGAGTATCCAGGCTCAGGGTATCTGCAGCGGTACGGTTGGCCTCGATGATCTTCTCCACAGGCAGACCCAGCTCGGCGGCGATTTCCTCCATAGTGGGCTCTCTGCCCAGCTCTTGGACCAGCTTCCGGTTGCAGCGGGTGGCCTTGTTGATGACCTCTACCATATGCACCGGGACACGAATGGTCCGGGCCTGGTCGGCAATGGCACGGGTAATGGCCTGCCGAATCCACCAGGTGGCATATGTAGAGAATTTGTTTCCCTTTGTCCAGTCGAATTTATCGACTGCGCGAATGAGGCCCGTGTTGCCCTCCTGGATCAGATCCAGGATGTGCAGACCCCGGCCGGAGTATTTTTTGGCAATGGAGACCACCAGACGCAGGTTGGCCTCGGTCAGCTTATTCTTGGCCTCCTGATCGCCCTCGGAGACGCGCTTAGCCAGCTCCACTTCCTCCTCGGCAGACAACAGCTTCACCTGGCCGATCTCCTTCAGGTACATCCGCACAGGGTCGTCCAGGCTGTATTCCGCGGCCAGATCCACAGGATCGATGAGCTCTTCCTCTTCAATGCCCCGCAGATCCATGCCATCGTCCAGCCCATCGCCCAGGCCGTCGCCCAGAACATCCAGGCTGTCGTCAATTTCCAGCTCGGTGGTGACGATTTGGATATTCATGGCATCGAACCGGTCATAAATCTCTTCAATTTTTTCCGGGGACAGCTGCATCTTTTCCAGGATGGCGCCGAGCTCCGTATCCCGGATCATGCCCTCTTTCTTGCCCTTGGCAATCAAAGCCTGCATGGCGGCCTGGAGGTCCTCGGTATTCGCAGTATTCTTTGTCGGCTTTTTGGCTGTACTCATAGTCAATTCCCTCTTTACCTCTGTCTGTATACGACTTCAAAACATTCTTGCCGTAAGACTATACCCCGATTTTGCATTTCTGGCAAGGGTTTTTTAAGTATTTCTTTGTTTTCCGTGAAAAAAGTAAAAATCCGGCAGGCGGTACTTCGATTTTTCCCGCTTTTTGTGAAAACATACGGTTTACTTTTTCGGAAAAATTCGTTATAATTGGTAAAATGCTTTTCGTATGCTTTCTCCTGGGAGAAGGTGGCCCACCGCAAAGCGGCGGCGGTGCGTCGCGCAGCGAATCTAATTCTCTATAGCTGCCGGTGGCAGCTATATCATAACTTATGGAAGAGGGGCCTTACGGAAGTGAGCTGTGGGGTTGCTGCGCGTTTCCAACCGCTCTCGCGCAGAACCCGTCCCTCAGCCTCGGCTGTCGCCGAGCCAGCCCCCGCTGTGCATTAAGAGCCCCTGTCTTGGAGATTTTTTAGAGAGGAACCAGCCTATGACGGATCTTTCCCATATTCGTAATTTTTCCATTATCGCCCATATTGACCACGGCAAGTCCACCCTGGCAGACCGGCTGATGGAGCAGTGCAACGCTGTGGACCAGCGGACCAGGGCCGAGCAGCTCTTGGACTCCATGGATCTGGAGCGGGAGCGGGGCATTACCATCAAAGCTACCGCGGTGCAGCTGAACTACACCGCCGACGATGGCGAAACCTACGACCTGAACCTCATCGACACCCCGGGCCATGTGGACTTCAACTACGAGGTATCCCGGTCTCTGGCAGCCTGCGAGGGCGCGGTGCTGGTGGTGGACGCCAGTCAGGGCGTGGAGGCCCAGACCCTGGCCAACACCTATTTGGCCATTGACGCAGGGCTGGAGGTTCTGCCGGTCATCAACAAGATCGACCTGCCCTCTGCCCGCCCCGCCGAGGTCAAGGCCGAGGTGGAGGACATCATCGGAATTCCTGCCGAGGATGCCCCGGAGATCTCCGCCAAGAACGGCATCAACATTCACTCCGTGCTGGAAATGATCGTACGCGACATTCCTGCCCCCCAGGGTGACCGGGAAGCGCCGTTGCAGGCGCTGATCTTCGACAGCCAGTACGATGCCTACCGGGGCGTCATCGTCTATACCAGAATCAAACAGGGCACCGTCAGGGCCGGTATGGACATTCGGATGATGGCCACCGGCGCCGTCTATAAAGTAGTGGAGGTGGGCACCATGAATCCCCTGGGGCTGACTCCCGGGGAATCCTTAGGTGCCGGTGAGGTAGGCTACATCACCGCCTCCATTAAAAACGTCTCCGATACCCGGGTGGGCGACACCATCACCGCTGTGGAAAACCCCGCTGCCGAACCGCTGCCGGGCTACCGGCAGGTGCAGCCCATGGTCTACTCCGGCGTATACCCCGCCGACGGTGCCAAATACCAGGACCTGCGGGATGCTTTGGAAAAGCTGAAGCTGAACGACGCCTCCATGAGCTACGAGCCGGAGAGCTCCATCGCCCTGGGCTTCGGCTTCCGCTGCGGCTTCTTAGGCCTGCTGCACATGGAGATCATCCAGGAGCGGCTGGAACGGGAATACAATCTGGACCTGATCACCACCGCCCCCAACGTCGTCTACCGAGTGACAAAAACCGACGGCACGGTGCTGATGGTGGATAACCCCCTGGACTACCCCGACCCCATGGAAATCGAGCTGGCAGAGGAGCCTTTTGTCAAGGCCAGTCTTATTGCTCCCCAGGAATATGTGGGCAATATTATGGACCTGTGCCAGGCCCGCCGGGGAGAATTCAAGAATATGGAATACCTGGATGCCAACCGGGTGGAGCTGCACTATGAAATGCCCCTGAACGAGATCATTTACGACTTCTTTGACGCCCTCAAGTCCCGCACCAGGGGCTACGGCAGTCTGGACTATACTTTCCTGGGCTACCGGCCCAGCAAGCTGGTAAAGCTGGACATCCTCTTAAACGGCGAGGTGGTGGACGCGCTGAGCTTTATTCTCTTTGCGGACAATGCCTATCCCAGAGCCCGGAAGATCTGCGAAAAGCTCAAGGACAATATCCCCAGAGCCCAGTTTGAGATTCCCGTTCAGGCAGCCATTGGCGGCAAGATCATCGCCCGGGAGACCATCAAGGCTCTGCGCAAGGACGTGCTTGCCAAGTGCTACGGCGGCGACATCACCCGGAAAAAGAAGCTGCTGGAAAAGCAGAAGGAGGGCAAGAAGCGGATGCGCACCTTCGGCACCGTGTCCGTCCCCTCCGAGGCCTTTATGGCAGTTCTGAAATTGGACGACGAATAAAGAATTGACAATTGACAATTGACAATTTTTTCAAACTGGAAACGCCTGTAAAAGTCCATTGGCCGCCGTTATAGGGCTGTAAATACTATTTTTTATGAACAATGCTATTGAAGAAAAGAGCTTTCAGTTTGCTGTGCGGGTGGTAAAGCTTTGCAGGTATCTTCGTGACGAGAAAAAGGAGTTTATCTTGTCCAAGCAGCTTCTTCGGGCGGGTACCAGCATTGGCGCAAATATTGCGGAGTCACAGCAGGCCCAGAGCAGACCGGATTTCATCTCCAAGCTCTGTATCGCATTAAAAGAAGCCAGCGAAACCAATTATTGGCTCCGCCTTTTGCGGGCCACCGACTATCTATCGGAAACCGAATACAGAACCATGATCGTCCAGTGTAAAGAACTGGAACGACTTTTGACATCCATTCTAAAATCCACAAAACCCTCAGAACAATGACCTGACAGTTCAATTGATGAAGCCTTTCGACTTCCTCAATTGACAATTGTCAATTGTCAATTGTCAATTTGTACGGAGGCTCATATGGCAATATTAACCAGACGCAACAACAAGGCCCCCTTGGGGATCTACATTCACATTCCCTTCTGCCGCAGCAAGTGTCAGTATTGCGACTTCTATTCCATGCCCTGCAAGGATGACAAGTTGATGGACAGCTACCTGGATGCCATCTGCGCCCATCTGAAAGAGGCGGGGGCCCTTTGCCCCGGCTACCGGGTGGACACCGTCTATTTCGGCGGCGGCACCCCCAGCTATTTTGGCGCGGACGCGCTGGCCATCATTCTGACGGCCATTCGCCGGAATTTTGACGTAGCCACCGATGCGGAGATCACCTTTGAGGCCAACCCGGACTCCGTGACGGACCGGCTGCTGCACCGGCTGAAAGCCGAGGGCTTCAACCGGGTGAGTCTGGGCGTTCAGTGTGACAATGACGAAATTCTCAAAAAGCTGGGCCGCCCCCATACCTATGCCCAGGCTGTCACCGCCTACCAGCGCATCCGCAAGGCAGGCTTCCGAAATGTGTCCTTAGACCTGATGTACGGCCTGCCCGGCCAGAGCCTCCACGACTGGCAGGAAACATTGGAAAACGTTCTAAAGCTGAACCCGGAGCACATGAGCTGCTACGGCCTAAAGGTAGAGGAAGGTACCCCTCTGTACGACGTGAAGGACTTCGTGGGCCTGGCGGACGATGACACCCAGGCAGATATGTATATGGCCGCTGTGGAGGCTCTGCGCAACCATGGCTTCCGGCAGTATGAAATTTCCAATTTCTGCCGGAAGGGCCTGTACTCCCGGCACAATACCAAGTATTGGACCGGCGGCGAATACCTGGGCTTCGGCCCCAGCGCCAGCTCGGATTTTGCAGGGAAGCGCTTTACCATGGTGCGGGATCTGCAGGCCTATATCCAGGGCATCCAGACCGGCGGCAACATCATGGAGGATGTCCAGGAAATCCCCCTGCGGGAGCGGGCAGGGGAGTACCTGATGCTCCGGCTGCGGACCACGGCGGGCATTCTGGCCGAGGAATACGAGCGGACCTTCATGCTGCCCTTTAAGCCCCTGGAAGAGGTGCTCCTCAAGCACCGGGTCTACTATCAGACAGCACAGAGCGAGGATGGCCGGTGGTACCTGACCCCCAGAGGCTTTCTGGTGTCCAACGACATTATTTCCGATCTGCTTCTGGCCCAGGACGATTCCGAGCCGCTGAAGAGGCTGTAAATAAGAAAGGCTCCCCTTTCAGGGGAGCCACAGAGTGTCGACAAACCCCAGTTTTGCTTGATGCAGAATTGGGGTTTGTCGACACTCTGAAGCAGGAAACCTAAAAGATTTCCTGCTAAGTAAAACTGTGAGTATTAAATTATTATTGGTTATACAAACTTGAAGTTATCGATATACATTCTTCTGTCATAGATGTATAAAGATTTTGCACAGTTCGTTTTTTTTAAAAACTTATTCCGTTTTTCAAATTCTGTGATATAATACTTTATTATAAAAATTTCCATGGACAAAATGAGGTGAACCAAGTGAAAAAGAAAACACTTGTGCCTCTTATCATTTTTTTACTGGGCATATGCCTTGTTAGTTTGATTGTATACATAACAGACACCCACGAAAAAGAGCAGAGACACATAACAGCACAATTAAACGTAGACACCTATGGCGAACGCATAAAGAATGAAATTACAAATGGAATTGAGATCACAGATACCTTGAAGCAAATCTTAATAAGTGGAGATGGCGAAATCCATCAGTTTGAAACAATTGCAGGAAATCTTATGTCTGATTCTATTGAAAGTGTACAGCTCGCTCCTAATGGTGTTGTTACAGATATTTATCCGGCTAATGAAAATGAGGCAGGTAAGATTGATTTGATCCATGATAAAGACCGCGGAAAAATTTCCTGTTACGCAAGAGACAACCATATAATCATTACGCAGGGCCCCTTCAAATTAAACCAGGGAGGATATGGAATTGCAGTCCGCAATCCCGTATACCTGAAAGATAAAAACGGGCATGAGTATTTCTGGGGATTTACGATTGTTATCCTGCGTGTTCCGGATATTTTTTCAGATTCAATCAGTGCACTTTCAAATTTTGGATACGAATACAGAATTTCAAAAACAGACGCTCCATGGAATGATACTTATAAAGTGGTTTATCAATCAGATGGGCAAATAGATCGTCCTGTTTCTTATACATTTACAATAGGAGACGAAAACTGGAAATTTGAAGTAACTCCTAAAAGTGGATGGAGAAATGCCACATTACTGATAATCATCATCGGAATTTTTCTTACAATAAGCCTTCTCCTGTCAGTTCTTACCAGAGTATGGTTAGTAGCAAAAGAACATAAGAAAAAGTTTCAGATACTGGCGCGCACAGATTCTCTTACAAATATTTATAACCGCTATGGATTTGATGAATTTGCAGAAAAAATGATTCAAAAAAATCCAAAAGCACATTTTGTGGCCGCGCTCTTTGATATCGATGATTTCAAGTTTATCAATGATATCTATGGACATAATTACGGAGACAGGGCATTAAAAAATCTTGCAGACAGCATGAAGGCTTTTTTCCCATCCGATGCATTACTAGGAAGAAATGGTGGTGATGAATTCTGCATTCTTTTACCAAATTGTACCGTTAAAGAAGCAGCTGTACAGCTGCAGCAATTCACCAAACTTCCTAAATCATTCTCATACGATGGTAAGGAACATGCATTTTATATTTCTCTAGGATATGCAGAATATCCAACTTTTGCATCCAATTGTTCACAGCTCATGCGCTGCGCAGATGCAGCTCTTTATGAGATAAAGCTTCATGGTAAAAATGGATGCATGGCCTACAGGGAAGGTTTTCGGTCAGGTGCCCGCAAACAACTTGGATTCGCATTCAAGGATATCTCTGAACATCTTCCAGGTGCATTCATCATATACAGAGCTGACAAAGAAGATGATGAACTAATTTTTGCAAATGATGAATTTCTCCATATGTCCGGATATAAAGATATAGATGAACTGTTCAGACTTACCGGGAAAAGTTTTCGCAACTTGATTCGTGAAGATGAACAGCAACAGATAGAATCAAGTATCTGGGAACAGATTGACAATGGTAATGAAAATGACTATATTCACTTTCATCTTCGAAAAGCTGACGGAACTTATTTTTCTGTTCTTGATCATGGAAGAATTGTAGAGAGCCCGCAATACGGGAAAGTATTTTACGTATTGTTCATGGATTGGGAAGATATGCATATTCGTTACAATGATAAATTCGCAAGATAAAATATTGCAAAAAACAGAGTGTATGTCAGCACAAACTGGAATCGGATAAAAAGGACCCTCTCAAACGCAGAAAGCACCGGGCAAAAACTGTCCGGTGCTTTCCGCTCCTATCCGCATTTGGGTCACGGTTTGGGTCAAGCACTTTTGCTGCGCGGCTAGCGTGTAGCTACGCTCAACCTCATTTTCCAGTTTGCTCGGGCGCTGGTGAAGGGGTGATTTTTGCTGCCCTGTCACAGAACACCGTCACCCGCGTCTTGCCGCCCTTGGTGCAGGTATAGAGAACAAGGTCATAGCCGCTGTTTAGAACGGTATCAACCGCATCCGGGCTCAGCGTTTCGAGCTTCTCAATGCAATAGATGCTGACGATGCCCTCCATGTCTGTGAAAATGACTGTGTCTCCTTTGGACAGCTCCTTCAGCTTGCCGAAGTGCGTGTCATAATTGTGCGCGGCAATAACAAGGTTGTCCGTTCGGGAGGAGCCGAACTGACGGCAGGGGGCTATCTGAAGGCGCGTATAGTCCCACTCCGCCATGACAGGCAGCTTCAGCCCAAGTGTCGGGATTTCCACATAGCCCACATACTCATAGCCGCCCAGCGTGACTACCGGCATTTCCGGATCAAGCGGCGGGGACAGTGCTTCCGTAGATTCCGGCTTGTTTGGCGTGGCCATCTCCTGCGCGGAGATGGCCGCCTCCACGCTCGCCAGCAGGCTCTCGGCTTCCTGACCGGCGCGCACGTCCTCGCAGCGGTTATATATGAGCAGGAGCAGTGCCGACAGGATCAGCACTGCTCCCACTGCTATGATGACAATGTCCGCTCTTTTAGGCATTATTCTGCTTCTTTTTCTTCGCCAGCATTGCCCCGCCGAGAGCAACAAGGGCAAGTCCAGCACCGCCGAGTACCCAAATAGGCCAGTTGAGCTGACCGGTCTGAATCAGGCTGCGGGTGTTGGTGACGGTCACGATATTGCCGGAGACACTGTAGGACGGGACATAGCCCTTGGGAATATTGGTCTCGGTCACCTGCCAGTTTCCGTAGGCATTCGGGTCTTTCCAGGTATATGTCCAGTTGTTGTGCGCGCTGAGACGGACTCTGTCGTAAGCGATGTCTCCGTTATACAGCGTTACGGTCACGGAGCTGGGACGAGCCTTCCCATTGTCGTCGCTCCAGACCTTGTGGACGGTGATGTCCAGCGGATAGGTCGGAGGAGTGGGCGGCGTGTCGTTTTTGGTGTTGGTGATGGTCGTTTCTGTGCCCTCCGTCTTGTAGCTGACAGTGTACCCGGCGGGAACAGCTGCTTCCTCGGCTGTCCATGTATGACCTTCCGCAAGCCGGTCAAATGTATATGCCCAGTTATTTTCGGCGTTCAGCACCTGAGATTTTTCCACCTTGCCGTCCTTGAGCAGATTGACGGTAGTGCTGTCATTCGTGTGGTTTGCGCTGCCGTCAGACCAGACCTTTCGGACAGAAAGCTGGCTTTCATTGTAAGCTTCCACATGGAAAATCCAGTCCACCTCGCCTATGCGGTCGGCAAACTTGTTGTCCAAATCGATGGGGACACTCAGCTCAACCTTCAGCGTGGCGGTCTCGCCGCTGCGGAAGGTGCCGAGGAATTTATTGCTTCGGCCGCCCAGCTCATTTGGGGCAGCGTCATAGATAAGCTCCGTGCCGTTCCAGACCTTCATAGACAGCTTGGAGAGAAACTCCGTCATTGCGGCGACGGTCTCCTTCTCGGCCACCTTTGGGCTGAGGGGATTCGCCGTCTCATCATGCGCCTCGGCTCTCATATAAAGATTTACGAAGTCGCAGTCGGATGCAGAGTTTGTGAAGGTGATGGTCTCTGTCACGGTATCGCCGGGCATGACGTTCTTGAAGCTGTTAAACAGGTCGGTCTCCGTGTACTCGCTGCCGGGCTGGAAATCGAAGCCGCTTGTAAAGCCCTTAAAGGTGATAGAGGGAGCGGCGGCAAACGCCGTGGGTGAGAGACTCATGACTATGAGAAGCATCAGAACCAGTGAGAATACTGCTTTGCATGACTTTTTCATATTGCCACCCCTTACCGGTTCACGATCAGCATGCCGCTGCCGTCGACCGCAGCACTCCACGCCTCTTTCACTGCGCTTGCCGGGGTGCTCTGGATAGCTTCCGTCAGAACTTCGACAGAAAGGGTATACTCCGGGTCCTTGGGGCATGCGACCGTACAGGTCAGAAGAATCCCCTCCGTTAATGCGCCGGGGGCGACAGGCAGCAGATAGTAGAAAAATCCGTCAGTGCCCTGCACCCAGTTGCCGGGAGAGCAGGTCAGTTCATAGCTGTACCCCTCCGGAACGGATGCAGCAATGTTCCCATATTTATCAATCCAGTTCGCGACAACAGCGGCCCGGATGTAGGCGCTGATGGTGCCGGTGTTTTTGACCTGCACAATGCTGCCGTCCGTATCGCGGTCCTGCGTCACTTCGCAGGAAACATTGGCGTACTCAAAGGAGTTTTCCACCGGCTCAGTTTTTGTCGCCAGGAATGCGACAGTAGAGCCGACCGCCGTGCTGATGAGCAGGATGATGGCAATCAGCAGGACTGCCGTCCTGTTCATGCGGATCCCATGTCTGCCGCTTTTTTCATTATGTGCATCCTGATACATAACTGCCGCCTCCTTTCTCAGCTGTTAAAGGTGATCTTGCTGTAATATGCACCGCTCAGCCACTCGCCGTTACTGAGGGTGTTTGTGAAGTCAACCTTGCTGTCCTGTCCTGGCTGCAGGTCAACTATCTGAGTACTACCGCCTGCCGTGTGCCGCCAACTCCAGGCGGTCACTTCCGTGACGGTATAAGCGCCGGGTTTCAGCCCCTTGATGGTCACGGAGCCGCTGCCGCTTATCGCGACGCGCTTATTGTATCTGTCCGGGCCGGTCACATCAAAGAGGAAGCTCTGTCCCTCGTCAATGTCCTGCCCCTGTCTGGTGATGGTCAGGTCGGCCGCGTCGGCCGCGAACTTGGCATAATACGTTGCGGCTTCGTAGCCCATGACGGGAGCTTCCGCTGTGCCGTAATTTTTGGTCTTGCCGGGGACCAGCTTGTTATCGCTGACCCAGCTTGTCTCAACAGGCTGGGTGCAGGCTTCGTCACTGTACCAGCCGACGAATATGAAGCCCTCAGCTGCGGTGGGTGTGGAGCCTGCCGCCATATCGCCAACACCGGCAAGGTACAGCTCCGCGTCGCCGCCGCTCCGGTTTTCATCGGCAGAGCCGGTCTCGGTGCCGCTGACGGGCAGCAGCAGAGTCTCACTTGTCGTATCCAGCGTGCCGGAATTTTCAGGCCCGACGACCTGATACTTGATCTCTACCTCTGTTTCAGCCGGTTCGGTCTGCTCCTCATACAGCGGGCAGCCTACCTTGTGCGGCTCGCCCTCGGCAGGCTTAGGATTACAGGTGCAGGTTTTTTCTTCATTCGCTGGCGCTTCCGGTGCGGTATACAACGGGCAATCTTCCGTGTGCGTGCCGTCCGTCGTGCCGCAGGTACAGGTCTTTTCGCCCTCTGTGGGATTCTCCGGGGTCTGCTGCTGTTCTCCCTGATTCTCCTGATTTTCCTGATTCTCCTGATTTCCCTGATTTCCCTGGTTATCCTGATTTTCCCGGTTCTCCTGATTTTCCGGCGCTTCCGGTTTTTCCTCCGACGTGGGTACAGCAGGTTCTTCTTCCGCAAGTGTATGGCTGTCAAGCACAGCGGCCTGACCTTCGGAAACTGCCAGCGTGCCGGGAAGCGTCATGCTGACGCTCAGTGTGACGCTGATGATCAGTGCGATTGCTTTTTTGCTCTTCAAGTCGCTTCCTCCTCTTTACGCTTGCGGCCAGCCCTGGGCAGTCAGGACGGTATCGCCATTGTTGGCGGTCTGCACGGCCTGCGCGAAAACATCCACTGTCGCCGCCGCGTTCTGATATTCATCGCCCATGTCGGCGGCAAAGCTCACAGCGGTGAAAATGGGAGCCGTGGCCTCGCCGGGTTTCAGGATTTTGTTATAGTAATAGTAACCGTCTTTTTCAGTCCAGTCGACTGTGTTGAGCTTCAGCTCCACCAGCCCGGTATCCGGCGTTCCATCCCCTTGAAGCCTGATGTTTTTTTCCACTTTCACACGCACCCATGCGTCAGACGCACCGGTGTTCCTGATCTCCGCGATTTTCGTGACGGTGGTGTTGGGCATAACTCCGGTCAGGTCTTTAAATGGCGTTGTTTTTGCCTCGTCAGCCCATTCCTGCAATGTTATCTCCACGCCGCCGGTGGTAATGACATTGTGCGCTTTGTCCTCAGAGGTAAAGAACGCAAGGGTCCCGCCGGCAAGCATAGCAACGCAGATCGCCAGTACCGACAGGATCAAAAGTTTTCGCTTCATTGTCCTTGCTCCTCTCAAGCTGTATTGGAAAGATCCTCCCGCGGATCGAAAAACGAAGCCGTATGGCTTTATCAGACCATATGAGAACATCCGGGACAGGCCGGGTGCTCTCATATGGTCTGCGCCCAAAGGGCGCAGACCATGCGGGAAATAACGCAGCCGTTTCAAAGCCGCGCCAAAGTGAATTACTTGAATTCAGCCCAGGCAGCAGCGGCGTTGGCAAAGCCCTCGGCCTGGATGGCGTCGGCCTCGACCAGAACGTTCAGCTTCAGTGTGCCGTCCTCAGTCTTGATGATAGCCTTGTTGTTGATAGCCTTCTGGATATCCTCGCTGGTAGCTTTTTTGCTGATGCCGATGAAGTTCCAGACGTTCCACTCGGTCATAGCGCCGGCCTTCAGAGGCTCGGTGCGGACGAAGGTGTAAACGTCATAGGTAACGCCGTCCTTGTTAACGGCCCCTCTTTTAATGTAAGGTGCATCGTCCCAGCCGTTGCCATGGCCTTCGATGAACTCGCCGCTGATAAATGAGGTGCTGCACCACTGGTTGGTGATAATGCCACCATTCTCTACATTCGGATCAAAGTCATTGTTGGCTGCGGAGGGAACCAGCACACGGATGCGGATGTAAGCATCGTTCGCGCCGGTGTTGACGACATAGGGGCACTTGGCAACGCCGCGGCCGGGAACCATGTTCTCGCCCTTCACGGCCAGGTAGTCGGTCGCATAGGTCTTGGCGTCTGCCTTGATCTCGTCATCGGTGAACGCCTTCGCGCCGTCGTTAAGATACTTCATGCCGCTTACGGTTCCGGTGGGATCGGGGATGGAGGTATCGCCGGAGTTGTCGTTGCCTTGGCGGTGGAACCGGGACTCGATCAGATCGATCTTGACGTTACCGACGGTGAAGGTATTCGTTGCACTCTTGGTGTCGGTGAAGTACGCAAGAGATGCGCCCACAACAGCGACGGCTGCCAGAGCTACACACAGGCAGATGGCAATCAGTTTCTTTTTCATGGCTTGTTTACTCCTTACTACGTATTTTTTCTGCGCCCGTGCACAGGGGATTCCTTAATCAACCGGGGTAGCCGGTTGGGGGAAATTACTTGAATGCAGCCCAAGCTGCGGCAGCGTTGGCAAAGCCCTCGGCCTGAATGGCGTCGGCCTCGACCCGAACGGGGAAAACACCGTTGGAATATTTAGCAAGGAGCTGTTTAGCTTCCTCACTGGTGACATCTGTATCCATTTTGATGATGCCCCAGACGTTCCAATAGGTCATTTCTTCGGGAGCCAGAGGGTCAAGCCGGGTAAAGGTATAAACATTGTACTTCACTCCGTCACGATCAACAGTTCCGCTGTTGTCATAGGCCATAGTGAACTCTTTCTTATCCAGAGCGGTCTGAGTGTAGATGCTGGAATTCAGAATGGCGGTATCCAGATCAGCAGGAATCATAACACGGATGCGGATGTAGGCGTCGTTCTTGCCGACATTCTTGACATAGGGCATCTTGTGATAGGAACGGCCGGGGATGAGCTGTACGTTTTCACACTTATACTCTGCCGCATTTGCTTCAATCTGTGCATCGGTGTAGAAGGTATCGCCAGCCTTGTACTTGCTGGTGTTGCCGGAGCCTTCCTTGTCAACATCAGACCACAGCTCGGAAGTGGAAGTTGTGCCGTTGGCGATGCCTGCGTTTTCACGGTGCAGGCTGGACTCCAACAGGTCGATCTTGACATTGCCGACGGTGAAGGTATTCGTTGCACTCTTGGTGTCAGTGAAGTACGCGAGGGATGCGCCCACGACGGCGATAGCGACAAGAGCAACGCACAGGAAAATTGCGGTCAGTTTCTTTTTCATGTTTGTTTGCTCCTATTCTGTAGTATTATATTTTTCCTGTGCCCGCGCACAGTAGGAGAAACTTAATTTTGGGCCGCCGCCCATGCGGCAGCCGCATCGTCAATGCCCTCGCGCTGGACAGCATAAGCCGTGAAGGTCAGCTTGGGCTGGGTCCCGGCGAGGCTGTTGACCTCCGTCTTGGTCAGTTCCTGGCTGACAGTGACAACACCATTCGGGTGCTCCGCGCTGCCCGCGAGGACATAGTACGCGATGCCGGCTTTGGCATACTCCGCGCTGACTTCGCGGTAATAGACACCGGGGACATTTTCGAGAGCCTTCCAGCCATCGTCACCCGCGGCGACAGAGTAGGAGACCTTCCTCGCTGTGCCGTTCGCGTCCTTGAAATCCGGCCAGTTTGTTTCCTCTGCCTTCACAAACAGCCAGCAGGCCTCGGAGTTGGGCTTGACCGTCACCTTAGGGTCCTTCCCAATATCGATGCCGGGGATGATTTTGACTGGCTGACTGTCCGCGCTGCTCTCGGTCAGCGTAATGTTAATGTCCCCGATGGTGAATGTACTGACAGTCGATTCCGACTTACTTGCAAGCCAGGCAACCGTCCCGGATACGGGATATCCGGTCACCGCCAATGCCAGCACTGTGAGAACTGACAGCATTGCAATAATTTTTTTATTGCTCCTGCGGTGTTCCGTATTGCGTTTCATTTCTCGTTTTCCTCCTCCCCGCAGATATGCAGCTTAGATCCCGACTGCGGCGAGTCTAATCTGCCGGGTTTTCGTTGTTCGGCTCCTCCGGTGCAGCTTCGGCTTTGCGCTCTGCGGTCTGCTCACCCTTACCGCGCCGTGAGGGCTTTTTTTCTTCGCCACTGCTGTCTGCAAATATATCAGGAATGAACACCAGCAGCAGAAGCACCGCGCCTGCGGAGATCGCAACATACATTCCCGGCGGGTGCTGGATGTAATTCGCGACATAGCCCAGATATGGAATGGAAAAGACCGGCGTACCGATCACATTTTTATAATGCACCAGCCCGCCGTCCTCGGCGTCGTTAGCGTCGCCCTTTGTGCGGAAGCGGATCACGGTGGGGTCCTCCTCGTCCGGGACAATGCCGACCACGCGGTGGGTAGCAATGGTGTTCTCATTCAGCATGAAGGTGATGGGCTGGCCTTCCTCTATCGTATAAGGGTCTACCTTTTTTACATAGACCAGAGAACCGGTGTGATACGTCGGCTCCATCGAACCGGACAGTACGGTGAACACCTGCAGTCCCACGACTCTCGCGCCCACCAGCAGAAGCGCCAGAAGCACCACCAGCGCTACCAGAATGGTGCTGATCACGTTCCAGATTTTCTTGAGAGACTTGTTCATCTATCTTCTTCCTCTATAACTTCAGGCCTGATGTATGGCACAGCGCCGCCGTGTATCTGCTCGAATACCCAGCCTTCGCCGCAAATAAGTGATCGTTCACACGGGCCTTGAAATCCGGCAAGCCTGATCGGTGAGCTGTCAAAGCCCATTGAATTTTTCACAGAGTTCGTCACTCTGCGAGCTTTTCGCCCTATAATTTCATACCCGAATCATAACGCTATGTATATTTAAAAGTCAATAGGAAGATATGATCTGAGAGGATTTTGAATAAAGCAGAGCGTAGGCCGATTTTTGCAAATTGATGATCTCTGCGGCGGACGTATCCGCCTAACGCTTCTTCGCAGTCAAATGAGCAGTCTGAGGCGGCTTGGCACTGTTGGTAAAATGTTTGTACCGCAACAATTTAAACCATCAGTTGACAAGGAGGATATGGATACATGCAAGTTCGGCGTTCTGCTGGCGCTCTTTACAGGTGTCCGTATCGGAGAGCTTTGCGCGCTGCAATGGGGAAAAATTTCTCTGAAAGAGCAGACAGAAGAAATATATTCTTTCGATCTCGATGAGCGCGAGAACTTTGTAGACTACATTCTCCGGTTTCTTCTGCTCCATCATAATGGAGAGCACGGTGTCCTCGTTCAGCTCGCCGCTCTGACTGAGCTTTTTCATCCGCTGCGCCTGC
>OKWR01000434.1_pt1 | contig 46645 bp, 41 predicted proteins | sample 1607101 | NCBI WGS metagenome assembly OKWR01 (sample SAMN04414076, study PRJEB24778) | human gut metagenome | material: faecal | host: Homo sapiens
TGCTCACGCCGATGGTACTGCACACCCGTGGGAGAGTAGGTAGCCGCCACTTTTAAATAGATGGATCCCTTCAGAGAGCAATCTCCGGAGGGATTCTTTTTTTGTATCTCCTTGCATTAAATTGGAATGAATAAAATGAATAGATACTTTATTGATCTGGCTTATGATGGAACAGCCTATCATGGCTGGCAGATTCAGCCGAATGGAAGCAGTGTTCAGGAAACTTTGCAAAAAGCCTTGTCTACAATCTTACGGAAAGAAATGTCGGTTGTAGGAGCCGGAAGAACGGATACCGGAGTACATGCTTCCATGATGACGGCACACTTTGATTCTGAAACGCTTATTGATACGAATCGTCTGACAGATAAACTGAACCGTCTGTTGCCGCCGGATATAGCGATACATCGAATCCGTAGAGTCCGTCCAGACGCGCATGCCCGATTTGATGCTACTGCCCGTACTTACCATTATTTTGTTCATTTGGGCAAGAATCCTTTTCTGAGGCATTATTCCTGTCGCTTGTATCATCCGCTTGATTTTGAGAAAATGAACCGTGTGGCCAAGGTGCTCTTTGAATATACTGATTTTACCAGTTTCAGCAAGACACATACAGACACAAAGACCAATAATTGCAGGATTATGAAGGCTGAATGGCAACAGATGTCTGATGGATCGTGGAGATTTGAAATTCAGGCCGACCGCTTTTTGCGGAACATGGTCCGTGCTGTAGTGGGGACTCTTGTAGAAGTAGGACGCGGGAAGATGGATGAAGAAGGTTTCCGCAAAGTGATCGAAGGAAAGGACCGTTGCCGTGCCGGCGAGTCTATGCCCGGGAATGCTTTGTTCCTGGTGGATGTGACCTACCCCGAAAATCTGTTTCAAGTAAATCAGGAGGAGAATGTCGATGGGGAGTAATGCTGCATGGTTACTGGGAGCCTTTACATCGGCTGCCCTTTTAGGTTTCTATGATGTATTCAAGAAGAAATCGCTTCGGAATAATGCGGTGGTGCCTGTTCTGTTTTTGAACACTCTGTTCTGTAGCTTGATTTTTCTTCCGATGATTCTTTTATCACGTAGCGGAATATTACAGACCGGGTCGCTACTCTATATCCCGACGGCCGGTTGGGAGGTGCAGAAATATATCATGCTGAAATCCCTGATCGTACTTTCTTCATGGATTCTCGGATATTTTGGTATCAAACATTTGCCGATTACACTTGTCGGTCCGATTAATGCTACTCGTCCGGTGCTGGTGCTTTTGGGTGCCATGCTGATCTATGGAGAGGTCCTCAATGTATATCAGTGGATTGGTGTGCTGTTGGCTATGTTGTCCTTGTTTTTGCTGGGAAAAAGTGGTAAGCGAGAAGGTATTGATTTTACGCACAACCGTTGGATATTCTTTATAGCCTTGGCTGCTTTGCTTGGAGCGGCCAGCGGGTTGTATGACAAATATCTTATGGCGTCCCCAGAATCAGGTGGTGTGGGACTTGACCGTATGGTTGTGCAAAGCTACTATAATATTTATCAGTGTATTCTGATGGGTATCATGCTTCTGCTCCTTTGGTATCCGAAGCGAAAGCAAACCACACCGTTCCGGTGGGACTGGTGCATTCTGTTTATCTCTCTTTTCCTTTGTGCGGCAGACTTTGTTTATTTCTATGCTTTAAGTCTGGACGGAGCGATGATTTCCATTGTTTCCATGATTCGAAGGGGTAGTGTGTTGGTGTCTTTCCTTTTTGGGGCGATGCTATTCCATGAGAAGAATCTGAAAAGCAAAGCTCTGGATTTATTGCTGGTGCTCATAGGAATGCTCTTCCTCTATTGGGGATCGCGATAAGTGAATAGATGTTATAAGCCTGGAAACCTGTTCAGGTTCCGGAAAAAATCATTAAGTTTGTATTTACATTTGAAAGAATGAAAATGCCTATATAAAACAGAAGAGACAAGATCATGAAAAGATTTTTTTTACTGCTCCTGATGAGCAGTTTTATTTGGCAGGCTAAGGCGCAGAAGATGCGTGATGTTTTTGCCCATATGCCCGATACAGTGCTGAATCTGCTGACTGAGTACAATCGGTTAGACTGTATTGATTTTATAGAAAATGACCGTGAGGCCAAGGTGAGAAACCGTCTGGACGGTTTTTCTATTCTGCAAAGGCTGACTGATAATTATCTACGGTTGCAACTGACTGCTTCCACACAAGTAGAGATGAAGTTGCTGTCTGGCAAAGATTCGCTGGAGTATATTGTTCTGGCAAAAACTTATGCGGCTCCAGCCAAAAGCAGCATCGTGTCTTTCTACACGCTTGACTGGCAGAAAAGGCCTGCTTCATATTTCCTGAAGCTTCCTGATTTTGATTCTTTCTGGAAACAGCTTTCTCCTACGGATAAGGCAGAAGCTGATACGGTTTCGTTGCTGAAGAAAAAGATGGATTTGCGTCCCTTGGTAGCTTCTCTTTCCGAGAATGATGAAAGTCTTACCTTTACCTTGCAACCGGCTAATCTGGAAAAAGAAGATTCCATTCGTGTCAGCAAACGGATAGAGCCTGTTGTTTATCAGTGGAACCGGAACCAGTTTATTCCTTTAAAAACGCAAGAATAATATCACCGGATGTATATCTGCATCATGCCCGCGGCCTGTATGAACACAGGTCGCGGGTTATTTTTTATTTTGCCATAATGTTTCCTAAATAAGGATTTCTATAAACAGAATTAGAAGTTCCATAACAAATACATATTCTCTTGAAATTTTGTTTCTGAAATCAATAACCTTTTGTATTTCTGTTCCTGTTTTTTCAGAAAAATTACGGTTCTCGGAGCAAAAAAGGTGAAACTCTGCGCTTTGAACTGAGCCATAACGCATTAAACAGAAAACCTCAGAAATAGTAACGATGGCAATTTAGCAAAGAAACGCAAGGTTATGAAATAGAACGGTTGCCTAATCATTACCCGATAACTAAGTAAAGTTTTTCTTTGTGTCGTCACGTTTCATCGTTCTGCGTCAGTTTGCATATCAATGTATAACTCGCTGATAACTAATTTTGTAACCAAAAAAGATTTTATTTTCATTGTGCTTATTATTTTCTTCTGCAAATAGTTTTGCGCAGTATAATAATGTTTGTGATGTTGCATATACTGATTTTAATAATTTAATAGAAGCTTTTTTACAACTTCCCACTGAGCAAATACGAAATGAAGAAATATACAACCGTTTAGACGAACTCCAGAATATCATCAATGAAATTCATGTTTCTAAAGAAGAACGATATAAATTAAATTCCTTACAAGCGGACATTAGTGCTGTTAAAGAATTTATGTCTCCTATTTCGAATAAATATAATGCTCATCTTTCAAACAACAACATAAACAGATTACAAACAATCTTTGGGGAAAATTTTACAAAAGCAAAACTAAATGTAAAATGTCCAAGTGATGAGGTCCAGTTTATAGAGGTTAAAGTGGGTAGCTTGATTATCTGCTATTTTCATTGTATATCAAAAATAGCAGATAATGGTCTACGTATAAAATTTCATGCAGTGTCAGGTAATACTACCAGTAGTGGAGAATATGGGGCGATGAAGAATGAGTATACTCCAATAATACATAATGCAGGACAGAAATATGTAAAAGTTTCTTCTGCAACAATAGTAGAAAGATTTTAATAACCACAGCCGATTTTAAGTTGTTCACAAATCATAGTAGGCATAATAACCATAGCTTACACTATTCGAGTAGATAAGAATCTTGGTGATATTAAAAGAGCCTGTCTCAAATTGTTAGGACGGGCTCTTCCTGTCAAAGATAAGTTATTTGCCACTGTCTGTTGAGCTAATCTCTCTAAAAATGCCTTTATTAACACATTCTGTAGCATCTGTATCATAATACACAATTCCATTAGGAAGAATCTCTTTTATAAAAGGACAATAATATGTCCCCTTTGCTAAATTAACTCTCGATTGTTTATTAGCACAATCAATACACATTTTAAAACTATTATCATTCATAATAATATGGATTATATAATTATTAACAATATCACCATGCTATTATCCTGTATACCAAGATAGTATAAATAAATGATATTACAATTTTTTTGGGTGCCTTTTTGTAATATTTCAAATCTCAAAAGATTTGTTTATAGACTAACCTTGCTGGATTTGTAGAAAGAAAAAGAGACAACATCCGTATTATCCACATTTCTTTTTGTACCTTTGTTGGCAAATAATAAGCATATGAGCGATTTACAGACATACGCCAAGGCGGTACGGGTTATCAAGGAAGCGATATTGCGTAGTCAGTATCGTGCAGCATCTTCTGCTAATAAGGAACAATTGTCATTGTATTATGGTATAGGTTGTTATGTTTCTAAAAATTCTCGTGAGGGCTTCTGGGGCAAAGGTGCAATTGAGTCCATTAGCCAGCAACTGCAAAAGGAGTTGCCCGGGCTTCGTGGTTTCTCGGCATCGAACATAAAGAATATGCGTTCATTCTACGAAGAGTGGTCGCCTGTTATAAATCGCCAGCCGATGGCTGACGAAAATAAAACGCTAACTGCGGTTAGCGATTCGGAACTTAACGAGCAAATGTTGCTTATTGAAATTCGCCAGCCGATGGCTGACGAATTTAATTGGGCGGACTTTGTTGCCATCGGTTTTAGCCATCATATTGAGATTATAACAAAAGCAAAATCATTAGAAGCCCGCTTGTTCTATATCCACGAATCAGCCACACGGTTTTGGAATAAATACGTTTTGCGAGATTATCTCAAGGCTGATTTGTACAACCACCGAGGAACGCTCCCCAATAATTTTACCGCTACAATGCCGAGTACAAAGCAGGCATTAAAGGCAGTAAACGCATTCAAGGATGAATACTTGTTGGATTTTATCAATGTAGAAGAACTTGATACACAAGATGAAGACTTGAACGAACGTGTGCTCGAAAAGTCCATTATGGATAACATCAAAAGGTTTATCCTGACCTTCGGACAAGATTTTATTTTCGTAGGCAACCAATATAGGTTGGAAGTTTCGGGAGAGGAAATGTTTGTTGATTTGCTTTTCTTCAATCGAGAACTAAACTCACTTGTTGCCGTCGAGCTAAAATCAGGGAAATTCCGTTCTTCATACTTGGGTCAATTGAGTACATATCTGTCGGCTCTTGACACATATGTAAGGAAACCGCACGAAAACCCCGCAATAGGCATCCTGTTATGTCGCGATATGAACCAGTCGTTTGTAGAGTTTGCTATCCGAGACTATGACAAGCCTATGGGCGTTGCAACTTATAGGGCAACGAAAGATATGCCCGAGCGATTGCGCAATGCACTACCCGATATTGAAGAATTAAAGAAACTACTATAAATAAGAACGCAGACAAAAGAAAATAATCATCATTCGTTTTTGTCTGCGTTTCTTTTATTACCTTTGTGCCGTCAGAGTTATCACATTGAAGCATAACAATGAAGAACTCAGAAATACGAACGGTTGCTATCTCGTTACCCAATTTTCAAGCAATCCGAATAACCGTTTAATTCTAAGATAATTGCAAATTCTGCGATTTTTTATAGAAAAAAACTACTTTAAAAATTAAAGAAACACATCTTTTTTTACGTATATTTTTTGTAATATTGTATCATAAAAACCAAAAAGAAAATCCGATGAAATACAATTTTGACGAAGTGATTCCACGTCGTGGAAGTAATTCTATCAAATGGGATACAGATTGCTGTCCGGACATGTTGCCTATGTGGATTGCCGATATGGATTTCCGTCTGGCACCTAAAATCAAAGAAGCTGTAGCCCGTCGTCTGGAGCAGGGTGTGTTTGGCTATGCTCATATTCCAGATGCTTTTTATGATGCGATAATCAATTGGTTCGACCGCAGGCATCAGGTTCGTATTGAGCGCGAATGGATTCTTTACACGATTGGAGTTGTACCGGCTTTGGCTACAGCTGTTACCGCATTGACCCAGCCGGGCGACGGTGTGCTGATCCAGCCTCCTGTGTACAACCATTTCTTTAGCTGCATTGAGGGAAACAACCGTCGTTTGGTTGAAAGTCCGCTTCGTTATGAGGATGGTCGCTATACTGTTGACTGGGAAAATCTGGAGCAGAATGCTTCCGATCCAAATGTCAAACTGATGATTATCTGCAATCCTCATAATCCGGCAGGAAGAGTGTGGACACGTGAGGAACTGATCCGTATGGGCGAAATCTGTTTGCGCCATGACGTATTCATTGTTTCTGATGAGATTCATTGTGAGTTGGTATCGCCGGGATTTACTTATACTCCTTTTGCGTCGCTTTCTGAAGAACTGCGTAATCATAGCGTGATTTGCTCTTCACCGAGCAAGGCCTTTAATCTGGCCGGTTTTCAGGTGGCTAATATCTTTGTCCCGAATCCCCAGATGCGTGAAAAACTCAATGCGGTGCTGATGGGTATGGACATCGAGAGTCTGAACTGTTTTGCTGTGGAAGCTTTGATTGCGGCTTACAATGAGAGTGAGGACTGGTTAGACGAGCTGAACGTATACATTCACGAGAACTATCTCTTTATGAAAAACTTTGTGGAAACCAATATGCCCGATCTTTATCTGGTTCCTCTGGAAGGTACTTATCTGGCGTGGCTCGACTGCCGTGTGCTGAACAAGACTTCTGAAGAGATGAATAATGATCTGAAGTCAAAATACTGCCTGTGGCTGAATTCCGGCACGATGTATGGTACAGAGGGTGACGGATTCTTGCGTTGGAATCTGGCTTGCCCACGTTCTATATTGGAAGAAGGTCTGAACCGCTTCCTGAAATATTATCAAGAGCATAAATAAGAATAAATCATAATATCTGAAAAGTCTGCTTTGATCTTTCCATAATGATGACTTAGGAAATAGATCAAGGCAGACTTTTTTTATGATGAGGGCTGAAAGCAGAAACAGGTCAATACAAACAAAAAAGAGTTGTTTCGAATGAAACAACTCTTTTTGAATATCTTGAGTCCTGATATTACTTGCGAGTCTTAGCGTAGCGGCTCATGAACTTGTCAACGCGACCAGCAGTATCAACCAACTTGCTCTTACCAGTGTAGAACGGGTGAGAAGTGTTAGAGATTTCAAGCTTAACTACTGGGTAAGTTTCGCCTTCGAATTCTACAGTGTCAGTAGTCTTGCAAGTAGAACGTGAAAGGAACATGTCACCGTTACTCATGTCTTTGAATACAACAGGACGGTAATTTTCTGGATGGATATCTTTCTTCATAATTTAAAATTTTTATCAATTAAACATATAGCTGGTAACTATAATGTGTAATGGTCTGTTTACGAGGTGCAAAATTACTCGATTTCTTTTTATTTACCAAATTTATCCGCAAAAAAATGCACCATTTAATTCAATCCGGGCCAACTTTCCAGACTGAAAGTCTTTTCTATCGGATTTTCTATCCGATCTGGCAGATTGCAGAAGAAATCGATACCGGTTTTTTTCTCCAGTTCGTCAATGCTGATGGCCCATGAGCTGACATCCGGATTGCCGCCATAGGACTTGTGCTCCACCCAAAAGCCGATGGCCTTGTAAGTGCCTGACTTTTTGCACATCAGCGCCATGAAATAATATTTCGGAACGGGCATTCCGCTTTTTGTGTAACGCAGAATCTGGTCATCACGAATAGTTCCTCCCTTCACAACATAGAGCGTGTCGCGGAAAGTGCTGCTGCGTCCCCAGTTCTGGACAAGTCCTTCCAGATCCACCCAGTCCTGCTGGTTGAAACGTCCGATTTGCGGACTCATGTTCGACAGATAGAATGTCTGCTCGTTGCAGTCCTTGCTGTTCAGACGATCAGCTGAGGCACAAAGATGTCCACGGTCATATCCGCTTCCTTTAAAATCACTCAGTTCCGTTCGTTCACCGGCAGAAAGTGCCGGATCGGGCTGAAATGGATCACCTCTCCATTCCGTGTTGTTCCAATTATTCCGATTCCAGTTCTGTTTGGAATTTTCGGCAGTAAAAGTGAATGCTACCCATCTGGAATGTTTTTTGTCGGAATGCCAGTCTACGGTATAGTTCAGGATGCCCGAAGCATAATGCGAGATGATTTTTCCGGCATTGTCGTCAATGCGAGGGATTTCCAGGTTTCCGGTATTCTGTATTACCTGAGGATTGCGGTTGGAGTTTTGAGAACTGCCACTGCCATCGCTGTCGTTGGAGCAGGAGGATACCAATAGGGTGGCCAGAATAAATGTAAAGGTATGAATCTTTTTTAGGAACATTCTTTGTAACGTATTTTAAACAAAGAATTGTCATTCCAGAATCAATGTTCCGGAATGACAATTCTTCGTAGTATTATCAATAGAGAGGTTACTTAACACTCAGATTCTTGATTTCCCAAGTAATAGTGTTTGCATTCTCTGCATTCTTATATTTGAATGCAAAGTATGCATTTGCTCCTACAGCCGGCAGTTTGGTGGTTACGGTTTCGAAAGTCCAACCGGAAGTAGCCGGGTAGGTAATGTTTACCTGAGTCCATGTAGCAGTTGTTACATCACCGTTATAATCTGTAGAAACCCAAACGGTGTACTGTTCTGGTGCATTGCTCAGATCTTGATTTTTAGGACCCATAGCATGTTCAAAGGTCAGCGTGTGCTCCTTGCTCAAATCGACGGCAGGAGAAACCAACCAGTCTTCGTTTTCCAAAGACACTCCATTTGAATATGCAGACATGCTGACATAGCCATAACTATCTGTTTTCCATTCTTGGGCACCGCTTACGCTTACTGGAGTGAAGTTTCCAAAGGTGTTGTTAAAAGATTCTTCCAGAATAGCATCACCACTTGGCTCTTCTGTACCACCAGAGCTTTGTCCGTCCAAAACATATTCTGTAATGGATTTCAAACCAGCAGTTCCGAAGTATTTCTCCAAAGAACCCTTAACGATAACTTCTTTACCTAAGTTGCTAGGGTTGTCCTTCAGGTTCAAGGCATTGCGTACATCACCGCTTGGCAATTGCAGTACCAGACAGTTCTTATAGTCTGTTTCTGTCTTACTGTCCGCAATTAACAGGTTAGTCTTATTTTCATCAGTGATGCTGCTCAGGTCATTCAGAATTGATCCGTCAATGCTCTTACCGTTTACATAACCTACAATGTAGCCTTTCACCCAAGTGTCAGCCAAAGGCTTGCTAGCATTGTATTTAGAGATAGCTGTAGCTACGGTAAACGGATTCTCCTTACTGCTTTCGTTTTCAGTTGGAGTTTCCGGCTCTTCTGGAGTTTCACCAGCAGCGCGGTCTTCAATAGAAATGTTCTTCAATTCATAAGTACCGGCCTTTTCTGTACAATTATACTTGAATCCGATTTTCACTTTCTTGCCTTTGTAAGCATTCAGATCGATATCACCGGATTTTGCAAACGGAGTCCATGCATCCTGCAATACGTGGTTTGGAATAGTCAGCTGTTGCCAGTTTTCAACATTGCTTTCGGTAATCCACAAAGTGATGTTTTCCGGCAAATTTGTGAAGTAGCGGGCTACATACTCAAAAGTCAGGGTTGCATTGGTTGCGTTGCTCAGATCAACTTCCGGAGAAATTAACCAGCTTTCAGCAGCATAATCGGTATAGTTTACGAATGAAGTGGCTTTCATGTACTTGTAAGAGTCCCAAGTCCATACTTCTGCACCCATTTCAGCTGGTACTGTTACATTCTTCACAGTAAACTCACCCTGGCCAGAAGCGAATGTTTCGCTGAAGATGGCTTTCACTTCTTCTGCCGGAATGTCACCGATAGTGTCGCCGTTCATTATATAAGCCTGTACGTTCTTAATACCAGAACCGCCAAAATACTTCTCCATAGTACCCAGCAACATCACTTCCTGATACAGGTTCTGCGGATGGCCTTTCAAGTTCAGAGAATCTCTGATTTCACCGGCAGGAAGCTGCACGGCCAGACAGTTGTTGATGTTTTTGTCGTCAGGACTTACGGATACCACCATATTGGTTTCTCCAGCGCCTTCCGCTCCGAATACAACATCTGAAATGGTAGAGCTGACGTCACCTCCCGATGGGATGTAACCTACGATATATGCCTTTACCCAACCCAATTTGCCGTTTTGGTTAAGCATGGCTCCTTTTACAGAATAAGGATTCTGCATAGTTCCTTCGCCATAAATACTGCTGTTGTCTCCGGTTCCCGGAATGTCATAAGGAGCAGGAACATCGCTACAGGCATTGAATGAGAATAATGCCATTGAAGCCAAAAACAGTGAACTGATAATCTTTTTAATTTTCATAATATATCTCTATTAGTTTTTATCTTTCAATATCTCTTGAAGTTCTCACGGTTATTTGCCAGTCGTTGTTGTAACGGGTCAGAAGGCCATTCATGTTGAATGGACGGTTTGGCATATAATCATTCGCAAAGTTAGCATAAGTGCTGATGCGGAAAGGAAGGGTAGTACTGCCGATATTTAAAGTACGGTTTACACCATTTCCACCGTCACCTAATTCTTCCGGAGCGTAGACCGTATAGCCGTCTGCTTCTTCAATTGTCACATCTTTAAGATAGACAAAGAACGGAGCGTCGTCTTTGTTTGCTGAACTCAACCAACTGGCATCAATTGTGTCGGGAGCCAGTTCTTTGTAATTGAGTGAAGGACGGCCTTCTGTACGCATGTGCTCTTTCCAGATATTTTCCGACATACGTCCGATTTTTCCCTGATAGAGAGTTCCCAACTGGGCCATGGCACCGTATCCTCCAATGTAAAGTCCCTTACAGTTTACCACGATTTTCTGTCCTACAGGAAGCTTTGAGTAAATACCAGTGGTGTTGATACCGATTACAATGGCAGCTGTGGTGTCGCGCAGGTAGATCTGCTTATATACGTTTCCGGATTCATCATCAGCTACAACCACTCCGCTGATAATGATGCTATCTTCAATCTGTTGCACTCCGCTGCTGGAAGTGATGCTTTTGAACTGTTGCTTCAGTTGGGCAATAGTTGTATTTGCTTCCGGTACACTGGGATTGCCATAAACATCCAAATTGGGTGCGTCGTGTTGATCCATGCATCCGGTCAGGATTACCGCCATCAAGGCAACCATGAATAATGTTATTTTTTTCATATTATACCTTTCTTGTTGTTGTTTTTAAAAACGGAATCCAATGTTCATGAAGGCATTGATTCCCTGTGCATAGTAATATTTTGAATGTTTGGAGAACTGGTATGGACGCTCGCGGCCGTCGTCATAGCTGTCATCACGGCTTTGCTCATATCCTCCGGTTTTCATATTGGTATTGTTCAATACATTATTGACAGTCAGGTTCAGACTTAATGTACGGCCTTTTTTCAGACGGATGAATTTACCTATGGAAGCGTCGAGCATAAAACCGCCCTTGAATTCCTCTTGTTCCGGAACTTGGACACCTACCGGGTTGCCATTTTCGTCTACAGTACCTGAAGACGCATTTTTCTCCAAAATGCTGGCCAGACGGCGATAAGTAGAAAAATCGATAAATCCGCGGTGATAGTAGTTTCCGTTTACATTGAAGAACCAGCCGTTTACACTATAATCCAGTCCTAAACTATAGGCAGAGAGTGGTGTACCGCTGTCTTTCATGCCCTTGGCATAAACCTTATCGGGAGTAGACTCGCTTTCATTTTCGTAGGTCAAGGTTGCATTCGGATTATTGATATATTCTGCATTACTGAAAGTACCGATTGCGTTCAAACTCAAGTTTGATGTAATCTTGACACTGGCTGCCAGTTCCACCCCCATATATTCTTTCTGAATATCGCTCATAGACAGATAAGTATATCGAGATTCCTGATCATTGTAGAAAGCATCCATCTCTACCAAATCATTAAAACGTGTATAGTAACCGCTTACCTTCATGGTGAAGCGTGGTAAAGTCAGCGCATAACTGGCTTCTGCTGTATACATTTCCTCATTGGTCAGATTGTCTACGAAGTCATTCTTCAAACGTGGTGCAATGAAGGCATTGTAGGCTGTCGGAGCGTTCTCTTCATAACCCAATCCAAAGTTGATGGTATGCTTTCCGTTAGGCTTGAGGGTCAATCCGATCTTACCGCCAGATTCCAGGAATTTGGCTACGCCACTGCTACCTTTTGACTTGTTGGCTGCACGACCGTTGCGCATCAATCCGTCGCGCTCAATAGTGCTTCCGCCCAAACGGAATGCGGCAAACAGAGTGGTAATACCCTTGGTAAGCTGATAATTGCTCCAGACATTGGCTTTGTTTACATATACATTGTAATTGTATCCAAAAATGTCACCCTCTCGAATAATGCGGTTTGGATTGTCCAAGTCATTCTGGATCATAGGAGAGTTGTAGCCATAGTCACGAACAGAGAACTTGTCAACGTCGGTCATATAGTCGGCTCCCAACAAATCGCTCATGGTCTTATAGTGCATACCTTTTGTGGTATTTATATTAAAACCGGCTGAGATTGCTCCGTGTTTATTGAATGAATGTTTTAATGTAGAATTCAGATTGAATGCCATCTGGTCATTGTGTCTTTCCTCCACATAGTACAATGCTTCTCCCCCTAATGCTTTTTGTTGTGCATTGGCAAAGTACATGGCATCCCAGTCTATTTGTCTGTGGGCTTTATCACTAGTCCAATACTCATAGGCATCTTTCCAGATTTGTATATCCTCATCGCTGAGTGGCTGATTGAATACGTTTCCGGAAATCTGTCCGCTTGGCAGTTTCTTATAATAGTCAGGACGTGGGTCTGACGCATTTCCCGACCAACCGAGGGCTGTGTTGCCATACATGCTGTATTTGCCCATGAACGAAGTGCTTAAATTTGTCCGGTCGTTAATTTTGAAGTCCCAGGTCAGAACTGCTGTCGGCTCATAGGAGTTTACGACGCGGGCATTACGTTTTTCTCCGTTCTGGTAACCCCAGTTCGGATTATAGTAATGACTGTTGGCCAACCAGTAGGCTTCTTCTGTTGAGGCGCCCTGCTGTGCTCTTTCTGTAGGTGATCCCCATGTGCTCAAGTTCAGGCTGTGGCGGTCGTTGAACACCTTCTGCACTGCCAGAAAATAGCCTAAAGAGTTGTAGAAGGTTCCCTCGATATATCCTTCATTTGCCCAGCGGTATGCCAATGAGCCGGTTACGGCCCAGCCGTTGTTCATTAATCCGGTGGAATAAGTATAGACGCCACGTGCCAAATAATTTCTGTTACATCCGGAAAGGGTAATTTTATTACCCGGACTGTATTGGCTTGCTCTTACATTGATGTCTGTAGATCCTCCCAAAGCTGAGAAACCGAAATTGTTCATATTGAGGAAAGGAGATCCTTCTCTATTACGGGTTGCATCGTTCAGACCTCCGATGGAGCTGTAGCTGAACTGTCCGCGTTCGGCATCATTCATCTGCACTCCGTTGATGTAAGTTTCGCTTTGCTGATTATTGTACCCACGGTAGCGGAAGCGCATGGGGCTGAACAAATAGCCGACATTAGAAAGGTAGAGGTCATTGTTTACTCCCAGAATAGAGTTTACGGTGCGTCCGTTATCATCATCCTCATCCAGTTGGGATTCGGTGAATGTAAAGTCTGCGTTTTCCATTTTTGCAATGCTTTCAGCAATAGCAACCGTATCTTTTTGCTGAGCAAGAAGATAAGTCGAAAAACAACATGCAGACGCCATTAAAGCAAGTCTTTTGTTCATAAATAAAACAGTTAATGTGATTTTTCTACAAAGATATGTGATTCTATTGAAGTACCTATTTTCTTCTATCTTTTTTAAATTTAAAAGGCTTAATTTTAATTTCATTATCTGAATCTTATTACAAATGAATGTCGAATTATATAATGAATAATTAAAGTTTTTGAATTCTTATATCTTTTAAAGTAAGTGAAATTCAATTTCATTAGAATAACTCATAAAAATATTGCATATTTGTAACCTGAAAAATAAGTAGAATATAAAATAAAGGATTTTATGAAGAGACTTTGGTTATTTGCAGTGTGTTGCAGCATGTTATTGGCTTCGTATGCGCAGGAGAAGAAATATTCCATGTATGCTGTAGGATTTTATAATTTGGAAAATCTGTTTGATACGATTCACGATGAAGGTAAGAATGATTATGAGTATTTGCCGAATGGAACAGGCCGTTGGAATGGTCTGAAGTATTTTTCCAAATTGAAAAACATGTCTTCTGTTTTGGCCGAATTAGGTACTGACCGTTTGCCTAATATCGGTGCAGCAGTAATAGGTGTGTCCGAGGTGGAAAATGCCCGTGCTTTAACGGACCTGATCAGTCAGCCGGCCTTAAAGAAAAAAGGTATGAAGTTTGTGCATATCGAGGGGCCGGACACCCGAGGAGTAGATTGCGCTTTGCTTTATAACCCTCAGCTGTTTGTTCCTGAAAAAAGCTTTCTGAAGCCATATGTGTTCGAACCTGTTGATACGACTTATAAAACCCGTGGTTTTCTGACCGTGCAGGGTACATTGGCCGGCGATTCCATTACCTTTATTGTATGCCACTGGCCCAGCCGCTTTGCGGGATCTTATCACCGCGAACTGGCCGGAAAGCAGGTGAAGGTGCTCAAGGACAGTATTCTGTCCGCAAATCCTCAGATGAAAGTGGTGGTCATGGGCGATATGAATGATGATCCGTTCAATGTCAGTATGGCCAAAGAACTGTCTGCGAAAAAAAATATAGATAAGGTAGGAAGCGATGATATGTATAATCCCTGGTGGAGCATCCTGACCGACAAGGGACAGGGAACTCTGCTCTATGACGGCAAATGGAATCTGTTTGATCAGATTGTTGTTTCGCCGAACTTGCTTAATAAAAAAGGTGAGCGTGACTTTTCTACCTTGAAGTTTTTCAAGAATGAGATCTTTATGCGCGATTATCTGTTTCAGACCGAAGGAAAATATAAAGGAAACATTAAGAGAACTACGGCCAGCGGTGTTTGGCTCAACGGTTATAGCGACCATTTACCCGTTGTGATTTATTTATTGAAAGAGAAAAAGTAAAAAAACTGATTTTTTCCGTATCCGGTTTGCAGATTTTTGACTATCTTTGTCCGGAGAAAGATACATTACGTTTTTAAATTTATAAAGACATGGTAAATTACAAAGATTTAGGTTTGGTTAATACCAAAGAGATGTTTGCTAAGGCCATTAAAGGTGGTTACGCAATCCCAGCATTCAACTTCAACAACATGGAGCAGATGCAGGCTATCATTAAGGCTGCTGTAGAGACTAAGTCTCCGGTTATCCTTCAGGTTTCTAAGGGTGCTCGTCAGTATGCTAACGCTACTCTGTTGCGTTACATGGCTCAGGGTGCTGTTGAGTATGCTAAGGAGTTGGGCTGCGAGAATCCTCAGATTGTATTGCACCTCGACCACGGAGATACTTTCGAGACTTGCAAGAGCTGTATCGATTCAGGTTTCTCTTCAGTAATGATCGACGGTTCACACCTGCCATACGAAGAGAACGTTGCTTTGACTAAGAAGGTTGTTGACTACGCTCATCAGTTCGATGTAACTGTAGAAGGTGAGCTGGGTGTATTGGCTGGCGTTGAGGATGAAGTTTCTTCAGACCACCACACTTATACTAACCCAGAAGAGGTTATCGACTTCGCTACTCGTACAGGTTGCGATTCTTTGGCTATCTCAATCGGTACTTCTCACGGTGCTTACAAGTTCACTCCAGAGCAGTGTACTGTAGATCCTAAGACTGGCCGTCTGGTTCCTCCTCCATTGGCATTCGACGTTTTGGATGCTGTTATGGAGAAACTTCCTGGATTCCCAATCGTATTGCACGGTTCTTCTTCAGTTCCTCAGGAAGAAGTTGAGACTATCAACAAGTACGGTGGTGCTTTGAAGGCTGCTATCGGTATTCCAGAAGAGGAATTGCGTAAGGCTGCCAAGTCTGCTGTTTGCAAAATCAACATCGACTCTGACTCTCGTTTGGCTATGACTGCAGCTATCCGTCAGGTATTCGCTGAGAAGCCAGCTGAGTTCGATCCTCGTAAGTACTTGGGTCCTGCTCGTGACAACATGGAGAAGTTGTACAAGCACAAGATCATCAACGTATTGGGATCTGACAACAAGTTATAATTTCCGATCGGATTTTAGTTAATCTATAATGGGGTTGTATCAGTAATGATGCAACCCCTTTTTATGTCTGTTCCGCTGTTTGCCGGATTCTTTTCAGAAAGAATGGATCTTTATGGCAATCTTGTTTCTGAAAAGGATAACTTTTATGTGTTTTTTCTGTTCTTTGAAATAAAAATATGTTACCTTTGCTGACAGGTTCTTAAAATCAATATTTATGAAAAAGCTTTTGTCGATATTTGTTTCCCTTGTGGTATTGGGAGGAAATGGTGTGTTGGCTCAAAGTTTAAAGAAGCAGAATCAGCAATTGAAAACACAAAATACGATTCTGACGGATTCAATCCAGAAATTGAATACTTCTTTAGACTCCGTAGCTCAACTAAAGACCAAGCTGACAGCCGATTATGAAAAGCTGAAGGCTCAATACGGAAAATCGGGCACTAAAGCCGATTCTTTATTTAAGGTATGCCAGTTGCAGGCTTCTGAGATCTATGCTCTTCAAGTGACTAATGATTCATTAAGCAGTCGTATCCAGAAACTGTTGGCAGAAAGAAGTTCCTTGCAATATCAGACGGACAGTCTGCTTGCCTTGCAGGAGCGTAAACTCGAGGAGAAGAAACAAAAAGAGTTGTGGGATCGTAGAGCTTGGTTTAATGTGGCATATTCTCCACAGAAAATCAACAGTGATTTATACCGTCCGGAATTGAAGGCTGACTATGCGGTAGGTATTACTTGGGGACGAAGCTATTATCTGCATAAGAAACCTTTGGCAAACATGGTACGCTTTGCCTTGAACTGGAGTTTCTTTGACCTGAACATCGCCCAATATTCGGCTCCATACAGTAGCCGTGTGGATGAAGGTGATGATGATCTTTCATCAGGTGGTCTAGCTTCTGCTTCTTATTACCCTTCAGCCCGGACAGACGATTTTACAGGAAATGAAGGTGATGATTATTGGGAAGAGGATTATGAGGAGGTCGCTTCAAATCAATACAAGATGGAAGTCGGCATGCAGATAGGTCCGGCTGTTATTGTCAATCCAATCAGTCATCTGATGATACAGGCTTATTTCCACTATGCGCCAACTTATTCTATTTTACTGGATGAGGATATGAATTATTATGGAGGATATGCTTCATTTTTCAACACCGGTGTTGCCTTGTCTTATAAAGCTATCGGATTGGGTATAGAGGCCCGTTGGGGTAATACCACTTATTCTCAGGAGGTATATAATGCGGCTATTGATGATTATGAGTATCAAGATATGAACTGGAAAACCAAAGGAATGCGTGTTTATTTGTCATTCAGATTCTGATCAGAGAAAATGATACTATAAAGGTTTTATTTGAAGGATATGAAAAATCCGGTAAGTTTCATGCCTAAGAGTTAAAGGTCATGGTAGCTTACCGGATTTTATTTTGTTCATGGAGTTTAAAGGACTATTTGGGCTCTTCGGCCGTAAGTTTTTCTATTCCTCCATTATTCTGATAAAAGAGTACCTGAGTGGTATTCTTTTTGTCAAACAATGCGTTGCTTAGGATTTCTGTATTGCCAAACTGTCCCATGGAAATTTCCTGATCACAGAATACTTTACTTGGACTGTATACTTTCAGGAAACTGCGTGCCGGAACATTGTATACGACCCCTTCGTCCATTTTGGCTTTCTTTTTTGCCGTTTTCTCATCTTGCACTGGAACCGGAAGATCCTGTGCAGACTTCAGGTCTATGTAAATCGGTTCTCCGGCTAAATCTTCATTGTTGAGTACACCCAGTTTTTCAGAAAAACGGAACAGTACCGCATGTTCCATTTCCTGCTCCGGAGTGGTACTGAAGGAAAATACCTCAGTGCTTGTTTGAGTATATCCTTTGAACAGCTGGCTCAGTGCTTTCTCCTGTTGATTCAGCTGATCCAGCATCAGTTTCAGTTGTTCACCGTCTTTAGGAGTGTTATCGGCTTCACCGCGTATCAGCGCATTTCTGCTTTCACGAATGTCATAGATTTCCTGTGCGGTGAGTTCCGCTATTTTAGCGCTGCTTCCTGCTGCCAGAATCTCCTGATTCATAAAATTACGTGGATTCAACACCTTTTCTGCAGGTTGGGCTTTGGGCAGGTCCGACAGTTTCTCTACTTCCTTGTCCGTATTGATAGCTAATAGAATACCGTCGTTTGTAAGTTTTACCATCGGAGCAACGGTACGCTTTTTTAATGCGATGTTATAAATCTTGCTTTTGTCCGGAACACCATATGGTTCCACTTTGATACTTTTAATGGTCCAGCGGGTGTAACCCTGGCTGGCTGCGTCCTTCAAGCGTAAATATCTGTCGGCATATTTGGCATATTCTCCCGGAACAAAGACTTCTTTTTCTGCTACGACGGTAAAACGGAGTGCCGTTTTGGGAAGACAATAAGTTACTCCTTCTACTGTGACTCCCGGCATATAAGGGGTCACTTCGGTCTGAGCGTTTCCGCAAAGCGGGAGTAATGCCAGACTGTATAACAATAATCTTCTTTTCATATCTTTTTGTTAAGCTTGTTTTTTTCTTAATTCTTTAAATGCCCGAGGCAAATAGGTAATCAAGTCACTGGCGGTAACACATTCTTCTTCCAGGTCCTCTGCCGCAAAATCGCCGGCCATGCCGTGGATATGTACACCTAAAAGTACTGCGGCTTCATAAGAATATCCCTGAGCCAGTAGGCCAACCAGAATACCAGAAAGAACATCACCGCTTCCAGCTGTGGCCATACCTGCATTTCCGGAATTATTGAACAGAACCATACCGTTAGGCAGACAGATAATGCTGTAGTGTCCTTTGATAACAATGTAAAGTTGCTGCTTGATGGCCAGATCTCGGGCTTTGGTCATTTGATCATAGCTGTCCTGGCAGCGGCCGATAAGGTTTTCCAATTCTTTGGGATGCGGAGTAAGGATTGAATGTTTGGGGATATCCTGAATCCATTCCTTATGATTTCCCAAAATATTCAGAGCGTCGGCATCGAGCACTAACGGCAATGACTGTTGCAGCATGAAATCCCGCATGGCAATAGCTGTTGTTTCGCTTTTTCCGATACCAGGTCCGATAACAAGAGCATTGAAACTGCCGGTTTCGATAGATCCGGTAATAATGTCATCGTCCAGATCGTGGCTTAGAATGGCTTCGGGAACAGCGATCTGGAGAATGTCGTTATTCATTTTCGGCGTGTGAATCGTAACCTTACCTGCTCCGGCTTTCATACAGGCTTTGGCGCAGAATATTGATGCTCCGGCCATTCCGAAACTTCCGGCTACAACCAGAGCATGTCCCATATTGCCTTTGTGGGCAAAAGCATGCCGCTTTTTAAGCAGTTTACAGGCCATGTCGCTTTCCAGCAGATACATGTTGGTTGCCACATTCTCCATGTATTTCATGTCGAGTTGGATGTCCAAAACTTTCAGTTCACCGATATATTTCTGGTTTTCCGGGAAGAGAAATGCCATTTTGGGTAATTGTATGGTCAGTGTGAGTGTCGCACGCACTACAGTGTTCATGTCATTGTAGGTATTGTCCTCACACATCAGTCCGGAAGGAATGTCTATGCTCACAATGGGCACATTTGTTTTGTTTATACTTTGTGCCAATGAGGCAAAACCACCGTTGAGCGGCTTGTTTAATCCTGTTCCAAACAATCCGTCAATGATGACGTCTTTTTCTTCTATATTGGGGAATGTGAACTGATCATGTACTTCAATGAATTTGATATTGCTGTATTCTGCCAGACATTCTTTATTGAAAGCACATTCTTCACTGAGTTTCTGATTGATATTGAATAAGTAAACAGTGGCTTTGTATCCTTTCTCAGCCAATAGTCTGGCCACAGCCAACGCATCACCGCCATTATTGCCCGGACCGGCAAAAATATAGAAATGGGTTTTCAGGCTCCAGCGGGTGGAAACCTCCTCGGCAATGGCTTTGGCTGCTCTTTCCATCAAGTCGATGGCACTGATCGGTTCATTCTTTATGGTGTACTGATCAAGTTCTTTAAATTGTGCTCCTGTAAGTATTTTCATAATGCAAATATAACTAAAATAGCGGTTAGCAAGTTTTTGGCTTGCGGAATTTTTGTATCTTTGCAACAAATTTACTAAAAATAGCCATGCAGACCATTCAAATTAAAGATAAAACTTTCACTGTGTCTCTGAAAGAGGCAGATATCCTAAAGCAGGTAAAGCGCGTAGCTGCGGAAATAAACCGGGACTATGAGGGTGAAACACCTGTATTTCTTGCTGTTCTCAACGGTTCGTTCATCTTTGCCGCCGATCTGATGCGCGAAGTGACTTTGCCGTCTGAAATCACGTTTGTCAAACTAGCGTCTTACGCCGGGGTTTCTTCAACCGGGGCGGTGAAAGATCTTATAGGGTTGAATGTAGAGTTAAAGGGACGTCCGGTAATTATTATTGAGGATATCATTGACTCTGGTCTCACCATGGTGCATTTACTTGATTTACTTAAGCAGCACGAGCCGAAATCAATAGATATCTGTGCTTTATTGGTCAAGCCCGACAATCTGAAAGTGTCTTTAGACATCCGTTACACTTGTCTGGAGATACCTAATGATTTCATTGTGGGTTATGGATTGGACTATGACGGGCAGGGACGTAATACCCGTGATATCTATACGGTAATTGACTAGCTGGAGATTTCCTATTTTAATAACTAAATAAAGAAATGAAGAATATTGTAATTTTCGGTGCTCCGGGATCCGGTAAGGGAACTCAGAGCGACAAGATTGTGGCTAAGTACGGTTTCAAGCACATCTCTACCGGTGATGTTTTGCGCGGTGAGATCAAGAACGGTACAGAGCTGGGTAACACAGCAAAATCTTACATCGACAACGGACAGCTGATTCCGGATTCATTGATGATTGATATCCTGGCAAGCGTTTATGACAGTTTCGGTGCCGTAGAAGGAGTCATCTTCGACGGTTTTCCACGTACAATCCCGCAGGCTGAGGCCTTGAAGGCTATGTTGGCTGAGCGTGGAACTGAGGTAAGCGTGATGCTTGATCTGGAAGTTCCGGAAGATGAATTGATGGATCGTCTGATCAAGCGCGGACAGATTTCCGGACGTGCCGATGATAATGAGGAAACCATCAAAAAGCGTCTGACAGTTTATCATAATCAGACTTCTCCTCTGATTGACTGGTATAAGAACGACGGTAAATATACGCACATCAAGGGTACCGGTGATCTGGAAACTATCTTTGCCGATATCTGTGCAGCTATTGACCGTGCATAATCAAAAAAATTAAAAACCACACATATTATAATTAAGTAAATAGATATGGCTGAATCGAATTTTGTAGACTACGTAAAGATATATTGCCGTTCCGGAAAGGGCGGAAGAGGCTCCATGCATATGCATCGGGCCAAATATGTCCCTAATGGCGGACCGGACGGAGGCGACGGAGGACGGGGTGGCCATGTCTATTTACGTGGTAACCGTAACTATTGGACTTTATTGCATCTTCGTTATGACCGTCATGTCTTTGCCGGGCATGGAGGTAACGGCTCCAAATGCCGTTCTACCGGAAAGGATGGCGAAGACAAGTATATTGAAGTGCCTTGCGGAACCGTAGTGTATAATGCCGATACGGGTGAATACATTTGTGATGTGACGGAGCACGGTCAGGAGGTGATGTTGCTCAAGGGAGGCCGAGGAGGTTTGGGTAACTGGAATTTCCGTACCTCGACCAACCAGGCTCCGCGCTATGCACAGCCAGGAGAACCCATGCGTGAAATGATGGTGATTCTGGAGTTGAAACTATTGGCGGATGTAGGACTTGTCGGTTTTCCGAATGCCGGAAAGTCTACTCTGTTGAGTGCTGTTTCTTCTGCCCGTCCAAAGATTGCAAACTATCCGTTTACCACTCTAGAGCCGAGTTTGGGTATTGTCTCCTATCGTGACAACCAGTCATTCGTGATGGCCGATATTCCGGGGATTATCGAAGGAGCCAGTGAAGGTAAAGGATTGGGCTTGCGTTTCTTGCGTCATATCGAGCGAAACTCCCTGTTGCTCTTTATGGTTCCGGGAGATACTGATGATATCAAAAAGGAATATGAGATTCTGCTCAACGAGGTTTCTACCTTCAATCCGGAGTTGATGGACAAGCAGCGTGTACTGGCTATTACGAAAAGTGATCTGTTGGACGAAGAACTGATGGAAATGCTTTCCGAGAACTTGCCTGATGTGCCGCATGTATTCATTTCTTCTGTTACAGGTATGGGTATTGCCAAACTGAAAGATCTGCTTTGGAAAGAACTGAACAGCGAGAGCAATAAGTTGCAGGCCATTACTGATCAGCAGAATATTGTGCATAAGAATAAAGATGTGAATTTCTTGCGCAATGAGCTCAAGGCGATGGGTGAAGACGAAGATTTTGAATTTATCGATGACGCAGAAATAGAAGATCTCGATGACTTTGAATACGAAGAAGAGGATTGGGATGAGCAGAAGTGATAAAGAAACAGAAAAAAATCCCAATCTGCTGCATTATGATTTAGGTGAGGATGTAGTGGCTTTCAGTACCCGAAGAACCGGAGGTGTCAGTGAAGGTAACTATGCTTCGTTTAATGTGAATGGTTATTGTGGTGACAATACCTTGCATGTGGCCGCTAATCGGCAGATTCTTTGTGATTATCTGCAGATAGATACGTCTTGTCTGGTTTTGCCTCACCAGACTCATAGTACACGGGTAAAGGTGATAGACGAGGCGGTGATGGGGTTGTCTGCATTGCAGCGGGCAGCCATGTTAGAGGGAGTTGACGCATTGATTACCTCAATGCGTGGTGTCTGTATCGGTGTTTCTACCGCGGATTGTATTCCGATACTTCTTTATGACCCTGTACATCAGGTTATCGCTGCGGTACATGCAGGTTGGAGAGGTACAGTAGGGCGTATCGTTGTTGAGGCTCTTTCAGAGATGTTTCGTACTTTCCAGACATCTGCTTCTGATTTGCGTGTTGCTATCGGTCCCGGTATTTCCGGTGAATCCTTTGAGGTGGGTAATGAAGTCTATGAGACCTTTGCGTCGGCCGGTTTTCCTATGGAGCGTTTGGCTGTGAAGAAAACTTCTATTAGAAATATCTCGGAACAAAGTTGGTTTATTGATCTTTGGGAAGCAAATCGTATGCAACTGGAAGCGCGCGGCGTATTGCCTGAGCATATTTTTATGGCCGGTATCTGTACTTATCAGCACGCTGACGAGTTTTTTTCCGCACGGCGTCTGGGCATTAATTCAGGCCGCATATTCAATGGAATCATGATGGGAAGATAAAATTTCTTTTGAGAAAGTATATGCAATGAAGTCTCCTCATAACGAGGAGATTTTTTTGTAAAAAAGAATCATACCGATTCGGTTGCTTTTCATGAAGCTCCGAATCGGTATGATTCTTTATAGAAGGGGATTTTAATCTGGTATTCAATGATTTCCCTTGTGCCGGTTGGCGCGTCGGCGTCTGATTTCAGCTTTCATTTTGGCGGAACCAGAACCGTGTGCACCGGTGATATAGGCTTTCTTTTTTGCCTTGGTCTTTACCTTTTCTTCCTGAGGGCCTTTTTTCTTGCTGCTTCCCCCTTTGAATACAATACCTCCGGTAATGACCTGATCAATATCGTCTCCTCCGAATTTAGCCATAGATGAAGCCTGGAAATTAGTGGTGGAACAGACGGACACCGGTAAATGCCATGGCAATACCATATTTGTCGCAAGTTTCAATCACATGATCATCACGAACGCTGCCACCGGCTTGAGCTACATAGCATACACCGCTTTTGTGCGCACGCTCAATGTTGTCACCAAATGGGAAGAATGCGTCTGAACCCAGTGATACATTGGTGTTTTGGGCAATCCATGCAGCTTTTTCCTCGCGAGTGAGTGGTTCCGGTTTTTCTGTAAAGAATTTCTGCCATTCTCCATCAGCCAATACATCCATATAATCATCGCTGATATAGATGTCAATAGTATTGTCACGGTCTGCACGACGGATTTTTTCAACAAACGGCAGGTTCATTACTTTCGGATGTTGACGTAACCACCAGATATCTGCTTTATTGCCGGCCAGACGGGTGCAGTGGATACGGCTCTGCTGTCCGGCTCCGATACCGATAGCCTGTCCGTCCTTAACATAGCATACAGAATTACTCTGAGTATACTTCAAGGTAATCAGGGCTATGATCAGATCACGCTTAGCTTCTTCAGGGAAATTTTTGTTTACGGTCGGGATATTTTCAAAAAGACTCGGATCGTTCAGTTTCACTTCATTGCGTCCCTGTTCGAAAGTGATTCCAAATACCTGCTTGGTTTCAATTGGAGCCGGAGTGTAGTTCGGATCGATCTTGATTACGTTGTAAGTGCCGTTTCTCTTGGCACGCAGGATTTCCATAGCCTCTTCGGTAAAATCGGGAGCGATCACACCGTCAGAAACTTCTCTTTTGATCAGAGTGGCAGTAGCGGCGTCACAAGTGTCGCTCAAGGCGATAAAGTCACCATAGCTGGACATTCTGTCTGCACCGCGTGCTCGGGCATAAGCACAGGCAATAGGAGAGAGCGGAATCTTCACATCGTCTACAAAGTAGATTTTCTTGAGCGTGTCGCTCAGCGGAAGGCCTAAGGCTGCTCCGGCAGGAGACACATGCTTGAAAGAGGCAGCCGCAGGCATACCGGTAGCTTCTTTCAGTTCTTTGACCAGCTGCCAGCTGTTCAGGGCATCCAGAAAATTGATGTATCCCGGGAGACCGTTCAGGACTTCGATTGGTAACTCACCTTCGGTCATATAAATGCGCGAAGGTTTCTGATTCGGATTGCATCCGTACTTCAATGCCAATTCTTTCATATTCTAAATATTTAGATTTTTGTTTGCAAAAACGATAGGGCAAAGATACGACAAAATGCAGAGAAGAGAAAATTGAGCAACAAAGAAATATCTTTATTAACGAATAAAACCGACAAACATGTTGTCCATGCCTGTCGGTTATCATAGATTATAGAAAGAGTTTGCTTATTTGGTCCATCCTGCAGTCCACAGGTCAGAAGCATCCAAAGCACCCTTACCGTCAAAAGTACCTACGTACTTGTCGGTGAAAGTAAAGCTTTGACCGGTCTGATTACCGTTACTCAGGAACATTTCGTTGGTGTAAGGATTGTTTTCGTCACCTTCAACTTGTTTTACCAATACACTGGCAGAAGTGATTCCGATATTTTTCAAGCTGGAAGGATTGTTCATCAAATATTTACCGGTTTCGCTGGTTTCAACCCACAAGTCATTGGTCTTTCCGGTAATTACGGTATTTTCAATAACAGCATGTGTTCCTGCTCTCAGTTTTACACCGGCAGCTTTGGATCCGGTATCCTTGTTTCCGATCAGAGTCAGGTTCTTCAGAACTGGCTGAGAGAAAGGAGATGCGATCATATTATCGCCGTTGTTGTCTGCTTCGATCAGACAGTCACAGTCTGCTCCTTCTGCCTGATAGGCAATCCAGTTTGTACCTTGTCCTCTCCATCCTTCTGTCCAGTCGAAAGAGTCGTCGCCGCAGTTTTCTACAATCGCATGATCTACATTTACGGTACCGCCGAAGAACTCAATACCGTCATCGTTACCGTCGCAGATCTGGAGATAAGAAGCTTCTGTTCCGCTACCTACACCGTAAAAAGTGATACCGTTAGATTCTGTGTCAGAAGACAGAGATTGTCCGGTGTATTCCATGCGGATGTATTTCAGTTTACCGGAGTTGTCCTGATCTTCGTTGCCTCCATAAACGGCATTTCCGATTTCAGACTTGCCCTGTCCGCCTTCTACATTGATAGAAGCTTTACCGCAGATGTGCAAACCGCCCCATGAGCCGGCCTGAGCTCTTTCCGCAGTCATGACAATAGGTTGTTCTGCAGTACCTACGGCATAAATCTGGGCACCTTGTTCGATGAGAATATAGGAAATGTTATCAGTATAGGCTGAGATGATTTTTACTCCCGGCTCAATGGTCAGTTTACCTGGAGCCTGGATCTGTAATTTGCCAGTCAACTTGTATGTCTGTCCCTGTTTTAGGGTTACATCCTTGTTGGTAATTCCGTTCAGCTGGTTACCAACCAGTACTTCATCGTTTCCGGAAGAAGATTTGTTTCCATTGTCTTCATTTTCAGAACAAGATACACATGCTACAGACGCGCAAAGAGCCATGCTTAAAGTGGCAAACTTAAAAATGTTCTTTTTCATTGTTTTCTTTTTTAAAAATGGTTGTTATTGATATTTTACATTAGAATTTATATGAAATACTCAAGTCAAGATCGATACCGTTTTCATATCGCTCCACTTCAACGGTCTTATTGGCTATCGGGAGCTCCTGCGAGAGTACAAAGTCGGAATTCAACAGGTTCTTGACTTGCAATTTGGCACTGAGATGTTTGTTGAACTGATACCCCAGATTCAGATTCAGTGTATGTAATGTTTCCTGATATACATCGCCTTGCTTTTGAATACCAACAGCCTGAATGCGTTTTCCCTGAAGATTGTAGAGCAGAGCCATGGATAATTTCCGGTCTTTACTAAAGGAAGGGGTATAACTCAGATCGGCATTGACTATATAGGGTGATGCTCCCTGAAGCTGTCTTTCTGTGTTCGTGTAGACCATTCCGCTGGGCAGCTGGACGTTGGTGTACATGTAGGAAGCGTTTACCGAGGTACTCAGGTCCTTGATGATTTCTTTTCTTATTTCAACCTCTATACCGGCAGCCAGTCCGTCTGTGGCATTTTGGAAAGAATATTCGCGTGCACCTCCAGAAACCCACTGGGTTCTTTCAATTGGAGTTTCCAGATATTTATAGTAACCTGTTATGGCAATCATATCGTTGCTGTTTGGACGGAACCATTCATACCGCAGGTCAAAATTGTAGTTATATCCGTTGGTCAGGTCAGCATTACCACGCAGATTAGCCGATCCGTAAGATTCTTGATACTTGAAAGGAGCCATTTCCACAAATTGCGGACGGGTTACCGTTCGTGAGGCAGACAGACGAATGGCATGGGCCTTATTTATATCATATTTCAGATTCAGGGCCGGGAAGAAGTCATTGCAGTCCAGATTACGGATTTTTGCCTTATTGTCGCCGTCTTCATAATATTCCACCCATTGTCGGCTGTTTTCGAAGCGTACGCCGGCATTAAGTGACAGTTTGTTCCATAGCAGAAAGTCTGCATCCAGAAAACCAGCTATAATGCGGTTACCGGCTTGATAACTGTTGCTTGGCACTTTCCGGCGATTAATGGTAATGTTTCCTTGCTGTACTTGGTCAAAATTCAAATAACCGTCTGTATCATAGATATTATCAAAAGGAGCATACAGCTCGTTGATCTTATCTACGTTATAGAAAAAGTCAACTCCCATGAAATCTCTTTTTTTGTCTTTGATGGCAGCTCCTATCCTCAGCTTGTCGTTTTTGTTCAGGTGATAAGCCACTTTCAAGTCGCCCACCCATTCATCCTCATTCAGCTCGCCATAGTAGCGCATAATTTCTTGCTGGTTCAGTGTAAAGAGTTTCAAAGACTCGTCATCCTGTATTTCGTACATTACCTGACGGCGGTCCGGTTCGTCACTTTTTGAGATATTGTATGATCCGCTCCAGTCAGCTTTCCAGTGATCTCCGAACTCGTGATGTCCGGCAAGCTGGTAATCCTGCAAGTTATAGATATGTGTAGTTTGGTTACTGCTCAGCAGACGGTGTTTTTCTTCATCGAGCACGTTTCTGCTCATATAGTTGTCAGAAGCATTGCGGGCATAAAAGAAAGTTCCGCGGATAAAATCGAAGCGTCTGAACTTATAGTTTGTGTTGAAAAGCCCTGATAACCTGTTTTCTTGAGTGAACTTATCGTATGTGTATTCACTTTTAAGTACTCCTGTGGCATCATATGATTTGTTGTATGCGTCATAAACGTTTTTATAGTCAGAACTGACTCCGAGTGAGGCCATCAGATCCAGATCACCATGATTCAGATTAAATGTCTTGCCCCAACCAACATTTCCTCCAATATTCGGTAGGGTTGTTCTTTTTCTTGTCTGAAACGAAGTGGGGAAAATATCATGTGTTTGGGCATATTGGTCGTAATCCTGTAAAGGCAGATCGAGAGCTTTTTGATCTATCTTGCTGGAAGTGAATAGTGTACCTTTGCGGTCCATCTGATAGAAATCGCTAAAAGTGCTGCCCCATGTTCCTCCTGTATTCAGCGAGAGGGAGAAGAAGCCATCTGTTTTGTTTTCTTTGGTGCTGATATTGACATGGGCACCAGAATAGTCTGCAAAAGTAGACGGGCTGTAAACCTTACTAACTGTGATATTTTGTACTGTTGAAGAAGGAAACAGATCCAGCGGAATCAGCTTGTTGTCCGGATTAGGCGAAGCGATTGGCATTCCGTTGAGTGTGGTAATGCTGTAACGGTCTCCCAGTCCGCGTACCACCAGCTGTCCGGCGTCGGCAATGGAGATGCCGGAGATACGTTTTACACCTTCCTGTACGTTTGAGATTCCTTTTACACTCATTTCTCCTGCACCCAGATTTTCAATGGCAATATTTGATTGCTTTCTTTCTGCCAGAAGAATACGTTCCAATTCGAAGTTTTTACGGGCGGTGACTGTTACCTCGTCAAGTGATTTATTATCGGCTTTCATTTCAACCTTGACATTTACCGCTCCTTTGGCAGGAACCTGAATCTGTATGTGTTGGGTCAGAAAAGACAAATAGGAAATTTCCAAGGTATATTCTCCTTTCTTGAGATTCCTGATACTGAAGTTGCCCTCAAGATCTGCTACCGCACCTGTTTGAGAATTCATTACTTTAATTACAGCACCGTAAAGGGGTTCGTTTAGTTCCGTGTCAATAACGGTTCCAAGAATGTCTCCGGCAAAAGCCTGTGGTATGGATGTGGAAACCAGGAGAGCGGTGCAAAATCTAAGTCTGTTTTTTTGATTCATTCTGTTTCTTTCCTTTTGTTTTCACCGCAAAGCTAGGTCGTACTTTTTACGATATTTTTACGATTGGATAAAGATTTTGATAAATGAATGTCTGTAAATGAATTGTAACTCTGTGTTCATGATATTGCGAATCAGTTGTATCATTTCAGAAACAGAAAGATGAATCATCGTTTGTCTCAATGCTATCTACATGAATAGGGAATAACAGAAATTCTTATTTTTATGAAATGAAAAATTTATGAAGATGATTTTAGGCAACAACGAATAGGAACTTTTAGACTTTTGCGTTTTAGAAGTATACGATATGTATTATAATAGAAAAGTGAACAGATGAATGATGATGCCCCCGAATCTTAGAAACAGATTTGCTGGATTATGCCAATTAATTATAAATGTAAGAGGGGGTAGGAGAGAGAGGATGAGTATCGGGAAATAAAAAAAGCCGCTGATTTACAGCGGCTTCTAGTTTGTCTTGTGGAGCTGGAGGGAATCGAACCCTCGTCCAGACAGGGAAATCACATGCTTTCTACACGCTTATCCCGGCCTTCGGTTTTCGAGCAAAAGCAAGACCCGGGCCACCCACTTTTGCCTTATCCTCTAAAATTTCATCCCCTATGCGAGGCCATACGGAACTATCCCCGATTTAGCTGCACCACTGGATCAGAATGCTTCGGAGCAACAGCTTCCGAGTGATGTCTCGTTTCAGCACCTGGTGCCGAAATAAAGGTAATCTACTGTACTTCGATTACGCAGCGAGAGCGTAGTTGTTTTCGCCAGATAAATTCTTGGTAACTGAGATTATAGAGGAAATCACCGACCCTCTGCGTGCTTACACGCCATTCCATCCTGCTGTCAAATCCGTGTCAACCCCAAGATTTTTTATATTTTCCACAAAGATAGATAGAAGTTTTGATTTACCCAAGATTTTGGTCTAAAAATGGATATAACTCTGTAAAATACCTAATAAAAAGACCTATATTTGTTTGTCCCGAAAAAATATGTTTATTTTGCACTCATTTGATATCTACTTAGAATTATTGCATAAATTTTAATTTGAGATTTAGTCTCCTTTGAGACATAAATATATAAATGGTGAACATGAAAGACGGTATGAATTTGTGTGAGCAAAGTGTCAAGCGTTTGTTTGACATTGTGGCAGCATTAATAGGTCTGATTTTGCTTTCACCTGTTTTTTTTCTGATCGCTTTTTTGTTATGGAGGCGTCGTGACGGATCGGTTTTTTTTAGACAGGAACGGATCGGTTTTCAGGGTAAGCCTTTTAATATTTTGAAGTTTAGAACTATGCCGGAGCAGAGTGCCGCCAAGGAAAAACCTCAGCTTACAGGAACGAATCAGGTAATTCGAAGTTCTTTGTGTCGTTTTTTAAGAGAACATCATTTGGATGAGTTACCTCAGTTATGGAATGTGTTGGTAGGAGACATGTCGTTTGTTGGTCCTCGTCCGGAAAGAAAGTATTTTATAGATCAGATTATGGCGGTGGATCCAAATTATGAGTATATATATAAAATGCGTCCCGGTTTGACTTCCTGGGCCACATTATATAACGGATATACAGATACGTTGGATAAAATGTTGGTGCGTTTAAGAATGGATCTGGAGTATTATCAGAACCGTTCCCTTTGGACGGATCTCAAGATTATTTTTATGACGGCTGCTTTTATAATTAACGGAAAAAAATTTTAGAATTATGATAAAGAAACTATTGGTTAGTATTTGTTTTTTGTGTGGTTTTACGCAGATGCTTTTTGCTCAAAGTACCATGACGGACGAGCAGATCATAGAATATGTACAGAGTGAATCTCAAAAAGGAACATCTCAAACGGAGATTGTAACCGGACTGATGAAAAAGGGGGTTTCGATAGAGCAGATTCAACGACTGAAAAATAAATATTCCAAACAAAATGACGGATCTGTTGTTGGAGCAAAGGATTTGACCGGTAGTTCTCGTTTGCGTGTAAATAATGGAGATAAGAAAAAGGAAGTTAAGAAGGGGCTTTCCATGAAGCAGGAATTGCAGGAAGATCAGGTAGATTTGACTACAATGTCTCCTTATCAGCGTAAACTTTATATGGAAAAGCAGCAGTCTGAGTATCTGGATGAGTTGGAATTTATCCTTCCTGATTCAACAAAGATGCTCTATGATATGATGTATCCGGAAGAGAAGAAAAATAAAATTAAGATTTTTGGACACGATATTTTTAACAAGAAGAATCTTACTTTCGAATCTGACCTGAATATTCCTGCTCCAGATGACTATATCTTGGGCGCGGGTGACAAGGTCTTTTTGGATGTTTCAGGTGGCTCACAGCTTTCTTTTGAAGGAGAGATTTCTCCCGAAGGAACTATATACGTCAGCGGATATGGTCCCATACAAATTGGTGGATTGACTTTATCCCAGGCCAATGCTCAGGTAAGACGGGCTTTAGGCAGATATTTTTCCAGTTCAACAATTACATTGACAGTAGGGCAGACCAAAACAATTACGGTTAATGTTATGGGTGAGGTGCAGAATCCGGGAACGTATACTCTTTCTGCTTTTGCCAGTGTTTTCCATGCGCTGTATATGGCCGGAGGTGCCAATGATATTGGTACCTTGCGTAACATTAAGGTATATAGAAACAATCGTTTGATTTCAACAGTAGATATTTACGATTATATTTTAAATGGAAAATTATCGGGAAATATCCGTTTGGCATCGAATGATGTCATTGTTGTGGGACCTTATGAGGCATTGGTGCAGGTTACCGGACAGGTAAAACGCCCTATGTTTTATGAAATGCGCGCTAATGAAAGTGTTGCAACTTTATTGAAGTATTCTGGAGGCTTTACTGGCGCAGCTTATCAGGACCAAGTGCGTCTGGTCAGAAAAAATACCGGTCGTAAGGAAGTTTATACGATTGATGAATTCCAGATGGGAACTTTCAAGGTTGCAGATGGAGATTCACTTTTTGTAGATTCTGTCTTGAACCGATTTACCAATATGGTAGAGGTTAAAGGAGCAGTTTTCCGTCCGGGAATGTATCAGGTCGGCGGAAACATTTCCACGGTGCGTCAATTGATTGAACAGGCCGGTGGACTAACGGAGGATGCGTTTCTTTCACGTGCGGTCTTGCATCGTTATAAAAAAGACAGGACTCTTGAAGTAATTTCCGTAGCCGTTAAAGAATTAATGGCACATGAGATTCCGGATATTACGTTGAAAAATGAAGATGTATTGTATATTCCGAGTATGAAGGAAAGTCAGGATGAATGGGTGTTCTCTATTTATGGAGAGGTCTTTTATCCTGGAATTTATCACTATGCAGAAAATACAACTATAGAGGATTTGGTTTTACAGGCTGGTGGAGTAAAAGATGCTGCTTCTAGTGTAAGAATAGATGTTTCACGCCGGGTGCGAGATACTAAGGCTAAAAGTTTATCTTCTATTTTGGCTCAAACTTATACGTTTGAATTGAAAGACGGTTTGGTGATAGATGGAGATTCTGGCTTTGTACTTCAACCTTTTGATGAAGTCTTTGTACGTAGAAGCCCTGGTTATGTAGAGCAGAAACATGTTGTTGTTGAGGGAGAGGTTGCCTTTGCTGGAACATATACTCTTTCGGCGAAGGGACAGCGTTTGAGCGATTTGATAAAAATGGCAGGTGGTCTTACTTCTGAAGCATATCCGAAAGGTGCGCGACTGATCAGAATCTTGAATGAAACGGAGCGAATGAAGCAACAGTCACTGAAGAAGTTCATTGTGTCTTCAGATACCACAGAATTAAAGAAATTTGATTTGAATACAACCCGTTATGTCGGTATAAATCTGGATAAAGCTTTAGAAAATAAAGGAAGCAATGAATGGGATTTGGTTTTGCAGGAAGGTGACCGGTTGATTATTCCTCAATATACCAATACTGTGACTATTAATGGCGAGGTGATGTATCCGAACTCTGTAGCTTACATGCCAGGAGAAGGCTTGGATTATTATATCAATCAGGCCGGAGGTTATAGTTTAAAGGCACGTAAGAATAAAGTTTTTGCGGTAAATATGAATGGTACTGTGACACGAGTACGCAAAGCAAAAGATATACAGCCCGGATGTGAGATTGTTGTTCCGGCAAAGGAAAAGCGTGATAAAATTACTTTATCAGAAGTAATGGGATTGGGTACAACGTTTGCTGCTATAGCAACAGTAGTCGCTACTTTGATTAAATAATATGAAAATGGAAGAGATGGCAGAAAAAGATAATAAACAGAATTTTTTGGATGTTCTTGTTCCCTTGCTTTTAAGTAAGAAACTTTTTATCATTAAATTTTGTGCTATATTCATACTGATTTCAATCGTTTATATATTCAGTATACCACGCAAATATAAAAGTACGGTAACCATGTTGCCGGAGATGACATCTCAGACAGATGTGTCTGGTTCTTTGGGTGCTTTAGCTTCTATGGCTGGTGTAAAAATTGGAGGAGGGTCGAAAGATGCTATCGCTCCGGAGTTTTATCCGAAAGTTTTGTCGTCTAGCGTATTCATGATTGATCTGCTTTCTATGGAGATAGAACTGAAACCCGGTAAGAAGGTTACTCTGTATGATTATTTGGATAAATATCAGAAGACCCCATGGTGGGATATATCGGAACTTTTCAGTTCAAAAAAGGAACAGAAAGCTCCGTTGGATCCTTTGCGTCTGACAAAGCAACAGCAAAAAATTGTGAAGGCTATGCAGAATTCTTTGTTTTGCATGGTAGATAAGAAAACGGATCTGATAACCATAGAGGTTTCTATGCAAGATTCGGAAATCGCTTCATTTGTTGCCAATAAAATTCAGGAACGATTGACGGAATACATTGTCAATTATCGAACCAGTAAGCTTCGCAATGATTTGGATTATATATCTAAGGTTGTTGATGAAACCTATAACGAGTATAAAGAAGCTGAACGTGAATATGTAGATTATGCCGACTCGAATAGAGATGTATTTTTGGAAAAGAGTATACAAAAAGCAAAAAGTTTGAATAATCAGTTACAATTGTCTTATACTGCTTATTCTCAGGCTGTGCAACAGAAGCAGCTGGCTAAGGCCCGCTTGCAGGAACATACTCCTGTTTTTGTGGTTATTCAGCCGGGTACTGTGCCTTTACTGCCGTCAGAACCTAAAAGGGTGATTTTTGTTTTTGTTATGAGTGTTTTTGCATTTGTATTATCTACTGGTTGGGTCGTTTTAAAGAACCTTTATTTACTGGAATTTATGCATAAATATAAGAATAAATGAAATTTCTAAAATCAGTTGTAACGAGCAAAGAAGAGTTGGTTGATACTGTTTATCTGATTGCTTTACAGGGATTCAACCAATTGCTTCCTTTGTTTGTTATGCCCTATTTAATGAAAGTTCTGGGAGCTGGTGGATATGGAGAGATCGGTTATGCATTGGCTGTTATTCAGTATATTGATTTGATTGTTACGTTTGGTTTTAATTTAAGTGCAACAAAGCTTATTGCTCAGTCTGGAGATGACAAGAACCAATATAGTACATATTTTTGGAATGTTGTCTGTGCCAAACTCCTTTTGCTATTGGCTTCTTGCCTTCTTTTGTTTTTTGCTACAGAGTTTGTCCCCAGCATACATAAATATAAATACGTGATTTACGCCACCTTGCCTATGGCTGTCGGGTCGGCATTTACGTTTATGTGGTTCTTTCAGGGTATGGGTATGGTAAGATTGTTTTCCATATTGAATACCTGTTCCAAAATCTTATTGTTGCCACTTGTTTTCTTTTTTGTTAAAGATGAGAGTGATGTTATCTGGGCTGCTTTTTTACAGGCTTCTGTTTTTGTCTTAACTGCTATTATATCGAATATATACATTCTTAAAAAGAAAATTCTGGTGTGGAAAGCTCCTAGTATTAAGGGAGTATTGCATGTTGTTAAGGATAGTTTTCCATTATTTTTATCTACTGCCTCGACAAGTGTATATACACAATTTTTTGTGGTTGTATTAGGTTTTTATTGTACTTCAGAGATGATTGGAAGATACACGTCGGCAGAGCGGATTATGAGGGCACTGGTATTTCTGGTATATGTTCCTATTTCACAGGCCTTTTATCCACGAATAAGTAAACAGGTATGCCAGAATTATTCTTTGGCGCGCGAGAATTTTAGAAACGCTCTTTATGTAACAGGGATTTGCATGTTCTGCATTGGTGTATTTATCTTCTTTGGAGGTGATTATATTGCAGAATGGTTAGGGGGAGCTTATAAAGGCCTGGATGATATTTTAAGAATTATGGCTTTTGTGCCATTGGCTATTGGTGTTGGTGGTATTTTGGGGCAGATGGGATTGATCGCGATGGGAACAAATACAGATAAACTCCATTTTAGGAATGTTTATTTTTATGTTGCCCTAATCTCTCTGGTGACAGTCCTTCCTTTGGTTGCAAACTTTTATGAAACCGGAGCGGCAATAGCCTTATTGGTTTCTGAGTGGTTGGTTCTTATTTTTATGTTGTTTTATAATGTAAAGAAGAAATGATTCTGATTTTAACCCTTTGCATATTGCTTGCTTTGGTATTTTATGGGTGGAAAATTTCTCAGGATATTTTTGCACCATTCGTAATTACTCCATTGGTTTGGGCATTTGTGCTTTTTTGTTTTTTGGTATTTCCGCATAATCTGTATCCGATAGGTGAGAAGTTTGCGGGAAATCTTCTTGTTTGGGTGATTTCATTCTTTCTTTCGTCCCTTGTGGCATATCAGAGAACTTCAATGACTTCTGAGGCTGCAGTTCAAGTGATGCCCAATAAAAAGGTGATTAACTTGTACGTGACGCTGACAATCATACTGATGCCTATTGTTATTGTTGTGACGATATGGACCGCTTTTATAAATGATCCGGTAAATATGTTTCGATATTTGCGTGTTATGAATACCGGAGTTGATGAAAGTATCGAGGCACCGGACCTTGGAGTCTTGAACTATATGGTGGCAATGGCTTATGTGACTCTGTTTTTTACTTTGCTCTACGTTAAGAATAAATGGATATTGGGAACCATCATTTTTCTTAATCTAATGTTGGCGTTTATCACCATGGCTAAGACGACGTTCCTGTGTGTTATCTTGTCTTCTCTATATGTACTTTATGTAAAGGAGATTATTAAAATCAGGCATATCACTTATGGACTGTTGTTTTTTGTGCTTTTAAGTTTGACTCTTCAATCATTGAGAGCGGCAAGTTCACAGGATGAAGTTGTTGCAGTGGATTCTTTTGATTTTTTCATTCTGTATATTTTAACGCCGATACCTGCCTTTGAGCATTTCGCCTTACCGTTTTCAGCCGTACATTGGGGAGAAAATACTTTCCGTTTGTTTTATGCCATATTTTATGCTTTGGGCTCAGATATCGCACCGGTAAAGACAATCCTTGAATTTGTATATGTACCGGTAGAGACAAATACTTATACGGTTTTATATCCTTTCTATAAGGATTTCGGAACATTTGGTGTTTTCTTCTTTTCTGCTGTTTATGGATTGTTTTATGGCTATCTCTATAAAAAAACGATTACCGGAAGTAAATTTGCGCTTATTGTTTATGCGATGTTGTTGAATTATATTATCCTGCAGTTTATTGGTGACTTTATATTTACCAATTTGTCAATGGAAGTTCAACATGTATTTTTTGCTTTATTACCCTTTTTAAAATTCAAATATAATGGACAGAAAAGTAGATATATTGATGGCCACGTATAATGGGGAACCGTTTATAAGGCAACAGATATCTTCAATTCAGAATCAAACGTTGAAAGACTGGGTTCTGTATATTCATGATGATGGCTCTACTGATTCAACAGTTTCAATAATTCGGGACATGGCAGCTCATGATGAGCGTATAGTTTTGATTGAGGATGGAATTTCTTTTCATGCTCCGGCTCCTAATTTTATGCATTTGCTGAAATTTGCTCAGGCTGAATATGTTATATTTTCGGATCAGGATGATATTTGGCTTGAAAATAAGCTGCAGGTGACTTATGATTCCATTAGTCGGGAATCTCAAGATATTCCTTTGGCCTATTATAGTAACGGCTATATATATGATAGTGTTACAAATGAGATATCAGGACGTTCCGTTTTAGTGCCTCCGCGTGATTTGGGGGCTGCTTTATTTTTAAATGGAGGTGTTCAAGGCTGCGCCATAATGATCAATCGCAAATTGCGTGAGATCTGTCTGGATCATCCTGATTTTATATGTATGCATGACCATTTGATTACCCTGGCTGCATTGACATTTGGCCGTATGGTTTACATTGATCAAAAATTAATGTTATATCGTCGGCATTGCCATACGGTTACAGATGTTTCTTCAAGAGGATATAAAGATAAAATAATTCTTTTCTTTCAAAAAAAGAAACCTATAATAGACGGTCGTCATTTCAAGGCCATACAGGCTTTTTATGAGCATTATTCAGAAAGGATACCGGAACAGCAGAAAGTGCTTTTTGTTGTATTCCTTAAAATGGTTCAGATGAACTTTTTTTCTCGTTTTTGGACAATATTAAAGTATCCTTTCAGTTTATATAATAGTAAACAGTTGCTTTTGTGTAAGCTGTTTCTAAGGCCGTTTAAAGAATTTTGATTAGGACTATGAAGATTTTGCAAGTAATCAATTCCTTAGGGCTTGCTGGTGCAGAACGTCTGGTATCAGAGATGGCGCCTATAATGAATCATATGGGACATCAAACTGATGTACTCGTTTTTAATGGAACCAAAAGTGCATTTATATGTGATTTGCAGAAACAGGGAGTAACTGTACATGTTTTAGGGCAGAAAAACGGAGAATATAATCCGATGATGGTATTCAGATTAAAGCATTATTTGAATGCATATGATATAGTTCATGTACATTTGTTTCCTTCACAATATTGGGTGGCTCTTGCTGCAAAAATTTTTGGAAGTCGTGCCAAGATTGTTACTACGGAGCATAATAATTATAATGCTCGCTGTAAATATTGGTTGACATCGTGGATGGATCGTAAGGTTTATTCTTGTTATGATGCGATAACCGTCATATCAGATGCCACCTTGGAGTTTATGAAAAAGAGAAGTCCTGAATCCGTTCCTTTGTATCTGATAATAAATGGAGTTAATGTTGAGAAATTTACGGCTTCTATATCAACGAGAGACAGATTACTGCCCCAAATCGGCAATGATAAGTTTATACTTATGCAAGTGGCCTGCTTCAGGCTACAAAAAAATCAGGCCTGCCTGATTAGAGCATTAAAGCATTTGCCGGATAATGTTGTGGCTGTATTTGTTGGTGATGGTGAAACAATGGATGCTTGCCGCAGTTTGGCTAAAAACATGAATTTGGAATCACGTACCTATTTCTTAGGTAGCAGAAATGATGTTCCGGAATTACTGGCACTTGCCGATATTGCCGTAATGTCTTCGCATTGGGAGGGATTTGGACTCTCTGCTGTAGAAGCAATGGCTTCCGGGAAACCGGTTATAGCTTCCGATGTAGATGGATTAAAGCAGGTTGTTGAGGGCTATGGATTGATTTTTCGTGAAGACGATGCTATTGATTTATCCATAAAAATCTTATCTTTGTATAATGATCCGGACGTACGTAAACAAATGGCTGAGAGATGCCGCTTGCGTTCTCTTGATTTTGATATCCGCCATATGGTTCGTTCGTATTTGGATTGTTATCAAAAAATAATAAATCAGAACTAGTGATGACAGACTCTAAAAATATAAAGAAGATCCTTTTTTGTGACAATACTTTGTGGGGACTCGTTAATTTCCGAGGAGAAGTTATGAAGGCATTTGTGCAAAAAGGACATGAGGTAGTTTTGGTCGCTCCTGAAGAAGATTTGCAGGATATGTTTGCGTGTCTTCCTGAAAATGTTCGTTTTATTCCGATTGAGATGAAGCGTTGCTCTCAGAATCCTTTGTCTGATTTGCCTTATATGAAGCGTCTGTATCATATTTATCGAAAGGAAAAGCCCGATTACATATTTCATTATACAATAAAGCCGAATATTTATGGAATGCTGACTGCCGCGATGTTAGGTATAAAAGCTTCTGCTATGGTAGCTGGATTAGGCAGCAGTTCTTCTTTTAAAGGAATAAAATTCAAACTACTTTTAGGTTTATTGAAAGTATCTTTGTCGAGATGTCATCACGTATTTTCTTTAAATCGGGAAACATGTGATTTCCTTCTGAAGTCTAAAATATGTACTCCCGAGCAGTTAATTTGGCTTAAAGGAGGTGAAGGGGTTAATTTAGAGCGTTTTACTCCTCCTGCAGATTCAAATGATATAAAAAAGTCTGGGATTCCTATCTTTCTAATGGTTGCGCGTATACTGAAAGAGAAAGGATATTATGAGTTTATTGAGGCTGCCAGACTCTTGAAGGAAAAAGGATATGAAGCGCGTTTTGCTTTGCTAGGTCCGATAGATGGTTCTAATCCAAGTCATATAACTTTGGAAGAAATAGAAGAACAGGTTTCGGCTGGTATTCTTGAGTATTGGGGAACGACTTCAAAGATAGAAGAATCTTTATCCGATCCTAATATCGTAGTCGTATTACCTTCTTTTTACGCGGAAGGATTGAACCGCTCTTTAATGGAGGCTTGTGCCATGGCAAGACCAATTATAACGACAGATATTCCCGGCTGTCGGGAATGTGTCCGAGATGGTGAAAATGGTTTTTTAATAGAACCGAAATCCGTAGATAGCCTGTTGAATGCTTTAGAGAAATATATGGCATTAAAGCCGGAAGAACGAATGCGTTTTTCACGGAACAGCAGAAAACTTGCAGAGAATCATTTTGATATTCACAAGGTAATTGATGAATACTTCGAAATTATAGGAGATTAGAGATTTCCAATATAAAATTAGCCAACTATTTTGTTGAGAAATAGTTGGCTAATTTTATGTTTATTCCTGGAATATTCTTCATGAATTATTCCGGGATGAACGTTTATTTTGCATAGCTTACCGCACGGGTTTCTCGGATAACGGTAATTTTTACCTGACCCGGATAGGTCATTTCATCCTGAATCTTCTTTGCAATTTCTGTACTCAGGCTTTCAGTCTGCTTGTCATCAATTTTGTCTGCACCAACGATGACGCGCAGTTCACGGCCGGCCTGAATAGCATAAGTCTTAGTAACACCCGGATAACTCATGGCAATATTTTCCAGATCATTCAGACGTTTGATATACGCTTCTACAATTTCACGGCGTGCTCCCGGACGTGCTCCACTAATTGCATCGCACACTTGTACAATAGGCGCAAGCAGTGAGGTCATCTCCATTTCATCATGGTGTGCACCAATAGCATTGCAGATGTCGGCCTTTTCCTTATATTTTTCAGCCAGTTTGGCACCATATAATGCATGTGGCAATTCTGGTTCCTCATCTGGTACTTTACCTATATCATGCAGCAGTCCGGCACGCTTAGCCTTTTTCGGGTTCAAACCTAATTCTGCAGCCATTACAGCGCACAAGTTTGCAGTTTCACGCGCATGCTGCAACAGGTTCTGTCCATAGCTGGAACGGTATTTCATTTTACCGATGATACGAATCAGTTCCGGATGCAATCCATGAACACCTAAGTCTATAGTGGTACGTTTACCGGTTTCGATAATTTCTTCTTCCACCTGTTTGGTCACTTTGGCAACAACTTCTTCGATGCGGGCCGGATGAATACGTCCGTCAGCCACCAGTTGATGCAGAGCCAATCGGCAGATTTCTCTTCTCACAGGATCAAAAGCAGAAATGACAATCGCTTCAGGAGTGTCATCAACAACGATTTCTACACCCGTTGCAGCTTCTAATGCTCTGATATTACGTCCTTCACGGCCAATGATTCTACCTTTTACCTCATCATTGTCAATATGGAAAACTGTGACACTGTTTTCAATGGCAGTTTCAGTTGCTACTCTTTGGATTGTCTGGATTACAATGCGCTTAGCCTCTTTATTTGCCGTAAGCTTGGCATCGTCCATAATTTCGTTGATATAGCTGGCCGCATTCGTCTTGGCTTCTTCTTTCAAAGATTCTACGAGTCTCTCCTTGGCTTCTTCTGCGCTCAGGCCACTGATAGTTTCCAGTTTGATGCGTTCCTGTTCCTGTAACTGTTCCAGTTCTTCCTCTTTATGTATGAGTTTCTGTTGCTGGCTTTCTATTCTTTTTCTTTCGTTGTCCAGCTCATTCTTTTTCCGGTTTAGGTCGTCCTGTCTTTGATTCAGGCTGATTTCTCTTTGTTTCAGTCTGTTCTCACTTTGTTGTATTTGCTGGTTTCTCTGTTGTACTTCCTTTTCCAGTTCAGCTTTCTTGTTCAGAAATTTTTCTTTAACTTCCAGCATTTTTTTCTGTTTCACCACTTCGGCCTCTTTTTGGGCTTCGTGGATCATTTCCTTATACTTACCGGTAAGGAGGTAGCGGAATATGGCATAACCGCCTACACATCCTATAATGAGACATGCAAATGATACTATAATTGTTATTTCCATAATTTGTTTTGTTAATAATATATATAAATAAAAGTAGTCTCGATTTTTATCGGTCGAACGATTGTCGGAAGATGCTATTGTCTACTTTTGGTCTGTAAGTCCGTTTTCCTCTATTTCTTTCAATAAAGTGGTGATTTTTTCCATAAGGGGAGCGGTATCCTTTCTTTGTTCATCCTTTTTGAGGGCTACCGCTATATCCAACATGGCCATGGCCATATAGGTTTCATCTCCTTGATGTTGATATTTTCCTGCATAGAAGTTCAGACGCTCGTTGATCAGTTTTTCTGCAGCACGATAAATTTCCTCTTCCCGTCTTTTAACGGTAATAGGAAAAAGCATCTTGCCCAATCTGATGGTAATTCTTAAAAATTCGCTCTCCATGATGTATCTCTAAATTTTAAGTAGAGCAATGCATTTGTCTATTTCCCGAATCAGCTTCGAGAGTCGCCCTTTGGCGTCTTTCATATCCTGATCACTGATATCAATCATTCGAGCTATTTTCAGATTTGCATAATTCTTTTTTATGAGTTCCAGTTCTTGGTTCAGGGTATCAACCTGCTTCCGAAGCAACTCGTTCTCTTGCCGTGTATCCTGATAGAGCAAGATGAGTTGTCGGGTTCTGGTTTCAAATCTTTTCAGGATGATTTCCTCTTCTGGAGTCATAATTGAGATTTTACAAAAGTAGCTTTATTCGTTGGCTGTGGTTTTAGGTTCTTTTTTTGCGAGCATGACAATCTTGAACACGTATTCGCTCATCCAAGCCTCAGAGTATCCTAAAGTAACTGCATATTTTCGAATGTTTACACACGTACGTCTTACAGCTTCGTCTTTCCAGTCATTTCGAGTCAGGATTTGATTGATTGTTTTGGCTGTCATGTTTCTCAGAGCCTTATGAAACATAGAAGGCATCCGGAATTTCCATTGCATCAGATTTCCAATCAGCATCATCAGGTCCTGACTGAATCCCTGAAACATAATCAGATAATTCTTGATGTCGTTTTGTGTACGGCAGTTCTTTTTAATACTTGAATCTATTTCTTTGAAGAAACTGTCGCTCATTCCGTACATGTCAATCAGCATTTTTTTGCATTTATTCTTTTCACCAATGCCAAGTTTGTTATTTACGGTTGCTACATGCAAGGTCTGTTTGAAAATGCGTAAATCAGGCAGGAATGCCAGATTCGTAATACCCAGGTTCATGGCAATGACGGCTTGATAATATACACGGATCAGCATCATGAAATCTTCCATGCCACCGACACGTACCTGTTCATCGTCATTCTTCTTTTTGCCAAATAAATTTGATAATATTCCCATTTTAGATCATTCTAATAAAACAAATTAGTGCAAAGATATGATTTTTTTTTAATCTTTGCACTAATCATGAATCTTTAATTCAAAGAAAATACTGTTCCAATTTATTTGATCTCCTCTTCTGCAAGCTTGATCAGGTATTGGCCATACTGGTTTTTCAGCATCGGCTGAGCTACCCGGATCAGGTCATCTTTACTGATCCATTTATTCTGATAGGCAATACCTTCCAGACATGCGATTTTTACGCCTTGGCGCTTTTCAATAACTTCGATAAATGTACTGGCTTCGCTTAAACTGTCGTGTGTACCGGTGTCAAGCCATGCAAATCCCCTGCCTAGAGTTTGCACTTTAAGCTCCTTCTGGTTTAGAAATTCCTGATTTACAGATGTTATTTCCAATTCTCCGCGTTCTGAAGGTTTGATTGCTTTAGCTATTTCCACAACCTTATTTGGATAGAAATAAAGGCCAACAACAGCATAATTGCTTTTGGGATTTTTAGGTTTTTCTTCAATACTCAGGCAATTACCGTCCAGGTCGAATTCTGCGACTCCATATCTTTCCGGGTCATTAACCCGATAGCCAAAGACTGTAGCTTTACGTTCTTCAGTCACTTTGCGTACCGCTTCCTTCAATAGTCCCGTGAATCCGGCGCCATGGAACAGATTGTCACCAAGCACCAGGCACACGTCATCTTTACCAATGAAGTCTTCACCGATCAAAAATGCTTGTGCCAGTCCATCGGGCGATGGCTGTTCTGCGTATTCAAAATGCACTCCATAGTCTGTGCCGTCTCCCAAAAGACGTTTAAATCCCGGTAAATCATTTGGAGTAGAAATAATCAGAATATCCCTGATTCCTGCCAGCATTAAGACAGATATGGGATAATATATCATAGGCTTGTCAAAAACAGGCAATAACTGTTTGCTGACTCCTTTGGTTATTGGATATAATCTGGTTCCAGATCCTCCTGCTAAAACAATTCCTTTCATAAGCGTTATTATTTAGTAAGCGTTTTTTTCATTTCTGCAGATGGTTTTCCAGGCTGTTTTTAGAATGATTTTTATATCAAGCCAGAAATTCCAGTTTTCTACATACCAGATGTCGGCCTGTACCCGGTCTTCCATCTGTTTGAGTTCTTTGGTTTCTCCTCTAAGTCCCAGCACTTGTGCCCATCCGGTAATGCCGGGTTTTACCCAATGTCTGACCATATATTCTTTGATGAGCTGAGAATACATTTCTGTATGTTTAAGCATGTGTGGACGTGGTCCTACGATACTCATGTCTCCGAGCCATACATTAATGAATTGCGGTAATTCATCAATATTTGTTCTTCTCATAAAGTCTCCGAATTGGAACTTTCTCGGATCATTTTCTGTTGCCTGTAGCGTGTCCGCTTCTTTATTCACGTGCATGGAACGGAATTTATAGCAGGTGAAGGTTTTTCCGTTCAGTCCACTCCGTTCCTGTTTGAATAAAACGGGTCCCGGACTTTGTTTCTTAATAATTAATGCTACAATCACATAAATAACAGGAAACAGTGTGAGTAAAAATATGGTGGAGAATAGCCAGTCGAAAATGCGTTTGATGAGCGCATTGTTTATGTTGCCTAACGGTTCGTTTCTTGAAGTAAGCAGCATGCAGTTGCCTTGCTGTATGCTAACCATCTTTTTCTTTAACTGATTCAGATATACCGGTAGGGCATAGAAACGGATTACACTATTTTCACAATAGCGTAGTATGTTTCTGGTTTCTGTCTGGTTTTCCTCCAATACAGCACAGTAAACGGCTTTAATATCCTGATGCTTCATCAGATATTCGGTTACGCTTTCTATGTTTCCCATGTAAGGAACAGGTATGTCCAATTCATGTTTTTCTGGTTCGTTGTAAAAGATACCTTCTATTTTGAATCCGTAGTGAGGATCTGAGATTTCCTGATATAAATTATTAAAATAGGCCGGTGCACCTACCAAAAGTATTTTTTTTATGTTTTTTCCTTTTTTGCGTATGTTCTTGATAAAATCCCGAAGTAGCAGACGTTCAATAGAAAGCAACAGCCAGCTGAATCCAAATTGAGACAATATAAAAGCGTATGGGACTTTATTTCCTTTTAGAACCATTAATACAATGGTGAAGATTACCAGATAAAGAACTATCAGGCGAAATGTACGTTCCAGTATGCGGTCTACATGAACGATTCTTTGGTAAAGCAGAGGCGGGAAATAGAGTAAAGCTGGAATGTATGATAGCCCGCCCAAAACCAACAATGATTTGAGCTTGAAGTAAAAAATGTAATGTGGGTCAATAAGTTTAATTAAACTATAGCTTGTATAGATGGAGAAGACGATTACTAATAAATCAATGCTTCCAATCAAAAGGTTAATAATCGGTTCTCTTTCTGATACTATTTCATTTCTCATTATCAGCAAAGTTTATCTGTTGTTCATTCATTATAATATATTACAAATGTACGCAAAAAATATTATAACCTCAAAGACTCATGATAGTTATTGAGATGTAAAAAGTCTGTTTTTTTATGGAGTTTCCTTGTTTCTGCAAAAGAAATGTAGAAAAAATGCCAGTTCTAATCTTACCATTCTTGTTTTTTATTAAATTTGCACTTTCAACAATTAAAAGAGAAATGTACTTATTTACGTTCAGTCCGATCATGAAGCCTACTATTTGGGGTGGTAATGAGATTTTAAGATATAAACAGATGCCTGCCGACGGTCGCCGAATTGGTGAAAGTTGGGAGTTGTCTGCCATTCCCGGATCGGAAAGCGTTGTCGATCAAGGACCATATGCGGGATATACTTTGCCGGCTTTGACAGAAGCATTAAAGTCTGATTTGTTAGGTAAGGAAAATTATATCCGTTATGGAGGGCGTTTTCCCTTATTGATAAAATTCATTGATGCGTGCGATGATTTGTCCGTACAGGTTCATCCCGGTGATGCCTTGGCCGAGGCGCGTCATCATTGTTCCGGCAAAAGTGAAATGTGGTATGTGGTAAAAGCAGCTCCGGAGGCCCGTTTATATTCCGGATTCTCTTATTCCCTGACTCCGGAAGAATATGAACGTAGGGTAGAGGAGTGTACTTTGCCGGAAGCGCTTCAGTGTTATCATGTACACGAAGGTGATGTTTTTTATCAGCCGGCCGGCAGAGTGCATAGTATTGGAGCCGGTTGTTTTATTTGCGAAATTCAGCAAAGCAGTGATATAACTTATCGCATATACGACTTTGGTCGCAAGGATCAGAATGGGAATATGCGTCAGCTTCATTTGGCGGAGGCCAGTGAAGCCATTGATTATTCGGCACAAACAGATGCGTTTACTCCAAAAGTACGCATTAATGAGCCGATAGAATTGTTGAATACGGTATATTTCAGTACTAGCTTGTATGATCTGGACGAACCTATGGTTTGTGATTATTCAGAGCTGGATTCTTTCGTTATCCTGATTTGTTTGAACGGATCCTGCAAGATTTGCGCAGATCATGAAGAAGTCACGCTGAACGAAGGACATACCATATTGGTCGCTGCGGCATGTCCGGGACTGGTTATTGAACCTTTAGGCGGTGAGGTAAAACTGATCGAATGTTTTGTATAGGCCGCATGGCTGATTAAATAAAATAAGGCTGTACATTCAGATAGGGTCGAATGTACAGCCTTGTTCTTTGTATGCTCGGCATGAGTATTAGCTAACGGGTGCAAGTCCCCAATGAGCCCTAATAGCGG
>OKWR01000443.1_pt1 | contig 45991 bp, 65 predicted proteins | sample 1607101 | NCBI WGS metagenome assembly OKWR01 (sample SAMN04414076, study PRJEB24778) | human gut metagenome | material: faecal | host: Homo sapiens
ACGACTCATAAATCTACCCTTAATCGTGTATTGGATGATAGTTGCGGATTTTAGGTTAATCTAAAGTTTCCAGATATCAGGTCAAGAGAATCTAATAAATCTCTTTTGGCTCGTTTAAGATCAATTGCACTTATTTGTTCAAAATGAGCAAAGGAGGCATCTATCTTTTGTTTGATTTTCACTATTTTTTTATCAGACATGCCAAATTTTGCATTAATTTCGCTTTTGGGTTTAGAAATCGTTATCTTATAACCCAAATATGTAAACTGTTGTTTTGCAGTACTATTGTAAAAATCAATAAGTTTGCACTTATCTTCTGCGGGGTTGTTATTTTTAATCTCAAGTCCATAATTCTGAAATAGATTCTTTAACCCTTTATAATACTCTGATATACTCTGGTTGTTAGGGAGTCCCGCTAAAATTATCAAAATGTCATCCACATAACGGGCATAAAATATAACATTTCCCAGATTTCTAATATGTTGATCTATGTCATGCATATATATTTCAGATAGATACGAACTTATTCCTATACCTCTAGGAACACCGCAATCAGCCTTGATTTTATTGGGGTCTTTTTGTCTGTTATATTCTGACAATATTCCTTTAATCATTCCTTTTGTCTTGTTATTCACAAGGCTATTAGCATTTATTTTGTCCAATAATGCTTGTTGTGGAATAGACTCAAAGAAACCAGTAATATCTGTGCGAATAAGATAGAATGGCGTGGTTGTATTCAGAAGTAATTTAACATTAGACATAATCTGATGCTTATTTGCCTGTTTTACATTAAACAAGCCCCTCAATATTCTCTGTAAATTCTTAATGGCATAAAAATACGTCCACTGACTGGTATCGATTGTAAATATCTGTTTATCATCATCTATATAACTACTAATCGGGAATGCAAAATCTTTGATATTAGCATTTTGAGCATATTTGTTTAATTCATTAAACAATTCCTTATCTCTATCTGTTTGTTTGTCTTTTATAGAAAGCCTAAGACTCTTTAATTCAGACATCTCATCTTCTGTTCGGTTGCTCTTTTTCTTTTTTGTTATTTCATTGACTTTACTTTTCATTACTTTCATCTCCATGACAATATTTTTATAAAGTTCCGGCATATCGTCAAATGCTATATGCCCTTTACGATTCTCTTCATGAAAGATAGATAGGTAATTCTCAGCTGAAAATGATTGGTCAAACATAATCAAGTAAATTTTATAGCTTTTTTAGCAATACAATAGCTTTATACATGTATCTCTCGAATAGTTTTGATGATATATTTTCATCCTTGATAAAGGATATTTCTAATTGTCCGCATTTATATTATTTGAATTGATCCAATACGAGACAATCTCCCAATGTCCGCCAAAATCAGCGCCTACTCGTTTGATAATTCCTTTTTCCTGTAATTTTTTAATATGATATTTTATTCCATCTTCTGTAATATCACTTATATTAGCAGCAATTTCTTTGCGACTAGCATTAGGATGAGTATGTATATATTCAATAATTGCAATTTGTACATCAGACAGCGTCTGGGTAGTTGTCTGGGTAGTTGTCTGGGTAGTTGTCTGGGTAGTTGTCTGGGTTATGCTATCGTCATTTGAAAAAACATCAACACAGAATACTGTCAGTTTTGAAACATCAAACACTGCCTCCCTGTTACCATTCTCGCGTAACATATCCTGCACACGTTTCACGCCTTGGTTGAACATGTTAACATACTTCATTTCCTTCATTGCCTCTGCTACAATCGGATTACGATAATCGTTAACCATAGGAAAGTTCTCCGGCCTGGCTTCACCATATAAACCACCTGCATTCATTATCTCTATATGGTCATCAAACTGATATAAGCGAATTGGCATATTTGCCTGATAGTCTCGGTGCATACATGCATTCATCATCAGTTCTCTCAATGCATTGTTGGGATAGTTGATAATGGTCTTCTCTCGGAAAAGGCTGACTGCAACTGGACGTTGCATAATAATAGCATCGCTTACAAATGACTCTAATATAGGCAGCATGTTATACAGCGGGCCTTGAAAACGCTTCTCATTAAGAACTTCACCTCCTTTTTCTTTGCCGGAAAAACGGACATACTGAACATAATCGCCAGGCATATAATAACGAGGATTTTTACCAAATAGAATAATTGCTCCATAGGTAGGACAATCATGAGTACGGTCGTATAGACGGATTGAAGCCATCTGCTCCTTTATATCACGTGTATCTTGGCTTAATATATCTGTATCTATTACAGATGGTAAATATGTGTTTTTAATATAATCCAGTTCTAAATCATCGAGCGTGGACCCCAAACATGGAGTTGCGTCAAAAGTTGCCATATAAGCGGTACGCCGCTCTGTCAAAAGACGTTCTTCCGCTTCGCTAGCAATATCTCGTCTAGGACCGATACGGATGAATACCCTGCCACGATAACGAACTGGTGGTAGCAACGATGGTGAAACTTCGGCAACAAGCAAGTCCCCTTCGGGAAACTCTATCTTATCTACTGTCATCACCGGCAAAGGTAGAATATTACCATCAGAGCGGATTGCAGCTATCTTTTTGAGTAAACCATCATCAACCTTCAGTCCTGACAATCTCCCATCATCATACGCACCGATTAACAAGTATCCTTTCTTGCGAGAATCTGGCAAATCGTTGGCAAACGCACATATCGCCTCGCAGAACTTATCCATATTACCTGTAGATACAGTTCTTTCTATCCTATAAGTCTCAGTACTATGTAATAAAGATTGAATTTCGTCTTTCGTTATCATATTTGGTTACTGTTATTCTTGTAATACTTCTTTTACAATTTTCAGCATTTTCTCATTATTGAGTTGTGTTCGGAAATATACATTATACCCTTGTGCTGATAGGTTATTGAAGAAGACCTTTGCACATTGGATTTTTGCTTCCTCAATGCCGCGAAGAGTTGATTTATTTTCAACTCCCTTAGTCTCAACAACAATATTGAGTTCTTTTTCTCCATTGTCTTTTTTAACGACATACATGAAGTCTGGACTATATGACTCTCCGGTAATAGTAGGAATTGCTATGCTATTACGCGGAATCTTTCCATAGACAATTACTTCATCAATGGAAGCATTGATGTTTTTCAACTCCAATGGTGAGTCATAAGCCTTGGTGTCATATAAATATTTCTCCATTGGAGTTCCTTCTTCTATTTTGACACCAATCCTTCCTTGTGCAATACTCTCCCGGACAGATCCATCGTTATGGGTAAGAGCTGTTGCTTCAGGTTGGCCATGAGTCTTTTTGTAGTTAAATCGTCCTTGAAGAGTGGCCATTTTCCAGTCAGAGAAGCCTCTGATTATTTCACCAACAGTCTGTTCATTGAAGTATTTGTCATCTATACTTCCATGTCGCTTTACATAATTGCAAATAGACTTATGTATCATCGAAACAGGAATATTAGTTGCCGATGATATCCTTTTTAAGAAAATGCCATAAGGGAGAGAACTGGCAATGGAATACTGCACACCACTGCCTGTTTCTGTTCTCATTTGCGCCCCATCACTTCTGACTATATCTCTGTGACTGGAAATAACCTGTTGAGAGAAAACAGAAGGTGCCTCTAATATTTCTGATAAACCTTTCTCTAAATCAGCATCAATATTGTCATCGTACCAAATAGTATATCTTTGATTGAGAACCTTCCACAGCTCCTTAATTTCGTCAAACCTAGCCTTGCGAATCCCAATCGGTTTTTCGGAAGTTTTATTACGGTCTTTGATTTTGCTAGCGTCCAATCCTGATTTGAATAATGGATACTCTTCAAAAAACTGAGTTTTGTTTGCCGGAATGATATTGTATTCCAGGTCAATATAATTCTTTGACAGAAGCTCGATAAACAAAGTTTTTTCTTCTTTATCCATTTTCTCAGCTACCAGTTTAATCTGCTCCAATGAAACAGATGTTGTACCTGGTACTTCTCGATTTATTTGCTCAACGAGCTTATTGGCAAAATCAGCCTCGGTAAAATCTACAATGTAGTTCAACATGAACTCCTGATTGGAGATTCGGTTTCCACACTCATCAACAGGCAGTCGTAATCCTCGTCCTACTTCCTGCAACTTCGAGGTTTCACTACCGCTCGACCTCAATTTTGCAATAGTAAACACATTCGGATTATCCCACCCTTCCTTTAATGTCCACTTGGAGAATAGGAATCGACGCAAAATATATTTCCCGTCTTTGTCTCTAAAAGCAAGTAGCTGCTTCTTGCCATTCAGAATATCATTAACTTCATTGGCAATGTCTTCGTCCGACGTACGGGGGACAGAACGAAAAGTACCGCATTGATTGTGTGAGAATGATGTGTGAGTGAGGGACAACGTGGCTTTAATCAGTGAGTTACGTGTGTGATGGCTACGAATGGGCGCAAAAAACGAAAAGTGCCACCGTAAACATTCATCGGCGAAACTCAAACGGCGCACAGAGGCTTTATACCGGCTTTACAGGGGCAAATCGAACATACGCCCTTTGAATACCCATAAAAGGGGCTGAAAACCGCTTAAATACACGGATTTCAGCCCCTTTCTTTATGTCTGGAGGTATGCGCACCTGCCCATGATTATACGCCGTAAATAAAGCCTGGTACAAACGCCTGATTTTTGGCTTTAAATGTTAACTGAAATGTTAAAATGGGGTAATGCCCTTTCAATTTTTTGTCTTATGCCCATGCAAAACACAAAACGAAATGTTCTTAATGCCCTTTCAATGCCCTTTCAAAATGTGATATTTTATATGGGTGTGTTGGGTGGGGTTTGATATGTTTTTATGCGGGTTTTGCATGGTTTTTGTGTTGAGTTGATACCCCTTTGATATGCTTTTTCTGGTGTCTTTTTTGCTAAGTTGTTGATTTATAGCATTTTTACGGTTTTTAATGCAATAAATGGCTAGAAAAATGCTATTTTTGTGTAAAAACGATGAGATATGAGTACAACAGAAATTAAAATAATCATACAAACAGATACCAATAATAGGCCCATGTCACCTCCTAGGCCTATTATGAGAAGTGTGTATGTAAATCAAAAACTAGTTTACATAGACAAAATGACTGCCGATATGTATGGCAAAGATGATCCTATCAGAGAACTTGAATTATTCCTATTAGGACTGGAAAAGGGGCAAAGCCGACATGATGGCAGAACCGATACCGGCTATTTTGTTCGCTTCATCCAAAAGATCAGGAGAAAGCTGTTTGCTAAGAAGTTCAATTTCAAGTCCTAATTTATTAATGTTTTCTTTTAGTATTTCTTCTTGAGCAGTAAACCCTCCATTTCGGAATACATCATGAAGTTTGGCTTTGACTGTGATGTTTGTCTTATAACCAATTAATTTACATTGACTGATTAAGCCCACTTCTTCAAATTGATCCAAAATGGATTCAATAATGTCAGGCGTCGTGTCTTGCTCTTTAGCAGTTTCTGCCATGTCGCATTGAACACTCATTCGTCCTACACTAAGAATATCCCTTATTATAGCGTCTTTCAGTTGAGGTGTAATTAATGTTATCATATTATTAAAATTAAAAGAACTTACTTATTGAACCCATGACTTCGTAAATCTTGAGGATCCGGCTTTTGTCAAACTCCTGTTCATCGTAGTCTTTGTTTATCGGGACGAACAGGAACTTATCCGGATCTGAGGATTTACGGAGTATTTTAATAGTCCTGAAGGTGTTCAGGACTACCGCATATATCTCTCCATATTGTATATCGTTAACCGTACACTCCTTTAATGCGATGATGTCGCCGTGGTTAATGCGTGGCTCCATCGAATGGCCCGTTACATTGCACCAACAGGTTGCATCGCGGAAAGGGGCAAAAACGATGTTATTAGTCGGGAGAATTGTTTGATCATTCATCATGTCGCCGAAACCGGCAGCAAAATCTACATCATAGTAAGGAACACCGACTGAAGGATCGTTGCTTAATTCCCCAATAATTGTGTTTTGAAGCATCGAACCTTTTCCGGTGAGGAGCCAATTAGAATTTATATTGTACAAATCACAAATCTTACCTGCTAAATCTGTACCTATGTTCATTCTGTAATTCAGGATTTCTGAAAACTTTGCTGGCTTAATTTCTAAATTTGCAGCCAAAATTGTTTTTGATTCTACTATTTTGTTGGTTATTAAGTAGTTTATTGCTTCTACAAATCTTTTATTAATATCCTCCTTTTTCATTTTTCTGAATTTTCTATTCATTTTTTCTGAAAAAACCTTTGTTATTTCAGAAATTCTGTATTACTTTGCCATATCTTCAAAAATGAAGATGGGCGCAAATATAATAAAAAAACTTATAAAACATTGAATTATGAACAAAAACAGAAGATTTGAGCGAGCAATATTCAAGTGCTTTATCACTGGACCAAAAATCAGTAATGAAGAGAAAATAAAAATCGCCAATCACGCAAGATTCCGGCAGAACCTGTTTATGGTTGGCGATATGTGTCGAGTAGAATTAAAGGAATTGTCAAACGGCGTTAGTGTATTTACAGTCTTCAATTTCTACTACATCAACGATCTTAGCTTTTTCGAGCGCATCCGACACTTCCTGAGCAAAATCAGGGCAGCAGCACTTCGTAAGATGGGCATAAGTGAAATCGTCATCGTAGTCGTATAAGAAATGTGCCTTTAACTTATGTTTTTTACATTTCATGTTAGAAACAAGTCTTTTACAAGCCGCAGCTTCCTCTTTAAGCCGGCATTCCATCCAATCATCATTTAAAATCATAAGCAATTTATTATAGGTTCGCTACAAATGTAGCAAAACCATTCTGGTTCGGGACGAATAGGAATGGATTTTTTTACAAACAATCAAAAAAGAAAATATATGGAAAACAAAACAGAGAAATTCATCAAAGCCAGCCGTGAGCTGAAAGAAGAGATAGCAGGAAAATTCAGTGTTACAACCCGCTCAGTGGAATCAGCACTGGCATACAAGACAAACAGCCCATCGGCCCGCCTTTTCCGCTCATACGCCTTGAATCATGGCGGTAAGCTCTATGAGATCAAAGAAGTTGAAAACCCCTACAATGAAGTTATCCACTTATGAGAACCTTTTTAATCATTATCCTGGTGATATCTGCTTTTGGCATCCTGCTTATGTGTTGTGACATGTATCTACCCATTGAGGAACTAATCTCCTGCATGGTGCTGCTCATGTTCGGAAGCATAGCAATGGACGGACTAAAGTTATAAAATCAATATCATGGCAATTATCCACAAAAACAAACTCTGCATCGAAGCCTCGGAACTTATCCGATGGAATGAAAAGACAGGAATAGGCTCTGAGAAAGGCTTTTTGGCCGAGGGAACCTATTACAGCAGAGTTAACCGTGGGTTGATAATTGTGGCAAGAAGAGGTTGTAAGGGTATGCCTACACTCGTTGAATACGACACGATGGACGAACGGACCAAGCAACAGTATAACGCCATTTATGGTGATCCGCACGATGTTCCGGAGGTTCGCGACGAGACCAATGCCGTGATCATGGAACTGGAGGCGAACGAAGCAGCCCTGACCTACTTTATGAATTTTAAGACCGCCGACGGTCTGTCTATCAAACGCGAAAAGGCTTATGTGTATGCCCTGCAGGCGCGAATCCTTGATGCCTGTCTGCGCATCGCACACCGAAAGAAAAACGAAATCGGAGCAGGAAGCACCCGCTTTAACGTGTGGGACGCACTGAGCAACCTGGTTAACGATATGGCCACCATCCGGACGAGCAAGGGGGAGCAGAAATACCCGCACGCCTTACCATCTACCGGCAAAACGCTGAAACGGAAGGCTGACAGATACAAGAAAGAAGGATTGGTAAGCCTGATCAACCAGAACCTCGGTAACCGTGCCGCCTCAAAGGTCAAGACCGCCGAAAGCGAAGCTCTGCTGCACAAGATTTTTAGCCAGCACATGAACCTCGACAACGTACAGGCAATGAGCAAGTACAATCAGATAGCACCATACATGGGACTGCCGGAAATCAAGTCGCCCGCAACGATTGACGCTTACAAGAAAAAGATGGAAGCCACTACACTGGCGCATCGCCGTGGCTCTGCCACCTTTAAAAATAAGCTGGAAATGCAGATCAAGCGAAGCGCACCGACAACGGCGATGACTTACTGGACTATTGACGGATGGACCGTCGAGCTCCTGTACCAAAAGAAGGAATTGAAGCCACGCAAGGTTAACGGCGTATCGAAGGATTACAACGTAACCACCTACACCAACCGAATGACCATGGTGGTCGTGCTCGATGCCTGTTGCAAATACCCGATCGGTTATGCCATCGGTCCGCATGAAAGCCCTGCTTTGATCCGTGAAGCGCTTCGCAACGCCATCAAGCATACGGTTGAGCTGTTCGGCCATAGATACAAGCCCGTGCAGGTGCAGAGCGATAACTACCAGCGCAAACAGATGGTGCCCTTTTATGAGGCCATGAGCAAGTACTACACGCCTGCCGCACTGGGAAACGCCAAAGCAAAGATCATTGAGCCGTATTTCAAGTATCTCAATAGCACCTATTGCCAGATGTTGCCCAACTGGAGCGGTTACGGTGTTACCTCGCGCAAGGAGTTACAGCCAAACGTGGAGATCCTCAATCGAAACCGCAAGTGCATCCCCGATGCAGACGGAGTTCTGGCGCAGATTGAGTCTTTAATGGCTCAGGAACGTGAACTGAAACGCGATGCTTATCTGAAGGCATGGGAAGCTACACCGGACGACCGACGGCTACCGTTCAGCGACGAAGAGTATCTGATGCTGATGGGAGAAACCAGCGGATATAGCAACCGCCTCACCGGTCAGGGCCTCCGCCTTGAATTTAACGGTCAGCGTCTGTTTTTTGAGTCCTTCGACCTCGAGCTCCGCAACCATTACAACGAGGATTGGCTGGTGCGCTATGATCCGGACGACATGAGCAGGGTGCTGATCAGCAACTGCACCAGTACGAAAGGCCACCGGGTTGACAAGGAAATCGGAAGTCTGCGCTTTAAGATGGAGGCGGAAACCAAAATCCCGATGGCGCTTGTGGACCAGACCGAGGAACACCACGAACACCGTGCCAAGGTGGCCCGATACAACGAGGCTCTGCGCCAACAGTATGTCGACAAGCAGAACGAGGTGGACGAGGTGCTGAGAAGCGTTACCCAGAGAATCCCAAGCCTGCCGCATGATGACATTCTGGAGCGTGCGCTGATTGTTGACTCCTGGGGACAGCATAAGGACCGACGCACCGAGCACCGTGAAGCTACAGACGATTATGAGTATGCCGAGATCATCGACGACGAGACTCTCCGTCCAGCTCCTGCACCGTTTGCCGACGATGACGACGAGGATTATGAGTGGTCGCCCACAGACATGAACTTTAGCCGATAGCCACAATTTAAAACCCTTTTAAAACAAGTTTATAATCCTTTTAAAATCCAACGAAAATGAATAAAGAAGCATTAAAACAGTATATCGAGAGTTTGATCAGTCGCGGTTCTACCGCCCGTGAGTTAGCCCGCCGTTGCGGAGTCAGTGATGCCAGCATGAGCCAGTTCCGCGCAGGAACATACGCCGGAAAGGATGACACGATAGCCGATAAGATTGCCAGCGGTCTGTATTACTACGAGAACAGCCGCAATGTGGTTGACACCGTGACCAGTTACAAGCAGGTTAAGACAGCTTTCGTGGCCGCCCGTGCGAAGCACAAATGGATCTGCATCAGCAGCCGGAGCGGAAGCGGAAAGACTCAGAGCCTGATTGACCTCTATAATGCCCATGCCGACGGTGCGGTGGTCTATGTCAAGTGCCGCAAATGGAGCAGCCGCAAGTTTTTGAGCAAGCTGGCTCAGGCGATGGGTGAAGAGATCAACCGGTATATGGACAACGACAGCATCCTCGATGTGGTGGTGGCTCACATGAACCGTCTGGCCGACAAAAAGCCGGTGCTGCTCATTGACGATGCGGGCAAACTCACTCACTCCGCCATGTGCACGCTTATCCCGCTGTACGATGACACCCTGGGCCGTATGGGGTGTATCGTGGCCGGAACGGAAACACTGGAGCGCAACATCAAGCGGTGGGTCGGCCGGATCGAAGGCTATGACGAGATAGACGGACGCTTCTCACGCAATTACATATCCCTGCTGGGAGCCACCAAGAAAGATGTGATTGCCATCTGCATGGCCAACGGCGTGACCAATAAGGAGGATGCTGAACTCATCTGGGGCAAGTTGCCCAAGACCAAGAAACAGCCGTCAGCCGACGACCCTCGACAGTTTTTCTTTGCCGATGATCTGCGGGAACTGGCGGGTATGATTGACGATGTAGTGATCAAGCAGGACATAGCAGCAGGAAGGATGGATGTATGAACACGATGAGCTTATATAGCCTGGAACAGAAGAAGTACCGGTATATCCCCTTTTCGGAGCCGTTTTACCAGGCTTTTGGCAACCGTGAGGAAGGGGGCATTTGGGTCGTCTACGGCAAGAGCGGACAGGGCAAGACCAGTTTTGTTTTTTCGCTCGCCAAGGAGTTCGACCGCCTGAAGTATCGCGTACTGTTTGCCTCTCTGGAGATGGGCTTTTGCTCGGATCTCCAGAATATGCTACAGGATGTAGGCATCCGAAGCACCACGACAGACAATATCCAGTTTTGCGACAGCCTGACCACCGAGGAACTGGAAGATCAGCTCAAGAAGCAGCGCAGCCCCGATGTGGTGATCATCGACTCCCTGCAATACTTCGCCGATCAGTACGGCGCAACCGCCGAAAAGATTGTCAAGCTGCGCAAGACCTACCGCAAAAAGATCTTTGTCTTTGTCAGTCACGTGGAAGGTCGAGAAGTTGAGGGCAAGGTCGCCTACCATGTCAAGCGTGACAGCTTTGTGCGCATCATGGTGGAGGGCTTCCGGGCCATGTATATGGGACGAGGAAAGGCCGGTCCGATGGGATATTACACCGTATGGGAAGAGGGAGCCTCACGATATTGGTTACAGAACAAAAAAGATAACGAAGATGAGCAGACAGAAGAAGATCAGTGCGGCGATGATTGCCCGGCTGCATGTGATGTATAAACAGAGAGGGCTGAGCCGGGAGGAGCATAAGGCCATGCTCGCCCAGCTCACCGACGGGCGGACAGACAAGACCAACGAGCTGACCGAAGCGGAAGCCAACTATCTGGCGGGATGGCTCAACGGCAACGGACAGGAAGCGCTGAAGGCCAAGGCAGACGAAATGCAGCAGAAAAACCTGAAGTTTTACCGGTCCGCCGTATTGAAGCGGTTGCAAAAGATGGGCATCAACACCAGCGACTGGGGAAGAGTCAACGCCTTTTTGAGTGATCGGCGCATCGCCGGACAACCGCTGTATGCGATGAGTGTTGAAAACATGAAAACATTAATACCAAAATTAGAAAAACTATGCGAGAAAGGAATACAGTAGACGAGTATGTCGACCGCATGGAGCGGCTGTTTCAGCGCCGCCAGCGGATTGAGAGCGAGATTGACCGTGCGGAAGTGATGTTATATCGTGGCAACCTGTCCGCCGAGGAGTTTGCCAAGGTGGCCGCCAAACGCCGGAACCTGTTGATCGAGCAGGAAGTCATCGAAAATGAGATCAAAAGAAAATACGGAAATGGAAGCAACGATTGAAAAGTTACAGGCGGTGATCATCGACGAGATGTCACCCCTTACCCAAGAGAACCGCATCTTTGTGTTGCAGGAACTGGGCGAGTTTATTAACGGCGAGTTAGAACATGAGCGGATGATGTCCGCATTTGATGGAGAATGATATGAAAAAGCGTTTTTACAATGAGCGTAGCGCAGGATTATACAAAACGCTCAAAGAGGCCAAAGGAATCAGCCCTAATCCCTATGTGTATCGCGTATGGATATCAGACGAGTGGAAGATCCTGGGAAAAGAACTGGTTTATGCTTATGGCGGAATGGTATGCACGATCAAGCGTGCAGATGAAATAATAGCAGAAAAAATAAAACAGAAAGAACAATGAAGCACTACATCCACAAAGTCACCATACGCTACGGCGGCAAGGCTGCCAGCGCCAGCATCACCCCGAACACGATCGTGAACAGCGACGAGGAGCTGGAACAGTTGCGCAAGGAATATCAGCAGACCTACCATGCCCACAGCATCACCTTCACGACCTCCCACTTCGACGGAGAACTGACCGAAGAACAAATCCAGGAACTTAAAAACATATTGAAAGACTAATTAAAAACCAAAGCTTATGAAACCGAACGAAATCAACTTAGACAACTTGAATGCCGATCAGCTGGCACAGCTGGAACAACAGTTAAAAGCAAAAAAAGACGCTGAAAAGGCCCGCATCCAGGCGGATCGTGACGCTTACACAGAACTCGTTGACGAAACCGTGCGCGACATGGTGAAGCGTCTGCAAAACCTGAGCAGTGAAATGGCAGCTGTCAAAGCCGGAGTGTTTGCCGCTTTTGACTCGATTATCCGGACGAAAGAGGAGCTGTTCAAAGTGAAGCTGGACCGGAGGAGCGATACGTTCAGCACGCGGGACGGACAGATGAGCATCCAATTGGGGTATCGCACACTCGATGCCTACGACGACACGGTGGATGCGGGTATTGCCAAAGTGAAGGAATATCTGGGCACGCTGGCCAAGGATGAGAATAGCGCTGCACTGGTGGACACGGTGATGAGCCTCTTGGCCAAGAACCGCAAAGGGGAACTGAAGGCGAGCCGAGTGCTGGAACTGGAGAGACTGGCAGCTAAATCCGGAAGCCCTGAGTTTATGGATGGCATCAATACCATCAAGGCGGCATACAAGCCGGCCAAGAGCGGTCAGTTTATTACGGTGACGGTGAAGAATGACGAGGGTAAGGATGAGTGTTTGCCGCTGTCAATCGGTGCCATGTAATAGTAACCTGATCGGGTGGCTGATCCGGCTGCCCGATCATATTAAAACATGTGTATGAACGCAAGAAAAATAAAAAAACTTAGAAAACAGATATCTCAACCTGGATATTACGAAAAGAGATGGGATGACTTGTCAAAACAATGTGAAAAATGGGAGGATTTTTTGAGATGGAAATGTAACTCATTTTTTGTAGGTGAAGAAAGAGCCCAAAGAAACCTTTACGTATATAATAATGAAGGATATAGAACATGCCTAAAATGTCAATATTATCAAAGAAAAGTAACCAATAAGGACTAACTATGGGATATTACATTAAGAAAATCTATCACAAGCGCCCTGTCCCGGCTTACATACTACATTTTGTCGTTACGTTTTGTTTCCCCGAAAATATGGAAAAGGCAGATGCACAGATGTATCTGAGAGGGTTAAAAGCAAGTCTGGAGGAGCATAAATACAAACGGCGAAATGCCACAGAAACACTGGGCATAACGCATAGCATCCAGATGACAGACGACGAAATTACAGTGTACACCATACATGGAACGCCAGTAGTAACATTTAAAATCGAACAAAAATAAAAAGGAGGACTAAATTATGAAAGAATATTTTGAGTGTGTTGTTAAGTTTGAAAAGACCATGGAAAACGGAATGGTCAAGAAAGTGAGTGAGCCTTACATCGTAGATGCGTTGAGCTTTACGGAAGCAGAGAAACGCTTCCTCGAGTATATCGAACCGTTTATGTCAGGTGAGTATGAAGTCAAGGCAGTGAAACGAGCCAATTATAGCGAGATTGTGAGCGCAACGGATGAGGATGCCGACAAGTGGTTCAAGGCAAAGGTGGCCTTTATCACTCTGGACGAAAAGACCGGTATCGAGAAGAAGAGCTGTCAGAACATGCTGGTGCAAGCCTCGGATCTGCGCGATGCCGTGAAGCGTCTGGATAAGCACATGGATGGCACGCTCGCCGATTATGAGATTTCCGCAGTCGCAGAAACCGCCATCATGGATGTCTACTTTTATAAGGCTGAAGAAGAATTTAAGGAGGAATAACATGGACCTCCCCATCGGATCAGAATTTGATATCGGTAATTTCCGGTATCGGGTCGAGGAAGCAGGACCACGCAAGTGTGGCGAATGCGACCTGTTTAATGTGTGTCGGGATGGCATTGACGGTCTTAACATAGCTGACAAGTACGCAGGATCATGCAGTGCCACCCATCGGAGAGATAAAAAAGATGTCGTTTTTAAAAGCGTTTTAAAATGGATTTAAACAGAGATAAAATAGTCATTGACGGCATAACATATTTTGCCGTGCCTGATGACGATGATAATACTTGTGATTGTTGCGATCTGAGATCGAAATGTCACAATAGAGACGGAATCCCTTGTGAACTGTATGCCGGAGGAGTGCACTTCGTCCAACAAATGGGGTTAAAAGCCTATATCAGTATCCCCATCAGCGGTAAAGATACCTATGAGATACGCCGTACACTGCGCAAAGGAAACGACTGGCTACGTTCTCAGGGCTTTCAGGTAGTCACCCCATACGATGCGTCACCCAACGCAAATGCCAGTTATGCCGAACACATGGGCAAGGACATACAGGCGCTCCTGGAGTGTGATGTGGTGCTGATGATGCCCGGCTGGGAGGATAGCAGAGGGTGCCAGTGCGAAAAGGCCACAGCGGAGATCTACGGAAAGGACATTATCTATTATGCCGATACCGAGTAGTCCCATCTTTGGCCGTTATGCCATACAAGCCAGTGACAGCTATCTGTATCAGATCCTGCGCCATTGGCTCGATTATGAAAAGCCTTGTGAGCTGAACTTCCGCAAGCCCAACGGCAAAGGCTTTTCAGCGGTGGTTGTCGAAGTAAAAACGATTGAGCAGGCCGACTGGCTGGAGAGTCTGATACGGCAATATCGTTTCAAATTGCACAAATTATAGTTTTTATTTAAAAAAATCGGGCAAGCGTGCCGGATTTTAAAAAAGAATTTGCATATTTGCGGTGCTCTAAGATTTTTATATATACCATAGGACAGCGAGTTCTGTCCGACTGCATCGCATCCGGGCATTTTTTATGTCTGTATGCAAACCGTCTATAAGATGGCGGCATCTGCACCCGCGCATACGTTGTAATGGTGTATGCAAGTCCTGTGGTATAGGTCTTAGAGCGGCGGGTCGTGGATGCCGTTCTTTTTTATCATCCGCACAATGCTCAAAAAATATACCATTATGAAAAATCAAAACGAAAAGCAGGTTGCGCACCTGCAATTATCCAAGTCATCAAGTACAGAACAGCTGAAGCAATACTTCATGGGTATTGTTGCGATGAACGAGTCAAACGAAGAGTTCCCCATCAATCTGGATGATATCTGGCCAATAGCTTATAATAGAAGGCAAGAAGCAGTGAGAGCACTAACAGATGAGAGCTCTGGCTTTATGCAAGACCTTGATTATCAATTTTTGCGCAAAAATGCGCAAAACTATGAAGGGCATACTCCAGGACGCCCTGTGATAGAATATTTCCTTTCCGTTTCCTGTGCAGAATACTTAATCGTCCGTAAGTGCCGTCCGGCATTCGAGGTCTACCGTCAGGTGTTCCATCAGGTAGTAAGCGGTGGTATCAGTCTTTTCGGATTGGGCAAATACTACACCCTCAACGAATATTGCCAGATGTTTGGCAAGTCACCGAATAGCTTTTACGGTCTTATGGCCAACTACCGCGAAGAATTTGCCATGATCGGGCGCACCTATTATATATCGAAAGCCCTGTGCAAGATGCTCGAGATGCGGAATAATGTAGAGCGTATGCGCACCGCCATTAAGGAAAAGAGCTTCAAAAATGAATTAGGATTTAAATTTGACGAGTGATGAAACAGTACGGCATAGACAGCATCAGGGATTTATTTAACATACTGACTCCCGACGAGGTGGCCGAATCGCTGGACAATATATTGTTTACGGCCACTGTGCATTATCTTGATCCGACAACCGGAGGAACCGTTGACAAAAATGTAACCGATGTAAATAACGTGAGATTTTTGCTCGAGGCATTGCGCGAAATAAAGCAGAATGCTTAAAATTGCAAAAAAAACAAATGGAAGAAAAGAAAATAATCATTGACGGAAAAGAGGTGGCTTATAATATTGTTGATGTGACATCCATACAAAGCCAGCTGGTGAAGAAAGAACCCACCGATATGGACCGGTGTATTGCTGATAAATTGGGATTGGGTCATTTTGAGTCTTATTTTTGGCCGGACACAGACATCCCGGAGATTGGCCACCGCATCATCCTGAATGATCCGAAAACAGCCGTTATTTATGTAGTGCTAAAAAAGAAAGAGGCAGCTCAATGAGCCGCCTCTTTTTCGTTTAGGGTTCTCCTAAAAAGTCCGTGATAGCCTGATGCTGTAGCGGAGTCAGTGCCCTCTGGCCTTTGCGATAATGCAGTTCCTCCAGCCGTTTTTGCAGTTCCGGGTTCATCGTGATCCATCGTCTTAACTGTGTAACGGCGCTCCGCTGTGTCGATTTCGGGAAATAAAGTTGGGCGAGATCGGTGAGATAGATAGCATTCATAGTCGTAATTTTTTAAAGAATTAATACTCGTAATAAAAAACAAAGCACCGCGGTGGTCTGGGAGAGCTACCGCGGTGCTTCGTTGTAAGTCATGTGGTGACCATTAAGGCAGTTCCGGCTCTTCTGTAGCTGATCCGGCCTCGATGCTTCGGAATTTGAGGTTTCTTAGGTCGAGAGCCTTGCTCAGCCCTGTTCCCGGGCAAAAGCGGAGATTTACCTTCTTGATGCTGGTTGCCTTAACCTCCTCTCGGGTTGCAACACCTTCAGCATGGAAGGTGATGCGGAAAGAGCCGAACTTTCCGAGGGCGACGATACGGCCGTTGGCAATGTGCAGCTGCATCTGCTTGATCAGAGCTTTGATCACTCCTTCTACCTCTACATCGGTCAGCGTGGTGCTGTAGCTGATTTCCTCAGCCAGCTCTTCGATTTCCACACGCTGGGCGGATGTGGGGCGAGGGTAATACTTCAGGTACTGTGGTTCGTCGGTTCCGGGCTTCTGGATGCCCAATACTTTGTAGTCAATAGCCATACAATTAAGTTTTTAAGGTGAAACAAAAATTAACGATACGAATATAACGGTACAGGCACGCGGAAAGTTGCAAAACCGTTGTCAAGTCGTTATTTTTGTGAAAAAGTGCGCTATTATGAGAAACAAAGAATTAATTGAGAAACGAAACCGCCAAATCGCGAATATCTACTACGATCTGACCCGGAAGGGCTTGCGCTATGATCTGATCATACGCACCATCTCTGAAACCTTTTATTTGACGGAGTTCCGCATCCAGGCTATCATTAGAGATATGGTGCGGCATGGTACATTCACTCCGGCTGCAGACCCTACTTTACTGCTCCACGTAACCGTACAACTGTAACCTGCGGTCTGGCGGTGGTAGGCTGTGTCGGCTCTTCCAGCCTTTCGGTGATCATCACCGTATAGGTCTGCTCATATACTTTGATGCCGTGGTTCCACGTATAGAAACGTGACGCGGTGCGGTTCAGCGCCTGATCATCCTGTATGCGATGCCCTTGCAACAGGCTGTGCAGGCGCTGACGCATTTCTTCCCGCTCGGCAATTTTGCCGGTGGTTCCGCTTCCGGCATGTGTATCATCGTAACAGTCTATGATGAGCCTTGCGCGTATGGTGGCCGTGCCCCGCTGGTTGTTGCCTGCGTCGTTGCTCCAGCTGGCTTCCGGAGCGTCGATCAGCACGGCGGGATAGGTCAAGGGATAAGTGTCCCGGTCCTGCTGGTCGATCATCTCCAGTTGTCCGTAGTCCTCATCCACTACGCTGATGTCGGTCATCTCCTGATGGATGTAATCAATGAGATCTTGCAGTATATATTCCATTTGCTACTCGTTTTAGTTCGTTATTGATCAGGTTGTCTACTTTGGCTTGCAGCTGTTTGTCGAAACCGAAAAACTTACGTTTCGGTATCTGTATCTTACTGCCCACCTTTTTCACTGCCATATTGCGCCAGAACTCCGCTTCCCGGCTCATGGCCCGGCTCTTCTTGTTCCGGCTTCTTTTACCGCTTTTCAGGATCTTGATACCACCCATCGCTTCGATATGGCGTGCCCAGAAGAAACGCTTCATTTTGGCGGTCACGGTGATGGTGGCTCCGCTATTGTGCACACCGGCATACTGCACATCATTAAAGATAAGCACCTTTCCGCGCTCGGGCTTGCTGTCGATGCTGTCGCGCAGATGGTTGGTGCGGCTCAACAAAGTGCCGTACTGACCACGGGCACCGCTGAAGGCCAGCTTCCGGCGGTATGGTTCCTCCCACTTCCTGCCGTTGTAACCGCCCTTATAGAAGTTATCCTTCAGATGATCTTCGGCTGTTTTTCCTACTTTTACGGGGAGCACACGGTCCACCAGGCGGGTGAGTTCCTGCACTGCCCCGCCGATGGATCTGTGTAAATCAGGTTTCTGGTTCATAAACAAAATCTCCTTCCTGGTCTTTTTGTACTGTGTCATGTATTTTATCACCTTCCACATAAGCATCGGGTATATAGGTAGGATAAGCCTTACAGGTGCATGTATCCCAATCAAAGTGCTTGCAGAAGCTACATTTTGACCGGTATATATTCAACCGGAAAATAGTGTCATCAATCTGTTTCATCTCTTGTTTTCTTTTTGGTGTATTCCCATTTGTATTTTTTTGCGATTCGCTTCCATACAAGGTGGTAGTGGATAGCGTTTGCCTGTTCTATAGTCAGTTGGTTCAATTCTATCATTCTACCGATTTCTTTTCGAAGCAATAGATTAATTTTATTATGATCATCTATAATAGTCTTAATATCTTTTCCCCAACCTTCTTTTGGCCGTTTCATTGAGAATGTGTATGTTGGAGTAACAGCTCTAATTTCAGAAACATCCCAATAAACAGCTACTTGTATATCGTTTAAGCTGAAAGAGTTTCCGATGTGCATAAGATTGTTCTTTTCATAATTCCATCCACCGGGATGATTGTGGGTAAAGATACAATTTTTAAATTTACTCAATTCATCTTTTGTAAATTGAACTTGTCTTTCAGTGCCTCTTTTATCGACTAGTATTTTGCCGTTCTTGTCAACACATACACCGGTCTCAAAATCTTTGTTCATTCGGATTTCATCCTCAATCTTCTTGACTTTAAGAGTGACCTCACGGCTATACACCGTATCGAGCATCTTGTCTGTTAGCTTCTCCGCCGCTTCCTTGGCTCCGGGATAAGCGGCTGTGTAATACGGATGCGAGTCGCCGAACAGCTTACCGTCATCTGCCGGGTTGTTGTCCAGTCCCGGCTGGGCGGGCACCGGCTTAAAATCCGCCACATAGCCGGTAGTGGCCGGTTCGTCGGTCTGGCGCAAGGAGCACTTGCAGTTCCAGCGGTCGCCCGGTCGATGCTCCTTCCAGAACGGGTGCCCTACCGGTAGTGTGAGCTTCGCTTCCCAGTACTGGCGATGGTAGGCATCAGGGTCCGGACTGGTCGTCGGCATCCATCGCACATTAGGGTAAACATCGCTCTGGTCCTCGTAACGCTTCCAATCGGCGGCACGGTGGGCACGGATCACGGCGGTGTCATACTCCGTCTGTAGCCAACGGTTGCAGTAATGGTCGGCAATATCCTCAATGTCCTTACGCCATTGCCGGAAGGGCTTCAGGTTGCCGTCCTCGTCCAGCAGACGGGCTGCCATATCGTTCTGCATCCTATGAGTGCGGAAAGCCGAGAAAACCTCATTGTTGTGCATCACCTCGTCGATAAAGCGCTGTTTCAGGCTTTTGTACTCGCTCGCCGCAAAACCTGCCTTCATGGCCTCGTTGAATAAACGAAGCGTCTCCTCGAAAAAGTCCAGCTCCACCTCATCCTGCACATTGAAGCCCTCATAGATCTTGCGCAGTCCCGCCTCAAGCGCCTCGGGCGAAAAGCTGATGGTGGCCTCCACCTCATTTCGGAAATCTCCACAGGCGGAACAACGGTTGCCGTACAGGCTATCCATCAGAACGCTAAAGGTGCCCCGTCGTCTTGCGGGGCGAAGTCGAAAAAATTTTCGGCCACCGGTTTTTTGCGTTTTGGATCTATGTTTCCGTCATCCTGACCGTTGTTCCGGTCGGGCATGGCCTGTGCCATCTGTTCCTGTAGTTTCCGCTCGGCTTCCTTTTCCGCTTCCATCTGTGCCAGTTGCTTGTCGTAGTCGTCCGGCTTCTCGATCTGGAGCACCTTATACATGTAGTCGTGGCCGATGGGCAGACCCATAGCCATAGCCTTTTGAATTACATCAACCTGCTGGTTCGGGTTCAGCGCACGGGTTTCCACGTAAACAAACTCACCGCCTTCGGTGTTGATGCCCAGATTGGCGAATATGTCGGTCATGTCATAGTTGAGCACATCGAGCACAAAACTGCGGTCGTCCGCCTTGATCAGGTCCTCTTCTTCCTGATGTACCTGCCCCAAAGATTGGGTGCCGGTCTTTTGTGCGTCGGTGGTCAAGGTATTGCCCAGCACACGGATAGAGATCTCTTTGTTACAAGCGTCCTTGAACCGCTCGTACAGGTCCACCGTTCCGCTTTTGTTCCCGCTCTCAATGATGTTGAGCGTGGATTCCTTGGGATGGATATACACGGCGTTGCTTCCTTGGCCCCTGGCGTCCTGGAGCACTTTCTTGCGGGCTTCCTCGTCGCCTGCATCGTATGTGTACTCTCGTATCGGCATACCGAAGATCTGGCAAAACATCGCCCAGTCGCCCATGTCCTTGCGCTTATACAGCACCATCGGCACCAGCTCGGCCATAATGCCCAGACTGCGCGGATCATCGCACACGCACAGCATGTTTTCAAAGGCATCAATCGGCACACCGGTTTCGTCCTCCTGATTGCGCAACAACTGACGCTTTACCGGCTCATAATGCTTGTAGGGCACCTTGTAATAGTTGATATAGCCGTCCTTTTCGTTGCGATAAAACTGGAAAAGCGCATAGCCCCACAGCTTGCTGTCGAGCACATCTTTTAAGAACTTTCGGAACCAGGGCGCACGGATCTGCCGGTTAACCTCGTCTACAGGCTTGCCGTCGCGCCGGAACTCCACCGGGATGCGAGATACGCCGATGCGCCGTTTGTCGATCACACCGGACAGGAACGGGTCCAGCAGACAGCTCTCGTACATGTCATAGAGCTGAACACGACTGGCAAAGTCGATAGCCTTGGCTGAATTGATACTCTGCATGTAATTGCTCATGTCGAACATAAAGAGCGATGGCATCTGCAAAATAATATCAGGCATATCGGTGCGGGGCTGATATACGGGCTGCATGGTTTGCGTAGGGGTAAACATACCGCCTTCGGTGATCCGTCCCTTTCGTTTGAATAGGTTGTGAAATATCGTTTTTATATCCATTTTAAATGCGTTTTAAAAGGGTTTTAAAAATGTGTGGCACACTGGCGGTCGCTCTCAATCTGCCACGGCGAATTATCGTTCAGGGTCTCTTCCGGAAGCAAGGGCGCACCCTCAATGTTGGCCTTATAGTCTCGCACTTCGCGCAACCATTCCATAGCGTCGTTGTACCGCTCCTTGCGGATATCGGACATTTTGTATGGGTTGTGCTGGCAAAAGATCTCATAGATGGCGATGTCCAGAGCGACGCTAAGCACCAGCTGATTGCGCTGGTCTCCTTCCGCCGCAAAGATCTGATCGCAGTCATAGCGTTTGCCGATCAGGCTGCGAATCTTGGCCAAAGCCCGGTTTTCGCAGACCTCCACGGTGTCGCTGTTGGCGGCATCCTCACGGAGCAGGGCGTCCAGTATCTCGCGGTGGATGCTGGCATCATAATCGGTTATGTTTATAAAGTTGTTCATAGTCTATAGGGATTGTAAAATTCGTTGTAATCAATCGTATCAATGGGAGCACTTGCCAGGATCTTGGAGTTGATGATGTTATTGCCACCTTCCACACAGTCGGGACCGTCGGCCGGATAAGGCAGCGTCATTTCAAAAAGCTTGAACTGGTCGTGCAGTTCCTGCATGTGCGGGTTCTTTTCCTCTTCCTCATTAAAGACCAGCCAGCCTTCGCGGTCCAGCGGTTCCAGATTGGCCTCGATACGGGCAGCCTTATCCATTTTGTCGCGTCCGTCGCCGATGATATAAAGGTTGTCGCCGTGGCGTTCGTTATGCTCCCGGATGAGCGGCTTGAAAACCTGCTCAAAGAACGGGTTCTGGAGCGTGTTGTTTTCCTGATAGCAGTAGACGGTAGTCTGCTGTCCTACCTCCTTGCGCAGCTGGGCATACCATCCGATATACTCGGCGTTGGTAACATGTCCAATTCTCGCCTTGATGATGTAGAGTGTATTTTTAATTTTACCCAACAGGCAGACGGCTTTCATGGAGCTTTTTTTGCTTCCGCTGTTGCTATACGACGGGTCGCCATAAATCACCACAAACTTGAATTTTTTAAGCGAGGGCACTTTTCCGTAAATCAGGTTCCGGAAGATCTTACCTTCGCTTACCGGATTGTTCATGTACTCGCCCTGAAAACTTGCTGTACTGATGCTCTTGCGGATGCGCTCGATGTCCTCCGGCTTGTTCTTTTCGGGCCAGGTGCTGTTTCCGTTTTTATCCACCAGGTTGATAATATCCCAGTTGTCCGCCACCTTACCGGCACGGGCTACACAGGTGTCCTTGGCGATGATGTTTCCGCAAAAAATCACCAGGGTTGGCTCGCTGACGGATCGTGTCGGATAAAGCGCACGTTCCCACCAGTCCCATTTTTTCTGCACCATGTCCGGATTGCGGCAGTCGCTATCCGTATCAAAGTCATCAACGAGCAGCACATCCGGTCGGATGGCCTCGTTACGGCTACCACGGGGCGCGTTGCCCGCACCGATGGCATAAAAGGACACACCGCCTTTGGTGGTAAACTGGCCGTCGGTCCACTGTCCTAAATTGACCTGATCACCGTAAAAAGCACGGATGCGGGCGTTTCCCTCAAAGTTACCTTTGTACGGGCGCAGAAGTTTTTCAGCACTGGTCTGCGTGGCCGATGCCAGGATCACGTTGTGCTTTCGCTTGGTCAGGGCCAGATACATCACCTCAAACATCACAATCGTACTCTTGGCCAGCTCACGGCTCCATGAGGTAACCTCAAACCACTCGTCATGGCTGAGAATACGCTTGATGTGCCGTTTCTGGAAGTCCGCAAAGGGATATTTGGCGTACTTCGGAAAGAAGTATTGAATCCATTCGATGGGGTGCGCTTCGAGATAGGCCCGTTTCTTCGCCTTTTCGGCCTCGGTCATATTGATTTCCACGGGGGTGCTCGCTTCGATGTCGCGCACATATTCTTGCCACTCGCGCAGGGCTTTGTTGTCTATTGCTGTTGCCATAACCTGTTATTTTGCCTGTTCCTTAATAAACGAATCCCAGTACGGGATAAACTCTTTGGCTTTCTCCAGATCCACCCGGCGAAGCCATTCTGTAAAGCGCATGCCCACGCTGATGATGTCCGCTATACCCACATCCAGCTCCATGCTCTTGATGGCTGCGGCGATTTTTACCATCACATCCGCCTCCTTGGTGGTCGGCTGTCGGTTGGCCTTGTCACGCTTCAGGATATCCATATTAATGTTCTTGAGGTGCTGGTTGAGATACTTTAGGTTCTCTTCCCGGGTCACGCTCATGCCGGCCTTGGTGTCGTCCCATTTGCCCTCTTTGGCCCACCGGCTCACCGTCTGACGCTGCACGCCTACTTTCGCGCCGATTTCCTCATAGGTGTATTGCCCGAGGATGTAAAGATCACGCGCCAGGTTTTTCTTTTGGTCTTTCCGTAAATCTGTCATAATCATCAAAATATATACGCAAAGATGCACCTATAATAAGGAAAAATGCAAATCCCGTTTGCATCATGCAACCGCCCGGTTGCACCATGAAAATGAAGTTTGCTTTTGGGTTTGCGGCATTATAATTTTGCTTCCAAACAAATAGCGCAACGATGATTTATTTCAGAAATATGGCCGAGGAAAACGGCCGGATGAAAATTTTGCTTTATGGTCCGATAGCCACCGCGGAGGATGATTCGGTGGACAGCGGGAAGATCGTGGCAGAGCTGATGCAGCTGAGCGAGCGATACCAGAATATAGACATACACATCAATTCGATGGGCGGAGATGTATTTGCCGGAATGGCCATATACAACGCCATCAAGCAGTGTAAGGCTAACATTACGATGTATGTCGACGGTATGGCCGCCAGCATTGCCGGAGTGATTGCCCTGTGCGGTCGCCCGCTCTACATGTCGCAGTACGCCCGCCTGATGATCCATCAGGTGAGCGGCTCAGGTTACGGTAGTGCAGCCAAGCTGCGCACCGTGGCCGACATGGTGGAGGGACTCCAGAAGGATATTGCCCAGATGCTTTCGGCGCGCATGGGCATCGAGCCGGAAAAGGTGCAGGAGCAGTACTTTGACGGACAGGATCACTGGATATCGGCCACGGAAGCGATGGCGATGAAGCTCTGCGACGGCATCGTGGAGGATGGCAGCCTCAATGAGTCATACAGCAACGAAGAGATTTATACACGAGTTTATAACCGCCTCGAGACCGAGGCAAAAAAAGACAAAGACATGGCATTTATTGACGAAGTGAAGAAACGCCCCGGTTTTGAGAATTGTGCGACTGAGGCGGATGTGCTGACCCACATTGCAGCACTGGAGAGTAAGGCCGTTAAGGCAGACGCATTCGAAAACACGATCAAGGAGTTGCGTGGCAAGCTGGATGCCCAGCAGACCGCCGCACACACGGCTTATCTGAATCAGGCAAAGGCAGAAGGTAAGATCACCGAGGAACAGATCCCCACTTACCTGAATCTGATGAAGGCTGATGAGGAGAACACCCGCAAGTTGATTGAAGGCATGAAGTCGGCCGGTAAGATGACAGCCGAGCAGTACCTGAACCTGGGCGGTGATCCGAACGCCGATCCGATGCTGAAGATGAGTTTCGATGAGTTGGATAAGGCGGACAAGCTGGCGGAGTTTAAGGCAAAATATCCGCAGAGATTTGAACAGATGTACAACGAAAAATTTGGATTGAAGTAGTATGGCAGTAAGAAAAGAATTATGGGCGAGAACCATCATTGAAGGTCTCTACCCGGACGACAGCTTTATGACCAAGAGCATTGACGACTCTCAGTATGTCTATCTGGGAAAGAAAGTACACGTGCCTCAGGCCGGTGCAGCCCCGAATGTAGAGAAAAACCGATCCTCTGTACCTGCAACCGCAAAAAAACGCGAGGACACTGATCTGGAATATGAGATCGCAGAATTTACCACCGACCCGGTATATATCCCGAATGCAGACAATTACGAGCTGTCCTTCAGCAAGCGTGAGTCTGTGGTGCGTGTGGCACGTAACGAACTGATGGAAAAGGTGGCCGCAGATATGTTGCTGAATTGGGCACCGGGAAGTACGGAAACCTATATGGCCACAGGTGCAGAGGTTGATGCCTATCAGGCCTCGGCAACCGGAAAACGTAAGATGGTTAACCGTCAGGATGTGTTGAACCTGATGACTATGTTTGACCGCCAGAATATCCCTCAGAGTGGCCGCTTTCTGTTGCTCGATGCGGTGATGTATGGCCAGTTGCTTTCGGATCTGACCGAATCGGACAAAAACATGTTCCTGGCTTCCGCAAATGCGGCTCAGGGTGTACTGGGAAACCTGTACGGCTTTAACATTATGAAGCGCTCGGAGGTATTGCGTTACAGTAGCGCAAAATCGGCTGTTGCCGCATCCTCTACTACAGCTACCGACTTGCCTGCCGGTCTGGCATGGCATCAGGATGCCGTAAGCCGTGCTCTGGGTGATGTCAAGGCGTTTGTTAACAATGATAATGCCCTGTGGTATGGCGATATCCTGTCCTTCCTGATCCGTACAGGCGGACACAAACGCCGAAGCGACAAGAAGGGTGTAATGGCCGTACTGGGTACTACAGGCGGAGCATAGAAAGGAGGCCACTATGTTACCAAGAGTTAAGATAACATTTCTGAACGGGCAGCTGGGCACCGTCCCGACCAGTCAGGACGGGCTGCTCCTGCTCGTTACCGGTGGCGCGGTGGTGTCTGAGACCTTTGCTTTGGGCACTCCCTATCTGATCTACCGTCCGGACGGACTGGAGGCTTTGGGAGTCACCGCCGAAAATAATGCCGGACTGCACAAGATGGTCAGCGAGTTTTATGCCGAGGCAGAAGAAGGTACACCGGTATATGTGATGGCCGTAACGCCAACGGAAAAGATGGCGACGCTGTGCGACAAGGACAGCGGACCGCTCAAAGCCATCCTGCAAAAGATGCGCGGTCAGATCCGTGGCGTAGTGGTGGCACGCAATCCGGGCGAGGAAAGCCCGACAAACACCGACGGTCTGGATGAGGACGTCTTTACTGCTTTACCTAAGGCGCAGGCGCTGGCGGAATGGTCGGTGAGTGATCTGTACGCCCCGATCTTTGTTGCCCTGGAAGGACGGGCGTACAAAGATGCGGCAACGCTCAAGGATCTGAGCGAGGAGACCAACAACCGGGTATGTATCGTGATCGGCGATACCGAGCCGGAAAGCAAAGGCGCGGCAATGGGAACCTTTGCGGGCCGTGTGGCTATGGCACCGGTGCAGCGCAATATCGGCCGTGTGCGTGACGGACAGCTGGCACCACTCCAGATGTATCTGGGCGATACGCCGGTGGAGGAGGTCATGGACGATGTGACCACCATCTACGACAAAGGATATATCACGCCACGTGTGCATGCCGGGAAGTCCGGTTATTACTACACCGACGACCGCATGGCGTGTGAGCCTACCGACGACTATGCGCATCTGGCTAACCGCCGTGTGATTGATAAGGCTTACCGCATTGCCTATGACACCCTGCTGGAGTATCTCAACGACGAGATACAGGTCAACACCGACGGCACCATGCAGGCGGGTATTGTCAAGAGCTGGCAGGCGTCTGTGGAGACAGCTATTGACAGCCAGATGACGGCACAGGGAGAGCTGTCTGCTGATGGAGGTGCGGCAACCGGCGGTTGCAAGTGCGTGATTGATACCACACAGAATGTGCTGGCCACAAGTACCGTTAAGGTAGTGCTCAAGGTACGCCCTTACGGTTATGCGAGATATATTGATGTGGAACTGGGATTCCTGGTAGAATCCGCGTAAAAAAGATAGCCTATGTTTAGCAGTAGAGAATATGAGTATTGCGACATCCATGTAATTCTGGGAGGGCGTGACATCACCGGCTTGCGAGGGATTGAATATACCAGCAAACAAGAGAAGGAAGCGCTTTACGGCCGGGGATGTAAGCCGCACAGCATCCAGCGAGGGAACAAAAGCTATGAGGGTACAGTCACTCTGTTGCAGAGCGAACTTGAAACCATCGAGCTGAGCAGTGGCGGAGATATCATGGATGTGCAACTGGATATCATGGTGACTTATGGTAATCCAACCAACGGAGATATATTACAGGTAGACTATCTCAAGGGATGTGAGTTTACCGAGGCACCAAAAGGAATGAAGCAGGGAGACAAGTTCTCCGAGCATGCGCTTCCATTTATTTGCCTGGATATTATCCGTGGTTACTAACAATTTAAAACCTTTTTAAAACGATTGTAAAATGAAGAAAAATATGGTAGCGGCAACCGAAGTGACTGCCGATATGATCAAGGAATGGAAACAGAAACACGGCGAAGTGTATAAGGTTACGGTAGACAAGGATCTGCCTACGGAAAAGACCGCATACGTGCGCAAACCGACCCGTAAGGAATTGAGCTATGCCATGGTTGCCAGTAATGGAGGTAAGGACATCATCGCCATGCAGGAGGCTCTGATCCGCAACAGCTGGCTGGGTGGAGACATGGAGATGCAGGACGATGACAGCTATTTCTTTGCCCTGGCCGACAAAGTTTCTGAGTTGATGCAGAAAAAAGAAGGTGAGCTGGAAAAATTGTAGCCGCTGCCGACGGGAGTTACGAAAAAAACTGGATAGCGTACAGCAATACCCTGCTGGAGTATTACCTGCATATTGATCCGGACAAGCTGACCGATGAGGAATGGGCCGAGAAGTTGGCACAGCTGGAAGATATCCGTAAACGGGAAGGAGGCAAGGAATGAACATCCTACAGTTCTTAATCGACATCCGGGCGCGTGACAGCGGAGTGACGGGAACGCTCAACCGCATGCAGAATAACATCAACCGCACGGAACAGGCGGCCAGCAATCTGGAGCGGCGTATGGGCGGTCTGCGCAACGCGTTTCTGTCCCTTCCCGGAGCGGAGTTTCTGAGCAATCCGATTGTGGCGCTTACCGCCGGTATAGGTATAGTCAGTAAACTGGGTATGGAAGCGGGCAAGACCGCCACCTCTTTCGAGGTTCTGGTGGGTGATGTGGGCAAAGCCAAAAGCCTGCTCGGTGACCTCAACCAGTACGCAATGGATACCATCTACGACCCTGCCGGTGTGCAGGAGGCGGCCAAAACGATGCTGGGCTTTGGCGTGAGCGTGGAAACGGTGTTTGGCGACCTCAAGATGCTGGGCGATGTGGCCGGAGGAAACAAGCAGATCATGAGCCAGCTGGCTCTGGTCTATGGTCAGGTGGCGGCGGCCGGTAAGTTGCAGGGCGGAGACCTGTTGCAGCTGATCAATGCCGGATATAACCCGCTGCTGGATATATCGGCACTGACGGGCAAGAGCGTGGTGGAGCTCTGCGACGAGATGAGCAAAGGCAATATCTCTTTTGACCTGATGCGCCAGGCTTTTATCCGGGCAACCAGCGAAGGCGGTAAGTTTTACGACATGACCAACCGCATCGCCCAGACTCCTTACGGAGCGTTTCAGCAGATGCTGGGAGGGTTTACGCAGAAGTTGCTGGAGCTGTATGCGGTAATCGAACCGCTGCTTATCCCATCCTTTAACTTGCTGAGCCAGTCGATGCAGTTACTTGATCCGATAATCGCCCTGCTCGGTGGTACCATCTCCTTCTTAATGGAAAACGCCAACTGGCTGCTGGCTGTACTTACGCCTTTGGCCTCGGCCTTGCTGGTCTACAATGGCTATATGTTTGTCACGCAAACGCTACTCAAAGGTTGGACCATCGCCCAGTGGGCACAGGTAACGGCCATGATTGCCGCCGAAAAAATACAGTGGCTGCTCAATGCTGCCATGAGTGCAAACCCTATTGGAGCGATCATTGCGGTAATTGCGGCTTTGGCTGCCGGGGTGATTTATTGTTGGAATAAGTTTGCGGGCTTCCGAGCATTTATCCTTACCATGTGGGATGTGCTCAAGGGCTTCGGCAGTATCATCAAGGATTATGTGGTCAACCGCATCCAGGAATTTATTTCCGGCATCGGCAGTCTGGGAAAGGCACTTAAAGCTCTTTTGTCCGGCGACTTTCAGGGAGCATGGAATCATGCCCAGGACGCGGCAAAAGGTATTGTAGGCGTCAATGCTGCCAAACAGGCTTTCCGCAGCGGTGCCGACCTGATCGGCTCTACCGGAGATACCTATGCGGCACATCTGGCCCGGGAACAGGCCAAGCAGAATGCCAAGGAGACCAATAAGATATCCACACCGACAGCAGCCGGAGGCATGGGCAGTACGGCGATACCGACTTTGGGCGGTGGCGGAGGTGGCGGAACCGGTGGCAGCGCGGGCGCTCAGCGTGCCGGAAACATCACAGCCGGAGGAAGCCGGAGCACCAACGTAACGGTCAATATCCAAAAGTTTTTTGACTCCATCAATGTCACGATGATGGATCGCGCCGACAGCGGCGAATTACAGCGAATAATCTTAGAGTGTATGAACCGCGCCATGGAAGTGGCGCTTACAACCGCAAGATAACTATGTACAACAAAGATAATCCGATTAAGTTAGGCATCCGTTTGCCACCGCCTTTTATTTACCGTGTGGTTACGGTCAACGGGGCGGAACATGTGGATCTGGATTTCCGCAAGCCGGAAACGGAAGCAGAAGCGGATATTGTCCGCACCAACGCCCTGGGCGTGCCGATGAGGATGCCGTTGGAGGTCAAGGCAGACGGTGGCGACTGGTGGCTGTTGCCGATTGAGCCGATCATCAGCGTAGTGGGCAAAAACATTATTGTCAAACGCAATGTGGCGAAAGGGCGCACACGAGGCTCGATCAAGGAAAAATGGTCGCAGGATGACTACCAGATCACGATAGAGGGTATCTTGATCAATTATGATAAGGATGCCTATCCCGAGGAGGATGTCAAGCGGTTGCGCTCGCTGTGCGAAGGGGCCCGACTGAAGGTCCGTTGCAAGCTCTTTGAGCTGTTTTCTATTGACTATATCGTGGTTGAAAACTTTGAGTTTCCCATGACTTCCGGAATCCAGAACCAAGGCTACCGCATTTCGGCAGTGAGCGACGATGTGTATAAACTGCTGCTCAAACGCAGTGATCTAACCTGATGCCTATGTACACAATGGTATATGATATCACGGTAGGCCCTTACACGGTGGGCATACTCGATCACGTGGAAGTGCACCGCAGTGTGGAGCTTCTGGCGGACACGGCCAAAATCGTGCTACCGGCTTCGCAGTTCAATGCGGCGCTCAACGTGGAGGATAAGATCAAGCGAGGGGACTTTGTCAGCATCGGCTTCGGTTATGAGGAAACGGGCCAGGCTCTGGAGTTTCAGGGCTATGTGCAGCGCATCAGCACAGACGACGGAAGCATCACCCTGGAGTGTGAGGACCGGCTGTTTTTGTTCCGCAAGGCCGTGCCGGACACCCAGCAGAAAAAGGTGTCACTCAAGGATCTGTTGCAGTGGGTCATTGACCAGACGGGCACCGGATTAAAGTTGGATTGCTCCTACACATGGACTTACGACAACTATGTGACCAGCTCGGCCACCGGTTACGATGTCCTCAAAAAAGTGCAGGAGGAAAGCGGAGCGGATATCTACATCGACGGCGACACGCTGCATGTGCATGCGCCGGGCGAAAAGGTGGGCAATGAGGTGCTTTATGACTTTTCGCTCAATGTGGAGGATTGCGACCTGACTTATCGACGGGCGGAGGACCGCAAGGTGAAGGTAGTGGTCAAGTCCTTGCAAGCTGACGGCACCGTCAAGGAGATGGAGTTTGGCGAGTCGGACGGAGACAAAGTGGAGGTAAGGGCAAACAGCACAGACTCGGCCAGCATGACCAGCCGGGGACAGGCGGAACTGAAGCGGAGGAGCTATACAGGCTACGACGGCAGCATCACCACATGGCTGGTGCCTTACATACAGCCGGGCGACAAAGCCACCCTGCACGACCGGGACTATGAATATAAGGACGGCAGCTATTACGTGCAGTCTGTTACGACAACCTTCGGGGCGGATGGTGGCAAACGCAAAGTGGAGTTAGGTTTTAAATTAAGTTAGTCTATGGATCCCTACAAAAAACTGGCAAACCTGATGCGGCATGCCAACCCGCAAGACATCACGCTGATGCAGGGTATCGTTAAGGCTGTGGACGGTGCCACCTGTACGGTAGACATCGCCGGACAGGTGGTTGAGGGCGTAAAGCTCCGGGCAACGAGTATGGAGGATGACGGACAGCTGCTCATCATCCCGGCTGTAGGTTCTGCGGTGGTCTTTGGATCGCTGACGGGCGACCTGGGAAACTTAGTTGTGTTGCAGGTAGACCGAGCCGAGCAGATTGTGATCAACGGTGGCAAGCTGGGCGGACTGGTCAACATCAAGACACTTACGGACAAGCTCAACGAACTGGTACGGGCCTTTAACAGCCACACGCATCTGGTCAACACCACCGGTTCCGCCACCGCACAGAGCGGTACCGCTCAGGCTATCACCAAGCAGACGGCATCATTTAATGCCTCGGACTACGAGGACCAAAAAATAACTCATTAAGCTATGACAGGCATACAACTTAACAACAGTTACGATCTGGACATCCGGTCCGGCTCCATGCAGGTGGGCGACACCACCGCCCAGAACCAGGCACTGATCATCGGCTCACATAAGGGCGAGTGTAAAGAGCAGCCTGCTGTGGGTGTGGGTATCTCGGACATGCTCCTCGATCATAATCCGCTGGCATGGCGGCAGGAGATCCGGGAACAGCTGGAGATAGACGGTCAGGAGGTCGAGAGCGTACAGATAACCAAAACGGGTGTCACCGTAGATGCCCATTACACATGAAGGCAAATGGAAACAATTAATTTACTTAAAAACACGATCGTGACGATATGCAGTCTGCTTTTCGCGTATTTCGCTCCGATCAGTAACGTGGTATTCGTGATCTTTTACGTGTTCCTCATTAATTTTCTGGCCGGACTTATCTCCGGGATTGTGCGTCAGGACGAAAGTTTTAATCTGAAAAAGTTTTTTTACTGTGTCCTGGAGACGATGGTCTATTACATAATCGTGATGAGCGTCTATACCGTGGGCGAGCAGATGGGCAATGTAGACGGAGCGATGCAGTGTATTTCGGGAGTGACTTATGCAATTATCTATTTTTATGCGGTCAACGTGATGCGCAACTTGCAGATCTTATTTCCGGAGAACATGACTATCAAATTTTTGTATTATATCGTCAGCTTTGAGGTAGTAAAAAAAATACCCTTTCTGCAAAACTTTTTGAAGCGGGAGGATAAAAAAGAAGGCTTATGACAGAGAAACAGTTTCAGCGAGCGGTAGCGATCAACACGAGATTAGGTGATCTTGAGAGAGTAAAGGACGAAATCAAAGGAACAGTCAGCAGACGACTTACTTATAGTAAAGAATCCACCTCGGGAGACTGGAAAGTATGTTGGCCCAACACCATGCAGTTGATTGGCGAGATATTAGACAAGCATGATCTAATGATCCGTGATGAGATTGACCAGGAAATCGAAAGACTCAAAAAAGAAATCGAAACATTATGACACAGACAGAATTTATCAAGTGGGTTTATCCCGCCGCCAAAAAAGGCGAGATCCATCCGGCTTTTGTTACCGCACAGGCGGCACTCGAAACCGGATGGGGCAAAAGCGCCATCGGCAACAATCTTTTCGGGATCACGAAGGGGAGCTCATGGAACGGCAAAATGCAGCTGGTTGCCACAACCGAGTATTTCAGCACTCCGAACAAGCGGTTCCCGTCTCCGGAACAGGTCCTGAAGGTGCAGGCCGTAGGCAACGGCAAGTATAAATATACCGTTAAGCGCCTGTTCCGCGACTACGACAGTGTGGAGCAGTGTCTGGCCGATCATCTGGCCATCCTCAAGAAGCCGATGTATGCCGATGCGTGGCCACACCGTGAGAACCCGAAAGAGTTTGCGCGTAGAATCGTGGATAATACCGGTGCCAAGTATGCCACCGCTCCGAACTACGCAAAGACCATGTGCAGTATTATCGACACGGTCGAAAAAATTGCAAAAAAGGAGGGACTATGACCAAAGCAGTAAACACGATGTATCTCGCCCTGTTTATCTCGGTGCTGTTTGCTCTGCTGTCCTGCCGGACGGTAACCCGAACGGAAGAGGTGAAGCAGTATCGCCAGGAACAGGTGGACAGTGTGGCAGATGTCCGGCAGGAGCAACAGGTGACTCTGGAGGAGATCCGGCAACAGCTGGAGCAGGTGGAGCGTCAGACAGAGGCTTTTTATGAGCATGTCAGCTACTCGCCACCGGACAGCAGCGGTAAGCAATATATTTTAGACCGTACCACCGCAACCAATAAACAGCAGGAACTGCGCAATACCATGCAGCTGAATCAACTTAAAATTGAGGCGGCAGCCTTGCAGCAGACCGTCAGCCGACTGCGGGCAGATCTGACAAGTTATGAGCAAACCACCCTATCCGAGCAGTGGAAATATCAGTCTTATTGGCTCAAGGTGTTGATAGGCCTTACGTTATTGCAGTTTATCTATCTAATCATTTATTTTTGGTATATAAGACAAAAGCGGCCATGACAACAATCACAGCGGAAAATAACCAGACTTTAGCCGATATCGCCATCCGGCGCTATGGCTCACTGGAAGCCTTGCCCTATCTGGCGCAGGCAAATGGAATCCGCACGACCGCAATAATGAGTCCGGGCACCGTGCTAACGTGTCCGGACTTGATTTTTAACAAGGAGATGCAGGACTATGTGCAGCAGAATAATGTCAACCCGGCCACCGCTACAGGCGTTGAGGCTGACATCGAGCTGCGCATATTCAAAGATCCTTTTGCGGCGGAGTTCCAGTAGTTAAGTAATGCTTAACAACTCAATTTTAAACCTCTTTTAAAATGCTTTTAAAACCCCTTTAAAATGGCAAGATCAATCGCAGAAATCAAAAAAGTGATGACCGACGAGTTCCTCGCCAACGAGGATCTGCGGTCGGCATACGGCATCACCGGCGAAGTAACCTGGGAACAGAAGTTCAGCACGGTGAGCGTGGAGAATATCTTACTTTATATCGTTGCGGCCTGTCTGTATGTGCATGAGACCCTTTGGGACTTTTTCCGGCAGGAGGTGAATCAGAAAATCGAAGAGAATATTGTGCCAACCATCCGATGGTATTACACCCGCTGCAGGGCCTACCAGCACGGCGATGTGTTGCAGTATGACGAGGCGACACAGTCTTTCCGTTATCCCACGGACGATGCCCTCAAACGGATCATAACCTATGCAGCCGTGCGCGACCGTGGCGGCAGCCTGTTGATACAGGTAGCCAAAGGCACGACACCCACACCGCTCAGCTCGGACGAGCTTAACGGTTTTAGATCCTATATGAATCAGGTCAAGATTGCAGGCGTCGTGCTCGAGATCCAGAGCAAGATACCGGACAGCATCTATATCGGTGCCAAAGTGCAGGTAGACCCAAGCGTGATCACGCTGGACGGTGTGCGGATCAGCGACGGAAGCTATCCGGTGCGTGATGCCATCAACGCCTATCTGGCGGGCATCGTCTACGGCGGAACATTTAACAAAACGAAGTGCGTGGATGCTATCCAGGCTGTTGAGGGTGTCGTAGATGTGTCGCTTCTTGAAGTGCGTGCACGTACAGCCGAAGGTGTCACCACAGAAGTGAGCGGTAACAATTACACGGCGGCCGGAGGTGCCTTCGTGAGTCAGGAAATCGAAACATCTTTGAATTATGTTCTATCAATTTGACCCTATCGAGTTGGGGCGGCAGTTGTTGCCCCTGCTCTTGCGCAAACCTCGGATCTTTGGTCTGCTCGGGTCGATGCTCCAGCCCATCCTACAGGTAACAGCCCAGTTTGACGCCTTCCGGGAGTCGGCGGCCGAGCGAATGAAAATCAACGGTCAGGTGATCTACATTGAGCATGCGCTGAACTCCAGGTATTATCTGGAGCATCGCGAGATCTGGATTGAGGATACTCCGGGAGTAGTAAACAATTTTATTGATGCGGACGGTCCGGACACGATGGCGGTATATGCCGAGTCGGACAGTAATGTGACCCACCTCTATGCCGAGGGAGAAGGTAAGCCTGACGGTGACTATATCGTGCATGTGCCGGACTTTTTGGGGTATGATCTGGAAGCCATCCGCACTATCGTGGAGCAGAACCGGCCCGCAGGAAAACAGTATGTAATCAATATATATCAGTACGGAAATGAATAAAAGAATACTTTTGGAACCGGGCGGATTCCCGGTCTACACACGCGACTTAATCGCCTTGCAGGATAATATGCTGGCCACGGTGACACAGCTTGCCAAGATGGTGGCCGGTCCCGGTACCCTTACGGGTTGTATGTTATGGGGTGATCTGACCAAGGAGGGAAACACCTGGAAGGTGACCGATGGGGCAATATATCTTAATAACGATATTTATCCGGTAGAAGCCGGTAGCATTACTCCCATGGAGGGTGAGATAGCCTATCTGGCCGTTAAGGTGTCGCAGTCAGATGTGCGCGTCTATAAGGATGGTAACGAGCATCCTTCTGAAGCGAGCTATAAGGTTATATTGACCGCTTTTTTTCAGGATTCTATCGCTTTTATCCCATGCACACAGGTGACCAATTACCAGACCAAGCTGCGTGATATCGTCGATCAGGTCGGGCATAAGTATGAGACTGTGGCTGTACAGGGCACCAATACCACGACAATAGAGTCAGACGGTCTTTTGGTGCGTGAGACGGTCAGAGGTGACCATCGTGATGTACATCTCCAGGGACAGATCATTATCCGCAGCTCAAGCGATGGCGAGATAGCAACCTTTGACCGCAAGGGATTGCGTGGAAACATCTCCGGTCGTCTTTACTCTGTAAGCGATCAGAGTTATCGGCAGGTAACGGTGATTATTGCAGAGACTTATCCGGATTACCGAGAAAGCACCATATACTTATATGAGGCGGACGGAACCCGCATTACCAGCCTGATCGGCGGAGCTTTCGGTTTTACTTTATTTATTAATGGCTATATCAGCCTGACTTAATCAATTAAAAACTTATGGCAACAATACAGAATATCAGACAGCGTGCGCAACAGCTCGCAGAAAAATGGCAAAAATTAAGTATCTCACCCGAGGAGGTCGGCTTGCTGATCGACGATCTGGCCGCCCTCACCAACGATGCCGTGATCAACGGAAGCAGCCTCGGCATCCGCAGAACCTATGCGAGCCTGTCGGCCATGCAAGCCGACGGAACCGCTCCGAATGATCAGTGGGGAGAACCCCTGAAGCGTGGCCAGCTGGTAGCCATCGCTTCCAGTGATGCCGATGCCGGAAAGATCTACCTGTTTGCCGATCCGAACTGGGCGTATGTCACTACCGTGGATGCCCGGTATGTGACGGCTGATGCGCTGAAAGGGATTGAGAATAAACTTACCGAGTTAGGTGATAATATGTTTCGCCGAGGTTCTGGAGGATATCTCCCTTGGCGGGCCAACCAGCCTTATAATGACGGAGATGTGGTTATAGCTCCGAATGGTCAGCTTGTAGAATGTCTCGGCGGATCGGATGGGGGCGAAGAATACGATCCTGGCGAATGGGGAGCTACTACTGTTGATGCACAGAGCAGAAAAAGAGACAAAGACATTAACGATAGTAAGCTGTCAATACAAGACCTGGCTCAGTCAACAGGCACAAACACTAAAACAGCAATGAGTCAGGATGCAATAACTGAGGCTTTGGCGGGTTTATTGCCTAACCAAAGAGCCGATAAGACGCCATACATATCTGTTGTTATTAATGATGGAGATTCCGGACAGAACTGGGAAACATTTAACAGAACGTTGGCCGAGATAGCATCTATGCCTGACCCTATGCCTTACAACGGAGAAATAAGATATTTTATCAGTGAGGGCCTTAGAGTGGACGTAACTAACCGCATCTTTGATTCATCGGAAGGTGCGTCTAGAAGGCTTACACAAGTTGTTACTGGTAATGTAAGACTTGATGAAAGGCTTGATTTGGCCCTTGCCGGCGATATAGATCAATCTTTTTGGCGAATTTATAAGGAAGGAGCTTGGTCTGAATGGAAAGCAGTTAATGCAGGTGGAGGTAGCGGTAGTGTTGATGTTGTGCAGGAGACAGGATCTAGCACAACAGCTGTGATGAGCCAAAATGCTGTTACTAACGAATTTAAAAAGCGTGATAATTTTTATTTTACAACTTTAGATGTGATATATATAGATGATGGTTCCAGTGTATCAGACGCAGGAGTAAAAGAACTGGCTAATATAAAAACGGCCCTAGCTAGCCAAAAAACTATTATATCACCGGCAGGTGTGTTGGCTGCTTTCGTAACTTATCGCAATTCATTATATATAGCTAGAATATCATATATTATAGGCCAAGAATTGTATGTACTGTCAACTACCACACCAAAAGGAGGCGGAGGAACTTGGTCTGTAAAGATTCAGGATCTAAGTAACCTTGCCAATAACGGATATAATGTTTTAATACATGGTGAATATGCACACGGTGAAGGTGTATCATCTAAGCTAGCCTATGAGGGTAGCACTATACCATCTGATGTCCAACAAGTCATGATGGAGTGGTATATGTCACCTATAGGCTATTCTATTGCGTATGGACCAGGCTCTCATGTTGAGGGACAAGACTGCCTTGCTACTGGAAATTATGCACATGCTGAAGGTATGAAAACTTTGGCAGCTAATAATGGTGCACATGCAGAAGGTACCGGTACCAATGCAGCCGGAGTATACGCACATGCAGAAGGATTAAATACTACTGCTTATGCTCAGGCATGTCATGCAGAAGGTGGGATGAGTGTATGTAATGGTAATTATGGACATGTTGAGGGATTCCGTTGTACGGTAGAAAATACAGCTGGTCATGCTGAGGGATATATAACTTATTGTCGTGCTAATTATGGACATGTTGAGGGAAGGCAAACCAATTCTATAGGTCCATGCGCCCATGCAGAAGGTTATGGAAATAAAATAGACCGCTCTATAACTATTACTAGTATCTCTAATGTTGAAGGATATACCTCTTATTTTAAAGCAGATAATACGTCTGACTTAAAGGTGGGAGCTTGTTTTATTATAGATTATATACCATATGTAGTAACTGACATTGCAGACGGTAATGTATATGTTAATAGATGGATAGAATTTAAACAGCAAAAATATGATATTATTATAATGTATGGTGCTGCATATGGAAATAATGCGCATGCTGAAGGTGAGCTTGGATCTGCTATTGGTAATAATTCCCATGTTTCTGGAACCGCTTGTATCGCCTTTAATGACAACGAGTTTGCTTGTGGACATTACAATTACTCTTTTTGGAGTGATGATAATGCCAAAAGAACATTATACTCAATCGGTATTGGCGAGTCTGATTCAAATCGCAAAAATGCCTGTGAATTAAAGGAAAATGGAGACTTATATATTTACGGTGTAGGTGGTTATACAGGAAAAAATTCTTCAGAAGCAAAAACGATACAGGCCGTAATCTCGGAACTTTTGAACAAAATTAAAGAATTAGTAGAATAGGTCGGTAAGCTTTTGCTCCTGAAATAAAGTTCGTGTGCAAAATATATGTTTAATCAGGTAGGGAGGGTTACTCCCTACCATAAAAATAGAAAATATGATACAGAATATTATTAATCGAATAGGTATAGACAAGATCCTGCATGTACTGGTAAGCCTAGTTCTGATGCTGGAGTTCCAGAGGTTCCTACCGGTATGGGGTGCTCTTACCGTTGTGCTGGCCATCGGAATCATAAAGGAGATCTACGACAAGGTGTCCGGCAAGGGCACGCCTGATTGGAGAGATATTGTAGCTGATTGTATTGGTATCATTTTAGGTCTAATATGATGATGGCAAACGAACAAATTTATACTAACGCATTGACGATTGTATCAGATGTGATGAGCATACCCACGGATATGATCTGCTCACAACGCAGATATGCGGAACTCGTTGACGCACGTTATATGATTGCATACATCCTGTCTTATAACGGTCTTTACACATCGGAAATCGCCAGGATCATGCACGTGACGGAAAAGCATGCAAGGCACATGTGTAACTCGTTGCGTGACCGGCTCAGATCCAATCATTATTTTGCCGTTCGATTCAATAAAGTTAAAACCAAACTCGCACCTAATTAATTAGGATATAGCTATATTGGATAATAACTTTGTGATGTCCGGAAATGGTTCCGGGGTAACTTAAAAAACAATGCTATTATGGATCTTAACGAGTATGTAGCAGTCAGAGAGTTGGAACAGAATCATGGTTCCTGTTGGGCTAAGAGCTCACCGCTGTGGGTGATCGCAGCTGTGTTCGTAATCGGTTTCTTTGTCTACACATGGCAGAAGAACTGCAATGAGAAGGTAAACTTCGCGACCGGGTTGTCAGAACTGAATGGTCGTATCAACTGCATCGCCCCACAGGTGAGCAAGCTGAACGAGCAGATGTATGACAATGCACGTGCGGTAACCGGTATCACAGTCGGATTCGACGACATGAAGTCCGTGTTTGGCGCTCAGATCGGCCAGCTGAACAATACTGTATATTACAGTCGTGCTTCGCTGGGCTCTTGCTTCGGAGGTTGCAACAACGGCTGTTCGCCAAACCGTGTGTTCACCCAGACTCAGACTTACACTCCATCTTCTCAAGAGGTGACTGTCACTGAGTCCTGCGGTAACGATCGCTGCTAGTCTTAACTAGTTTTACGGGTGGGGCTTATGTCCCACCTTTTATTTTTTTCTATGGCAATATTTAGTAAAAAAACGATTAAGACGGACTTTTCGACGCGGCGCGAGGCTTTTAACTGGATGCTGTCTTATCTTATCGAGGATAAAGGCATGGAGCCATTGGACGCAGCCAAACAAGCCGAAGAGTTTGCGCAGATTGTGGCGGCAAATAACGGCCTTCCGCAGCAGACTGCACCAGAGCCTAAAGGCATGGATCGTTACATTAATGAGGTCAAAAAGGTCGTGGTAATGGTAAAAGAAAATCCTGAGATTATTGAGTATGGAGTTCCGCTTGTGAGCTTTATCACCGGACTTTTTACGGGTAAGAAAGAGGCATCAACCTCAACAAGCTCAGATCAGGCTACTTACACTCAGGAGCAACCAACACAAGAACCGATAGATTTTGATAAAATCCCATAAATAAAAAGTTATGTTACAGAAAGTATTTATTGTGATCGACTTCGACAACGACGATCAAAAACAACAAGTGCAGGCAGAACTCAATGAGTTGTCTAATGCACGAGTGCTTACAGGTGCTAAGTTATGCAGTATGCTTCCGTTGTTCCGGAAAAAGAAAAAAGATATCTTTGAGATGTTCCACATGATCGCAACTGGTGGCGTTAAGTCTATAATGTCAATGCGTGGTGCTCAATTAATCAAAAATCTGACATCGAAATGAACGTAGAGGTTATCAATGAGCAATGTGTGGGTAATTGCGCGAAGTGTACAATCCACAAGAACCACCCTGGTTTCGACTATTACAGTTGTGTGCTTAATCAGATTTTTCAGCGCAATATTGCCTTAGAGAGCAAACTAAACAAGCTGATATCCTTGTTGGATCAGCCGAGAGCAAACAATCTTAATCAAACAATTTATCAAACGGCAAATCATGAGCAGGAAGGTATGGATGATGTGTCAGCACAAGATGACACAGAAAATCAACAACAGTGATTCAGAGCCTAAAAATGAGTTTTGGGATAATCCGGATTATCAGGCATACAAGCAAAAACATGGCATGCACTTTTCGGATGCAATGGCAATGTATGCAAGTCGCAAGATGCAGAATAGCAACCAGCAAAAGCATATCTGGAGCGTTAAGGATGTGCAAGATGCTTTTGCCTCGCTTAAATACGAGCTTCCGGAACATGCAACTTGGGGCGATGCAACTTATGCAGCTAATATGTATTATGCTGATTTTGCGCCAGTCCTCAAAACTGAGGTTGATGCAGTCAGAATGGCTTATATGATTTTATACGATCCTGATGGTTACGAAGGAATGCTGTTTAATCGATATACAGCTGATGTAATGCAGACCAATGCACAGATTAATTGGAAAGATCTTATGTAGCCGTTTAAAACGGTTTTAAAAGCATTTTAAAAGCGCCTTTTTTGAGGCGCTTTTTTTATTATACTCACACAAAAAAAAGATACACATTTTTTCACTTTTCGTTTTGTGTGAAAAAATGTGTATTGAGAACATTTTGTTTTGTGGCGAGAACATTTTGTTTTGCCGATTGTAGACGAACTGTTGTCTTGGGCAAAATATCCCCCATGACATTCGTCAATATGGTTTAAACTGGCTTCAAGAAAATCCCGATACCCAGCTTCCGATTCATCCAGATCTTTGATTGTTGCAACCAATTTCTCCTTGAGTAACCTTTCAAAAGCTTCCAATAAATACGGTTTCTTACCATCCTCGCTCTCGCGATAGGAAGTAATATCATCTATAAAGAAAAGTGCCAGCGTTTTGATCTTAAATGTGCGTCCGCAGAAATTCTCCCGTTCAGTTTCAAAATGGCGTTCAAGAGCAAGACGTAACATCTGCTCCTGATACGATTGCATGTAAATGTCCACATTCATTTCCTCACCAACAGTCTTAATTAATCCGTTGGACAATTCAATGGCATTTTTATCTATGGCCTGTATCGTGATACCATTGAACTCATCGGAAATTACCGTCAACGAGTCATTTACCTGCAATTGATATGTCTTTGTCGGACTGTCTGCACTTTTATACTGAAATATGGCTTTCTCATTTTTGACAACCGACAGGAGCTTTATTTTTTCTTCTTTTTTGGAGACTGGTTCAAAGTGTTCTTTGGCAACTCCTTTAATCAATCCTTGGTTGAATGCTTCACAAGCATTCAGGTCGTAGAGCAGGTTCAAATAGTCATGTACAATCGTTTTATTTTTCCCCCTGCCAGACACCGTTTCAGGAAAAGTTGCGCCGTATCGAATAATACATTGAGGGTTTATTTCTTCCTTGATTACACCAAACGCCTTTTGGTCGCGCGAGAACTTATGCGGCTCGTCAATAATAACAAACGGACGAGTTGCGCGGATAGCATCGAACGGGCGATAGAAACCCTCAATGACGCTTCCGTAATCATCGCGGCTAAGCATATAGTTCTTGGCAACTTTCAACAGTTGCATATTGACCAAAAGGACATAAATCTTTTTGGTATCCCTGTTCGACCCTTTTACAAATTCACTCACCGCTGTAGGAAAATACTGTCTGCCTTTCTTTTTTTTCTTGGGCGGCTCCAAAGTGAGCAATTCGATTTCTGCATCATATCCGCACACATCCCGAAAATGACGTTTGACATAACCATCCTCCATAAATTGCCTTGCTCCGGCTTTGATAGGAAGCGTAGGTACGGCAACAATAAATTTATTGATACCATACCGTTTGTGCAACTCATACATTGTCCGGGTATAAACGTATGTTTTGCCCGTACCCGTTTCCATCTTGATATCAAGGTTCAGGCAACTTGCATCATGAGAATATGCACAATGCTCCGGTTGTATGCCGTTTCTCTTCTGTATGGCAACAATATTTTGACCCACCCCATCTTTTGACAGGGTTATCTCAGGATTGGCATAGAACATTGTCGGCGACTTTATCGCCGTATTAGTAAAGACATCAGCAAGGGCATCAACACCTGTTTGCTGATGTAGCAATGAAGGCTGAAGAATTAGTTCCATATCAATACCTAATATCAAAGTTAATACGCATATTCTTCTCTCCGTCCCGTATTACCCGAAGACTGTCTTTCAGCCCCTGTAATTCTCCCCACGAAAGGACATAACCGTATATTACGATGTTTTGAGGATTGAACTCTACATCCGATTGATATCGATCCAACAACGATGCAACGACTTCATTACTCAAATTTGGGTTTATAATATACAGATGCTTATCCATATAGTAAAACTCATACCCTTCAACATTGAGCGTCTTTACATCAGAAGTCAATCCATAACCGTCACGTACAAGCCATGTCGTGAGAATTGTCGGTACGCCAAACTCATCTACCAATGTCTTATCGCCAAATATAGAATGAGGGTCGAATTGTTCCATTTTTTCAATAGATTGATTGGTCGGCTCTTGAAGGGTGAAGTGTTTGAAGCCCAAATCTCCATGAAACATTGGATTTTCCCTACGAAGTTTGTTAGCGGCAAGTTTAATTCGAGCTTGTCCAATTTCATCTATGGTTTTATAATGAGATTTGAATGCCTCTGAATCTTCTTTACATTGCTCTTGCCATTGAATTAGTATGTATTTACGGTTTCCCCCATCTTTTGAATTTTGTTGCATTATGGCGTGAGCAGTTGTACTGCTTCCACCGAAAAAATCTACAATAAGCGAATCTTTGTCTGTCGCAATATTTATAATTCTTAGTAATAGATCAACGGGCTTTGGGAAATCAAAAACTTTTTTGCCATCAAATAATTCTCTAACCTCCCGAGATGCTTTTTTGTTTCCTTCAAGATCATTCCACAAAGGCGAAGGCCGTTTTGTTCTTCCTTCAAGATAATATTTCACGTAAGGCCACCACACCTCTACATTATTGCGTGTAGTTTTTTTCCAAAGAATCATATTGTTTTTTACAAGGTTCTCATATGATGATTTCTCTACACGCCAACGGCCATCATATCCTGCTGTGGCTGTGGGATACAATATTTTACCATCAGGATCAACTATTCCATAATATAAATTGGGGCGATCTTCTCGTTTATCATTAGATCCCGTTTTTCGCAGTTGGTCATAAGCATAATAGCCTATATCATCTTGCTCCTGGAAACGTTTTTTATCTTTCTCAGAAAGTTCCAAACCATTTAATTCATATCCCTCATTTTTTGAATACACCAAAATATAATCAAATGAACTACCTAAGCCATCACCATCTTGTCCAGTTGTTTGTCCAGTTGCTCTTACAATATTCCCCATGAAACATTCTTCCCCAAAAATATCATCACAAAGTAACTTTAGATTACTCTGCTCATTATCATCGATGGAAATAAATATCACACCGTCTTTTGAAAGCAAATCGCGAGCAAGTAACAGTCGAGGCAACATAAACATAAGCCAGGCAGAATGCGTAGCAGAACCTCGACGAGTCAAGTCAAGAACTCGGCTGGCTTGTTCCTCGGAAATGCTCAGTTTCAATGCCAGTTCTTCAACCGTAAAATTGAATGAATCCGTGTAAACAAAATCATCAGACCCTGTATTGTAAGGAGGATCAATATAGATACATTTTACGCTTCCGGCATAAGACTTCAACAAATGTTTCAAAGCATCAAGGTTGTCGCCACTGATATAAATGTTTTTGCTTTCTTTGTTTTCGGGTAAATTGTTGTGCTCTGCATCCGGAACAATAACAGTTGTAGTATCCAAAGATGCCAGCAAGCGGGCATAGTTTTTCCCAAGAAATCGTAACTCATATCCTTCTTCGGTGACGTGTATCTTATCTTTAAGATATTCCTTCAACCGCTCGATATCAAATGAACCGTTACGGAAGCAAGCCGGGAAATGCTCTTTCAGAATCTCTATTTCCTTTGCTCCGACAGCTACATTATTGTTGGCATCTATTATGTCTTTAATCATTGCAGTTCGATTTTATTATTTAATAATTCGTCAACAGGTTACCTCCAGTAGCTTTGCGATCTTGATAAAGGTCTGCAAATCTGGCTGCGAATTGTTCGTGCACCATTTGGAAACAGTTGAAGGGTTTACCCCCAACTGTTCACATAGCCATTTATTAGTTCTTTTCGGCTAAAGCCACTTTTAGTCGATTAATGTCTGTTTCCAATTTTATTATCGCATAACAAAAATAGTGAATAACTTTCACATATATATTATAAGAAGAAGTTTTTGGACACACATAGCGATTTTTAATGAATCGCTATTGAAAGATATTGCACCTTGCCAAATATTACACACTTTATGGAATTTTTATAGTATCAAATGTGTAATTACCTAATAAATTAGTAGTTATATATCAGATTAGTATAGATAATATTTCGGTTCAAACATGGATTCGTATGCCACACTCTTTACTTGGAGGCCGCAGGAAAACCTTTAGTACGGATATGGCAATAGCAACCCACGCTATAGCGTGAGAAACACGATGCATTCTCTCGTACTAAACTCGAAATTTTCTACGTTTTCAAATACTTGATGCGCATAATGCTTCTTCTTTTTCTTATTAGATTATAATAACATTCCCCTATCCGCAGTAACCATTCAAAAAATTTATCGGGACGAATCAAAAAATGATGCTGATGTTTTTCTCATTTTATCAGCATCATTTTTTCAACAAACAAAAGAGGTACCCTCTTGTTTTATGGCGCTCGGATATTCCTACATATAAATTAAGGGGCTGACCTCAAAAACTCTTTTAGGTCGCCCCCTCTTGTGTTTCTTTTAAAAGACAAACGGACTCTATAAAAAAATTTTCCCGAAGAAACAATATTATCTCCCCGTCAGTAATCAAGAGGGTGTGTCAAAATACCCTCTTTATAACAGAAGATCGCTATATAGCCGAAC
>OKWR01000449.1_pt1 | contig 45741 bp, 32 predicted proteins | sample 1607101 | NCBI WGS metagenome assembly OKWR01 (sample SAMN04414076, study PRJEB24778) | human gut metagenome | material: faecal | host: Homo sapiens
CGTCAACGGAAACACCAGGAACAGAGACGCCATCAACAGGGAAACCGTCAACGGAAACACCAGGAACAGAGACGCCATCAACAGGGAAACCGTCAACGGAGACACCGGGAACAGAAGAAAAACCGTCAACGGATGAAAAAACACCAACAGAAACAGAAAATCCTTCAGAGGGACAGCCTACAGGTACAGGAGATGGAGAGTAATAATATAAATCAGTTCAGACAGCAACAATATTTTGATATTCTGCAGGCAGCACCAATTATTAAAAGAGCGATAGCAACAACATTTTATCAGAATTTAAAAATGAAAAATGCAGAGATGCCGATCGATAATAAACTTTATCTTATGGTGATAGCTCCGGCACTTGTTGGTTTTACAGAGTGGGTTTTAGATGAAGCAGTAAGGCTTCATAAAAGCAGAGTTTATTTTTTAAGCAGAGACGGTTATCAGATGTATTTGATTGCAAATGAAATCGTTAAACAAAAACACTTAAATATAGAGTGTAAATATTTGCATGTGTCACGTTTCTCTATGCGGTTGCCGGGATATCATTTCAATATGGAGAAAAGCATCGACAGTATTTGCGTTGGTGGAATTGATGTTACACCCTTGAAAATATTGCGTAGAGCGGCATTGACTGATGAGGAATGTCAAAATATATTAAATGAGTTGGAATTAAACAAAGAAAAAGATACCATATTAAATTATCAGCAAGTGATTCAACTCAGAGAAAAAATAAGACAAAGCAAATTAATTCGTATGTACATACAAAGACATTCGGTTGACGCATATGAAAACACGGTTGGTTATTTAAAACAGGAAGGTTTATGTGATAACAGCGAATATTTGCTTGTGGATAGTGGCTGGATAGGAACACTACAATGTTCCATTGAGGCACTGGTAAAAAGTAGGAATCCAGATATTGAGGTGCAGGGGTGCTACTTTGGTATGTATGAATATCCTACTGGAAGTTCTCATGAAAAATTTCATACATATTATTTCTCGCCGGAGAGCGGATTAGTGAGAAAAAGTTGCTTTAGCAATTCACTTTTCGAAACAATTGTGTCATCGCTGGAGGGTATGACCAAATCATATGATAAGGTAGAAAATGGGTATGTGCCAGTTATGAATGATGCACGTAATCCAAATGCAGATCAAATGAAAAAAAACATTGCGGCATTACAAATGTTGTTGGCACAAATATCTTTCGAAAAGGGAAAAAATACAATAGATATTGGAACAATAGAAAAATTATTTTATCTATTTATGTCAGAACCGTCTATTGTTGAGGTAAAAGCTTATGGTGATAATCTTTTTTCGGATGATGTAATTGATGGCAACTATAAAAAAACAGCTGCTGAGCTAACATGGGAACAGATAAGAAATCAAAGATTTTTGAGAAGAATGATGATTGTATCTGGTGTGAGAAAAGCAACATTATATGAAAGTGCTTGGCTGGAGGGAAGTATTGTAAAAGCTGAATTCAGAGAAAATAAAAGCGAGGATAATGGCAGAAAAGCGCAGTTGGAGTCTTTACATGTCAGAATATATAAGTATTTTGTATTCTTGCGTAAACAATTAAAAAGAAAATAGAGAGTAATATTATATATGAGTTACAAAATGAAAAAGAAGAATAAAATCATTGAAATTTTATTTATAATGGCTGTTGCCTTTATATTAATCATTTCTGACAGAGGAAAAGTTTATGCTGCAGACGCAGTTGTCTCTTTTGGAAGAGAAAGTTATTCAGTAAATATGGATGACACCTTTGAGATAGAAGTAACGATTAAAGCAGATGGAAATATTGGTGTTTATAAAGTTGAACTTCAATATGATACCGGACGCTTGGAGTATGTATCAGGAGCTGAGGCAGAAGAAGATGGCGTAATTACGCTTGAGGGAACTGGTTTTGGTAATGAAATAACCTATGACAATATTACATTCAAAGCAATAGGCGGTGGAAATGCAGGATTAAAAGTTAAAGGTGCAAAAATCTATTCAAATGGTGAAGAAGCAGAAAGCTATGCAATGGGTTCTCAGGAGACACTGCTTATAAATGTAGATGGAACAGATACCGGAGAAAAATCATTTTTTGAACAGCTTATGGATGAGGAAGAAACACAGACTTCATCTGATACATATGGTTTGGAGACAGAAGTTCCAGTCGTTGGAAGTATTAAAAAGGGAAATCAGCTTTTATATGTAGTGGATATTGCTGATTATACCCCGCAGATTGATTTATGGGATTATAAATTAGTGACAGATAGCTATGCAGGAGAGTCATTGACATTTTTTAGTGACCAGGCAAGAAATGTTCGTGTCATGTTAATTATGGATGGTGATGAAAATTTCTCAATCTATGCATTCAACAGTCAGACTGCTAATTTCTATCCTGTCAGTGAGATTACTTCAAATGACCAGAAGTATTACATCATGTCATTAGGGGCTTGTGAAAATATTCCGGATGGACTCACCACGGAAGAGATGCAGGATAATACAGTTTTCTATGCAATTAATCAAAATGGCAGCGGAGATTATTATAGATATACGACAACAGGGGAACTGGTTAAGTGGGAAAATACACAGACAAAGGAAGAAGTTACAAACGAATTAGGTTTTCCAAAGCTAGTATTATATGTTATTTTAATAATTACGCTTGGATGCATAATTGGTGGATTAACATTTTTGCTTGTAAGAAAGCGGAGAAAGATCGAGAAAAAAGTAAAAAGACAGCTTGATCTTTTCAATGAAAATTTTTCGGACAGAAAACAGTATTTCTTCGTAATTCAGGAGTTGACATCCAGGGAAATAAAGAGAAAATATGCAAGAAGTTACCTTGGAATCATATGGAGTGTATTAAATCCGCTACTTACGATGAGTGTCATGTCGTTTATATTTTCTTACATGTTTAAAAGGTCGATTGAAAATTATCCATTATATTATCTTACGGGGAATATTTTCTGGGCATTGTTTAGTGGAGCAACGAACTCTGCAATGACAGCTTTAGTAGATAATAAGACCTTATTATTAAAGGCAAAGCTTCCAAAGCAGACATTTGTTTTGTCGAGAGTCTATACGTCATTAACCAATTTTGGATATACGTGTATTGCTTATGTTTTTATGCTGATTATATTCAGAGTAAAACCTTCGTGGACAATGCTGTTTTTTCCATTAGATGTTGCACTGGCATTGATATTCGCAGCAGGTATTGGATATATATTGTCCATTCTGTATGTGTTTTTTGCGGATATTAAATATCTGTATAGCGTCCTGCTTACTATGATATTATATATGTCTGCATTATTTTATCCGGTAACATCACTTCCACCGGTATTACAGAAGGCAATAGGATATAATCCGATATATTTATCAATTTATATTGCCAGGGAGGCAGTTGTTTATAATCGTGTGCCTCATTATAGTGCCTGGCTTAAGCTTGCAATGGCAGCGGCTATCAGCCTTGCTGTTGGATTAAAGGTATTTAAAAAGAAAGAAAATGATGTTATGCAAAGGGTATAAAATATGTGTAAAAGAACAGACAGCAAGGTAAAAACATCGATAGGACTTATGTTTCTAATGTTCCTGCTTATTGTCCAACCGTTTGAAACGTATGCGGCAAATGCATCAGTAACATTCGGTTCACAGACATATGAACAGGAGAGAGGAGAGGAGTTTCCAATCGGTCTTTACCTGAGAGGGGAAGAGATGATTGACCACTATCATGTTGAAGTAAGTTACGACCCGCTCCGGATGAAATACATGGATGGTGCAGATACCGTAGATGAGGAGGCAGGACTGCTTACATTTGATGGAACAGGTTCATCGGACGAGATTAAGTTCTGGCTTACCTTTCAGGTAATCAGCGGAGGAACCGCAGAGGTAAAAGTCGTGACTGCTTCTGCAACGACAGCGAATGGGGCAGACATGACGCTTACCACGCTTGGAACGGCAGCACTTCAGATATCGGGCGAGGATACCGCTGCGGCAATAGAAACCTCGCAGGAGGCGGCAGCGTCAGAGAGCAAAGTACAAGTCGCAGAAGAACAGGCAGAAAATATTCCGGCTGTAACCGAGAATACGGAAATACCGATAACAGAGACAGATCCAGCCAACAGCGAGCTACTTACGGAAAATCAGCGGACAGAAACAAAATCGGGGATTGGACATGTCATTGGCATTATCTGCGGAGTCTCGGTAGTTATCTGCCTTGGCTGTGTGTTAATCTTCTTTGCTATCCGAAGAAAAAAACAAAAGCAGGAGAAGCAAGAGGATGTGGAGGTTTTGGATTTTAATGAAACCGATTCTTCTGAGGAACAGGAAATTATCGTTGAATATATTCCAAATGGTGGAACAGGTTTCGTAATTACAAAGTATTATTCAATTGACTGTAAAATCTTAGCTGAAAATTGTGAATTTGAGAGAGAAAATTATTATTTCTGCGTGTGGAGTACGAATGCAGATGGTACAGGCAATACCTACAAATCAGGAGAAGAAATAGCTGGAAATTCTGGCAAGCCGATAGCATTATATGCACAGTGGACAGATCAATTGCAATTAGATAATGTAGAACTTGGGGAGTTTGTCAATACCAGCGAGGGTGTGCAGATTAACTGGAAAGCTGTATTGAATGCTAAAGCCTATCGAGTATATAGAAAAAAAGCGGATGAAAATTGGATAATAATTGCAAGAAATGTGTTGAGTACAAGCTATCTTGATGCTACTGCAGAAGAGGGAGTGACATATTTCTATACAGTAAGAGCGTTACATGGAAAAGTTATAAGTCCATCGTGTGAGAAAAACAGAACGATATGTTATGAAAAAAAAGCTGAACAGCCTTTCTATAATAGTTCTCAACAGAATCCTGTGATTAAAGTAGAGAATGTGACTATGAAATTCAAAGTATCAACCAGTAATGCATCAGGCATCAAGGAGTACATAATCCAGCGATTAAGGAAACAGGTAAATTACAGAGAATTTCTTGCATTGGATGATGTGAGTTTCGATGTATATCGTGGCGAAATTGTTGGAGTGATTGGAACGAATGGTTCTGGTAAATCAACATTGTTAAAGATTGTATCTGGCGCGTTAAATCCGACTAGTGGTCGTGTTGTGGTTGATAGAAAAAAAATTCAGCTTCTTACGCTTGGAACTGGATTTGATTTGGAACTTTCAGCCAGGGAAAATGTATATCTGAATGGTGCTATTATTGGATATTCCAAGGAATTTATAGATGAACATTATGATGAAATAGTGGAGTTCGCAGAATTAGTGGACTTTATGGATGAAAAGGTTAAAAACTTTTCAAGTGGTATGGTAAGCCGTCTTGGATTTGCAATTGCAACGGTCGGAGATGCGGCAGAAATCTTGATTCTTGATGAAGTCCTAAGTGTAGGCGATGAGTTTTTCCGAAAGAAGAGTCTAAAACGAGTCAAAGAGATGATACATGGTGGAAGTACAGTTCTTATGGTATCTCATAGTATGAGCACGATATTAGATAATTGTACAAAAGCTATATGGATAGAAAAGGGAAAAATGAAAAAGATAGGCGGAGTGAAAGAAGTGTGTGCAGCTTATCATGATTTTTCAAAATAAAATATACGAGGAGATATGAAGATGAAAAAAACAAAGATTGCAGTAGCCGGAATGGGATATGTAGGGCTTTCATTAGCTGTCTTATTAGCACAACATAATAAGGTTGTAGCGTTAGATGTTGTGCCAGAAAAAGTTGAACTGGTAAACAATAGAAAGAGTCCGATTCAAGATGAGTATATTGAAAAATATTTGAAAGAAAAGGAACTTGACTTAATTGCTACAACTGATGCTGAATTAGCTTATAAAGATGTAGAATTCGTAATTATTGCAACGCCAACTAATTATGACTCAAAAACGAAATATTTTGATACTTCATCGGTAGAGGCAGTTATTAAACTGGTAAAAAGAATAAATCCTAACGCTACTATGGTCATCAAATCAACAATACCGGTTGGATTTACAAAAATGGTAAGTGAAAAATATAAACACGACAATATTCTGTTCAGCCCAGAATTTTTAAGAGAATCAAAGGCATTATATGATAATTTATATCCAAGCAGAATCATTGTTGGATGCCCGGAGAAAAATAAAAGTTTAAAGAATAAGGCAGAGCGTTTTGCAGAATTGTTAAAAGATGGTGCTGAAAAAGAGAATATAAATATTTTATTTATGGGAACAACTGAAGCAGAAGCAGTAAAATTGTTTGCAAATACATATCTTGCACTTCGTGTATCATATTTTAATGAATTGGATACATATGCGGAGGTTAAAGGATTAGATACAGCGTCTATTATTGAGGGAGTATGCTTAGATCCAAGAATTGGTACACATTATAATAATCCTTCATTTGGATATGGTGGATATTGTCTGCCAAAAGATACAAAACAACTTTTAGCAAATTATGAAGATGTCCCTCAGAACATGATAAGTGCAATTGTAGAATCGAATCGTACAAGAAAAGATTTTATTGCGGAACAGGTTTTAAGAAAAGCTGGATTTTATGATGAATTTAAACAGGGAGATTTTCCGGCACATGAAGAACGTAAATGTGTGGTAGGTGTTTACAGGCTTACAATGAAAACAGGTTCTGATAATTTTAGACAGTCTTCTATTCAAGGTGTAATGAAAAGGATTAAGGCAAAGGGTGTTGAAGTTGTGATTTATGAACCAACTCTTGAGAACGGAAGTACATTTTTTGGAAGTCGGGTTGTAAATGATTTGAGAGAGTTTAAAAAAATGAGTCAAGCAATTATTGCTAATAGAATGGATGATAATTTAATTGATATTTTGGATAAGGTTTATACAAGAGACATATTTCAGAGAGATTAAATTGTAGAATAGAAAGGGAATGGTAAGAGAATTGAATACAGTAAATATAACCTTAATTTGTGATGATAATTATATTATACCAACGATGACAACAATAGCGTCAATAAAAACTACTAAAAAAGATGATACATATTGTAAGATACATGTGATTGCAAACTCTACCAATGATGACTTGTATGATATTTTTAATGCACTGCAGACTGATAGTTTTGAAATACATACAATAATTGTTAATGAAGAAATGGTAAACGAGTTAGCTAGTACAATGGGAGATTCATATTGTGTGGCTACCCCATCTGCACTGATGAAATTCTTTATTCCTAATTTAATTCAAGGGGTAGAAAAGATTTTGTACCTTGATGGAGATATCATTGTAAGAGATGATTTATATGATTTATATAGTACGGATTTAGAAGATGCTTATGGTGCGGTTGTTATTGACTCTACGAAATTATATAGTGGAAGAGAAGTTGTGAAAAATAATGACTGCTACTTTAATTCGGGAGTGATGCTATTAAACACAAAGTTGATGGCAACGGTTATTGAACAATTAATTGAAACGAAAATGAAACAAGTTGATCAGACGTTGATGGATCAAGATGTTTTTAATTTGGTTATTGGAAAAAATGTGAAATGTTTACCAATCAAATATAATTTTTTGTACACGAATCTCAATAGAGCCAGAGATAATTTTGAAATGGCAGATTTAAATAAGCTGTATGCTACCAATTATGTTAGACTTAAAAATATATATGATGATGCGGTTATTGTACATTTTTCTTCAAAGGATAAACCATGGAAATGCATAAATTCTCCTATGGCAAGAATTTGGTATGAAGCATATAGAGAGATGAAAAAAAATGTTTTATCTTTTGGTGATACATATAAACAAGTAGAGAAATTTGAGAAAAAACTTGTAAATGACAAGGGATTATTTAATGCCGTAAACAGTAGTCAGATTGATTTTAAAAGAAAATTGATTGTATCCTTAACCTCTTTTCCAGAACGAATTGAGTATATATATAGGACAATTGAAACAATTTTAGATCAGAGTGAGATTCCAGATAGAGTTATATTATGGTTAGCAGAAGAAGAATTTCCAGACAGAGAAAAAGATTTGCCTAAAAATCTTCTGTTATTAGAGAATGATGGACTGGAAATTAAGTGGTGTGAAAATATACGTTCGCACAAAAAATATGTCTATTCTATGTTACAGAATCCATCTGATATAATAATTACTGCGGATGATGATATTTTGTATGATCAGAATATGATTTCGTATTTGTTTAAATCATATTTGAAATTCCCAACATGTGTTTCTTCAAACAGAGTACATGCAATTGGATTTGATGAAGAAGGAAAAATATCTAGATATATGGATTGGCCACAAGAAATTGAAAATATGTACCAGATTCCAAGTTATGGGTTGATCCCAACAGGAGTTGGTGGTGTATTATATCCACCTGATTGCCTGGATAAAAGTGTATTGGATGTAAGAGCAGCTGAAGAAATATGTCCTACTACAGACGATATATGGTTGAAGTTGATGGCAGTAATACATGGAACAAAGACAGTGTGTGCCTATCCTAATATTGAACTAAAACTAATAAAGGAAACTCAAAAAGTAGCTTTATATAAAGGAAATAGAGTAGGAGGGGAAAATGATCGCCAGTTTAATACAGCAATAGATTATTGTTCTAAGATGGATTCTGATCTCTTGGAAAAAATTTATGGTGGATATCAGGAAATTGCAGAAAAGATAAGTGTTCCTACGGTATCTGTTATCATCCCACTTAATAATAGTGTATGTGATATGGGAAATATAAAAAGTCTACTTAATCAGTCATTGAAAAATGTTCAATATATTGTGCTTGATAATGGGTCAAAGGGAAATGTTGGACGTAAATTAATAGAGGATGAAAGAGTAGTATATATTTCTAACAAAGACTGGTCAATTGGAAAAGAAGTAAATTATGCACTGACGTTGGTGCAGGGAGAATATGTGTTGATAGCGGATACGGATACATATTATCATTATGATTTCCTGAAGAAAAATTATATAAATGCTCGAAATAGTAACGCAGATGTTACGCTGTTTAAAATAAATTATTATGATCACATTAACGAACGAGTGAGAAACTCTGAATGGGAAAAGCGTTTTCATAGAATTCCAGCAGAATTAAATTTTAATTTTAAAGATTTATTACAGGACAGATTTAACACGTTTAGTTATCGAGTAACAGATAAGTTGTATAAACGTGAGTATTTGTGTGAAAACAATGAACAACTGAATGAGGAAGGAAATGGATATGGAGACTTTGCATTTATTTTTAGTACAGTTATAAATGCAAATCGTATTTCTTATGAAAGCGAAGTCCTTGCACTTCAGGATTACAGAGAAAAATGTTATCACTGCGACATGTACAAATGGAATTTTGTGTATAAATCTTTGAAATCTTTAAAAGAATATTTAAAGAAAGAATTAGCATGGAATGATGCTGTAATGCAGGATTATGATAATTTCGCATTAGGAGTAATGCTTCATGAGTATCATCTTGTAAATAGCAAGCAACTTGAAGAAAGGTATAATGCATTACGAGATTATGAGTTTAATAATGTATTGTCTAGTAATCAGAGTAGGGAATATTATTATGATCAAAAACAATATGAACAGTTGCAGTATATAAAGAATACCGAGTATTTGTGGCGAGTTGTGAAAGAGTGCATTGGAGTCGCTAATTTTGATGTAGAGCAGATGAAACAATTAAAAAAGAAGAGTGATGAACTACGAGAAAAAAATGCAAGTATTGAGGGATTGAAAAAACAAATTAATTCACTTAATGACAGAATTAGCCAATTGGAAAATGCCGAATATTGTTTGGAGGAAACTAGAAAATCAAAATCATATAAATTGGGATTATTGATTACTTCAATTCCGAGAAAATTGATAAGGAGAAAATAATGTATTTTGAGGAACAAATGAGAGTCGAATGTGAATCTAATGTTGGAATGAAACAATTTTCAGAACATTTAGACGAGAAAAGAAAACAGATATTTTCTTCGATATTTCCAGCAGATTTTAAGGAAAAATATGATGAATTTACGGATATAAAAGAATTGGAATCAGGGGAGTATGCTGTGAAATTTAAAGGAGTTAATTTTAAATTTCTTATGCAGAAAAAGAAAAGTGATAATTTATATGTTTTCCTTAATGGTGCAGCTGGATTAGATGGAAGGCAAAAGGGAAATTATCAAAGATGGAGTTGGGGAAATTTGGTGGATGCTAGTATATTAAATATACTAGATCCGATGTATTATGAGTACGAGAATTTGCCTATAGGTTGGTATTGGGGGAAGTGTGATGTGGATTATAGGCAGCTAATGGCAGAATTAATAGTGACGATTGCTAACATGCTTGAGGTACCCTATTCACATATCACACTATATGGCTCGTCAGCAGGTGGTACAGCATCTATTTATACAGCACATTATATTCCAGGGTGTACGGCAGTTGCTTTGAATCCACAGATACGACCATGGAAACACGAATGGCATGAAAACTTTAAAAATATTGTTGGAATCGACACTGAAAAAGATGATAAATTTCATAGAAATGATATTGAGTGGCATATTAAAAATTCACCTAATTGTAAATTCGTCATTGTTGTAAATTGTCGTTCACGTAGAGACTATAATTGGCAGATTGTTCCCTTGGCACAAAAGTTAGATTTTAAAATAGAGTATGGATTATCACAACATGAAAATTTATTTACTTGGATTTTTGATACTGGTTCTGTGAGTAAACACTCAGCATTAGAATATTCAACTATATTTATAGCAATTGACAATGTGATTGGGAAAATCAAGAAGAATATAGCAATAGGACAAGTGAAAAATGATGTATGTTTGATAAATGAGTTTTGGAGAGAACATTGGGAAAGTTTGCAAGCAATTGAGGATGTAAAAAAATGAACATGCATAATAAGATAAATTTAAGTTTATTAAGTATAAAAAGAATATATATAATTCCGCATAGAAAAAGTGTTATTACACCCACAAAAAAGATGAGGAGTGTATGTGTGGAGTTTATAAATGAGGAGGATGTGAAAACAAGAATCTTCCAACAGGGAGATATGGTTCTAGTTGATGGAAAAGGAGAGTATCTGAAAAATCTATCCAAAATTCTGAGAGAGAAAAATGTAGCGTTTGATCATATTCAGCATTGGATAACTGATACTATTTACTGTGAATTTTTGAAATGGATAGGAATTAGTGAATATGTTGATTTTGATAATAATTCAATAGTAGTTCATGAGCAGGCAATTACAGAAAATGTACAGATTCAACGTAAAATAAAAGAGGAAAATTGTATTTCGCATAATAATACAGTAGTTATTAAAAATGGAATTTTAGGCAATGTTAAGATTTATTTTAATGGAGATAATTCAGAAACGGAAATTGGTGAAAATACGACTATTCGACAAGCATTAATAGATACATCAACAGGAGTAAAGATATTTATAGGAAATGATTGCATGTTTTCAAGTAGAATTAATATATTGGCACATGACGGTCATCCAATATTTGAATTATCAACGGGAAAACGTATTAATTATCCTAAAAAATTAGTAGTAGGAAATCATGTGTGGATTGGACAGGCGGTTTCTTTACTTGCAGGAGCGGAAATTCCTGATAATTGTATTGTAGGATATGGAAGCGTAACAAGTCATAGGTTTTCTGAAAAGAATACAATTATAGCTGGAAATCCAGCAAAAGTGATTCGACATGATATTATTTGGTCTGCAGATCTTGATAATGATGAATATGATAGTTTTGATGAAACAAGTCATAGGGAAGCAAAAAAATATTTATAAAAGGAGTTTGTGAAATAAATCACTTATAGGATGAGATGAATATATCAGTTATTATTCCGACATATAATGTTGCATTAAATTTACAAGAATGTCTAAATAGTGTATTGTCACAAAACAAAGAACATTTTGAAGTAATATGTGTTGATGATGGATCCGAGGATGAAACATTAAAGTTGTTGCAATACTTTGAAAAAAAATATAAAAACATAAGGGTGATTGAAAGTACTCACAAAGGTGTCTCTTTTGTCCGTAATCTAGGGATAAGAGAGGCAAAAGGTGAGTATATATGTTTTATGGATGCGGATGATATGTATCCGGAAAATGATGTATTATCAACGCTTTACACAATTGCAAAGAATACAAGCGCAGATATTGTTGGAGGATCATTCTCGGATTTCAGTGATACAGAAAATTGCATTTCATATGACGGAGATTTGTCTGGATACACGTTTCATAAAGACGGTTGGATTGATTATCGGGACTATCAGTTTGATTATGGTTTTCATAGATTTATTTTTAGAAGAGAATTTTTGATGTCAAATCATATTTTCTTTCCAGAGTTGGTTAGATTTCAAGATCCTCCGTTTTTGGTAAAGGCGCTACATATGGCGGGAGGATTTGAAGCAACAAGCAAAATTGTGTATAAATATCGTTTATCTGCAAGTGGGGTTGAATGGACGGAAAATAAAATTTGTGATTGTATTAGTGGAATCGCGCAGAATATGATATTCGCAAGACAAGAAGGTTACGATAGATTATATGATTATTCAGTATGTAGGTTAGTTCGTTTGTTATATGATGAATTAGTTCAGAATGAGAAAAAAAGTAGTGTCGAAATAATCGGTAGAATGAATCAAATGAGATTTTTGTTACCTGAAGCTTATGAACAGATTGGAATAGAAGAATGCGACTTGGAAAAGTTCAAGTTACTGATGAGAATCTACCATTGTGAAAGAAAACCAATTCTTACAATTGTTGTACCAGCGTATAATGTGGAAAAATATATAAAAAGATGTTTGAATAGTTTGGTATGGCAGACAAATGGAATCTGTAAGTTAGTTATTGTAAATGATGGTTCTACGGATGGTACGGCTGAAATCTGTGCTTCCTATGCAGAAAAGTATCCTGGTCAAATTAATTATATTTATCAGGAGAATAAAGGACTGGGTGCGGCACGAAATACAGGCTTAGCAATAGTGGATACACCGTATATTACTTTCTTGGATAGTGATGATTGGCAGGATATTCGGTTTGTTGAAAAATTAGATAAGTTAATAAGTGAACTGGATTATATGCCTGATATGATTTTTTCTTTGCCTAGATGTTATAATGAATCTTCACATTCGATTGAAAATTGGATGGATAAAGAATTATATGAGAAAGTGTTTCATATTGATTTGGAAGAAAGAAAATCTATTGATATAAAAACATGTCCTGAATTATATTTATTAGAGGTAAATGCAAACCGAAAGATATATCGGACAGAGTTTTTGAAAGAAAATAATTTTGCATTTCCAGAGGGAGTAAAGTGGGAAGATATTAGACCACATGTACAACTTCTGCATTTGGCAAACAGTTGTGTTGCATTACCGGATACAGGTTTTATATATCGGACAAATGTTGCAGGGCAGATTACTGCTGGAAAAGGTGCAGGAAGACTTGATATTATAAAAGTATTTGAGGACACATTGGAATTTGTTAAGAATAACTATTATGAAACGAATGAGTGGGAATTTATACTTGATTTGATATGTAATTATACAATGTGGATGATTGATATGACCGATTTGGAAAATATTCACTTACTATTGAATGGATTACATAAAGTATTTTTGAATATACCAGATGAAATCATCGATTCATATAATAAGAATTTTAGTGATGGAAAGGGTAGAAATGAAAAAATCGGTTTGATTCAATGTATGAGAGAAAATAATTATAATCAATTAGTTGATTATGAAAATAGAAAAAATATATACAGGTATTGGTCTATACACGGAGGAAAAAAGAAAAATATTGTCAGCGGAGGCATTCAGTGTATGAAAGACAGTGGCTTAAGATATACATTGAAATTGATTCTTAGAAAGGTTCTTTATCAAGGGTTTTAAATATGGAAGAATTGGAAAATTTTTTGGCTTGTCATAATAATATACATAATATTGTTATTTTGATGGAAAAATGTGAGATAGAACGAATTGAACGGATATTTAAATATACGAAATTAAACATTTGCTACATTGTTTGTATGTGTACAAAAGGTGAGATTGGTGCTATTGAGGAACGATTGAAGATAAATATGGCAAGAGGAAAGTATGAATTTCCAAACGAGTTGCATTTTATGCCGTATTATGAGTTTGAAGGCGCTCAGGGAGAATGGGCATTATGTCCAATCGAATGTGACGGAAAAGATGTTTTACCATTATTAAAGTTTAAACCAAGTGTTATTATAGGGACAGTAAAGGAAAAAAGAGTAAGTGCATTTAATATATGGGAAAGATGTCGAGAATTTTGTGAAAATATGAATATAAAAGTTTTACGTGAAGGTAAGTCACCACTTGTATTAGATTGGGAAAAGAATGAAAAAGAAGATATTGAATTAAGTGTGATTTTCCCGGTTTATAACGTTGCACCTTATATTGAAAGATGCCTAAAGAGCGTAACAGCGTGGAAAGCAGATTATGTGGAATTTATTTTTGTAAGTGATGGTTCGAAAGATGAATCAGTTGATATTATAAAAAAATGGATGGAGCAAGATAATCGAATTCGATTGATAGAGAAAGAAAATGGAGGCTGTGCGTCAGCTCGTCAGGTTGGATTGGAACAGGCATCAGGAAAATACATTGGATTTATTGATCCAGATGATTTTGTCGATGAGAATATGTATCATAAATTGTTAAAGGCTGCTATGTGCGGCAGTTTCGACATAAGCTTATGTGGTTATAATGAATATTATGAGAATACAGGAAAGATAAAACCGGCAGATGACTCATTATGGTATCCATATCTGGATGGCTGTTATGATAGCGAGAAGATTCACGAACTGATTACATATTGCAGGGTAGCAATATGGAGAGGAATTTATCGAAAAGAATTTCTGGAAAGAAATAAAATTGGATTTTATACAGATCTTCGCCGATTTGATGATTTGCCATATAAGGTTGAAACATTTGCATTTGCAAAATCAGTAGTGATGATTCCGGAATACCTGTATTATTATCGATTGGAAAGAGAAGGGCAGGATGTTGCAGCAGATGATGAACGTCTGTATGTTCATTTTGATATATTTGAGCATTTGAATCAATCAATTGGAAGTACAAAAGATCAAAGACTGATTGATAATTTACAAATGTGTAAAATACAAACACATAGATATGCACTTTCAAAAATACGGAAAGAATTCAGAAATGAGTATTTAAAACTTGCAAAGGAAGATTTAAATACATTATGTGACGAAAAGCGTACATATAGAATTGCAAATATGATGCTGGGTAATGATGTCGCAGAAGATTACCGTAAAATAATGCAGGGATAAAATGATGAATAAGGTATGTATTGCAGTAAATATCTGCACCTATAAGCGTGAAAAGTACATTGATAATATTTTAAAAAGATTACAGGATACGTTTTTTTTTGATGAACAAAATAAAACAGAGCATTATGGAGCATTACATATTTATATTGTTGATAATGCATGTGAATTACAGAACATTGATTCTGAATACATTCATTTGGAACATAATCCTAAGGGAAATACAGGTGGCTCTGGTGGTTATCAATATGGAATTGATTTGATTAGGGCATCACAGGTTGAGTACACGCATGTTGTATTCATGGACGATGATGTGGAATTAGATGTTTCTTGTTTTTACAAGTTGTATGATTTCCTTAGAAATGTAGATGAAGAAAATGCTAACAGACCGGTAGCGGGGAGAATGTTTCGGATGGATGCTAAGGAAATACAATATACCGCAGGAGAAATATGGAATGGTGGAAATATTGTACATGTGGGATTAAACAAACCATTAACTGAGGTAGAAAAAGAACCTGAGGTAAATTTAAATGCAGGTGCTGAATATGGAGGCTGGTGGTTTTGTTGTTTTCCGTATGAGTTTGTAAAAGAAAATGATATTATGCCATTTTTTATTCATTGTGATGATGTGGAGTATGGACTTAGATGTGGGCAATTACCTATAGTACTTAAGGGAGTACAAGTTTGGCATGAGACATTTGAACATCGGCAGACACCTTTGATATGTTATTATGACACAAGAAATCCTTTATATGTAAATGAAAAATATCGATTGTCAGGAGATGCATCAACAGTATTATTGGATTGGAAAAAAAAAATATCAAGATATCATTATGAAGAAAAATGGGATTATGAGTATTATACAATAAAGGGCATGATTGATTTCTTAAAAGGAATGAAGTGGTTGACAGATATACATCCAGGAAAATATCACTCTAGATTACAAAAAGCTAGAATTAACCGTTATAAAAATTCTATATTGTGGAGAGTGGCTGAATATAGGTTTAGAAAAAAATATAAATTATAATGTGGTTATTAGATAGGCATAAAGGAAGGTGATGAATATATGCGTATGCAGATATATAATGCGCTGGTAAATAAACATTGTGGAATTCGGGAAAAATATCATGCTTACCATGATAGTGCATCACCGAAGCGCAGACTATGGTCATATTTTCTACTGATATGGTTAAATGTAAGATATTATGTGTTACGAGATAGAAGACTTGATTTGCCGGAAGTAGCAAAAATGTTTGAGGAAAAAGAGTTACCAAATAATATGACTGAATCGAGAGAGCGAGTTGATAATTCTAAAAAGCTGGATGAATTTGTAAGTGAGCTGTCAAAGTATGATGTGATATCATTTGATATTTTTGATACGCTGATTTTTCGTCCTTTTTCTGACCCAACAGATGTATTTTATATTCTTGGAGAAAAGTTGGAAATCATGGATTTTAAGAGAATCAGACAGGAACAGGAATGGTTTGCTAGAAAACAAAAATACAAAAAGTCAGGTCACTATGAGATTGGATTAGAAGATATATGGACGCACATTGAAAAGGAAATCGGTGTTGATGCAGAACAAGGAATGTCATTGGAAAAAGATACGGAAGAGAAATTCTGCTATGCGAATCCATTTATGAAGTTGGTGTACGAAAGAATAAAAGAACAGGAAAAGACAATTGTAGTTACAACAGACATGTACATGCCATCCGCTTTTTTGATGAAACTATTAGAAAAGAATGGCTATACGGGTATTACTAAAATGTATGTTTCGTGTGAAAACGAATGTAGTAAAGCGGATGGTAGACTTTTTGAATTAGTAAAACATGATTTTCCACAGAAAAGTATCATACATGTTGGAGATAATGAAAAAAGTGATATTTCCATGGCAAGGCAGAAGGGAATACCAAGTGTTTATTATCAGAATGTGAATAAACATTCCAAAGAAATTCGGGCTTATGATATGAGTTTGTTGATAGGCGGTGCTTATCGTGGGATTGTGAACAATCATGTTTATGCAGGATTAGAAGAATATTCGGCTGAATATGAGTATGGTTATATTTATGGTGGTTTATTTGTCGTTGGTTATTGCAGCTTTATTCATGATTATTGTAAGAAAAACAATGTCTCAAAACTATTGTTTTTGTCTAGGGATGGAGATATTTTAAAACAGGTGTATGATATGCTCTATCTGGATGAAAAGACGGAATATGTTTATTGGTCAAGAAAAGCAGCAACAAAATTGGAGTTTTTCTATGATAGAAGAGATTATTTTAGACGCTTTTTGTATCATAAGGTGAATCAGAATATCATTGTAGAGGAAATAATGAAATCTATGGAGTTGTCGGAACTTACGGGGAAACTTGAAGGATATCAAGACAAAGATGAATCCGGCAATACAACTGGAATAAAACTAAAGGAATCCAATATTCTTACCGAAAAAAATATAGAGACATTAAAACGATATATCATAGCAAACGCAGATTATGCAGAGCAAAAATACAAAAAACAACTTCAAGCAGCAGAGAAGTATTATAGGGGTATTTTAGAAGGCTGTAAAAAGGTGGTTACTGTTGACATTGGATGGGCTGGTTCTGGTGCAATGGCACTTCGATATTTGACATCAAGAATTTGGCAGATTCCCTGTGAAATTGTAGGCATGATTGCAGGAACAAACACAGTACATAATTCAGAGCCGGATGCGTCAGAAACTTTTTTGCAGAGTGGTAAGCTTGTTGCCTATCTGTATTCTCAGAGCCATAACAGAGATCTTTTAAAAAAACATGATCCGAATAAGGACTACAATGTATTCTGGGAATTGCTGCTGTCATCTCCAACACCACAGTTTTCAGGATTCCAGAGTGGAAATGCGTGCAGGGAAAAGACAGAAGACAGATATTTGCCGGATTTAGATATTACATTGCAATTCGGAAAGTATGATGCAAATCAGGAAGGAATAAAGGAGATACAGCACGGAATTTTAGACTTTGCTGCAGATTATAAGGAGCATTTCAAAGATTTTCCATATATGTTCAACATCAGTGGAAGAGATGCATACGCACCTATGCTTGTTGCGGCGAGTCATAACGAAAAGTATCTGAAAGCAATTGAGAAAAAGTTTGATTTGGAGATAAATGTAAATTAGTTTTTTCTACGAGGGAGAAAGAGTATGAGTAAAAACATGAAGAAATGGTTCATTTGTTGTCTGGTTTTATCTTTATTTTTCACATCATTTCCTCAGATGTCAGTGTGGGCTGAGAATACGGAGCAGCCTGCGCAAAGTGAAGTATCTGAGGGCGAAGAGTGCGTAGTGCCGGAAGAATCTGATATGGAAGAACTTGGTGTGTCAGAAGAACCGGTTGTGTCCGTAGAAGAGATAGCACCGTATGTGATTTTGGCTGATGGAGAAACATTACCACAGAAAAAAACAGATGAGGTGTCTGTACTTTCGGATGATGTGATGCAGCTTGAGACAGAAGATGCGTTATATGAGTATCTAAAAGAACAAGTTGTTGCAAGGAATAGTCAGATAACGGTCAGTGTACCGGTTGAGATTAATAATAAAATTGGACCAGTTAGTGCGATGACATCAGCACAGGAATATACGGAAGCCTGCACAGGACAGGAAGGGGATGCTCTTAAGTATGGAGGAATCGGATATAGTGTCAGTACGACAAGCTATTCAGATGCTACAAGAGTAACCTATACGTATTATATGAATTATTATACAACCGCAGAGCAGGAGAAACAGTTGTCAAGTGCTGTGACAAGTGCGTTAGCTTCATTGAATTTAGATGGAAAAACAGATGCGGAGAAGGTCGTTGCTATTCATAACTATATCTGTGATCATGTGGATTATGATTATGATGGATTAAGTGACAGTACCAATACAGTAAAATACACGGCATATGGTGCATTATGCAATGGAAAAGCAGTATGTAATGGATATGCAGTGCTTTTTTACCGGATGTGTAAAGAGGCTGGATTGTCTGTTAGAATTATTTCAGGAACCGCAAATGGTGGTTCACATGCATGGAATATTGTAAGAGTAGGTGATGTTTATTACAATGTTGATACTACATGGGATGGTCAGGATTCACAGACACTCGACCATTATCTGTTGAAAAGTGAAAAAGATTTTTCTGCCGATCATACAAGGAGCGCAGAATATGCGACAGAAGCATTTAATGCTGCATATCCGATGGCTCTAAATTCATATTATGAAAAAACTTTCAACGATCCGTTAAATTGTGATAATCCACAATATGATAATGTTGCACTTGACGGTACAACGGTTACGACAGCTTCGTCCTCAAAACCAAAGATTATGATTTATTTCAGTACACAATGTGGTTATTCACAGGCAACCATTCAGGGACTATCAAAGAATACATATACCGGTGTAGACATCATAGCAGTTGCGGTTAACACGACTTCTTCAGATGAGGTCATAGCGTTTAAAAACACATATGGAAATGATGATATATGTTTTGCATATAAAAACGTAGAGACTTCTTCAACGGTCCAGAGCCAGATGTGGAGTTATGTTCATATGAATTCCTCCGCAACTCAGATTTATTTTCCTGTGATTGCTTACATTGACAGTAATAATAAAGTGCAAAATGTGACGACTGGTTATCAGGCATTGTCAGATATAGAAGAAAATATGCAGCATTATTGCGGCGTGACAAGCGATGGAAATGTATATACTATCAAGTATAATCCGAATGGAGGCGCTGGAGATAGTATCAGAAAAACCTATCTGGATAATACAACCGCAGTTGTAGAAGAATGTACTTATGCGAAAACGGGATACAGCTTCAACGGATGGAATACAAAAGAGGATGGAAGTGGAACAAGCTATAAGCCGGGCGACGAGATTTCAAATCCAAAGAGTAATATTATTTTGTATGCACAGTGGAATATGATGCTGGATAATGTAGAGTTAGGGGAATTTGCCAATACAGCGAAAGGAGTACAGATAAAGTGGATAAAGGTGGACGGTGCGAACTCTTATAGAGTATATAGAAAAACCAAAGATACAAACTGGACAGTGCTGGCAAGAGGTGTAACAGGAACAAGTTATACAGATGAGACAGCGGAGAACGGAGTAACATATTATTATACAGTAAGAGCATTAGATGGGGATAGGATAAGTCCATCATGTGATAAAAGCAAGTCGATTACATGTAAAAAGGAACTGTCGAATGTTGTATTAGGAGACTTTACTAATACGGAAAAGGGAGTACAGATAAAGTGGATAAAGGTGGACGGTGCGAACTCTTATAGAGTATATAGAAAAACCAAAGATACAAACTGGACAGTGCTGGCAAGAGGTGTAACAGGAACAAGTTATACAGATGAGACAGCGGAGAACGGAGTAACATATTATTATACAGTAAGAGCATTAGATGGGGATAGGATAAGTCCATCATGTGATAAAAGCAAGTCGATTACATACAAAAAGATTTCAGAAGAAAAGCAAACAACTTTTTCAAAAACTAATGGTAATGTGACGTTTAATGTTCAATATTCTGAAAAAATTAAATGTGGAACGCCTACAACTTTTAAATTATCTTCAGAAGGAACCACAGATAAAGTACAATATGCTTTATATAGTCTGACAACAGAAGATGGAACAATTGTTTATGATACAAGTTATGGGTCTAATGGAAAGTTTTTTTCGAAAGATAGCTTTGATTTCACATTTTATGCTTCTGGAACATACTATATTCGTTTTGCAATCATGGATACAGGAGTGTCTCCGTATGTATGGTTTAACACAGGTTTATATGGCATAAAACTTGTAATTGATGATAAAGGTTATCCGACAGTAGAAAATGTCGTAGCGGATTTAAAAGCGCAGTGTGAGAAAACGTGCACAACGGATTTCGAGAAGGCAGTTTGGTTTAATGACTGGCTGGTTGAAAATTGTCGTTATGATTTCAGCTATTCTTATTGTGCGTCTGAGGGAGCATTAGCCAGAGGATTAGGAACCTGTGAGGCATATCATAGAGCATACGTGATGCTTTTGAATTCGGTTGGAATAGCAACAGATAGAATTTCTGGAGATGGTCATGTATGGACAGGTGTTCAATTAGATGGTAATTGGTATCATATTGATACAACCTGGGATGATGCCGGTTATGAGGATAATAGTGTAGATCTTCAGCATTTATATTTTGGATTAAATGATGAATTGATGAATCAGATTCATAGTTCAGTTACTTCATCTAATGGAATTAGTGCACATTCTTTAGAAGATAATTATTTTATTAAAACTGGTAAAATAAAAAAATGGTCAGATCAGTATGTGAACACTATCAGGAAGCATTTGAATAATGGAGAGAACACATTTGATATCACAATAAATGATTCTATGATAGATTCTTATAAACAGATTATTTATTATCTGGTAGCATATCAGTTATCAAATTCGGATTGGGGAGGAAAAATGCTTACAGTTACATATTCAGAAAATTCATTACACTGTGTTCTTTACTAAAGAAAATATTAACGATAAAGTCTCCAAATCTATAGTTGATGTGGAGACTTTTTTGATTAAAAATTTATTGAAATTACGTCATATCGAATGGTGTTTAATGAAAGAAAAATTATAATAAATATTATATGAAAAATTAGATTTATTATGTAAAAAAAAATTGTACATTTAATTTATTATGCTATAATAGTTTGGTAGCAAGATGGACAAGCATTTTATAAGAAGGTGGATAATGCGATTAATAGAATTTTGCCAGCAAATGAGTGATTTTGCCTATCAAAAAGAAAGTGAAAGAGGCAAAATATTGGAACAAAAGACGGATTTTTTGTTTAAATGGTTAACATTAATAGTATCAATAATTGGTATTGCAGTACCTATTATTTCAAAAAATACGGCTATGAATGTTTATTCCATTCCATTTATTGTTTTATATGCTATTGGGATGTTATTCTTAATTGCAGCGATGATTCTAATTCTTATTGTACATTTTCCAAGAAAAATAAAATTGTATGAGTTGGGAACTGATTATTTGCAATTATTAGTCAATGATGAGCAATTATGTGATGAAAGAGAAATGGAATATCACAAAATTTTAGTAGATGATGTTATTATAAAAGATATGAGAAAAATGAATCAGATAAGTGCGGTTATAATAATGATTGCAGAGATATGTATTATAATTGGACTTTTAGTGAGTTCTATACTTTTTGCATATTTAATTTGGGGAGTTTAGATTATGAAAAATACTAAGGAAAAAGAAAGTAACGAGCAAAATAACGCGCAAATAAGCGATGCTGAATTTATAAAGAGAAAACAAATTCGTAAGGATCTGCAAATTGCAAAGGATAAATTAGAGGAAGGGTACCAACAGTTTTAGGTGAAAATATGAGTCGACCAGAATACTTAACGGAAGAATTTTATAAAACAATTCAAATAGAAGCACAGACGTACGCAAACGATTATAATGCTATTAGAGAACGGAGAAAAAAACTAGAGGAAATACAGAGGCAACGATCTTTAAGGGACGAGGAAAGTTACAGTCTGTTGAAGTCATTTGGAGTTGTGTAGGGCATGAATACATATGATTATGGGTTACAGGCGTTTCGTACAGAAAATTTAGTAAAAGAACTAAACAAAATATTACAAATAGATGGTAATATTTTATCAGAAGAAATCAATGAATATATTTGGCCTAGATTAGATTTTTTGAAAGGAAAAAGTGGGAGTTCAAGATATTTTTTGATTGAGGAGAGTTATGTTGAAACAGAATGGAAGGATATGATAAGTGTTCACTATATCAATACTTCGTATCTTTTTAGTAATACGGTAATGCGAGTTCATATTTTTATGAGGAAAGAAGTATCGAATGAAGCATATATGGGTTTCTTTACTTTGAGAAAAATAGACGAAGTGCGTATCATGTTATCTTTTATTTATCCTAATTGGGAAAGAATTGCATATCAGAGAAAACATTTGTATGTGATGACCTATTTGAAAAAGGTACATATACAGGGTACAGAATTAATAATGCATACATATCCATTATTTGTTCAGGACAATTTAACTATTGCTTGTGCTCAGGCAGATATTATTTCAATGACGAAGTATCTACATTATAAGTTTGATACAAATGCATTAAGAATAAATGATTTTATAGCAGCACTTTCAAAAAAGAAAACAAAATTGTTTCCAACAAATGGAATGACGTTGTCAGAGATTATGGAAGTATTTAATGATTGTCATATACAAATTCAGTATCTTATGATTGATGGAGAGAGACAAAGGTATATGGAGATGTATCGCGCATATGTTGATTATTCAATCGAAAGTGGCATTCCTGTGTTGGTTGGTGGAGCAATTGAAGATAAAGAGGGAAGATTGAATAAACATGTGATTCAAATTATTGGGCATACAAAGCAAGATAGAAAAAAGTATGTCATTTATGATGATTCAGGTTATTTCATAGAGGCAGTGTACAATACAAAAGGATTTGTAAAGGTTACAAATTGGGAAAAGTTATATAAAGCTTTTGAAAAGGAAACTAGTTTTTTAATATATCCAATTCATGAAAAGGTGTATTTGTTATATGATGACATTAAAGAGATGTTTACTGCTCGATATAATACATTTACAGAATTAAATATGTTGATGAAAAATAAATTAGCTTTTTTTAATTCGACAAGATATTTGTTGGTTGATAATAGGGCTATAAAGAAGTTTTTGAGAGAAAAATTATTCGATAAAGATACACTCGAAATTGAAAAAATACAAATAAAAGAGTTGTTGAAAAGGAATATGTCGCATTATATATGGTATTGTGAAGTTCCGTTGAGTACAGGTGGTTATCTCATTTTTTTGGCAGATACGGTATTTAGCAAAATGTCAACAAAAGATATATTCTTTGTCGATGCATTATATAGTAATACACAATTAAGTTTGTTGTCGTATAGTTGATAATCAATAGTACTGTTAGATCCTCCTTCAATTGACATGAGAATTATAAATCAGTATTCGTATTTTTCTATAATACCGAAATACATGATAGATTACGAATAATACTGTCAAATATATAATCGATAAAAATATTCGATTGAGAATAAGGGATATGTTAGATCAAATGAATATAAATGAAAGAATTATGTATCCAGGGTTAGATGGATTGTCTATATAGTTATATATGAAAAATGACATGAGAGGCATATTGGATATTAGATTATCTGATATGCTCTATTTATTGTATAGTTAATGTTGGAGGCACAAATGAGAAAAATAAATCAAAGTAATTTAAAAAGAAAAATATCTATAATGCTTATAATCACCATTTTCTTGATGTCAAGTTTGATTGGCGGATGTGGAAAGAAAAATGTAGATACAGCAGATGGAACAGAAGAAATATTTGCAGAGCAATCAGAAACAATAGCAGAAACAGAGCAGCAGACAGAAATAGTAGAGACAGAAGTCGAAGAGAAAAAAGATTTAGGAACATTTGTATTATATTTCAGTGGAATTGATGTTTGGGGATGGACAGATACGAAAAGCAGAAGTGATGTAAATATTATAGCTGCAGTTAATACGGAAACGCGACATGTTCAATTGATCAATACACCGAGGGATTATTTTGTTGAAATGCCAATTAGTAATGGTGTGAAGGATAAGCTTACGCATGCTGGTTTATATGGGGTTGAAAATTCGGTAGGAACGCTTGAAAAGTTATATGATATTAATATTGATTATTATTTGAGAGTAAATTTTTCAGGATTTGAGGCTATTATTGATACTTTGGGTGGTGTAGATGTTTATTCTGAATATGATTTTACAGTCGATCCAATAAAACATTATACAGAAGGATATAATCATCTGACAGGATTAGAAGCATTGGCATTTGTAAGAGAAAGACATGCGTTTGCTTCAGGTGATAATCAAAGAGGACGTAATCAGATGGCGATGCTTCAAGCATTGATAAAAAAAGTGTGCTCAATAGAATTCCTTGAAAATTACAATGAAGTTATGGATGAGCTTACTGACATGTATAGGACTAATATTCCAGATGAACTTTTGAAGGATCTGGTATTTAATCAAATACTAGATGGAACGGAGTGGACAATTGATACTTATTCGGTTACGGGAAGCAGTGGAAGCGAGAAAACATATTCAGCACCAAATTCAGCAGCATATGTCATGATTCCAAACGATAATGATGTCGAACAGGCAAAAAGCCTGATTGAATCGGTTTTGAGAGAGACACCTTAGATAAAATTTGAAGGAATGATTTAAATGACACAATCAAGAAAAAAATTATTTCATGGATGCAGAGTACCAAGAACTGCAATTTTGTGCATATTATCATTAGAATACATAATATTTTTTAATAATCGTTTAGTCAAACAACAGGATATATTAATGTTTTGTGGATATATTTTGCTTACGCTTACGATTACATGCAATTATCATGGAAGGAATGTTCGGGTAAAATATGAGCAGGAATTAAGTTTGACATTAAAGTGTATTGCAACGAATTTCATTTTTGGAGTATTTGAGTGTGCTATGCATGTTGATAATATCATACAGTGTTTGATTAGAATACTGGTCTTACTTATCATTCAATTAGTTAGTATAGTTGTTACGTGCGAATTTGCAACGAGGATTATCTACAAAGGCTATAATGCAAAACGTTTGTATTTGTATCAGGATAAAATAGTAGACATTTCGCTTGTTCCACAAGCAGATTTATTGCCAATAGATGGAGTTTTAATGAAAGATATTAAACAAAAAATAAAAGAATATGATGAGGTATATTTGTTTGATCTTTCAGCAGAAAAAAGAAATGATTTATTAAAAATTTGTTTTGATGAGAATAAACTTGTTTATTTTACTACAAAATTATCAGATATGGAACTTCGAACTGCGGGATTGGCGCAAGATGGGGAAACACCAATTTTTTATAGACAATCAGGTCGGATAGGTGGTATTTCCGCAATGATAAAAAGAGCTTTTGATATCGTTTTATCTGGAGTTTTGCTTATTATATTAGCACCATTATTTGTAATTATCGCATTATGTATAAAACTTGATGATGAAAAAAATGTATTTTATTATCAAACCAGATGTACCAGGGGAATGAAAGAATTTCAAATAATAAAATTTAGAAGTATGATTGTTGGAGCTGAAAAAATAGCAGGAGTGCAATTAGCTGAAAATAGAGATCCAAGAATGACTCGTGTGGGTTATATTTTGAGAAAATACAAACTTGATGAACTACCACAATTGATTAATATTTTTAAAGGAGAAATGAGTTTTGTGGGACCTAGACCGGAGAGACCAGAACTTATAGAGGAAATATCGGAGAAGGTTCCGGAATTTACATTTCGGACGACTGTTAGAGCCGGGTTGACAGGTTATGCACAAGTCCATGGAGACTATCATACAGAATTTTTAGATAAGTTAAAATGGGATTTGATGTATATTGAAAATTTTTCACTGATGTTGGATTTGAAAATTCTTTTAATGACAATTCCTGTTGTTTTGGGTGGAACAGATGATGTGAAATAAAATATAACAGGAAGAATAAGAATTGATTACAATGAAAAAGAAAGCATTTCTTTTATTGACAAATGAATTTCATATGTTAAAATAAATCATGTTAAAAGCATAAAATATGACGTTGACGAGGAGTATTAAGAACGAAAAAGTGTCAGAGAGCTGTCGGATGGTGCAAGACAGTATTTGGAAGTTCCCAACTCGCCTCTGAGTTTTCTGATTGAAATGAAAAAATAAGTAGGTCAGAACGTGTGATTCGCGTTAAGAATGTGAGTGCGTATTTGGATGAACCGTTCATCCTGCGAATGAGAGTGGTACCACGGAGTGAACAGATATCTTCGTCTCTTTTTGGAGACGGAGATTTTTTATGTAACAGGAAACTTTGTTCTATTACCACAAAATCCATAAAATCATGAATCATGCTTGATAAAAAAGAAGGAGGAATACCATGGCAGAACTTTATAACCATAAGGTAGTCGAAAAAAAATGGCAGAAAGTCTGGGATGATGAGAAAGCTTTCGCAGCAACCAATGACTTTACCAAACCAAAATATTATGCATTAGTTGAGTTCCCATATCCATCAGGACAGGGACTTCACGTAGGTCATCCAAGACCTTACACAGCACTTGATATCGTAGCTAGAAAGAGAAGAATGCAGGGATACAACGTACTCTATCCAATGGGATGGGATGCATTCGGACTTCCAACTGAAAACTATGCGATCAAGAACAAGATCCACCCGAAGATCGTAACAGAGAAGAACGTGGCAAGATTCAAAGATCAGCTTCATTCTCTCGGTTATTCTTTTGACTGGGACAGAGAGATTAACACCACAGATCCAAATTATTATAAATGGACACAGTGGATTTTCTTAAAACTTTTCAAAGCAGGTTTAGCTTATAAGAAGGAAATGCCGATCAACTGGTGTACTTCCTGTAAAGTAGGTCTTGCAAACGAGGAGGTTGTAAACGGTGTCTGCGAGCGTTGTGGAGCTCCGGTTGTCCGCAAAGTAAAAAGTGAGTGGATGTTAAAGATCACGGATTACGCAGAGAAACTGATCGAAGGATTAGATCATGTGGATTACATCGAGCGTGTAAAAGTTTCCCAGAAGAACTGGATCGGCAAATCCATGGGAGCTGAAGTTGACTTCTCCATCAAAGGAAAAGAGGATAAGCTCCGTGTATACACAACCCGCTGCGATACATTATTCGGAGTTACTTACATGGTTGTATCCCCGGAACATCCGATCATCGATAAGTACCAGAGCGAGATCAAAAACTGGGATGAAATTATGGCATACCGCGAGGCGGCTGCGAAGAAATCTGATTTTGAGCGTGCAGAGCTTGCAAAAGACAAAACCGGTGTATGCATTGACGGTCTGACAGCAGTAAACCCTGTAAACGGAAAAGAGATTCCGGTCTGGATCTCTGACTATGTATTAATGTCCTATGGTACAGGTGCGATCATGGCAGTGCCGGCACATGACGAGCGTGACTGGGAATTTGCAAAGAAATTCAATCTTCCAATGATCCAGGTTGTTGCAAAGAACGGAGAGAAAGTAGACATCAATGAGGCTGCATTTACAGATGTTGCAACAGGTGTTCTGATCAACTCAGACTTTATTAACGGACTTGAAGTAAAAGATGCAAAAGCAAAGATGATCGCATTCTTAGAGGAAAAAGGCATTGGAACAGCCAAGACAAATTATAAATTAAGAGACTGGGTATTCTCGCGTCAGAGATACTGGGGTGAACCGATTCCAATTGTACATTGTGATAAATGCGGATATGTTCCAATCGATGAGAGTGAACTTCCATTAATGTTACCGGAAGTTGACAGCTACATGCCGACAGATAACGGTGAATCACCACTGGCAGCAATGACTGACTGGGTTAACACAACCTGTCCTTGCTGTGGCGGACCAGCTAAGAGAGAGACCGATACCATGCCTCAGTGGGCAGGATCCTCCTGGTATTTCTTAAGATATACCGATCCACACAACGATGAGGCGCTTGCAAGCCCGGAAGCATTAAAATACTGGATGCCGGTTGACTGGTATAACGGTGGTATGGAGCATACAACCTTACATTTACTGTACTCCAGATTCTGGCACAAATTCCTCTATGATGAGGGTGTTGTTCCTTGTCCGGAACCATATCAGAAGAGAACTTCCCACGGTATGATCCTCGGTGAGAACGGTGAGAAGATGTCAAAATCCAGAGGAAATGTCGTAAATCCGGATGATATTGTAAGAGAATACGGTGCAGATACTTTGAGAACTTACGAAATGTTCATCGGAGCATTTGATTTAAGTGCTTCCTGGTCTGAAGATGGCGTAAAAGGCTGCCGCCGTTTCTTGGAGCGTGTATGGAAATTACAGGATCTTATGACAGACGAAGAAGGTTATTCTGCTGATATGGAGACAAAGATGCATCAGACTATCAAGAAAGTAAGCAGCGATTTCGAGAATCTGAAGTACAATACTGCAATTGCAGCAATGATGGCACTTATCAATGACTTTTATAAGAAAAATGCGATTACAAGGGGAGAATTTAAAACATTAATTACTTTATTGAACCCAGTTGCTCCACATATCACTGAGGAGTTATGGCAGATTGCAGGTTTCGAAGGAAAAGTTTATCAGACAGCCTGGCCTGAATTTGACGAGGCTAAGACCGTTGAGAGTTCTGTGGAAATCGCAGTCCAGATCAATGGTAAGACCAAGGGAACACTTTCCATTGGAAAAGACGATGCAAAAGAGGATGTCATTGCAAAAGCAAAAGAAGCGATTGCAGATAAACTCACGGGAAATATCGTAAAAGAGATTTATGTACCAGGACGTATCGTGAATATTGTTATGAGATAAGAAAAAATGCCGTGGCGGCTGCCACGGCGTTTTTTCTTGCATAGGAAATTGCTTCCTATGCAAGAAAAATGTTCCACAAGGATGCGACTGATGCGCAGAAGAATTATGCAAGCTAAAGCTTGCGCGCATCAGCGTCCTACCGGTAAGTCTTGTAAAAATGAATAAATTCCGCAAGTGATTTAGAAGGCTTGGTTGTTGTCTTGTATGCAAAACCGACTTCACGTTTGTGGATTGGAAAGCCAAGTGGAATTTCCATGAGAGTTCCGTTTTCCAAATCTTCCCGGACAAAGTTCTTGATGACACATGCAACACCGACACCGATGCGGGCAAAATCGATCAGAAGATCCATGTCAGAAATATCGATGGAATCTTTGATGATAATCTGATTTTCCTGTAAATAATCATCAATGTACTGTCTTGTCATATTGTTTTTATCAAGCAGCATGAGCGTGGAACTCTGTAAAATATGATCTTTCTGAATCCCTCTTGCTTTCAGGTTTCGCAGATAATCTTTGGCTGCAACGAAAATGTCTTCAATTTCCTCCAAAAAGTCAAAATGAATATTTTTCAGATTTTCCGGTTTCCCGATCAGACCGATATCAATTTTGTTATCTTCCAGCAGTTTTAAGGTATCATTGGTGGACTGGCAGGAGATGGAAATGGAAATATGCGGGTTCTGCCGGATAAATTCTTTCAGGTAAGGCAGAAGCAGATATTTGCAGAGCGTGGAGCTGACACCGATTTTTAAGTGTCCGACACCGAGCTCGATGGAACGTTTTAATTTTTCTTCGCCCATAGTCAGGGTCTCAAACGCTTCACTGACATGCTCATAGAGCAGTTTTCCCTCATCGGTCAGAACAACGCCGCGGGAACTTCTGGAAAAAAGTTTGCAGCCAACGCTTTCCTCCAGCTTCTGGATGGATTTGCTGATCGCAGGCTGGCTGATATAAAGCTCCTTTGCAGCCTTTGAGATATTTCCGGTGTTTGCAACTGTATAAAAAATACGGTAAGAGGATAAATTCTGATTCATAAAAACTCCTTTTTGTTATCTGATAAATGTATTATTGAGTGAGTTTTTGTCCGCAGTGCATGCCAGAAAAATCAGAGATTTTTCTGGCTGACGGGCATTCGCCCTATCACTCTCGATATATACAGACCTTACCATGCAAGCATGTCCGGTCTGTATATTCTCGATTGGCACTGCTCATTGCGTACGCATATTATATCATAAAAGATAGTTATGGTAAATATGTTTATTATGTATTTGTATTATAATATTACCTATGCTACAATGAATACAAGTAAAAGGAACCGTGAGAAATGAGAATATCACGGGAATATAAACAGAGTAATTGTTTTGATGATTTATGATAACAGCAGGGAATCGGAATAATTACGTGAAGGAGGATTTTATCATGGGAATGACAATGACGCAGAAAATCCTGGCGGCACATGCAGGGCTTCCATCTGTAAGTGCAGGACAGTTGATCGAGGCAGAATTGGATTTAGTTCTTGGAAATGACATTACATCACCGGTGGCTATCCATGAGATGGATAAGATGAAAGTGGACGGTGTGTTTGATAAAGATAAAGTAGCACTGGTTTTGGATCATTTTGTTCCAAACAAGGATATTAAATCAGCAGAGCACTGTAAATGCGTGCGGGAATTTGCGTGCAGACATGACATTACCAACTATTTTGATGTAGGGGAGATGGGAATTGAACATGCGCTGCTCCCGGAAAAAGGACTTACCGTGGCAGGAGATGTAATCATTGGTGCAGACTCCCATACCTGTACTTACGGAGCACTTGGAGCATTCTCTACCGGTGTCGGAAGTACGGATATGGCGGCAGGAATGGCAACCGGAAAGGCATGGTTTAAAGTTCCGTCTGCAATGAAGTTTAATCTGACTGGAAAACCGGCTAAGTGGATCAGTGGAAAAGACATTATTTTACATATTATCGGAATGATCGGTGTGGATGGTGCACTTTACAAATCGATGGAATTTGTGGGTGATGGAATTCAGTATCTGACGATGGATGATCGTTTTACAATTGCAAATATGGCGATCGAAGCAGGTGGAAAGAACGGTATTTTCCCTGTGGATGACCTTGCAAAACAGTACATGGAAGAACATTCCAAACGTCCTTACGTTGTTTATGAAGCAGATGAGGATGCGGAATATGATGCGGAATATACGATTGATTTAAGCACCTTAAAACCAACCGTTTCATTTCCGCATTTACCTGAAAATACAAGAACGATCGATGAAGTCGGAGATGTGAAAATTGATCAGGTTGTGATCGGTTCCTGTACCAATGGCCGTATGGATGATCTTAGGATTGCAGCTTCCGTGTTAAAAGGCAAGAAAGTGAAAAAAGGACTTCGCGTAATCGTGATTCCGGCAACACAAAAGATTTATCTGCAGGCAATGGAAGAGGGACTGTTAAGAACCTTTATCGAGGCAGGAGCGGTTGTCAGCACACCAACCTGTGGACCATGTCTTGGAGGATATATGGGAATCCTTGCGGCAGGCGAGCGTTGTGTATCTACAACAAACCGGAACTTTGTAGGTCGTATGGGACATGTGGATTCGGAAGTATATCTTGCGAGCCCGGCAGTTGCAGCGGCAAGTGCAGTCACAGGTAAGATTTCCAGTCCGGAAGAGGTTATGTAAAACAAGGGAGGCTAAATCCTCTGCTCACCAGAGGGTTCGCATTTTGCTTCGCAAAACAAGGAGGATTATATGAAAGCAGCATGTGGTCATGTATTTAAATATGGAGACAATGTCGATACAGATGTTATTATTCCGGCAAGATACTTAAATTCTTCAGATCCGAAAGAACTTGCAACACACTGTATGGAAGACATTGACAAGGACTTTGTGAAAAATGTAAAAGAGGGAGACATTATTGTAGCCAATAAGAATTTTGGCTGTGGATCTTCCAGAGAACATGCGCCGATTTCAATTAAAGCGGCAGGCGTAAGCTGTGTCATTGCAGAGACATTTGCGAGAATTTTTTACCGGAATGCGATCAACATCGGATTGCCGATCATCGAGTGCCCGGATGCGGCAAAAGAGATTGAAGCAGGCGATGAGGTGGAAGTGAACTTTGATACAGGTGTCATCACCGACAAGACAAAAGGAACTTCTTATCAGGGGCAGGCATTCCCGCCATTCATGCAGAAGATTATCGACTGCGAGGGTCTGGTCAACTATATCAATCAGAAATAATTTCAAAATACAATCAGAAGCAGGAGGACTGTTGCATAAACGATCAGGTTTGTGTGACGGTCTTTTTGTATGTTGCAAGGTGGCTGTAAAGATATTTCAGGCATTGCGGTTAAGCGAATGTTTTCAGATAATCGATATATTTTTTTGAGATTTTTACGTGGGTGTAGAGTTCGGCATATTCTCTTGGATTCAGCGTGTCTACATAGTTCTCCGGGAACTGCTTTGTCACACCGAATGTTTTTGCAAGATCGGCAGCTTTATTATAAGCAACGGCAGCACTGGCTTCGCTGGCATAGCTTCCGATTTTGTAATTGCCGTTAATATGGATAAAAACTTTATAATGCGTAGCACCGTTTTTCTCATAGCTGAAAACACCATGATAACGGTTGATGTTCAGAATGTTGGAATAACGGAAATCATGCGTATCACCGTTAAAAAACAGATAGTCTCTGCCGGTAACTGCATAGGGTTTGATCCCGTAGCGGGACAAAATGGAGTACTGCATGCCATAATCGCTTACAAATAAATGTCCCTGGCGTTTCTGGATGCGATGACCGGCATAATAAAACAGATCATCAATGTCGAATTTCAGTTCCATATCATCGGAAAGAAAATAACTGAAGTAGCCTTTGCGCAGATAAATAGGGTTATGAAAATACAGATGATTATCCCGGAAGTTTAAAAGACATACTGCTTTGTCAAAGGACAGATGGCGAATCTGACTGTGGATGTTAAAAAGTGTGACTGCTTCATTTTCCAAAAGGTTACAGGCTTCTAAATAGGCAGAGTGTGCATCTTCTTCCGATGAAAAGCTGCCGAGACTGATGTGTTTTGTCTGGTATGTAATGTTCGCGCGATAATAGACGGTTCCGTCCTTTTTTTGGGCAGAATAAACTCCAGTTTGCATGTTATAGTTTTCCTTCCATAAAATGATTACTTTACACTTATGAGATGATATATGCTATTTTAACATGACAGAACAGGAAGAACAAGAAAATTATGGTGACTGTTCGCTCAGCAGAAAAACACTTGCTGTTTTGCTGTGTAAGAAAGTGATTCAGAATATGGTAAAAATATAAATTTGATATGCTATAAAATATTGTTTCGTAAGTAAGAATTTGGTATAATATTACAAAGTGATTTTCTGATCAAAATTGTAATTGGAATTTGAAAAGGGGAAAACTAACATGAGCGAAAGAACGAACGGAAAACAAAAGAAAAACGGAAAAGCAGGAGGCGTAAACTTACAGAGCCGGATGAGCCGGAAAGTTTTGATCCCTGTTATCTGTCTTGTGATCATTGCAATTTTATCTTCTGTGATCGGACATCGGAATTTAAAGTCCATGTATCAGGCGAGCAATGAGATCACAAGTGTTTATATGACAAAAACAGCACAGTTGAATGAGATCTCGGACAAATTTAAGGAAATGGAGATCCTTGCTTACAGCATGTGTGTGACAAAGTCGACAAATGACCGTGCCAGTATGCTCGAACAGAGCGCAGCAACCAAGGAAGAGATCAATAGTCTGCTGGAACAGTTAGATCAGATGGCAGTGACAGAGGATGAGAAGAGCAGGGTGAAGAATATCACCGCTTATTATCAGGGCTTTACGGATGCATACCAGAAGGTGACGGACAGTATTGAGAACGGTAATAAGACACAGGCACAGGAATACTGTAATCTTGAACTTTTTAAAGCGGCAAATAAATTGAGTGATGAACTTGCGTCTTATATTGAATTTTACAATGCAGATGTAGACCGGGTGGTTGCAAACCAGAGTACGGTATATGACAGTGGAAATTATGCAAATCTGATCGTTATCGGACTTATTGTTGTGAGTCTGATCGCATCGTTGTATATAACGATCTTTAAAGTAGTTCGTCCGATCAGGAAGACGTCAAAGGAACTGAAAGTGATCGTCAAAGATATGCAGTCCGGTCATGCAGATCTGACAAAACGTGTGACCGTAAAGGGAAATGATGAGATCGCAGAACTTGCATCCGGTATGAATGTGTTCCTTGACACCTTACAGGAAGTTCTCGGAAAAATCGCAACAAACTCCAATGCGATAGGGGATGTCGTCCAGAATGTCGGAAGGAGTGTGGAGACAGCCAATACGAATGCCTATGATGTATCTGCTGTTATGGAAGAACTTTCTGCAACGATGGAGGAGGTTTCTTCTTCCGCTGCAACCGTGACCGATAATATTTCAAATGTAAATGATGAAGTGATCAGCATTGCGGATGATTCGAAGGCAATGAATGATTATGCATCCACTATGCAGGAGCGTGCCGAAGAGTTAAAACAGAAGGCAGTAAACAATCAGGAAAATACAAGCCGGATGATCGCCGGCATCATCGAGTCGCTGAAGTCAGCGATCGAGGAGAGTACCAGTGTCAGACATGTCAATGAACTGACGGAAGAAATCTTAAGCGTATCCAGCCAGACAAACCTTCTCGCGTTAAATGCTTCTATTGAGGCGGCAAGAGCGGGAGAGGCAGGAAAAGGATTTGCAGTTGTGGCAGATGAAATCCGGAAACTTGCAGATTCCACAAGAGAGACAGCGAATAATATCCAGAGTATCAACGCACAGGTCACAGATGCGGTGGAAAAGCTTTCTGACAGCGCAAACCAGCTTGTTACCTATATTGATGATACGATCATGCCGGATTATGACAGCTTCGTAAAAACAGGCGAGCAGTACCGGACCGATGCAACTTATGTCAATAGTACCATGGATCACTTCGAGGAGCGTGCAAACAGTCTGAAAGAGGTTGTCCTTGTGATGAAACAGTCAGTAGAGGATATTTCCACGGCGATTGAGGAGAGTGCGAAAGGAATCGCAAATGCTGCGGAAAATACCGATATCCTTGTAGAAAACATGGATAAGGTCAAGAAGAAAATGGAGACAAACCAGCAGATCAGTGACCAGTTGAAAGCAGAATCAGATCGTTTTCAGGGGATTTCGGACAATTTAATGCTTTAATGCATTGACATGAGAGAACGTTTTATCTATAATGAGCGAAAGAGAGAAAAAGGATAAGAGGATTGTGAAAATGGAATTGATGTACACAAGCACCAGAAATGCAAATGAAAAAGTGACAGCTTCACAGGCTATTTTAAAAGGACTTGCAGAGGACGGAGGATTATTTGTTCCGGAACAGCTTCCGACATTGGATAAGACGGTAGATGAACTTGCAGGAATGACTTATCAGGAAACAGCTTATGAAGTTATGAAGAAGTTTTTGACAGACTTCACGGAGGAAGAATTAAAGAATTGTATCAATGCAGCTTATGACAGCAAGTTTGATACAGAAGAGATCGCACCATTGGTTCAGGCGGACGGAGCGTATTATCTGGAGTTGTTCCATGGCTCAACGATTGCTTTTAAAGATATGGCATTATCCATCCTGCCACATTTAATGATCACATCAGCGAGAAAGAATCAGGTGAAAAATGATATTGTAATCCTGACAGCTACTTCCGGGGATACCGGAAAAGCAGCATTAGCCGGATTCGCAGATGTAAAGGGAACAAAGATCATTGTATTTTATCCAAAGAACGGTGTCAGCCCAATTCAGGAAAAACAGATGGTGACACAGAAGGGCGATAATACATTTGTTGTAGGTATCCATGGTAACTTTGACCAGGCACAGACTGGTGTGAAGAAGATTTTTGGTGATAAAGAAATGGCAGCGGAATTAGCAGCTGCAGGTTATCAGTTCTCCTCCGCGAATTCCATCAATATTGGACGTCTGGTGCCACAGATTGTCTATTATGTATATGCATATGCAAAATTATATGCAAATGGTGTTATTGGAAAAGATGAGAGAATCAATGTCGTAGTTCCAACCGGTAACTTTGGTAATATTCTGGCAGCATTTTATGCGAAGAATATGGGAATCCCAATTGCAAAATTGATCTGTGCATCCAATGAGAATAAGGTTCTTTACGACTTTTTCACAACCGGAACTTATGATAAGAACAGAGAATTTATGCTGACAAGCTCTCCATCCATGGATATTCTGATTTCCAGTAACTTAGAGCGTCTGATTTACCGTATTGCCGGAAATGATGCTGCAAAGAATGCAGATTTCATGAAAGCATTAAATACAAACGGAAAGTATGAGATTACGCCTGCAATGAAAGAACAGCTTGCAGATTTCTATGGAAATTATACAAGTGAGGAAGAAACAGCAGAAGAGATCCGGAACTTATACGAGAAGACAGGTTATATTATTGATACTCATACAGCAGTTGCGACAGGTGTATATCATAAGTATTTAAAAGATACAAAGGATACGGACACCAAGACCGTGATCGCATCTACTGCAAGTCCGTTCAAGTTTACAAGAAGCGTGATGGATGCGATTGATAAGAAGTATGATGCAATGACAGATTTTGAACTTGTTGACGAACTGAGCAAAATTGGAAATGTTAAGATTCCAAATGCCATCGAAGAGATCCGTACCGCAGAGGTAAGACATAAGACCGTATGTGAAGTGGATGAGATGCCAAAGGTTGTAAAAGAATTTTTGAACGTGAAATGATCGTGCAGATTTTTAGCATTTGTATCTTATTAAAACGATAATAGAAAAAATAAGGCTGTCTGATAAAACTATCAGCAGCCTTATTTTTGTGACCTGAAAATTGATTTTCTATTGATACAATTCCATTATTATTTCTTCAATTCAAAAATGAAATTAATAACACCAAACGGATACATGACCTGAAGTAAATAAGATGAACTGGACAATTCAATCAATTCGTCAGAAACAACTTCAGGAGCCTCTAATGTTAATTCTTTTCCGAGTGTATTTGAAATATTCACATTATATAATCCGTTATGAAGATTTAAGAAATCTTCCAGAGAAGCCTGAACATATTCATCAAACTCTGTAAATTCCTCATTTACGTATCTGGATGCAAAGCTGATACAGGTTGTCTCAGGCATATCCAGATAAACTTTAGCGGATAAATCGCCATGGATCGTCTGCGAAACACAGTAATTTACAGGATACTCTTTGCATGGGTTAAAACACAGCGGAGTGAAATCATCCCCGATAAAACGCGTCAGATCATTGAACAGCAATCGCATATAGGAAGCATTGTATTCGTCTGCAGCTACATCAGTTGTATGGAAGAAATTTGCAAGAATCCGGTCAAGATCATCCTGTTTTTCGTTGCTGTAATCTAAATCCGTTATTTCGTTTTCTGATTCATAATCCGTGATCAGTGTTTCCAGCTGCGCATTGTTAATATAACCTTCCTCTACAAGTGTCTGTCCTAATAACAGAAAGTCCGGATACTGTGTCTTGACAAGTTCATCGACCTGTTCCTGTGTCAGATATCCCTCGCGGACAGCTAAATCGCCAAACCGACAATCATTATGTGTCTGTGAAATGATGACATTATCTACTTCATTTGCAGTCATATATCCCTTCATAATGGCGAGAGTGCCAAGCTTCATATGCTGGGAGGATTTTTTGCCAAGGGCACTGAGCAGCTGATCTTTTGTCACTACATTGTGAGATAATAAAAATGTTCCAAAAAACTGTGCGTACATATTTTATCTCCCTTCAAATCTTGAGGTAAGGATGCTATGCAGCTGCTCTGGATTTAAAGGCTTCTGGATAAAATCCTTTGCACCGGCTTCGATGGCGGAACGCAGCTGTGACTGTGTTCCGACAGAAGAAACGATAATGATCTCTGCGTCTTTGTCGAAATCAATAATTTCACGGATTGCTGCATTGCCATCTTTTACTGGCATAACGATATCAAGAAACGATAAATCAGGCTTTTCCTTTTTATAGATATCAATTGCATCCTGTCCGTTGGATGCCTCGAAAAAAGTTGGTGTACCATATTTTGAAATAAAATCTTTTAACTGCTTTCGTGCAAGTATGGAATCATCACTAATAAGAATTTTTGCATTGTCTAGTCTCATAGTAAATCCTCTTTTCCTAATTTGTTTATAGAACCTATTTTACACTAAAAAAAATGGGCATGCAATTGTAATATACAAAATTCGTGTTGTTTTTTCTCGAAAAAACGCAAAATATGGATTGATTTTGTTCTTGAATCTTAAGGATGGAGAGTTTATAATGAGTGCATCTTTGTAAAATTATGTAAAATCAGAAATGGAGAGGGTAAAAGAAGATGGATGTAATGCTTGTATTCGATGCTGTTGTTGCATTGTTTGGTGCCTATATGATAGGGTCAGCGCTTCATATGAAGAAGAGTGGCAGGATTAATTCCATGGTGCTGGCACAGGAAGAGTTAAAAAAAGTGAAAGATACAAAGGGATTCATTGAATTTTTGTATTGGCGGGAGATGTTGTTTGGTGCGCTGGTATTGATCGTTGGTTTTCTTGGAGTCTTAAATGAGACCGTTATGCCGATTGGAAAAGCAAGTATCCTGGAAGTGATCATTTTCCTTGCAGCTTTCATCTGGTTTCAGAATTCATTGGCGAAAGCGAGAGAAAAGTTTTTACATTTATAATATGAGTTACATAAAAAACAGTTGTCATGGAAACAGACCGGAACCGGTAATATCCGGTGTGTTCCCAGTGGCAACTGTTTTCTTATTTTAACGTTCCTCCATAGGAACATAAGCTTTTCGTTCGCCAACATTCTTGTATGCAGGACGCATGATCTTGCCACTGTGTGCCACTTCCTCAAGACGGTGTGCACTCCAGCCGGAGATTCGTGCAATGGCAAAAATCGGTGTGTAAAGTTCTACCGGGAGTCCTAACATGCTGTAGGCAAATCCACTGTAAAAGTCAACGTTTGGACTGACACCCTTGTAGATCTTGCGTTCTTTTGCAATGATCTCAGGGGCAAGCCGCTCAACCGTTGCATAGAGATTGAATTCTTTTTCATATCCCTTTTCTTCGGAGAGCTTTTCTACGAAAGAACGGAAAATAACAGCTCGTGGATCGGAAAGTGAGTAAACCGCATGTCCCATACCATAAATTAGACCAGCGTGGTCGAACGCTTCTTTATGCAACAATTTTGTCAGATAATCTGCAATCTCATCCTCGTTTGACCAGTCTTTCACCTGTTTTTTCATATCATCAAACATTTTTACAACTTTAATATTGGCTCCGCCGTGTTTCGGTCCTTTTAAGGAACCTAAAGAGGCTGCGATCGCAGAATAGGTATCGGTTCCGGAGGAAGATACCAGATGCGTGGTGAATGTGGAGTTGTTACCACCACCGTGCTCCATATGCAAGATCAGGGCGGTATCTAACAATTTCGCTTCCAGTGGTGTAAATTTACTGTCAGCGCGGAGAATATGTAAAATATTTTCTGCAGTAGAATATTCTTCTTTTGGAGGATGGATAAATAAGCTGGCACCATCGTGATAATGCTTATATGCCTGATAACCGTAAACAGAAAGCAATGGGAATAAACTGATCAACTGAAGACATTGTCTCAATACATTTGGAAGAGAAATATCATCCGCCCTGTCATCGTAGGAGTAAAGTGTCAATACACTTCGTGCAAGGGTGTTCATCATATCCCTGCTTGGCGCTTTCATGATGATGTCACGTACAAAACTGGTAGGCAGTGAGCGGTATTTGCTCAGCATTTTAGTGAATTCTTTTAGTTCGTCTTTCGTTGGAAGACTGCCAAACAGAAGAAGATAGGTACATTCCTCAAATCCGAAATGGCTGTTCTCATCAATTCCGGCAATAATATCTTTTACATTATAGCCACGGTAATAGAGTTCACCATCTGCCGGCTGGGATACCCCGTCTACAATCTTGGTGGAACATACATCAGAAATCTCGGTCAGTCCAACGAGCACACCTTTACCGTTTATGTCTCGCAGTCCACGTTTTACGTCGTATTTGTTATATAATTCCGGATCAATGACAGAACATTTGGCACTCAGTTCAGACAGATGCTCTAACTCCGGTGTTATCTCACAAAATGGATTGTTTTTTGTCATTCAAAGCCCTCCTTCAATTTATCGCGTTAACTTATAATAGCATATGTACTAAAATTAATACAAGAAAATTATTCCGAATTTAAAAAAATTTTAGAAAAAGTTTACATATAAACATGAAAACTTCTTAATTATTCCTATACTTTCAGGAGATATTAGATTACAATAAAAAATGTAAATAATATGTCGTTTGTTGGAAAAAACAGTATAAAAATGGAAAAACAGGAGTTTGACAGGATGGAAGCGGAAGAGTTAATAAAAGCAGCTATGGAGGCAAAGGAGCATGCGTATGTCCCATATTCCCATTTTCGGGTTGGAGCGGCACTTCTGACAAAAAGCGGTAAGGTTTATCAGGGATGCAATATTGAAAACGCAGGATATTCTCCGACAAACTGTGCGGAGCGTACAGCATTTTTTAAGGCAGTCTATGAGGGAGAGCGTGAGTTTGCAGCAATTGCGATCAATGGAGATGGAGACGATTATCTGTATCCGTGCGGTGTGTGCAGACAGGTCATGGCAGAATTCTGCGAGCCGGATACGTTTCGAATTTTTGTTTCCAAAAAGAATGGAGAATATCGGGAGTATACGCTTGGGGAATTGTTTCCGGGTGCATTCACAAAGGACGATATAGAAAAAGCCAGAGTTTACTAGGTGGAACATGTTTTTGCCATTTTGTCAATGGATAAAACTACAAGAAAAAAGTAGTAATTTTGGTAGTATTTTTTACGTTCCGGCATTAATTTTTGCTTGTGAATCAGGGAACATTAAAGTATAATAAGACTATCAAAAAACAGCCTGGGATGTGCGACACCCTACTATTTTGAACCTACATTTACTTTAAACGGGATTCCAACATTTTCAATTGGATGCCAGGCCTCAGTAATTCGCTACGGCGGCGGGGGAAGGCAAAAGCTTGATTGAGGTTACCCACCTAGCGTTGGCTAGGAGTCAAAATTGTAGGAAACGGCATTTTGGGTATTACAAAAGATAGAATGTACGAAAGAATTTATAAAGTACAGAAGAAGTTTTGAAGACACAAAAGCGTTTACAAGACACAGAAGATCCGTAGTGAGGTACAAAAGATTCCGAAAGTACAAAAGCATTTTTGAGACACAAAAGAATCATAAAAGTACCAATGAAGATAGAAGATACACACGAGAATAAAACAGAAGATACAAAAGCGAGAAGCTGCTTTCTTAGAAAGCAGCTTCTTTTTAGGTAGTGCGTGAGGGGGAAAGTGCGTTTGAAAAGAAAAATCGGACTGCTTGTCATTTTGTTACTCATATTGTGCGGCATGCTATTGGCAGGAACGAAAAAAGGGTATCATAAAGACGTTTATTCAGAGCATTATGTTCCGGTAGAAGAGGTGCAGGATGAACTGTCTTTTTCTATATATAAGGAGATGGACTGGGAGCAGATATTGTTACAGAAACAGGAGTATCTGACAAAAAAGGCTGCCAGCGAAATTTTAGAGTTTCTTGGATTAAAGGATTACATACAACTTCCAGAGAAAAGTGAGAATGCTGCACTGGACCGCAGGGAGTGGAACTCTGTTTACACAGAAATCCTTGCTTATCTGGATGATGAAAAAACAGTTACAATGCAGAATCTGTTGCTGATGGATGTGATCGAATCGGACAGCGGTTGTATTCTGGTCACAAATGAGGGAGACTATCCATCAAAGTATGGACAGCATTTTCTGACAGCATGGGATAATTATCAATTCTATCTGCTGGATGGAACGTGTGTTGGAATTGCGGGGATCAGTGAAGAGGAAGCCCTGGTAGATAATACTTATATAAAGTCTGTCGAAGAGGGAACACTCACTTTTTTATCCGGCGGCGCAGAATATGAGATTCCTGTGGATGTATCGGAAAAAGGTGTGACAGAGGGCGTGGCAGATCTTGTTTTTTCAGATGGGAAGCTTCAGATCGTGCGAAAAAAAGAACAGGAGATCGGTGGAAAATTATTGTCCTATGATGAAAATACGATAGAGATTGAAGGCTATGGAAGAATCTCCCATACCGGGAAGATCCCGGTTTATGAACTTTTAGAAGGGGAAGATGTCACGGAGAGTTCGATTTCGAAAGTGGTTCTCGGAAACATGGAAGTATCCTATGTGATCGGGGAAGAAGAAGTCTGTGCAATTTTGATCAGGACACCGGCAGTAATCGAAAATATCCGGGTTCTGTTACTGGCAGACGATGGTGGAAAATTCCGCTCCGCAGTTTATCTGAAAGCAGATGTTGATGCAAGTATTAAGTTTGGTGAAACTGTGTCGGACTATGCGGCGGGAACGCTGCTTGATGTAAGTACATGGTTTACAGAACGTGATGATACATTTTCCATTCAGCCTGCAACGGAAAATGGGAAGATTTTTCTGTGTGATGAAGCGGGAAATACCATCTCAAACGGATATTCCGGCAGTGTGGAGGTGCGCCGTTACGAGGAGGGCTACACCGTTGTGAACAGTGTTCCGTTTGAAACTTATCTTACCGCAGTGGTTCCAAGTGAGATGCCATCTACCTATGAAAAAGAGGCATTAAAGGCGCAGGCAGTCTGTGCGAGAAGCTATGCCTATATTCAGCTTATGAGGGCAGATCTGGCGGCTTTCGGAGCGCATATCAACGACAGTACGTCCTATCAGGTTTATAATAAAGTAGAGGCGGGCGAGGCATCCAGACAGGCGGTGGAGGAGACAAAACATGAGGTAATGACTTATGCGGACGAAGTGATCGAAGCATATTATTTCTCGACGTCTATGGGTTACACGGACACCGCAGAGGTATGGAATACGGAAGAGATGGAAAACTATGGGTACCTGAAAAAAGTATGCTTAAATACGCCGGAGACAGATATTGATCTGTCAGATGAGAAAACATTTTTAGATTATATCCGGAAACCACAGACAGGATTTGACAGTGAGATCAAGTATTATCGCTGGAGTGCACAGGCGGATTTTAACGGAAAAGAAGCCGGAATCCGGCAAATTTTGGAAAACAGGCATTCCATTTCTCCAAGGAACGTGATATATTATGAATCTAATGGTAAAAATGAGACGGACTCCATGGCAGATTTTGGAAAGCTGAAAGGCATCGAAGTGGAGAAACGGAGTGCGTCAGGTTCCATCCTGACGTTACGGCTTTCCTATGAACATGGTATGGTAAAAGTTTTTTCCGAGTATAATATTCGTAAAGTACTAGGACTTGGCGCGGCAAACATTGCGTATCAGGATGGAAGTGAGAGTGCTGAGGTGACGATTCTGCCAAGTGCGTTTGCCAGTCTTGTGAACGAAGCAGACGAAACATACACTCTATATGGCGGAGGTTACGGACACGGACTTGGCATGAGCCAGAATGGTGCCAATGGTCTGGCAAAAACCGGGATGAATTATCAAGATATTTTGCATTTCTTCTATAAAGATGTCTCGATTACCAGTCTGACAGAAAAAAGTGAATTTGCGAATCAGGATGATGAATAAATTGCAGTAACAATGGAGGAAAGAAAATTGATTTGGAAGATTATCGGAAACGGAAAATCTTTTTTTGATAAATGTAAGCGGGATAAGATCAATGCATATTCTGCCCAGTCGGCATTTTTTATTATATTATCGACAATTCCATTTTTGATGGTGTTTTCTTCCCTTCTTCAATACACACCGATCACGGAGGGGACTTTGTTAAAAATGTATCAGACTGCATTGCCAGATTACATTTCAGCTTTTTTGATTTCAATCACGGATGAAGTATATAACCGTTCGGTTGGAATCATCTCCATTACGGCGATCGTGGCAATCTGGTCTGCTGCCAAGGGAATCCAGTATATGACAGATGGACTGAATTCGGTCAATGACCTGGAGGAAAACCGCAACTGGTTTGTGTTAAGACTCTGGGCAATCGTCTATACGATCGTATTTTTGTTTGCGGTTGTATTTACACTGGTTGTCCTGGTCTTTGGAAATACGCTGCATGATCTTGCGGTAGAGTATATTCCGCTATTGCAGAGTCTGACGGATCTGATCGTAAGACTTCGTGGCTTTGTGCTTTTTGGAATTTTATTTGTATTTTTTGATATTATTTTTACCATGCTGCCAAACAAAAAACTGACGTTTAAAAGCCAGATTCCGGGCGCAGCGATCTGCGCGGTGGCGTGGTATGTGTTTTCGTTTGCTTTGTCCATTTATGTGGATTACTTTAATGGATTTTCTATGTATGGCAGTCTGACAACCATCGCATTGATCATGCTCTGGCTTTATTTTTGCATGTATATTATGATGATGAGTGCAGAAGTGAACGTGATCTTCAATGAAAGTTTCCGCAAATGGCTTAAGCGTGACCGGACAAAGAAAAAAAGGGGTTGAGTTTTAGAAAACCCTGTGATAGAATAGCAATTGAATTTGATGCTGATCATGGGCATCAGAAATAGGAAAAGGCTGTGAATGTGTCAGTAGAGCACTATACTTTTTAAAGAGAGAGCGGGTCACCGGCTGAGAGCCAGCTTAAGGTAAGATAGGAATCGAATTTCACACAGGAGCCGCATTTGTGAACGCAGGAGATCTTGTAAATAGCAGATGACGCCTGATACACGTTACGTATCTACAAAGTGCTTTTCTTCGGATAAAGAAGAGAAGAATCAGGGTGGTACCGCGGAATCATTCGTCCCTAAGTGAGGGAGAATGGTTCCTTTTTTATGTCCTGAAAGATGCTTTGGGACAATTGCGAAACTCATGAAAACCTAAATTGAATTGTAAAAAATTGACAAAAGACATGAAAGACACTGGGGAGCCGCCGGTACTTAGAAGGCTGGTGCGATGCGAATCGTGCCTGACTTCTTAGTACCGCTGCGAGCGACACGTAGCGAGAGCGTGTCTTGAATGTTT